>FTFU01002348.1_pt1 | contig 12833 bp, 11 predicted proteins | sample 1640511 | NCBI WGS metagenome assembly FTFU01 (sample SAMEA3914789, study PRJEB12502) | metagenome | biome: forest; material: soil | place: Canada | collected 2011-07-03 | depth 0.3 m | reverse complement strand
GTCTACCGCTTCCAGCCGTCGGAGCTGGTCGAGGAGACCGGGGAGGGCGGGAGCGGGGTTCCTTCCCAGGCCAGTTCCACCTTCAGGTCACGGACGGAATCGCGGGCGTGGGCCATCACCGTGTCCGGCGTGTCTCCCGGCGCCAGGCGATAGTTGATCCAGGCGATGGCCTCCTGCGGGAGCACATTCTCCTTGGGCGACGCCTGCAGCATGGTGGGGGCGATGGTCGTGTGGAGAATGGCCGCGCCGCCGGGCGAGGCGCCGAACTGGGCGATCAGCAGCGGCTTGAACAGCCAGGTGTTGGCCACGGCCGCGCGCACGCCGATCGAACTCGACGGCGCCAGGGCGTCCAGCATCTGGGCCGCCGGACCTTGCAGGCGCTGGGGGAAGGGATGGTCGGCGATGGCGGTCAGGGCTCGCGCCAGGGTGACCACCGCCGTCTCCTTGGGCGGCGTCGACGAATGGCCGCCGGCGCCGCGGGCTGTGACGCGCAAGGTGGCGTAGCCCTTCTCCCCCACGCCGATCAGGGCGGCCTTGCCCTGGGTCAGGGGATGGTCGGCCACCACCACCGAGCCCTCGTCGAGCACGAACTGGGCCTTGACGCCCTTGGCCTTCAGCCAGGCGGCCGCGGCCTGGGCGCCGGTCCCGCCGAACTCCTCGTCCTGGCCGGAGACGAAATAGACGGTGCGCCTCGGCTTGAACCCCCGCGCGGCCAGGGCGTCGGCGGCCTCGAACAGGGCCACCAGCGAGCCCTTGTCGTCGATCGATCCCCGGCCCCAGACCGAGCCCTCGGCCACGGCGCCGGAAAAAGGCGGATAGCGCCAGGCCTTCTCCGTCCCCTCCGACACCGGCACCACGTCCTGGTGCGCCATCAGCACGATGGGGGCGAGGCGGGGGTCCGAGCCGGGCCATGTGTAGATCAGGGTCCGGCCGGCGACGATGTCGCGGGTCATGGCCTGGTGCGCGGCGGGATAGGTCGCCTGCAGCCACTGGTGCAGCTTTTCCCATTCGCCGAGCTGGTCCCGGGAGGCGTCCTGGTGGGTCACGGTCTGGAACCGCACCGCCTCGCCCAGATGCTGCGCGGCCCTGGCGTTGTCCATCGGGAAGGAAGGCGCCACGGCGGCCACGGCGCCCGGATCGACCAGGTTGGGAGGCTTGAACGTCAGTGTCCGGACGGCCACCACCGCCGCCGTTACGACCGCCAGCCCGACGCCGGCCGCTGTCATCGCGCGGACGCGCTTGTTCGCCATCGCCTGCCCCCCGTTTGTGATCGCAGCTTAGCGGGTCGGCTGGGCCAGGAAAGAGCCCAACGTCACCGATACGGCAAGGCTTGACCTGCCGCTCCCGTCGCATGATGGTGGCCGGAGAAATTCAAACGAACGTTTGGGAGCGCCGCATGACCCTCTTCGACCTGACCGGCAAGGTCGCCATCATCACCGGCTCGTCCCGCGGCATCGGCAAGGCCATCGCCGAGCGCCTGGCCGAACACGGGGCCAAGGTGGCGATCTCCTCGCGCAAGGCCGGGCCGTGCGAAGAGGTGGCCGCCTCGATCAACGCCGCCCACCCGGGGGCGGCCATCGCCGTTCCGGCCAACATCTCGTCCAAGGAGGATCTGCAGCGTCTGGTCGACGAGACGCGCAGCGCCTTCGGCAAGGTGGACATCCTGGTCTGCAACGCCGCCTCCAACCCCTATTACGGGCCGATGGCGGGGATCAGCGACGATCAGTTCCGCAAGATCCTGGACAACAACATCGTCTCCAACCACTGGCTGATCCAGATGGTGGAGCCGGAGATGCGCGAGCGGAAGGACGGGTCGATCATCATCGTCTCGTCGATCGGCGGCCTGCGCGGCAGCACCGTCATCGGCGCCTACAATGTCTCCAAGGCCGCCGACATGCAGTTGGCCCGCAACCTGGCCCACGAGTACGGGCCGGACAATATCCGCGTCAACTGCATCGCGCCGGGCCTAGTCAAGACCGACTTCGCCAAGGCCCTGTGGGACACGCCCGAGGCCGAGGTCCGCTCCAGCCAGTTCACCCCTCTGCGCCGCCTGGGCGAGCCGGACGACATCGCCGGCGCGGCGGTGTTCCTGGCCTCCCGCGCCGGGGCCTGGATCACCGGCCAGACCGTCGTGGTCGACGGCGGGGTGACGATTTAGGGCGGGCGAACTACGCGAACACCCCCGCTTCGTACTGCATCACCCCCACGTGGTTGCCCTCGGGATCGTCGAAGAACACCAGCTCGCCCACGCCCTCTATCCGAAAAGGCGCTGTCAGGTTGGTTCCGCCGTGGGCTGCGATGGCGGCGGTCGTTTCGGCCAGGTCGTCGACGCCGACCGTGACCTCATAGCCGCGCATGCCGGCGCCGCTGAGCGGCTCTCGGCGCTGCTGCAGGGCGCCGATCACGCCCACTCCGGCGTTCTTGATCTGGTAGAAGTCGGGCGGCCCCCAGGCGCTGAACTCCCAGCCGAACACCGCCTCATAAAAGGCCTTGGCGCGCTGGACGTTGTCGGCATGGATGGCGAAGTGGCGGACGATGGCGGGCATGGGGGCTCCCGGCGCGGTTGTGTCGCGCGGTCAGCCTATCACTTTCGCCGGGCCAGATCCCGCGCCTTCGCCAGCCGGCGCACCCCCTCGTCCAGGGTTGCATCGGCCTTGGAGAAGCAGAGGCGCATGATGGATGTCACCGGCGCCTCTTCATAGAAGGCCGAGACCGGGATGGCGGCGACGCCGGCCTCCTTGACCGCGCGCAGGCAGAATTCGCGGTCGCCCAGGTCCACGCCCGAGGCGGGCAGGTCGATGTTCAGGAAATAGGTGCCCTGGCTGGCCAGGGTGACGAACCCCTCGCGCCTCAGGCCCTCGGCCAGGCGGTCGCGGGAGGCCGCCAGGCCCTGGGGCATGGTGGAGAACCAGTCGCCCGCGTTGTCCAGGCCCCAGGCGACGGCGGCCTGCAGGTTGGGCGGGGTGGTGAAGGTCAGGAACTGGTGGGCCTTGGCGATCACGCCGGTCAGGGGCGGGGCGGCGGCGATGAAGCCGACCTTCCAGCCGGTCAGGCCGAACATCTTGCCGGCCGAGCCGATCTTGACCGTCCGCCCGCGCATGCCCGGAAAGGTCATCAGCGAGCGGTGGACGTGGGGCGCGAACACCACCTGCTCCCAGACCTCGTCGCAGACCGCGACCGCGTCGTCGGCGACGCAGAATTCGGCCAGCAAGGCCAGGTCCTCGTCCGGGAACACCACCGCCGCCGGGTTGAGCGGGCTGTTCAGCATCACCACCCGCGTCTTCGGGCTGAACACCGCCTCCAGCATGGCCCGGTCGATGCGCCAGTGCGGCGGCTTCAGGCTCGCCAGCCGCGGAACCCCGCCCGCCAGCCGCACGATCGGCAGGTAGCTGTCATAGAGCGGCTGGAACAGCACCACCTCGTCGCCCGGCTGGATCAGGGCCAGGAGGCTGGCGGCGATGGCTTCGGTGGCGCCGGAGGTGACAGTGACCTCGGATTTCCAGTCCAGGTCCAGGCCCTGACAGCGGGCGTAGTGGCCGGCCACCGCCTCGCGCAGGGCCGGTAGACCCACCATCGGCGGATACTGGTTGTACCCATCCACCACCGCCTCGGCCGCCTTGCGCCGCACGGCCTCGGGGCCGGGATCGTCGGGAAACCCCTGGCCGAGGTTTATGGCGCCGGTCTCTCGCGCGAGGCCGGACATCTCCTCGAAGACCGTGGTCGGCAGGTTGGCGAAGATGGGGTTGGGCATGGGGGAGGGATACTAGCGGCGACAGCGCCTTGCTAGTCGCGGTAATGGTCGCCGCCAAGACCTAAGGGGGACTTTGTGCAGGGCGAGCGCGACAACGATCTTCCTTCCCCCCTTGCGGGGGAAGGTGTCGGCGGAGCCGACGGATGGGGGGTGAGACACCCAACCCCCAGACTGATCGACTATCGGCGCCGCAGCGTCTATCCGGCGGGCACAGCGCGTCACCCCCCATCCGACCCGCTGCGCGGGCCACCTTCCCCCGCAAGGGGGGAAGGTGAAACGCGTTACGCGTCTTCCCTCATCCGCTTCTTGCGGAAGCTCGGATTCAGCACCGCCTTCCTCAGCCGGATGGCCTTGGGCGTGACCTCGACCAGTTCGTCCTCTTCGATATAGGCGATGGCCTGTTCCAGGGTCATGCGGCGCGGCGGGGTCAGCTTGACGGCTTCGTCCTTGCCGGAGGCGCGGACGTTGGTCAGCTGCTTGGCCTTCATCGGGTTGACGTCCAGGTCGTCGGCGCGGCTGTTCTCGCCGATGATCATGCCCTGGTAGGTCTTCTCGCCGGCGCCCACGAACATGGTCCCGCGCTCCTCGAGGTTCCACAGCGCATACGCCGCCATGTCGCCGTCGGAGTTCGAGACCAGCACCCCGTTGCGGCGGCCTTCGATGGCGCCTTTGTGCGGCTCATAGTGCGAGAAGATGCGGTTCAAGACGCCTGAACCGCGGGTGTCGGTCAGGAACTCGCCCTGATAGCCGATCAGGCTGCGCGAGGGGGAGATCAGGGTGATGCGGGTCTTGCCGGCGCCCGAGGGGCCCATGTCCTTCAGCTCGGCCTTGCGCGCCGACAGCTTTTCGATGACCACGCCGGAATATTCGTCATCGACGTCGATCACGACCTCTTCGATCGGCTCCAGCCGTTCGCCGTGCTCGCCGGTCTGGTAGACCACGCGCGGGCGGCTGATGGAGACCTCGAAGCCCTCGCGGCGCATGTTCTCGATCAGGACGCCCAGCTGCAGTTCGCCGCGGCCGGCCACTTCATAGGCGTCCTTGTCAGCGGTCTCGCTGACCTTGATGGCGACGTTGGATTCGGCCTCGCGCAGCAAGCGCTCGCGGATCACCCGGCTTTGCACCTTGTCGCCGTCCTTGCCGGCCAGGGGGCTGTTGTTGACCGAGACGGTGATGGAGATGGTCGGCGGGTCGATCGGCTGGGCCGGCAGGGCCTCGGTGACCTCCATGGCGCAGATGGTGTCGGCCACCGTGGCCTTGCTGAGGCCGGCGACGGCGACGATGTCGCCGGCTTCGGCTTCCTCGATCGGCTGGCGCTTGAGGCCGCGGAAGGCCAGGATCTTGGTCACCCGGCCGCGCTCGACCTCCTTGCCGTCGCGCGACAGGGCGTGGACCGCCATGCCGGGCTTGAGCACGCCGGCGTCGACCCGGCCGGTCAAGAGCCGGCCCAGGAAGGGATCGCTTTCGATCAGCACCGCCAGGACCGCGGCCGGCTGGTCGTGGCGCACCTCGGCGGCCGGCGGCGGCACGTGGTCGACGATCAGGTCATAGAGCGGAGCCAGGGTTTCCTGCGGGTCCTTCATGTCGACCACCGCCCAGCCCTGCTTGCCCGAGGCGTAGAGGTGGGGGAAGTCGAGCTGCTCGTCGGTGGCGCCCATGGTGGCGAACAGATCGAAGGCGTCGTTCAGCACCCGATCCGGGTCGGCGTGGGCGCGGTCGACCTTGTTCAGCACCACGATCGGGCGCAGGCCCATCTTCAGCGCCTTGCCCAGCACGAACTTGGTCTGGGGCATGACCCCTTCCTCGGCGTCGACCAGCAGCACGCAGCCGTCGACCATGCCTAAGATCCGCTCCACCTCGCCGCCGAAGTCGGCGTGGCCGGGGGTGTCGATGATGTTGATGCGCGTCTCGCCCGCCTTGCCGTGCCACAGGACCGAGGTGCACTTGGCCAGGATGGTGATCCCGCGCTCGCGCTCCTGGTCGTTGGAGTCCATGGCGCGCTCGACGGTCGCCTCGTTGGCGCGGAACACGCCGGACTGGGCCAGCAGCTGGTCCACCAGAGTGGTCTTGCCGTGGTCGACGTGGGCGATGATGGCGATATTACGGAGCGACATGGGGAGGTGGGGCCTTTGGGGAGAAGGGGCGCGCGGCTTTTACGTGACAGCGGCCGCGAAAGCCAGCCGGACCGGCAGTTAGCGCTGGTTGCTAGTCCCGCGATTCGGGTGCGGATAGGGATATTGTGCGCCGCAACATGGACATTTTGTCGCGGCCTATGGTTAAACCCCTTGTAAATCAAGGATTCTAAGGTGCGCTGGAGAAAAACTGCATCCACCCATAAAATTTGAGCTTGATGCTTTGTGCGGTGCACCGTATATCAATCCTTGTGAAACGTCCCTGACGTTTCTGCCCTTCCTGGGCGTTTCCTCCCTATGAACTGGGCCGCGCTGCAAAGCGCGGCCTTTTTTTTTAGGGGAAATTTCGGCAAACGGGGAGGGATCTAGCCTACCCCCAACCCCCCCGCCAGCGCCGCCAGCACGCGGAACACCGGCTGCAGGTTCGCGCGCAGCGCCTCATAGCCCGCGTGCGGCTCCAGGATCGCCTCGTTCAGATAGAGGTTACGGTTCAGCTCGATCTGCAGCACGTGTGTCCCGGCCCGGGGCCGCCCGTAGGCCTCGGTGGTGAAGCCGCCGGCATAGGGGGTGTTGCGCGAGACGCGATAGCCGAGATCGATAAAGGCCGCCTCGACCCCGTCGGTGATCCGCCCGGAACAGGCGGCGCCAAACCTGTCGCCTAGCACCACATCGCACCCGTCGCGCCCGATCGGCCGCGCCGCCGCCGCCGGCATGGAATGCCAGTCGACCAGCAGGGCCGCGCCGGACCCGGCCAGCGCCTCGCCCACCAGGGCCTTGAGGGCCGTATGATAAGGCGTGTGGATCGCCTCGATGCGCGCCTGGGCCTCGGCGAAAGTCAGCTTGCGGCCATAGATCTCCTGGCCCTCGCCGACGATGCGGGCGATGGAGCCCAAGCCGGCCGCGACCCGCGACGAGCGGCCGCGGGCGAAATCGGGCAGTTCGTCCTCGAACATGGCCGGGTCCAGCTCATAGGGCTCGCGGTTCACGTCGATATAGGCCCGGGCGAAGGCGGCGCAGATCAGGCTGGCGCCGTGGTCGACCCCGCCCAGCACCAGCTGGTCCACGAGCGCATCCTCCGAGCGGCGGATCGCCAGGGCGTCGAGCTGGGAGGCGGCCATCAAACCCTGGGGATACAGCCGTCCGGAATGGGGGGAGGCGAACACCAAGGGCCCCGCCAATCCGCCCGCGGGGCGCCGCACGACGAAGGGCGGCTCGGACTCGACGGCCGAGGCCGCCGGAAAGACCGACCAGGCGTCCATAAATCCGACTATTACGTTAGGAAATTCGCGGGTCAACGCAGGCTGGAGCGAAAGCCTTTATAGGTGGTTTACTCCTGGGGCGTATGGATGAGCCATAGATGGTGAACAGCCTGCCTGAGTGTCCATGAACCAGACCAAGACCACTCGCATTCTCCTTGCCGAAGACGACGATTCGCTGCGCAATTTCCTCGCGCGCGCTCTGGAGCGGGCGGGGTACGAGGTCGAATCCTGCCCCGACGGCGAAACCGCGGTCGAGGCGCTAAGCGCCCCGTTCGATGTGCTGCTGACCGACATCGTCATGCCCGGCATCGACGGGATCGAGGTCGCCCGCATCGCCGCCTCGCGCCAGCCGGGCCTGCGCATCATGTTCATCACCGGTTTCGCCGCCGTGGCCCTGTCGGCCGGCGATCGCGCCCCCGCCGGGGCCAAGGTGCTGTCCAAGCCCGTGCACCTGCGCGAGATCGTGGCCGAGGTCGAGCGGATGATCGCCGCCTGAACAGAGGCGCCAGAGGCGCTTGCGGGCTTGCCCCGGCGCCTATATACACCCCGCTTCCTGCCGGGGACGCGTAGCTCAGCGGGAGAGCACTACGTTGACATCGTAGGGGTCGCTGGTTCAATCCCAGCCGCGTCCACCATCCCTTTCAAGACTTTCAAACCAGGCCGTTGTTGGCCGTCGCCGCATCCGCACCGGCGTCCTGGCGATCGTCCGCGCGCCAGCGACGCAGGATCCGTCGGCTGATCACGGCGATGACGATCCACAGGACCACGGCGATCCCCAGGCCGATCCAGGCCCCGACGCTCTTGCCCTGGAGCGCGTCGGCGGCGGCGTGGCCGCCGAAGGCTATCGCCGCCATCTTGGGCACGCTGCCGAGGGCCGTGCCGGCGATGAAGGCTCCGAATCCCATCGGCGTGGCGCCGGCGGCGATGTTCACCACCACCGACGGAACGGTTGGGACCAGGCGCACGACCGCGCTAGCCCAGAAGCCGTGGTTGTTGAGCCACCGCATCACCGTCGACAGGGATTCGGTCTCGTAGCGGCGAAGGATCTGGGTCCCAAAGCGCCGGCCCACGAGAAATCCCAGGGCGCAGGCCAGGAGCTTGCCGGTCATGGCGTAGACGAAGCCGCCCGGCCCGCCGAAGACCAGCACGAGCGCCGTAATCAGCACGATCTGCGGCGCGCCGAGGCTGGCCAGGATGGTGAACAGTCCAACGCCTATGATCGGCGCCCACCACTTCCCGGCGACCATGGCCAGTTCGAGCCGAAGCATGTCGGGCGATGCGCCCGGCAGCAGGGGCGCGATGAAGCCCAGCAGGGTGACGGCGCCCAGGACGCAGGCCGCAACGAGGACGGCGCGATTGGTCGGGGCTTCAGCGGGCATCGGATGGGCCGGTCCCGGCCGCGTAGAAGGTCAGTTTCAAGACCTTGTTGTCAGAATAGTCGCGCCCCTGCATCTGGCCGACGGGCCGCATCTGCATGTGCAGTTCGCCGGCGCGGGCCAGGAACGCGGGTTGCTGACGATCTCCGACGACGGCCAGGCCGCATGAGCCCGCCTTGGACATCTGTTCGGCGGCCTGCTGTGGCGAGCCGGCCAGGTAGGTGTCGGCCGGGCCGTTCAGGAACACCAGGCTGGGTTCATGATCGGGCGTGCTGACCAGCAGGCTCTGGGGGCACGGCCTCAGCGCCCTGGCCATGCCTGCGATGCGCGGGCTGATCCACAGCGAGTCCATTCGCGGCAGGGCGGCGGCATAGACGTTCGCGGCGGTGAAGAAGGAGGCGCAGGCCACGGCGGCGAGCGTCAGTTCCGGCTTGCGCCGCCAGATGCACACGAGCAGGGCGGCGACCGAAATCAGGCTGCAGCCGCTGAGAGCGATCGCGAGCGGGTCGAGGCGCGCCTGATAGATCCAGAGCGCCACCGGAGCCAGGACGCTCAGCGCGCCGCTCAACACGATCCAGAGGACGAGGAACACGAAGAACAGCCCCCGCAGCCACGGGCGAACGGCGGCTCTCGGGCTGAACAGCGCGATGGCCGCCAGGCAGGCGATCGCCGGAAAGGTCGGCAGGACGTAGTGCGGCAGCTTGGTCTTGACCGCCTCGAACACGATCCAGCTGGGAACCAGCCAGCAGAGCAGGAAGCGGATCGCCGGCTCGCGCCGCTCACGCCACACGAGGGGCGCCGCCAGCACCACCAGCAGCGAGGCGGGCCAGAACGTCAGCGGAAACGCCAGCAGATGATAGCCGAACGGCGCGCCGTGCGCCTGCTGGCCCACTGCGCCCTTGCCCATCAGATTGTGTCCGACGGCGATCTTGAAGAACTGGCCGGCGCTGATCACGCCGATGGCGATGTACCAGGGCGCGGCGATCAGCAGCGTCAGCGGCGCGCCCCAGATCGGCCGCAGGCTGTTCAGCCACGCCGCCCGGCGATCCCAGAGGACCAGCGCCAACGTGGTCGAGCCGACCACCAGAAGGATGATCGGACCCTTCAGCATCACGCCGACGCCCAGGGCGGCCCAGAACGCGGCGGCCATGCGCCGTGACACGGCCTGGCCGAGATAGGCGTGCATCAAGGCGAACTGCGCGACGACCACGCTCGCCAGCAGGGCGGCGTCGGTCTTGCCGATCCGCGCTTCGAACCCCAGCGACATGCACGAAGCCAGCACCATGCCAGCTGCGAGCCCCGTCTGTCGGCCGAACAGGCGCGACGCCATCCAGGCCGTGACCAGGACCGCAATCAGCGCGCCGAGCAGCGAGGGAATGCGATAGGTCCAGATCTGGCGGTGTTCCGGCGTGCTGAACAGCGCCGTCGGGATCGACTGCAGCCAGTAGATGCCGGCGGGCTGCAGATAGCGCGGCGTTTGCTGGTAGTGGATGTCGATGAAGTCTTTGCTCTGCAGCATCTGGGTGGTGGCCACGGCGTAGCGCGGCTCGTCCCGGTCGACGGGCGGCAGGCTCGATATGCCCGGCGCGAATATCGCGATCGCCGCGAGCAGCAGCAGCAGCAGGTCCTTGAGGCTGGCGGCTTGTACGCCTTCACGCATCACCGGGCTCTCCCGCAGGCTGTCCTGTCAGCGGAACGGGGAGCCGCCGGGGCGCCTGCGTGCGCCGGACCAGCCAGGCGACGCCCGCCAGATCGAACACGCCGACCAGGGCGCGCCCCCAGTTGGTGTATTTGGACGTCCCGAGCAGGCGCGCCCGATGGCGGACCGGATGATTGATCAGCGGATGACCGTAGCGCTGGAACAGGGCCGGCAAGAACCTGTGCATGCCTTCGAAGCAGGGCAGCAGCAGGAAGTCGTCCCGCCCGAACACCTTCACGCCGCAGCCGGTGTCGGGACAGTGGTCGCCCAGCAGGGTCGAGCGAATCCCGTTGGCGATCCGGGTCGCGATCAGTCGGGAAACCGGATCGTCGCGCCGGACGCGAACGCCGGCGACCAGGGGCGCCGCATCCTGCGAGGCCCAGGCGAGGCGAAGCATGTCCGGCAGATCGCCGGGATCGTTCTGCCCGTCCCCGTCCAGCGTGGCGATCCAAGGGGCTCTGGCCGCGAGCACGCCTGTGCGGACGGCCTGGGACTTGCCGCAGCGCCGGTCGTGGCGGACGAGCCGCACCCGCTCATCCGCGGCCGCCAGGGCGTTCAGGATTTCCGGAGTGCCGTCCGTCGAGCCGTCGTCCACGAACACGACCTCGAACGGCGATACGCTGTCCAGCGCCGCCAGCACCTCGTCGGCCACGGCGCGAACGCTTTCCGCTTCGTTGAGGACGGCGATGACCACCGAAACGCGCGGAGCCTGCGCATCCTGAGGTGTCGTCGGTGAGGGTTCGTGCATGTGCGCCAATGATCGACCAGATCCCAATGTCATCGATCACGTGTGACGTCGCCGCAGTCAGGCGCGCTCCACCAGACGTCACCCCCGATCAGCGATCGCGGTCGAACGACTCGGGCGTCTGGCTCGACGGCCGCAGATCCGCGCCGACGGATTTTCGATTCCCTGCTCTTCTTGCGGGTCATTTGCGGCAAGCCATGGGTGGTGTCCAGGGGGAGCGAACAGATCATCGGCTCGTGCATCGGTCCCGGAGCTTCACGCAGGCGCAGGGCGCGGCCCCGTGCGAGCTGTGACATCAAGTGCTTGTTTACCGCTTTCATGTGAGATCCTGGCGGGAACTGCCCCTTAGAGCCTCTTTCATGTCCAACCCCGATCCTCGCGCCCAGCGCCTGATCGCCGCCCAGTTGCAGCGGGTCCTAATCGTCGACCCGTCGTTGGCGCCGGCGCGCCTTTTGGCGGATCTGCTCAAGCAGCACGGGGCCAAGTACGTGCATGTGGAGGCGAGCGGCCGAGGGGCGATGGAGGCCTGCCAGGCCATACAGCCGCAGATGATCTTCACCGAGCTGAACGGCCCCAACCTGGATGGGCTGGCCTTCGTGCGCGACCTGCGCCAGAGCGGGCTCGCCTGCCGCAAGGCGCCGGTGACGGTGGTGACGGCCGATGCGACGGCGGCGACCATCACCGCCTCGCGCGATTCCGGGGTGCATGAATTCCTGCGCAAACCGTTCACCATGAAGGACCTGACGCGGCGGGTGGAGGCGGTGAGCCTGAAGTCCCGGCCCTGGGTCGAAGCGGTGCGCTATGTCGGCCCCGACCGGCGCCGCTTCAATTCCGCCGACTATCAGGGCCCGCGCAAGCGCACGTCGGATGCGTCGGCGCCGACCACAGCCGACCGCACCAACCAGGCGCTGAAGATCCTGCGGTCGGCGATCGACGCCATCGACACCAATCCCACGCAAGCTCTGCGGGCTATGCATGCCCAGGCCAGCGATCTGCGAGCGGTCGCGATCGAAACCTGCGACGTCAAGCTGGCAGGGGCGGCCGGCGCCCTCCAAGCAACCTTGCAAACCGCCTCCACCAGCGGCCGCCTGACCCGAGAGGATCTGGAGGCCGGGGCGTCGCAGCTTTGGGCCTTCAAGCCGCCCGGGGAGGAGAGGAAAGACGCCGCGGCCTAAGCAAACCTGAACAGGTTTGCTTACACCTAGGAGTCTTAGCAGCATTGATTTTGCTTCAAAAAGCAAAATCCATCGTGGCTTTAGCCACGCAAGGCTGCTTAGGCCGCGTTCAGGTTTCGCTCGGTCGCCGCCGCGCGCATGGCCTTCTGCAGCTTTTCGAAGGCGCGAACCTCGATCTGGCGCACCCGCTCGCGGCTGACGCCGTATTCGGCGGCCAGGTCTTCCAGCGTGGTGGGTTCGTCCTTCAGCCGGCGCTCGGTCAGGATGTGGCGTTCGCGGTCGGTCAGCTCGGTCATGGCCTCTTCGAGCAGCGACATGCGGATCGACTTTTCCTCGTCCTCGGCCAGCTGGGTCTCCTGGCTGACGGCGTTGTCGTCGGCCAGCCAGTCCTGCCATTCGCTCTCGCCGTCGGCGCGCAGCGGCGCGTTCAGCGAGGCGTCCGGCCCGGACAGGCGCCGGTTCATCGACACCACTTCCTCGTTCAGGACGCCCAGGCGCGTGGCGATATGGCTGACCTGTTCGGGGCGCAGGTCGCCTTCCTCGAACGCCGAGATCTCGCTCTTGGCCTTGCGCAGGTTGAAGAACAGCTTCTTCTGGGCGGCGGTGGTGCCCATCTTCACCAGCGACCACGAGCGCAGGATGTACTCCTGGATCGAGGCCCTGATCCACCACATGGCGTAGGTGGCCAGGCGGAAG
>FTFU01001312.1_pt1 | contig 12858 bp, 10 predicted proteins | sample 1640511 | NCBI WGS metagenome assembly FTFU01 (sample SAMEA3914789, study PRJEB12502) | metagenome | biome: forest; material: soil | place: Canada | collected 2011-07-03 | depth 0.3 m | reverse complement strand
TTGCCGTGGCCGCGCTGGGCGTACATCAGCACCGCATCCACCAGGAACGGGTCGCGCTTCCACTTGAACCAGGGCCCCTTGGGGCGGCCGGCTTCGTACACGGAATGGCGCAGCTTGAGCATCAGGCCCTCGGCGACCTGGGCCTCGCCGGGCGGGGGTGCAGCGCGCAGGGCGGCAAGCTCGGCCCAGTCCGAGAAGGGCTGCAAGGGCGAGATGTCCAGCCGGGGCGAGCCGACCTGGTCGATCAGCGCTTCCAGCCGCCCGCGGCGCTCCATGAAGGGCAGGGCGCGCAGGTCCTGACCCGCCTGCGCCAGCAGGTCGTAGGCGCGGATCCCGGCCGGATAGGAATCGAGCAGCTTGGCGTCGACGCTCTTGCGGTTCAGCCGCTGCTGCAGGTCGGCGAAGGGGGCGGCGCGGCCATCGCGCATGACCAGGAGCTCGCCGTCGATGACGCCGTCGAACTCCAGCAGGCTGATCGCGTCGGGAAATGTGGCCGAGATGTCGTCGCCGGTGCGGGTGAAGAGGCGGCGTGCGCCCCCTTCGCTGACCGCCTGGACGCGGATCCCGTCCCACTTCCATTCGGCGACATAGTCGGCGGGGGCGAGCTTGATGAAATCCGCCGCCTCGTCGACCGGCTGGGCCAGCATCACCGGCCGGAACCAACCTTCCGCCTGCGGCGCCGGGCGCGGCCCGCGGCCTTCCAGCCAGGCGAACAGCGGCTCATAGGGCGGAGCGAGGGCGTGCCAGACCTCCTCCACCTCGGTGACGGGCGCGTCGGCCAGGTCCGCCGCCGCCTGCCTGGCCAGGCGCGCCGACACTCCGACGCGCAGGGCCCCGGTCAGGAGCTTCAGCAGCGCCCAGCGGCCGGTGGCGTCCAGGCTGTCCAGCCAGTCCTCGATCAGGCGCTGGACTTCACGTCGCGAGGCCGCGTGCAGCGAGCGCACCACCTCCGACAGGCTGGGCTCGCCCTGGGCCTCGTGGCGCGCGGGCCAGACCAGGGCCACGGTCTCGGCCAAGTCGCCGACATAGTCGTACGAGAGGGCGAACAGTTCGGGATCGACCCGGGTCTCCACCGCCTTGCGGATGAAGGCCGGTTTGGCGGCGTCGAAGCTCAGGGCGCCGGTCAGGGCGGCCAGGGCCCAGCCACGGTCCGGATCGGGCGTGGTGTGCAGATAGTCGCGGACCAGCACCAGCTTCGCGTTGCGCGACTGGGTGAACGACAGCCGATCGAGCAGGTCGGCGAAGACGTGAAACCGGTCAGCCGTCATCGTCTTCATAGCCGGTCAGGGCGAGGGGACGGGCGTGTATCTGGTTCAGCTTGGCCCAGCGGGCCAGGCCGTCCTCGCGTCCATGGGTGATCCAAAGCTGCTCGGGCCTGAGTTCGCCGGCTGTCGCGGTCAACTCATCCCAGTCGGCGTGGTCGGAGATGACCAGGGGCAGTTCGACACCCCGCTGGCGGGCCCTGGCGCGCACGCGCATCCAGCCCGAGGCGAAGGCGGGCAGGGGATCGGCGAACCGGCGCGACCAGCGGTCGGCGATGGCGGAGGGCGGGGCGACGACGATCTCTCCGGCGAGGTCCACGCGGCCGGTGTCAGCCACCGCCGTCAGCGGCCCCAGATCGACGCCATAGCGCGCATAGAGGGCGTTCATCTGCTGCAGGGCGCCGTGGACATAGATAGGCCGGTCGTAGCCGGCCTGGCGCATCAGGGCGATCAGCCGTTGCGCCTTGCCGAGGGCGTAGGCGCCCACAAGGTGGGTGCGCTCCGGGAACTGGGCCAGCGAGGTCAGGAGTTTGGCCACCTCCTCGCCGGCCGGCGGGTGGCGGAAGACGGGCAGGCCGAAGGTGGCTTCGGTGATGAAGACGTCGCAGGGGACAGGCTCAAAGCCCTGGCAGGTCGGATCGCTGCGGCGCTTGTAGTCGCCGGACACGACGATGGTCAGCCCGCTCCAGCGGACCACCACCTGGGCGGAGCCCAGCACATGGCCGGCGGGCGCCAGGGTGATCTCGACTCCGTCGCGGCTCACGGCCTGTCCGTAGTCGAGCGCCATCGACGTGCGGGCGAAATCGTCGCCATAGCGCAGGCGCATGATCTCCAGCGTCGCCGCCGTGGCCAGGACCAGGCCGTGGCCGGAACGGGCGTGGTCCGAGTGACCGTGGGTGATCACGGCCCGCTCCACCGGCGAGGCCGGATCGATGTAGAAGTCGCCGGGCGGGCAGTAGAGGCCCTGGGGGCGGGGCGTCAGCAGGTCTTCCGGCCTCAGGGCCAATTGGATGGTCTCCGCGGACGACGGCTGGGCCCAGTCGCCGACCGAATTGATAGATTGGCCCAAGGTGTGCTTGCGGCAACCCCGGGCCTGGGCCTGCGGCTGCGACGCCGGGGCCCGGCTCGCCGAGGCATGGCTTGACCTTCTTCCGGTCGCGCTCAGGCGGCCGCAGACACTCCCGTCAGTAACTGATCCTGATCGAGGCGAAGCCGGCGATGGGCTGGCCTGGGCTCAGGCTGCGCGGGTCGCTGGCGCCCGGGTGCTGCAGGATCGGGACCTGGGCCGTCGGGGAAAAGGCGCCGAAGGTCGCGTAACGCGCGTTGGTCAGGTTTTGCACCCATCCGCGCAGCTCGACATGGGGACCGAGGCGGTAGCGGGTCTCGAAATTCAGCACCAGATAGGGCTTGGTCCTGGGCGTCAGGTTGGCGGCGTCGCCGGACAGATACTGCCCGCCCGCATAACGGCCGCTGAAGCCGAGGCTCCAGGCCGAGGTCGCCTGGTAGTCGGCCCCGAACTTCAGGCTGTGGTCCGGCACGCTCGGGATATGATCGCCCGGGCGCACATGGATCAGGCCTGCGGCGTCGGCCATCGGGTTCTGGCCGCCGTCGAGGGTCAGGGGCGTGCGAAAGGTCGCGTCGGTGAAGGCGTAGTCCAGGAACGCCGACCAAGGCCCGGCGTCCACAGTGACGCCCGCCTCGATCCCTTGCCGGCGCGTTCGGCCAATATTGGTGAAGTAGTCGCGGCCCAGGGTCGGGCTGGCCACGAACTGGATGTCGTCCGCCGCATTGGTGCGATAGAGGCCCGCATGCCACTGGGCCTTGACGGCGCTGCGGGTCCAGCGACCGCGCAGGCCGGCCTCATAGGTGCGGGCCGTCACCTGCTTCAGGCTGGGATCGGCGACGAAGAAGTTGGTCAGGCTGCAGGGCGCCTGCGGGCTCGCGCAGGACAGCTCGGCCGGGGTCGGGGCGCGGTTGGCCTCGGCATAGCCGGCATAGGCCGTGACCGAGCCCGGGAGGCGATAGGTCAGGCCGGCCGCCGGGTTGAAACGGTCGAACTGATGGCGGCCGTTCAGAGATGCGCCCAGTCGGTCGGCCAGGGTCTCGCCGATCGAGTTGTAGCGGCCGGACAGGGTGATCGCGAGGCGGGACGTGGCCTCCAGGGTGTCGCTGGCGAAGAGGCCGAAGGCGCTGCTGGTCGCCTGCACCCGCACCGGAGCGATGGAGCCGTCGGTCATGTCGATCATGAAGCCCGGCCCGGCATAGCCCCGCGCCAGGGTCAGCGCGCCCAGGGTCGTGGTCGCGGAGAACAGGGTGCTGGCCCCGTCATAGCCGCCGCCCAGGACCAGGTGGTTGGGCATCGCCCCCAGAGGACGGGTCAGGCTCAGCTGGATCGAAGCCCCGTAGGCGTCGGTCCGGGTGCGCGTGGTGTTGAGGAGGGCGTAGGGCCCTGCGGCGGCGAACTCTGGAAAAGTCGCGGCGTAGGGGCTCCCGACGACGAAATTGGCGATGGTCGCGCCGCCAGGGCCGGTGAGCGCATCGCCGGCCCAGGTGCACAGCACGGCGCTGTCGGCGGGGCAGGTCGCCGCATCGGCCGTGTCGCTGTTCAAGGTCTCCTGGCTGAAATGGGCGTAGTAGGCGCCTTGCTGCAGAGACAGGGTCTCGCCCAGGCTCTCGTCGCCGCTCGCCGCCAGCCGCACATAGCGATTGCGGGTCTGGTCCGGATAGGTGAACACCGCGGCGCGATCGATCGCCAGAAGCTCGACGGGTGTGACGCCATTGCCCGTCAGTCTGGTGTCCGCCGCCAGGAGGCTGAGGTGGAACTCGCCGGCGGCCGGCTTCCAGCCGAGGTCGGCGTAGAACTGGCCGGCGCGATTCGGCGAATTGTCCCGCCAGCCGTCTTCCCTGAGGCCTTGGACGGTTGTGTAGAGGGCGGTCTCGCCGGCCGTTGCGCCGAACTCGACTCCGGCCTGGGCCCGTCCGAATGATCCGGCGGAAAGTTCCGCGGCCGAGCCGGTCCAATGAAAGCCGTCCTTCAGGCGCACCGACAGGCTGCCGCCCAGCGCGTTGAGGCCGAAGGCCGGGCTGGAGCCCAAGATCTCCATGCGGTCGACGGCCAGATCCGGGATCAGGTCCCAGTTCACCGTGTCGCCGAACGGCTGGTTGAAGCGCACGCCGCCGACATAGACGGCCAAGCCTTGCGCATCGCCGGCCAGGGGCGAGGCCTCGAAGCCGCGATAGAGCAGGTTGGGCTGCAGGGAGTCGCCCTGTGCCTCGTCCAGCACCACCCCCGCCAGCCGGTCGTCCAGGCCGCGCAGGACGCTGGGCGGGCCGCTGCGGTTCAGGTCGTCCGCGCCGATGACGGCGCTGGCCGCAGGGACCAGAGCCCGGTCCAGGCCGGAGCCCTGCGCCGACGGCGCTACGACCACGATTTCCGCCAAAGCCGCCTCGCTGCCCCCGGCCTGGGCGGCCAGGGCCGGATGGGGCGGCAGGCAGGCGAGCGAGACGGCGAGAGGCGACAGGCTGCGATACAAAATTCGCCTCAATCTACGCTCACCTAGGCTGGCCATTCTTTGTCATGCGCCGTTCGAGGAGGCGACGAGTCCGCGCCTCCTCCTTAGCTTGGCGGAGTTCGGGGAGTCACGACATTGCGCTTAAGCGCTAGCCAATGGACTCTGGCGGGTGGGGAGGCAAGAATGGAGCATAAACCCTGGAGGAGATACTGATGACCTGGACCACCCCGCGCGTGATCGAAATCTGCGTCGCTTCCGAAATCAACAGCTACGCCAGCGGTGATCTCTGAACCATACGAAAGGGTTCGAGCGACGGGACCCGGAGCCATCCGGGTCCCGTGTTTTTTCGGCGAACTGAGGTGACGCGTGCTTCACGTCCTGGTCCTTGGCTCCGCGGCCGGGGGCGGCTTTCCGCAGTGGAACTGCAATGACGAGGCCTCCCGGCGCGCCAGGGCCGGCGATCCCAAGGTCCGCCCGCGCACCCAGTCCTCGATCGCCCTCAGTTCGGACGGGCGGCGCTGGGTGGTGCTGAACGCCTCGCCGGACCTGCGCCAGCAGATCAACGAGCGGCCCCAGCTTCAGCCTGCGGCCGACGGACCCAAGCGCAGCAGCCCGATCGCTGCGGTGGTCGTCACCAACGCCGACGTCGACCACGTGACCGGTCTGCTCAGCCTTCGTGAAAGCCAGGCCTTCGCCCTTTACGGTCATGACCGTGTGCTGGGCGTCCTGGGCAGCAACAGCATCTTCAACGTGCTCAACCCGGCCAAGGTCGACCGGCGGGCTCTCCCGCTCGACCAGCCTATAGTGCTGACCGACCATGACGGCGCCTCGTTGGGCGTCGAGGTCACCGCCTTCGTCGTCCCGGGCAAAATCGCCCTGTGGCTGGAGGACCCGTCAGCGCCTGGCTTCGGGTCCCAGGACGGCGACACCATCGGCCTGAAGGTGGCGAGCGAGGGCGGCTCGGACGCCCTGTTCTATATTCCGGGCTGCGCCGCCATGCCGAAGGACTTGGCCGAGCGGCTGATGGGTGCGGGCGTGGTGCTGTTCGACGGCACGCTCTGGCGCGACGACGAGATGATCGCCGCCGGGGTCGGGACCAAGACGGGCCTCAGGATGGGCCACATGAGCCAGATGGGCGAAGCGGGGACCTTCGCCGCCTTCGCCGATCTGAACGTGCGCCGCAAAATCTTGATTCACATCAACAACACCAACCCGCTGCTGGTCGAGGATTCGCCTGAACGCGCCGAGGCTGAGGCTGCGGGGTGGGAGGTCGCCTTCGACGGCATGGAGATTGCGCTGTGACCGATCTGCTGGAGCCCGCCGAGTTCGAGCGCCGCCTGAGGCAAATCGGCGAGGAGCGGTATCACGACAAGCATCCCTTCCACCGCCAGCTTCACCGCGGCGAGCTGAACCAGGGCCAGATGCAGGCCTGGGTGCTGAACCGCTTCTACTACCAGAAGATCATCCCCCTGAAGGACGCGAGCCTGATGGGTCGGGCCGACGACATCGACCTGCGCCGGGAATGGATCTCGCGTATCCTCGACCACGATGGAGGCCGCGAGGGCGACGAGGGCGGCATCGAGCGCTGGCTGATCCTGGCCGAGGGGGTGGGGCTGGACCGCGGCTATGTGGCCAGTTGCGAGGGCGTGCTGCCTGCGACCCGCTTCGCCTGCGAGGCCTATGTCCATTTCGTGCGCGACAAGACCCTCTTGGAGGCGGTGGCCTCGTCCCTGACCGAGCTGTTCGCGCCGGACCTGCACAAGACGCGCATAGCCGCCCTCTTGGAGCACTATCCCTTCGCCAACGACGCCACCCTGGCCTATTTCAAGAGGCGCCTGACCCAGGCGCCCAAGGACGTCGACTACGGCCTGTCCTACGTGCTGCGCCAGGCCAATAGTCGCGAAAAGCAGGAGCAAAGCCTGGCGGCTTTGCGCTTCAAGACCGACGTCCTCTGGTCCCAGCTCGACGCCCTCCACTACGCCTATGTCACGCCAGGCCTGATCCCGCCGGGCGCCTTCGTGCCGGCGACGCGTCGATGACCGAGCGCGTGCTCGCAGAAGCGATCTCCGTGCCGCGGCTGGCTGCGCACATGCGGCTGCGTTTCGACAAGGCGCGCGACACATGGACCGTCCAGGCGCCCGAGCGCGTGTTCATGCTCGACCCCATCGCCCACGCCATCGTCTCGCGTTGCGACGGCGCGGCCAGCGTCGGCGCCATAGTCGACGACCTTGCCAGCCTCTACGGCGAGGCGCAGCGTGAGGCGATCCAGGCCGACGTCCTGGCCCTGGTGCAGGATTTCGCTGACAAAGGGGTCTTGGCCCTATGACCGCCATCGAGCCGCCGATGGCCATGCTTGCGGAGATCACTCACCGCTGCCCGCTGCAGTGCCCCTATTGCTCCAACCCGATCGAGTTGGAGCGGTCCAGCAAGGAGATGGGGACCGAAGACTGGCGCCGGGCGATCCGCGAGGCGGCCGATCTCGGCTGCATGCAGGTCCATTTCTCCGGCGGCGAGCCGACGGTGCGGCAGGATCTGGAACAGCTGATCGCCGAGGCGACGGCGGCGGAGCTTTATACCAACCTCATCACCTCCGGCGTGCTGCTGGACGAGGAGCGCATGGGGCGCCTGGTCGAGGCCGGCTTGGAGCACGTGCAGCTCAGTTTCCAGGCCGCCGAGGCGCCGGACGGCGACCGGATCGGCGGCTATGCCGGGGCGCAGGCCAAGAAGCTGGAGGCCGCCGCCCTGGTCCGTGCCGCCGGCCTGCCCCTGACCGCCAATTTCGTCGTGCACCGCCAGAATATCGCCCAGATCGAGGCCATGCTCGACCTGGCGGTGGCGATCGGCGCCCATCGCGTCGAGATCGCCAATGTCCAGTACTATGGCTGGGCGCTGAGGAACCGCGCCGCTCTGATGCCGTCGCGGGCGCAGCTGGAAGAGATGACCGAACAGGTCACCGCCGCGCGCGAGCGGCTCAGGGGCGTGACCGCGATCGACTACGTCATCCCCGACTACTACGCCCGCCGTCCCAAGGCCTGCATGGGCGGCTGGGGCCGGCGATTCCTGAACATATCGCCGACGGGGAACGTGCTGCCGTGCCATGCGGCGGAATCAATCGCGGGCCTGGAATTCGACAACGTCCGCCAGCGCAGCCTGGCCGATATCTGGACGAATTCCAAAGCCTTCAACCTCTATCGCGGGACCGACTGGATGCCGCAGCCGTGCCGCTCCTGCGACCGGCGCGAGGTCGACTGGGGCGGCTGCCGCTGCCAGGCCTTCGCCATCACCGGCGATGCAGCCCGGACCGACCCGGCTTGCGAGTTCTCTGAGGACCATGGCCGCCTCGTCGATCTGGCGGAACACGACTCCGGCGAGGGCCGGGACGACTTCGTCTACCGCAATTTCGCCGCGGCTCGACGAGCGCCGGCTGAGGCGGGCTGAGGCTGCTCCAAACTATCTCCGCCGCCGTTTCAACCCGACGATCGCTGCAATCGAGGTGATCGCTGTGTGCGCCACCGCAGATGACGCGGCGGCGATAGCCGGCGTGGCGATGGCGCAGGTCGAGGGGCAGTCCCTAGCTGCCGGCGCCGATGGCGCCGTCGGACCAGGGTGCGGCGCCGGGACAGGGCTCTGCGGTTGCGGCCATGGCGGCCGAGGCGGAGCCGGCGGCGCAAGGATCGGCGGCCGAGGGATGGGGGCGGTCGGCGCCGGGGATACGTCCGGCGGCGGATGGCTGACGCTGATCGTGCCGGGAACGGTGTGCGTCGAGGTGTCGGCGGTCCCGATGCTGGTTGCGGTCGTGGCGCCCGTCGTCGCGGTGGTCGTGCCTGTCGTGGGCCATGTCGTCGAGGTGATGGTCCCCAGGGAGCCTGAAAAGGCGCCGGTGGCGCTGTCGCCTGGCCCGCCCGGCAGGACCGGCGTTCCCGTAGCGGTCGAGGGGGTGCTCGTCGTTGTGTGCGTGCCGGCCGTGGCCGTGGTCGGCCCGTCGGCGGGGCTGGGGATCAGCGAACCGACGCCGCTCACCGTCGCGCCGTCCAGGAACATGAAGTCCCGGATCAGGGCGTGGACCTCCATGTTGGAGGCCGGCGGATTGACCAGCTTGGACCAGCGCGGCAGCGGCAGGTGAAAGGCGCCGGTGTCGGCTGAGAAGAGCTGGTCGTACTTGATCACCTGCACCTGGGCCGTCGAATGCAGGGCCTCGGTGATCCAGTGGTAGGTCGAAAAGCGCCCGTCGAAATCCCACACCTCAGCCAGCACGCTGTCGACGCCGGCGCCGTGGCGGCGGAAGGAGTCGGAATAGATCATGCCGGCGCTGAAGCTCGACACCACCAGCTGATTGATCGACAGCGGGCTCGAGTCGCTGGGGTCGTAGATGGCGCGGACCTGGGTCAGGATCTGGGTGAAGATGTCCTGCCAGTCGGTGACCAGGACGCCGGCGTCCTTCCGCGCCTCGGTCATGAACGGCATGATCAGGACCTGATTTCGGCGAGCTCCATCAAGCTGATAGCCGAGCCTTTCCATGTAGTAGAAGAGTTCCGGCCACTTGCCGAACTTGGTCGGGTAATCGCCATCGACATAGCCGGCCTGACCCGGCGTCGGGTGAAAGAACAGGTGCGGGCGGGTGAAGTCGCTGATCCCCCTCGGCACGGCCACCCCGAACCAGTTGGGCACGACGTTGTCGGCGATCGAGAACAGCAGGGTGTCGACCTCGCAGTCGAGGCCGGTGAAGGCCAGGTCGCCCGAACCCGGGACCGAGGCGGGATCCACCACCCAGTTGGTCGACCGATGCTTGCCCGTGCCGCCATGCACGTTGGGAATGGCCGGCAGGTCAATCTTGTTGACGACGAAGCTCATGGGACCGCTCCGACCTCGGCGAAGAAGCCGTTTTCGCCGCCGCTGAAATAGTGGGCGACGGTCGGGCCCGGCCTGCCTCGCCGCCTGGCCCGCGCTCTCTCCGCGGCCTCGCCGCTCTGGGCGACATCCTGGCGGCCCAGCAGGTCGTGCGTCAGGCCCGGGATGCGCCCGAGGGTCAGCCAGAGCGCAATCTCCTCAACGATCCAGGCGTTGCTGGATGGAAACGGCAGGCTGCGCCGCAGGTCGTCATCGCTGCTGTTGCGCGCCAGAAGGACCTGCTGGGCCTCATCCAGTTGCGCGCCCAAGGGCGAGCCGAAACGCAAGCCCACCAGGAGCCGCCAGACGAAGGCGAGGAACTCGTCGGCCAGGTATCGAAGATGATCCCAGGCTCCGCCGTTGAGCATGAAGACACCGGAATTGTAGGGCGGGATCGGCGCCAGCCTCTCAGCCCAGGCCATCTGGCGAAGAACCGCCTCGTCCACATAGGTCGGATCGCAGCCGCCGGGGCTGCGGCTCGAGCCCGGCTCTTCGCGGGCGTAGAAGTGGCGGGCGCGATAGCGTTCGAACAATCGGTCGACGTCGTCGAAGAAGTAGGTGTCGCAGTCCAGGAACAGCACCTGGCCCACGCCCTCGGTGGGGCAGAGCCGCAGCGAGAGCACCTTGTGCAGGGTCGGATTGCGCACCAGCACTTCGGCCACCCGCGGCGGCAGATGGGCGAAACAGCGGCCGTAATCGCCGCCATAGATCACCTGGACGTTCATCGCCCGCGCCTCGGCCAGGGTCTCGGCCCTGGGCGCTCCATAGAGGACCAGGACCACCCGCGCCCAGGGATTAAACCGGCGCAGGCTGCGGATGCTCTGGACCCACTGCCGCTCGCAGGCCTCGCCGCCCAGGGCGGCTAGGGAATAGTAGGTCAGGCGACCTGCGCCGCTCATGAATAGACGCCCTGGAAGCCCTGATCGACATAGTGGAACAGGATGGACGAGGCGGTCTGGCCCTCTGGCAGGCGGTCGCGCCAGTGGGTCAGGTAGCGGCCGCGGAACAACAGGCCGTCGCCCAGGTGCTGCCAGACGCTCATCGGCCCCTCCGCCGTCTGCAGGTTCAGCGGCCAGGGGATCTGGGCCGTCGGCTCCGGCGTCGCGTCAAAACACAGGCTGAGGGTGTATTCGCACTGGTCGCGGTCGGTGTGCGGGTCCAGGTTCGAGCCGCCTTGGTATAGGGTTACGTAGCTGTAGGACGGGGAGACCAGGGCGCCGGAGACATCGCTGATCAGGTCGGTCAGCTGGTGGTGGAAGAAGCGGGCCACGGGCTCGTTGTGCGCGATGTAGCGGCCCGGCGCCTGGTCATCGCCCAGGTGAAAGCGTCCGGTGCGCGTCTGGTGGCGGAAATAGCGGCGCAGCGCGCCCAGGTGGAAGGGGTGCAGCAACTCGTCCAGCGCCACGAAGCCGCGCGGGAACTGGGCGGCGTAGTATCTGGCGGCCTCCATCCACTGCCGGCGGCGGCGCGCGGCGTGGTCCGGGGTCACCACGATCTGGGCGGTCCACAGGATCGCCAACTGCTCTTCACTGAGCAGGCCTGCGGGCAGGGGCTGGCCGGGCGCGAGGCCGCACAGGACATGCGCCAGCTCTGGCCCCAGCCAGAAGGGGTTCAGCGCCCGGGTCGCGGGGTCATCGACCCAGACCATCCAGGGCGTCTCGAAAAAGCCCTCCACCGGCCCGGCCCGTGCGGCCATGTCCGGCGGCGCCGGGCCCTGCCAGGCGAACCAGCATTGGGGGTTGATCATCAGGGCCCCATAGCCTTCGCGGTTCCGCAGCAGCCGCGGCGGGATGAAATAGTCCGGCTGCTCGTCCAGCAGGCAGTAGAAGCGATCGGGCGGGAAGAAGTCCGGTGTCATCGGTGCAGCCACCCGTTCAGGGTCATGCGGCTGTCGAGGAAGGCCTGGGTGGGGCAGGCCACAGGTGTGATCTCGTGCAGCCGGTCGCTGGGAAAGAAGACGATGCGGTTCTGGGCCGGGCGGACGACGTGGACGACATCGGTCAGGTCCTGGCCGCTCGCCGGATCGCGTCCATAGATGCGCAGCTCCCCGCCCCAGAAGGCGCAGGGCTCGCGGTGGCAGAAATAGACGAAGGTCACCGTGCGGCCCTGCACCGGCCCGTTGTCGCTGTCGGTGTGGGCGCGGAAGAACTCGCCGTCGTTGCTGGCGGTCAGCTGCAGCTCCAGGGCGTTCACCGCAAAGGGCGCTATGCGCAGGCGGTGCAGCACGTGGGGCAGGAAATGCATGATCCGCCCGCCGAGGAGGTCGTGGAAGCCGTCCACGTCGTAGAGCACGCGCGAGCGGCGGTATTGCGGGTCCTCCAGCCCCTCGTGGTCCTGGCCGATCACATGACTGGCCACGAAGTCGCCGGCGCGCTGGGTGGCGAAGGCGTGCAGCGACTGAAGCTCCATGGGCGCCAGGAACTCTTCGAACACCGCCAGCGGCGTCTCGTAAGGCCTCATGGCGACTTGAAATCCCAGCCGATGATCGAGGCGTAGACCAGCCGCTCGCCCCAGTTGGGGCCGTCGATGACGATCTGGCCTTCGAACGGGTCGATCGGGTGCAGCTCGTATTCGCGGATGACGATGCGGAACTGCCCGGGAGGCGGCGCCTTGGCGAATCGGACCGTGCCTTGCCAGAGCACCGACTGCGGGTCCGAAGGGGCGGGGCTATCCTCGTTCGCGCTTGCGACGGCGGCCGGGGCCGCCTCCCAGCCGAGGTCGCTGTGGATGTCGGTGATGCGCCGCTCGACAGTGACGGTGATGAACGAGCGGGTCGGGCCGGTGGGGGCCAGGCCGCCGACGAACAGCCGGCCCCGGGTCGGATCGGCCGGGTCGACCGTCAGGGCCGCGGAGCGATCCGGCGCGATCTGGGCGAAGTCGGCCAGCACCACGTGCGACAGTTCGGTCCCGGCGATGGAGCTCGGTTGATAGCGCGCCAGGGCCAGGCGGACGAAGGGAGTATAGGCCTGGCCGGCGGCGAACTCGATATCGCAATACCAGAGCCGCCGGTCCGCATCATAGCCGACCGGGTGCCCGGCGACGTCGACGATCAGGGTGGTCCCCTCCAGGGACAGGTTCTGGCCGGCGTTGGTCGCCTGGGGGAAGTCGAAGGTGCCGGGGACCGTTTCCAGCCAGCCGCCGCCCCAGATGGGATCCAGGCCCCACTGGGTGAACCAGGCCTTGAACTTGTCGCGCGC
>FTFU01001198.1_pt1 | contig 12871 bp, 13 predicted proteins | sample 1640511 | NCBI WGS metagenome assembly FTFU01 (sample SAMEA3914789, study PRJEB12502) | metagenome | biome: forest; material: soil | place: Canada | collected 2011-07-03 | depth 0.3 m | reverse complement strand
CCCGTGGCGCCCGCCTTCGCCCAGGACGCGCCGCTATCCCTGATTCGCGACACCGAGATCGAGGCGATCCTGCACAAGGATGCGGACCCGGTGCTGATCGCCGCGGGCCTCGATCCCAAGGTGGTGCAGATCCACATCGTCGGCGACCGGGACATGAACGCCTTCGTCGCCGGGGGCCAGAACCTGTTCATCAATACGGGCCTGATCGTCCGCACCAAAAACCCCAACCAGCTGATCGGGGTCATGGCCCACGAAACCGGTCACATGGCCGGCGGCCACCTGGTGCGTTCCGACGTGGCCGGCAAGCAGGCCCTCGCGACCTTCCTGCTGACGATGGGCCTGGCCGTGGTCGCCGCCGCCACGGGCGCCCCGGACGCCGCCGGGGCCTTGCTCTACAGCTCCGACTACTTCGCCACCCTGACGATCTTGAGCTACACGCGCGAACAGGAAGCCCGTGCCGACCAGGCCGCGATCACCTATCTGGAAAAGGCTGGGGAATCGCCGAAGGGCCTCGTCGATTTCTTCGATAACTTCCGCTACGAGGAAGTGTTTTCCGGCGCCAAGCGCTACCCCTTCTTCCAGAGCCACCCGATCAGCTCCGAGCGCATCGAGGCCCTGCGGATACGCGCCGAGCAGCAGTCGCACTACAATCTCGCCGATACGCCCGAGGCCCAGGCCCAACACGACCTCATGGTCGCCAAGCTGAAGGCCTTCACCAACCTGCCGCAGCAGACTTTTGTCGATTATCCCGAGAGCGACACCAGTTTCCCCGCGCGCTATGCAAGGGCGATCGCCTACTATCGCGACCTTCAGACCGACAAGGCGGTCAAGCTGACCGACGCCCTACTCGTTGAGCAACCGAACAACCCCTACCTCTGGGAACTGAAGGGCCAGACCCTGTTCGAGTTCGGCCGACCCAAGGAAGCCGAGCCGGCGCATCGCAGGTCGGTGGAGTTGAAGCCGGACGCACCGCTGTTGCACATGAACCTCGGCCAGACGCTCCTGGCCGAGGACGATCCCAAGAAGCTGGACGAGGCCATCAGCGAAATCCGCCGCTCACTCGATGTGGAATCGGACAACCCGTACGGCTGGCTGCTTCTGTCCCAGGCCTATGACCGCAAGGGCGAGCCGGGCATGGCGAGGCTGGCCGCTGCGGAACAGGAATTCTCCCTCGGCCAGGCCAACGAGGCGCGCGGATTCGCCATGCGCGCCCGTCACCAGTTGCCAAAGAACAGCCCCGAATGGCGCCGGGCCACCGACATCGTCCTGGTCTCCAAGCCCAGCAAGGAAGACCTTCAGGCCCTCGCCCGCGAAGGCAGCGTGGACGCGCCGGTTCGCCGGTAGAAGCGGATTGGGCTATTTGAACTGTTCCAACTCCGCTGATCCCGGCGCTCGCCCGGACGAGCGGTTGTTTTTCCTGCCCGGCCGCACCGATTCGGCCCCTTGGAGTTCCCTGATGAACCTGTTGCGTCTTTCGCTCGCCGTTGCCGCCTGCGCCGTCGCCCTGTCCGGCTGCAGCAAGGCCGACGAGGCCTTCGACGCCAAGGTGCGCGCCTATCTGCTGGCCCATCCCGAGGTGATCCAGGAGGCCATGGCCAAGCTGCAGGAGAAGCAGGAGGCCCAGGCCCTGGCCCAGGCCCAGGTCGCGATCGGCAAGAGCCGCAAGGCGATCGAACAGGACCCGCGGGACTTCGTCGCCAACCCGAACGGCAAGATCACCCTGACCGAGTTCTACGACTACCGCTGCCCGCACTGCGTCAATATCGCCCCGAGCGTGGTCCAGCTGATCAAGGACGACCCGGACGTTCGCGTTGTGTTCAAGGAGTTCCCGATCTTCGGCGCCCTCTCGGAACGCGCCGCCGCAGGAGCCATCGCGGTCAAGAAGGCGGGCGGCGACTATCTGGGCGTCTATCACGACTTCATGGCGACCCGGCCGCTGGACGCCGCCGCGATCGACCGTATCCTGCAGGCCCACGGCGTCGACCCGGCCAAGCTGGACGACCCGGCCCTGAAGGCGGAAGCCAGCCAGCAACTGGCCGACGTCCGTAGCTTGGCCACCGAACTCAACATCGAGGGCACCCCCGCCTTCATCATCGGCGACACCCTGATCCCCGGCGAAGACCTGGGGGCGATCAAGGCCGCGGTCGAAAAGGCGCGCGGCAAGAGCTGATCAGATCAGCCCCGCCAGGGGCGAACTCGGATCGGCATACATCCGCTTGGGCATCCGCCCAGCCAGATAGGCCTCGCGCCCGGCGATGACCGCGTGCTTCATCGCCCGGGCCATGCGGATCGGATCACGCGCCTCGGCGATGGCGGTGTTCATCAGCACGGCGTCGCAGCCAAGCTCCATGGCGATGGTGGCGTCGCTGGCCGTGCCGACCCCGGCGTCGATCAGCACCGGGACCTTGGACTGCTCGACGATCAGCCGCACATTGACTCGGTTCTGCAGGCCGAGGCCCGAGCCGATCGGGGCGGCCGCCGGCATGATGGCCGCAGCGCCCGCCTCCTCCAGCTTCAGGCAATAGACCGGATCGTCGGTGCAATAGACCATCACCGAAAAGCCCTCGGCGACCAGCAGCTTCAGCGCCCGCAGGGTCTCCTCCATGTCGGGCAAGAGGTGCTTGGTGTTGGACAGCACCTCCAGCTTGACCAGGTCCCAGCCGCCGGCCTCGCGCGCCAGGCGCAGGGTGCGCACGGCGTCCTCGCCGGTGAAGCAGCCGGCGGTGTTGGGCAGGAAGGTGAAGCGGTCAGGCTTTACATGGTCGACCAGCATCGGCTGGCTGGGATCGGACAGGTTGACCCGGCGCAGGGCCACGGTGACGATCTCCGCCCCGGCGGCCTCGGCGGCGGCGGCGTTGGTCGCATAGTCCTTGTACTTGCCGGTGCCGACGATCAGGCGCGATGTGAAGGTGCGGCCCGCGACCGTCCAGCTGTCGTCCAGTTGGTTGTGCGCGTTCATGCTCAGCCGCCTCCGATGAAATGCACGATCTCGATGCGGTCGCCGTCGGCGAGCGCGATCTCCGCGTAGATCGAACGGGGCACGATCTCAAGATTGCGTTCAACCGCCACCTTGCGTGGATCAAGCCCCAGGGTGGCTACGAGCGAGGCGACGCTGGTGATTTCGGTGAAACGCCGTTCTTCGCCATTGATCACCAGATGCATCGCAGCCTCCAATCGAGCCCTGCTTGTGAGCCCCGCCGCGCAACGATACAAGAGCGGCGGATTCGACAACGGATCACTGACCGCGGAGCGGCATGACCAAACCGATCTATGTGCTGAATGGCCCCAATCTCAACCTCCTGGGGTCGCGAGAGCCGCATATCTATGGAACCACCACCCTCGAGGACGTTCGCGGCCTTTGCGAGGCGCGCGCTGCCGCCCTGGGGCTTACGGTCGTGTTCCACCAGTCGAACCATGAGGGTCAATTGATCGACTGGGTGCAGGAGGCGCGCACCAGCGCCTCGGCGCTCGTGATCAATCCGGCCGGCTACGGCCATACCTCGATCGCCCTGTTGGATGCGCTCAAGACCCTGACGATCCCCATCGTCGAATGCCACCTTTCCAACCCCGCGGCGCGGGAGGAGTTTCGCCGGCACACCTACGTCTCCCTGGCGGCGACGGGGGTGGTCAGCGGCTTCGGCGCCCATAGCTATGAACTCGCCATCGAGGCGGCGGCTGCGAGCGCGGCCAAAACGTCCGCCTAAGAGCAAGGTTTTCTAGATCCATGAACGATTCCAAGGCCCCTGCGTCGAAGGACGCCACCGGCTCGATCGATCCCAAGCTGGTGCGCAAGCTGGCTGACATCCTGACCGATACGGGCCTGACCGAAATCGAGGTCGAGCAAGGGGGCCTCAGGATCCGCGTCGCCCGCGAAATCGCCGTCGCCGCCCAGCCTGTTCACTACGCCGCGGCTCCCGCCCCCATCGCCGTGGCTCCCGCGGCCGCTCCTGCAGCCGCCGCTCCAGCGCCCGCCCCCGCCGAGCCCGAGCGCGGCGAACAGATCAAATCGCCCATGGTCGGCACCGTCTATCTGCAGCCCCAGCCGGACGCCGCGCCCTTCATCAAGGTCGGAGACCAGGTTGCGGCGGGCCAGACCCTGCTGATCATCGAGGCCATGAAGACCATGAACCCGATCCCCGCCCCCAAGGGAGGGACGGTGCTGAAGATCCTGGTCGAGGACGCCCAGCCGGTCGAGTTCGGCGAACCCCTGGTCGTCATCGAGTAGGGCGATGTTCGACAAGATCCTCATCGCCAACCGTGGCGAGATCGCGCTTCGCGTGATCCGCGCCTGCAAGGAGATGGATATCGCCACGGTGGCGGTCCACTCCGAGGCCGACGCCAGCGCCATGCATGTGCGCCTGGCCGACGAAAGCGTCTGCATCGGCCCCGCGCCGGCCGCCAAGAGCTATCTGAACATCCCCTCGATCATCGCCGCCTGCGAGATCACCGGGGCCCAGGCGGTGCATCCGGGCTACGGCTTCTTGTCCGAAAACGCCCGCTTCGCCGAGATCGTCGGCGCGCACGGCTACACCTTCATCGGGCCCAAGCCCGAGCACATCCGCATGATGGGCGACAAGATCACCGCCAAGCAGGCGGTGAAGGCGGCCGGCATCCCGGTCGTGCCCGGCTCCGACGGCGGCGTCACAACCGAAGAAGAAGCCTTCGCCGCGGCCGAGGCCATCGGCTTTCCGGTGCTGATCAAGGCCGCCGCCGGTGGCGGCGGGCGAGGCATGAAGGTGGCCCAGGATCGCGAGGGGCTGGCTGAAGCGGTCTCCACCGCCAGGTCCGAGGCCCGCGCCGCCTTTGGCGACGACACGGTCTATATGGAGCGCTATCTGGCCCGCCCGCGGCATATCGAGCTGCAGGTGGTGGCCGACAGCTTCGGCCATGTGGTGCACCTGGGCGAGCGCGACTGCTCGCTGCAGCGCCGCCACCAGAAGGTGATGGAGGAAGCCCCCTCTCCCGTTATCGACAGCGCCACCCGGGCCAAGATCGGCAAGGTGGTGGTCGATGCGATCAAGGCCATCGGCTATCTGGGCGTCGGCACCATCGAGTTCCTGTACGAAGATGGCGAGTTCTTCTTCATCGAGATGAACACCCGCCTGCAGGTCGAGCACCCGGTGACCGAGGCCATCACCGGCATTGATCTGGTGCGCGAGCAGATCCGCATAGCCGCCGGCCTGCCGCTGTCCTTCACCCAGGACGAGGTGGTGTTCGAGGGCCATGCGATCGAGTGCCGGATCAACGCCGAGAACCCGCGCACCTTCACCCCCTCGCCGGGCCTGGTGACCGATTTCCACGCCCCGGGGGGCCTGGGCGTGCGCCTGGATTCGGCGCTCTACGCCGGCTATTCGATCCCGCCCTATTACGACAGCCTGGCCGGCAAGCTGATCGTGCACGGGCGTGACCGGGCCGAGTGCATCGCCCGCACCCGGCGGTGCCTGGGCGAAATGGTGGTTGACGGTATCGAGACCACCATCCCCCTGTTCCAGGACCTGCTGGTCCAGCCGGACATCATCGCGGGCGCCTACAACATCCACTGGCTGGAGCAGTGGATCCGTCAGGAAGGATGACCGCGTGCCGGCGGGCTTCACGGTCGAAGACCTGATCGAGTGCTACCGGCGCGGGGTGTTCCCGATGGCCGACGCCCGGGACGACGCGCGCATCTTCCTGGTCGATCCCGAACAGCGAGGGGTCATCCCGCTGCATACGTTTCATATTCCGAAGCGCCTGGCGCGGACCGTTCGTGCAGCGATCTATCAGGTGCGGGTCGATACGGCCTTCGACGCCGTGGTCGAGGCCTGCGCCGCTTCCAAGCCCGGGCGCGAAGACACCTGGATCAATAGCCCGATCCAGCAGCTCTATGGCCAACTCTACCGAATCGGCTTGGCCCACAGCGTCGAGTGCTGGCTGGAAGGGGGGCTGGTGGGCGGGCTCTATGGCGTGACGCTCGGCGGCGCCTTCTTCGGCGAGAGCATGTTCTCGACCGCCCGCGACGCCAGCAAGGTGGCTTTGGTCCACCTGGTCGCGCGATTGAACGCTGGCCGGTTCCGCCTATTGGACGCCCAGTTCATGACCGAGCACTTGGCCCAGTTCGGGGCGGCGGAAATTCCCCGCGCGCTCTATCGCAAGAAGCTGGCGGAAGCCCTGGCGCGGGAAGCGGATTTCTACCACCTGCCGGCCTATGCCGACGGCGCCTCGGTCTTACAGGCGATCAGCCAGGCGTCGTAGACCGGATGCTGCAGCAGGTTCAGCCCCGGGGAATTGGCGAACATCCAGCCCTTGAACACCTGCTTGCCCGGCGGCGGCGGCTTGTCGTCCGGCCCCTTGGGCTGGGAGACGATCTCCACATGGGCCGCGGCGTCGGTGATGGTCTCGTCCGACGCCGTGGTCTCGCAGGCGCGCACGATGAAGATCAGCGACTTGTAGCGGATCGGCTGGTTGATCGGCGCCTCGAAGCGCAGCGTCTCGGCTGAGACCTTGTCCAGCGCCTGGATCACGGCCACCGCATAGCGCGGGCGCTTCAGGGGCTCGGCCGGCTTGGGCGGGGCTGGCTTGCCGGAGGCCGGCTCGCCCTCGTCCTGGTTGTCGTCCGAGGCCACCGAAAGTGGCGGCGATGGCGCCGGCGCCTCGGGCTCCGGGGCTGGTGCGGCGGCAGGCGCGACCGGAGCCTTCGCCGGAGCCGCGGCCTTTGGCGGAGTCAGGGCCTTGGCTGGGACGGGGGCGGCAGGCTGCTCCTGCTGCGCGCGCACGAGGCCACCCACGCCCAGGACGAACGCCAGGGCCGTGGCCGACCCCGCCATCCAGGTTCGGCCTCGCCCCATGGCTCAGTGGCCTCCCGGCGTCGCCGGCACGCCGTAAGGATCGGCGGCGGCAGCGGCGCTCGACGCCGCGCCTGCGGCCGGCGCCGAAGAGGCGGACGGGCTGGTCGGGCGGATGAACTGACCGATCAGGCCGAACAGGTCGACCGCGCCCTGGGTGTTCTGGAACTCGTCGCCCGCCTTCATGTCGCCGGGGGCGCCGCCAGGCTCGACGGCGATGTGGGAGCCACCCAGGAGGCCGTCGCTGGTGATCTTGGCCGTCGAGTCGGCCGGCAGCTTCACCGTCGGATCCAGGGTGAGCCTCGTCACGGCCATGAAGGTCTTGGGATCGAGGCTGATGGTCGAGACCGTGCCGACCTTGACCCCCGCCACCCGCACGTCCGCGCCCGGCGCCAGCGCCCCTACCTGCCCGAAGCGGGCGGTCAGGTCATAGCCATGCGCCTTGGAGTGAATGGCGCCCGCGCTGAGGGCGTAGATCAGAAAGCTGGCCGCCGCGGCCAGCACCACAGCGCCGAGCCCCGTTTCGAGCCATTGTCCGCGGCCCATGGCGCTACTCCGGCCGCCAGGCCTGGTAGTCGCCGGTCGCCGCCGGGCGCTCGCCCGCGGCCGTCAGCGAGCCTCGCGGGCGCCACGCGTCGACCGTGCCGGTCAGATTGGGCAGGTGATCCTTCTCCCACGACCGTCGCGGCAGGGGAGCCACGGTCGGCGGCTCATCGAAGGTATAGCGCAGCCAGCCATGCCAGTCGGGCGTCACCTTCGAGGCCTCGGCATAGCCATTGTAGACGACCCAGCGGCGCTTGCGCCCGTCGTAGCTGTCGGAATTGTCCCGCGCCTCGTAGTAGCGATTGCCCGCTTCGTCCTCGCCGACGAAATCGCCATTCTTTGCAATGGTCAGGAGCAGACCCCAGGTCGACCCGTTCCACCAAGTGAACGACCTCGTAAGCCCTGTGAAAATCGCCTTCAGCACGCCGCCTACGCTCCACCGCGAACAGGAAAAAGCGCCGAGCCGGCGCGCGCCGGACTATAGGCGGCGCCCCCGCCCTCGTCCAGCGGCCGAGCTGAATACAAGCCGGACCGCGAGACACAAGATGTTGTGGATAGCATGGTGAACAGCCGCAATATCTATTGAAGCGCGCCAATCACCCCCCTAGGCTGGCCTGGAACGGGAGAGGATCGCCATGAGGTTTCAGTCTCAACGGCCGCCCATCGGCGCCCAGGATATCACCCTCGACCTGCGTCAGGTCGAGCGCGGCTCGGCCTTGATCGAGGTTCTGGCCCCCCCGGACTGGACCACAGCCCGAATCGACGCCTGGCTGGACTGGACCGACTCGCAGACGCTGGAGGCTCCGGAAGAGCCGGCCGCCACGCTGGATGCGCCGCCCGACGACGCCGAGGAAGCGCTCGGCGGAGCCCTAGCCCGCTATGCGACCCAACTGGCCGAGCAGGGCCTCGCCCAGAACGTCTTCGTCGGGGCGAAAGACGCCCATCGGTTCCGCGACGCCCTGCTGGAAAGCCTGCTGGCTGGCCGCGCTGCGCCCGCCGCCCCGTTCGGCGCGCCGGCCCCTGAGCCGGAAATCGTCGAGCTGTCGGCTTTCGAGTTCGCCCATTCGCTCAACCGGCACCTGGGTGAGGCCCGGCGAGCGGCGATGATGCGCGACGCCATGGCGGCTCACGACGAGCGCCTGCAGGCGGTGATGGACGCCGTAACCCGTTGCGGCGGCGACCGAGGCGCCTGCGCCGATCCCAGCCTGAACCCGGTCCTGGGCCGCGCCGCGCACCGCGCTCGCGAAGCCGGCGTCGCCGACGCCCTGATCCGCCGCGCCATCAGCCTGGCCCGCACGGGCGCGTCGGCCTGGACCTCGGCGGAGGTCGAGCCTTCCGCACCGCCTCCGCTGCTGCTGACGGGACACCGCGCCGAGGTCGAGGCCGGCGATCCGGCCGCATTGCGGGCGGCCACCGCCGGCTGGGAGACGGGCCGGGTGATCCTGGCCTTCGATCCGGCCGACGCCGAGGCCGCCGCCCGCGCCCAAGGCGCCTGCCGCGCCGCCATCGATCTTCGCGCCTTCGACGACGGCGAGACCTTCGACGTCGAGGCGTTCTCCGCCGAGGTGCGGCTCTGGACCCTGGCGCTGGACCTGGAGACCTCGGTCCGGCGCGGCGCCGACACGGTCTGGCGTCCGCTCAGCCTGACCCTTGCAGGGCTCGGCGACGTAATGGTGGCGCGGGGCCTTGCCTATGACTCCGACGAAGCCCGCCGCTTCGCCGGCGACCTGTTCGCCCTGACCGCCGCCGCCGCGCTCGCCGCTTCGGCCGAGATCGCTTTCGCCCTCGGCCCCTATCCGGCGTTCGAGCAGGATCGTGAGGCGCGCCTGGCCGCTATCGCCGCCCGGGTCAAGCGCTGCGACCGGAGCACGCCCATCGCCGCAGCCGCCGCCGACAGCCTCGCCGGCGCCTTGAAGACGATCCGTCGCACGGGCCTGCGCAACGCCGAGGTCACGGCCCTCTTCGCCGACGCGGAACTGTCGTTGCGGCTCGGCGGCGCCAGCCTCGGCTCCGCCCCCTGGGCCGGGCCGGTGACGACGATGGAGACCGCCGACGGCGTGCCGGTGCGGGTGGTCTCGCGGGCCGCAAGCTCGGGCCTGGCGCGGCTGGGCGTTGATTTCGACGCCACCGTCCTGAAGCTGGTCGGCGCGCGGGACCTGACGCATGCGCCGGCGATCAACGTCCGCAGCCTTCGTGAGCGAGGTTTCACAGACCACGAGATCGGCGCGGTGCAGGCGTCACTGTTTTCCGTGACCGGCCTTCGTCAGGCTTTCGCTGCCGCCGTCGTCGGCGACGGCTTCGTGCACGACGTCCTGGGGGCCACCCACGAGGACCTGGACGATCCAGCGCTCGACGTCCTGGCCCTGGCCGGTTTCAGCGCCGAAGAGATCACCGAGGCCGAAGCCTATTTGCTCGGCGACGGCGACCTGACCGGGCCGGCGCAGGCCCTGCTGGCCGGCCCCGACCAGATCGGCCTTTCTGCGCGGCTGGCCATGAGCTCAGTGGCCGAAGCCTTCACTTGCGCGCCGGACCTGTCACCCTTGCGCCTCGGCTGGGCTGAGGAGCCGGCCGCCGCAGGCCGCCTGCAAGCCGCCGCCGCCCGCGCCGGGCTTCGGGCGGTCCGGCTGGTCAGGGACCCTGCCCCCCACAACCAGCCGCTCGACCTGCCGGCGCTCGCCGAGGAGCCGCCGCGCCGCCAGGCCGCGCCGCCCCTGGTGGCCGAGCGCATCGTCGAGAAGGTGGTCGAACGCGAGCGCACGCGCCGCCGCCTGCCTGACCGGCGCAAGGGCTATATCCAGAAGGCCGCGGTGGGTGGGCACAAGGTCTATCTGCACACGGGCGAGTACGAAGACGGCGAACTGGGCGAGGTCTTCATCGACATGCACAAGGAAGGCGCCGCCTTCCGCTCGCTGATGAACAATTTCGCCATCGCCGTCTCCATCGGCCTGCAATACGGCGTGCCGCTGGACGAGTTCGTCGACGCCTTCGTCTTCACCCGCTTCGAGCCCGCCGGCCGGGTGACCGGCAATGACACCATCCGCTCGGCGACCTCGATCCTGGACTACATATTCCGCGAACTGGCCGTGTCCTATCTGGACCGCCAGGACCTGGCCAACGCCGACCCGGACGAGTTCAACGCCGACGGCCTGGGCCACGGCAAATTGGAGAAAGGCGACGGCGAAGCCGAGCCCCTGCCCGCCTCGAAGTTCATCTCCAAGGGCTTTTCCAGAGGCGCTGCGCCCGACAATCTGGTGTTTCTGCCCACCGGCGCGCGCACTCGCCCAGGCAGTGCGGGCGCCGGCATGGAGCACGACGTCTGTCCGGCCTGCGGCGACCTAGCCCTGACCCGCCAGGGCGCCCGACTGGTCTGCGAGACCTGCGGGGCGGCGCCGGAGCGGCTGGGATAAGCGCTCCCGTCAACTCCGGATAAACGTCCCTCAGCCAAAACGGCAGCTTGGCCTCAGACTTGCGAGCCCTATGCTGCAATCGGATTCGCTCCCGTGGACGTGTCGAAATGAAAAGCCTCGCCCTCGCTGCGGCCCTCAGCCTCGTGGCCCTTCCGGCCCTGGCCCAGAACGCGGCCCAGATCGCCAAGGTCGAGGACGGAGCCAGTTGCCCGCATTGCAACCTGTTTCAGGTCGACCTCTACAACAAGCAGGTGCGCAGCCGGAACTTCGCCGGCGCCCGCATGCGCCAGGGCGATTTCAGCCTGTCGGTCTTCAACAAGAGCAGTTTCGCCGGCGCCGATCTGCGCGACGTCAACGCCTATGGCGCCTTGTTCAGCGCGGCTAATCTGAAAGGCGCCGACCTGACCAACGCCACCTTCGTCGGAACCTATCTGCAGGGCGCCAACTTGACCGGCGCGAAGCTCTCGGGAGCCAACTTCTCCGGCGCGCAGATGGACCACGCGGTCGGCCTGACCCAGGCCCAGCTCAACCGCGCCTGCGGCGACGAGACCACCACACTGCCCCACGGGCTGCACGTCCCCGCCTGCAAATAGGTCGAGCCGTTAGTTCAGCGTGAAGGTCGCTTCGCGGCGACGCAGGTCCACCGACACCCGCTGGCACTGGCTCAGCACGTCCATGCCAAGCAGCAGGGCCGGCTGGTCGATCAGGCCGAAGCGATCGAACGTATGCAGTTGGGCGAAGGCGAGCGGCATGTTGCGGATCTCGAGCCCGCCAATGTGGGCCTCGGCGATGTCGTCCAGCTCGACCATCATCTTGCGGCCGGTCACGCTGATGATCTCAATCTGGCGGCGCACATCGGAATGGGTGCTGGAGCCGGTCAGCAGCTTGAGCAGGGCCGGATTGCCCACTGAAAGCTGTGAGCCGGAATCAAGCACCACGAACACCGGCACGCCCCGGACGCGGGCGTCGACCAGGATCAGCTGTCCGAAACGGCTTCGTCCGTGCACGACGATGGTGTGGCCATCGAACGGCTCGGCCCGGCTGGGCGAGCTGGACAGCCGCATGGCCTTGAAGTCCATCACGATGTGCAGGTTGCGCAGGCTGTCGACGCCCAGCATCCCATCCGCCCCGAGATTGACAGCCCCGACAGCCGGAGCCTCGATATGGTCGATGACCCGATTGCCGATCGCCAGGTGATCGATCACCACGGTCTGGACATCATCGACCCCCGCGCTCTCGTGCATGATCACCCGGGGGCCGTTCGGCAGCTTCAGGGCTGCGGCCAGCTCACGCGAAATCACGGTGCGGTCCGAGCCGGTGTCGATCAGGAACTCGAACGGGCCCTGGCCGTTCACCAGCACCGCCAGCCGCAGGCGCGAGGTCGGATCCTGGGCCAGTTTCAGGTTTTCAGCGGCCTGGGCCGCATCAGGCGCTGCACTTGCGGGCGACGCCGGCGATTGAGCCGCCGGAGGGGACGCCGTGGTGGCCGCATCCGGGACCAGGGGCGCGGGAATCGTCGGGATCGCGGAGATGAGGTCGGCCGGCAAGGCTGGCGGCTTCGCGAGGTCCGGCGTGGTCGAAGCGGGCGTTATCGCCAAGGCTGCACTCGGCCCAAAGCTGGCCATCGCCCAGGCGGCGAGCGCCCCTGCAATAGCTCCCAGCGCGGGTCCGGATCTCATCTTGGCAGCCCTGTTCCGCCCGCATAGTCAGCGCTCATTTTCGATGATTGGAAAGTGGTTTTCCGGGCCGCTGAACCTGGGACGGGCGGCTTGCGGCCGAGGGTGAACGCCAGATGAACCATTCCCTGGCGCCGCATTCAGGTCGAGGCCGTCATGCTCTCCTCACTGCTTTTTGACGCCGGCAGGCCTGCCGGCAATCGCTTCGGAGGAGATCCGTCATGAACGTGAAGCCGATCGTCCTTGGCCTGGCTGGCGTCCTGGCCCTTTCCGCGCCCGCGGCGGCTTTCGCCGACCCCGATGACTGGGGCCACGACCGTGGCCGGCACGAGGGCTGGCGGGACCATGAGGGGCGCGACCACGAGTGGCGCGAGCATGAGCGCTGGGACCATCGTGACGGCTGGCGCCGGGATGGCGGTTGGGG
>FTFU01001238.1_pt1 | contig 12916 bp, 14 predicted proteins | sample 1640511 | NCBI WGS metagenome assembly FTFU01 (sample SAMEA3914789, study PRJEB12502) | metagenome | biome: forest; material: soil | place: Canada | collected 2011-07-03 | depth 0.3 m | reverse complement strand
CTCACCCGAGGCTTCGCCCGCGTGAACCGCGCCGACGGCGGCCTGGCCCGCTCGGCCGCCAGCCTGGCTGCAGGGGAGGCGGTGCGGCTGACCTTCGCCGACGGCGAGCGCGGGGCGGTGATCGACGGCGGGGACGGAACCCCGCCAAAGCGGGCGCCGGCGAAGAAGCCGGCCGTCGCGGCCGGCGGCCAGGGCGATTTGTTTTAGGCTCAGCCGTGCGCGTGGAGCCGATGACGAGAAGATGGCGGGAGCTTCTACGCCGCCGCCCGTCTCAGCGTCAGGTTGACGCGCCCGCCGCCGGGGATCAGGCGTGAGGAGCCGGCCAGGATCCGGTCGACACCGTGGAAAAAATGTCGCGCGGCGCCGTCCAGGATGCAGACGTCGCCGGAGCTCAGACGAACCGTGCGGCTCGGATCGCCGCGGCTCGCCCCGCCCAGGCGAAAGATCGCCGTGTCGCCCAGCGAGATCGACAGCACCGGCGCGGCCATGTTCGCCTCGTCGGCGTCCTGATGCAGGCCCATGCGCGCCTCGCCGCGATAGAGGTTGATCAGGCAGGAGTCCGGCTGGGTCGTACAGCCTGTATGGCGCGCCCAAAGCTCGGTCAGGTCTGGAGGCATCGCCGGCCAGGCCAGGCCGGTCACGGGATGGTGCGGCTCGTAGCGATAGCCCTTGGTGTCGGTGATCCAGCCCAGGGGGCCGAAGCTCGTTTGCTCGACCGACATGGGCTTTCCCCAGGGCGTAATGGGCCGATAGAGCGGCGCGGTTTCGATCGCCGCCAGCACCGCTTCCATCAGCCGCGCCTGGGCCGCCGCGTCGACCGCGCCGGGGACCAGCCGAAAACCGTTGCTCTCCATGCACTTGATATAGGTCAGGGTCGGCGCCCCAGCTAGCGGAGTTCGGCCGTCAAAGCCCCTTGCGACGGGCGTTTCGGCCCCCATCTAGACGACGATGCCAGGCTTTCCCTCCACGTAAAGCCTAGCTATGGAAACCGGTCCTGCGCTAAGCGGGGTCCTGAGTTTCCGTTGAAGGAACGAACCCCAGAGGGGGCGGACATGATGTGGCGCTCGTCGAGGCTGCGGGTCCGTCCGCCAGAACAGAGAGTTTGAGCGACGCGATGAGCAAAATTATCGGCATCGACCTTGGCACCACCAATTCGTGTGTGGCCATCATGGACGGTAAGACGCCCAAGGTGATCGAGAACGCCGAGGGCGTACGCACCACCCCGTCGGTGGTGGGCATCATGGAAGACGGCGAGCGCCTGGTCGGCCAGCCCGCCAAGCGCCAGGCGGTGACCAATCCCGCCAACACCCTCTTCGCCATCAAGCGCCTGATAGGCCGCCATTTCGACGACCCCGTCGTGGCCAAGGACAAGGGCATGGTGCCCTACGAGATCGTCAAGGGGCCGAATGGCGACGCCTGGGTGCGCGCCCACGGCAAGGACTATTCGCCCCAGCAGATCTCGGCCTTCATCCTGCAGAAGATCAAGCAGGACGCCGAAGCCCACCTGGGCGAAAAGGTCGAAAAGGCGGTCATCACCGTCCCGGCCTATTTCAACGACGCCCAGCGCCAGGCGACCAAGGACGCCGGCAAGATCGCCGGCCTGGAAGTCCTGCGCATCATCAACGAGCCGACGGCCGCGGCGCTCGCCTACGGGCTGGAGAAGAACGACGGCAAGAAGATCGCGGTCTATGACCTCGGCGGCGGCACCTTCGACGTCTCGATCCTGGAGATCGGCGACGGGGTGTTCGAGGTGAAGTCCACCAACGGCGACACCTTCCTGGGCGGCGAGGACTTCGACCTGCGCGTCGTCGACTACCTGGCCGACGAGTTCAAGAAGGAGACCTCGGTCGACCTTCGCAAGGACAAGCTGGCCCTGCAGCGCCTGAAGGAAGAGGCGGAAAAGGCCAAGAAGGAGCTGAGCTCCACCACCCAGTATGAAGTGAACCTGCCGTTCATCTCGATGAACGCGTCCGGCCCGCTGCACCTGAACATCAAGCTGTCCCGCGCCAAGCTGGAAGCCCTGGTCGAGGACCTGGTGGCCAAGACCATCGGTCCCTGCGATCAGGCGCTGAAGGACGCCGGCCTGAAGAAGTCCGACATCGACGAAGTGGTCCTGGTCGGCGGCATGACCCGCATGCCCAAGGTGGTCGAGGCGGTGAAGGCCTTCTTCGGCCGCGAGCCGCACAAGGGCGTCAACCCGGACGAAGTGGTGGCCCTGGGCGCCGCGGTCCAAGGCGGCGTCTTGCAAGGCGACGTCAAGGACGTGCTGCTGCTGGACGTCACGCCCCTGACCCTTGGGATCGAGACCCTGGGCGGGGTGTTCACGCCGCTGATCGAGCGCAACACCACCATTCCGACCAAGCGCTCGCAGACCTTCTCCACGGCCGACGACAACCAGTCGGCGGTGACCATCCGGGTGTTCCAGGGCGAGCGGCCCATGGCCCAGGACAACAAGATGCTCGGCCAGTTCGACCTGGTGGGCATCCCGCCGGCCCCGCGCGGCGTGCCGCAGGTCGAGGTCACTTTCGACATCGACGCCAACGGCATCGTCAATGTCGGCGCCAAGGACAAGGCGACCAACAAGGAGCAGTCGATCCGCATCCAGGCCAATGGGGGCCTCTCGGACGCCGACATCGAAAAGATGGTCAAGGAAGCCGAGGCCAACAAGGCGGCGGACGAAAAGCGCAAGGCCGTGGTCGAGGCCAAGAACCAGGCCGATGCGGTGGTCCACTCCACCGAGAAGGCCATGGCCGAGCACGGCGACAAGGTTTCGGCCGAAGAAAAGGGCGCCATCGAATCGGCCCTGGCCGATCTGAAGTCAGCGCTTGACGGAGACGACGCCGAGGCGATCTCGGCGAAGACCCAGACCCTGATCCAGGCTTCGATGAAGCTGGGTGAGGCCATGTACAAGGCCCAGGCCGAAGGCGGTTCTACCGGCGAAGCCAAGGCAGACGACGGCGTTGTCGACGCCGAGTTCGAAGAAGTCGACGACGGCCATAAGTCCGCGTGATGATCCGTCGCAGCCCGCGTCCGGCCTTTTGGCCGGGCGCGTGTTGCACAGTCGCTCGTTCTCGCCCATGTCCATCGGTGGTTAACGCCGCCTACGGATAGTCAAGGACGCGATCCAGCAGGGACCCGACGCTTCTATGCAGCGCGACTATTACGAAATCCTCGGCGTCAGCCGCACCTGTTCCGAAGCCGAGCTGAAATCGGCCTTCCGCAAGCAGGCGATGGAGCACCACCCCGACCGCAATGGCGGGTGCGAGCATGCCGAAGGCCGCTTCAAGGAACTCAACGAGGCCTATTCGGTCCTGTCCGACGCGCAGAAACGCGCGGCCTATGACCGCTTCGGCCATGCCGGCGTCAACGGCATGAACGGCGGCGGCCAGGGGGCCGGGGCCGGCTTCACCGACGTCCACGACATCTTCAACGAGGTGTTCGGCCAGGCGTTCGGCGACATGTTCGGCGGCGGCCGCGGCCAGCGTCAGAACGGCCCGGCCCGCGGCCAGGACCTGCGCTACGACCTGGAGATCTCCCTCGAGCAGGCCTATGCCGGGTCCGAGGTCGAGATCCAGGTGCCCGCGGCCATGACCTGCGAGCCCTGCGGCGGCACGGGCGCCAAGCCGGGCACCAAGCCGGTGACCTGCAACACCTGCGGCGGCGCCGGCCGCGTGCGCGCCAGCCAGGGCTTCTTCTCCATCGAGCGCACCTGCCCGCGCTGCGGCGGGGTCGGCCAGCTGGTGCTGGAGCCGTGCATGACCTGCCGCGGCAACGGCCAGACCCGCATCGAGCGCACCCTGTCCGTGCGCATCCCCGCCGGCGTCGACGACGGCGCCAGGATCCGTCTCGCCGGCGAGGGCGATGCGGGGGGCAGGGGCGGGCCGCGCGGCGACCTCTACATCTTCCTCTCGGTCAAGCCGCACGAGCTGTTCGAGCGCGATGGCCTGGACCTGCTCTGCAGCGTGCCGGTGCCGATGTGCACGGCGGCCCTCGGCGGCGAGATCGATGCGCCCTGCCTCCTGGGCGGCGAGAACTGCGACGGCAATTGCAAGATCAAGGTCAAGGTGCCGGAAGGCGCCCAGACCGGCCGCACCGTGCGCCTGAAGGGCCGCGGCATGCCCTCGCTGCGCTCGCGCGAGCGGGGCGATCTGGTGGTGGAGCTGTTCGTCGAAACGCCCACGGGCCTCACCGCCCGCCAGAAGGAGCTGATGCGCGAATTCGCCGGCCTCTGCAGCGAGCGGCAGCATCCCCAGTCCGCCGGCTTCTTCAACAAGGCCAAGCGCTTCTGGGACGACGTCACCGGGACCGAGGCGCGGGCTTAGGCGCTTCTCGCCGGGCCTCTACAGATGTCACGCTTGCGTTGGGGTGGGGTCCGGATTGATTCCCCCCATCGCCGGCCCGATCGCGCTATAGAGACAATGTGAATCAACACCGCCCGCTCGAGACCAAGCTGCTCCAGGTCGCCGTCGCCGTTTGCGGCGGTGCGCCGGTGGCCGCTGGCCTGGCGGGCGCGCTGTTCGGGCCGGCCATGCTGGACCCGTCGGGCGGGGCGGGGCTGGACAGTCATTTCCGCTATATGTCGGGGCTCTTGCTGGCGATCGGCATCGCCTATTGGAGCACCATCCCGCGGATCGAACTGGCCGGATCGCGGTTCGCGCTTCTGACCCTGATCGTGGTCTGCGGCGGCTTTTTCCGCGCCGTGGGCCTCTTGATCACCGGTCCCAGCGACCCCTGGATGGTCGGGGCCCTGATCATGGAACTGATCATCACCCCGGCCCTCTACCTGTGGCAGGAACGGGTGGCCAAGCGGGCCCGGCTCAAGTTGCTGACGCCTTGGGGCGCGGCGGTGGGGGCGGGCGCGCCTGAGAACTTGCCGCACTGAAATTAACGCATTTCAGGTTTCGAAGCGGCGCGATTGGCTCTAAAGCCGGCCCATGGCCATCGGCGTTTTTGATTCTGGCGTGGGCGGGCTTTCGGTGCATCGGGCGCTGGTCGAGGCCCTGCCCAGGGCCGACCTGATCTATCTGGCCGACCAGGCCAACGCCCCCTATGGCGGCCGCCCCGGCGAAGAGATCGTGGACCTGACCCGGGCCGGCTGCGAGCGTTTGTTCGACCAGGGATGCGGCCTGATCGTCCTGGCCTGCAACACCGCCTCGGCCATCGCCCTGCGCCGCCTGCAGCAGACCTGGCTGCCGGGATATCGCGAGGAGAAGGGCCGGGCGCTGAACGTCCTCGGCATCATCGTGCCGACCATCGAGGCGGCCACCGGCCTGCCGTGGGAGCACGAGGCCGAGCGGCGCGGCGACAAGGTCGAACAGCTGGACATCCTGGGCGTCTTCTCCACCCCCGGCACCGCCGCCAGCCGCGTCTACGAGATCGAGATCGACAAGCGCCGCCAGGACGTGGCGGTGTTCTCCGAGCCGTGTCCCAACCTCGCCCGCATGATCGAGTCCGGCGAGGACCGCGAGAGCCTGAAGGCCGCGGTCGACGCTCACGTTGCGGCGCTGAAGCAGCGTATCGGCCGCGCGCCGGACCGGGCGATCCTGGGCTGCACCCACTACGAGATCATCGCCGACCTGTTCCGCGCCGCCCTGCCGCCCGGCACGCCGCTGATCCACCAGCCCGGCGCCACCGCCGAGGCCATCCAGCGCTATCTGGAGCGGCACCCGGAATATGCCGCGGGCTCGGGCGGCGAGCGTCGCTTCCTGACCACCGGCCAGCCCGGCCCCCAGAACGGCCTGGTGGGGACCTTCTGGGGGGCGCCGCTGCGGTTCGAGGCGGCTTAGTCGACAGGGTTCTTTAGAGACCTACGAGCATTCGGCGGTTCAAGTGAACCGACGAATGCTCTGACGCCCCCTACTTCACGATGATGTGCACGATCCGTTCGGACGAGGGCCGGCCTTCGAGGCCGGCCTCGGGGGCGTAGATCACGGTCAGGGCGCCGCCGGCATTGAGCTGGGCGTCGGCCTTGCGGCCGCGGGCCAGCAGCACCTTGGCGATGCGAGCCAGGGCCGCCTTGCTGTTGCCGAGCCGGGCGACCCGGCTGAAGGCCTCGGCGGTGACGGTGGCGGCGTCGGCGATCAGGCTGGCGGTCTCGGGCGTCGCGTCGTCGACCGAGATGAAGGGAATCACCTTCTGCGCCGCGCGGCTGGACCGGACGCTGGCCTGGTACATGCGCTGGAACAGGACGCTGGGCGACATCAGCGCCGGCGGGCGCAGGGAGCCGGCCTCGCCGTCATAGGCCACCGCCGAACCGTCGGGATTGTCGAAGGTGAACAGGGTCAGGCCGCCGAGCTTGGTCGCGCGCAGCATGGGCTGGCCCACATCGTTGCGATAGATGGTGTCGCCGCGCGGCCCCGGCTGAGGGCGCAGCACCCAGACTTCCGGGCTGTCCTCGAAGCGCAGCAGGGTGGTCGAGCTGGACTGGTCGAGGACGAAGCCCTCCCCGCGATCCGGCTGGTAGCGTCCGATCGGAGGCGTATCCATGCGCCGCGGACCTGCGTCCTGCGGGCCGAACATCAGGCTACGCAGGGACACGCCGCCCGCGGCGGCCGGCTCGGCGCAGAGGGCGGCACTGAGCAAAAGGCTCAGAAAAGCCAGCCATAGCCCGGCCGCCGGCCCTGCGGCCGGAAAAAGACGCCCCAGCCCGCGCGACGCCGCACGGCGCGGAATTGCGCGCCGTGCGGTCGCCTGCTTTGGCGAGGAAACGTCTAGTCTATGCATTCCTTGCGAATGCACCGCGACTGGGGCGGTTTTTAGACGCTCAACCGGCCATATACTGGCCACCGTTCGCCGTCAGGGTGGCGCCGGTGATGAAGGAGGCGTCCTCGCGAGCGAGGAACGCCACGCAGGCGGCGATCTCCTCGGCCTTGCCGAGCCGGCCGACCGGGATGCCGCCGATGATCTTGTCCAGGACGGCCTGCGGCACCGCCGACACCATTTCGGTGTCGATATAGCCGGGCGCCACGGTGTTGACCGTGATGCCCTTGTTCGCGGTTTCCTGGGCCAGGGCCTTGGAGAAGCCGATCACCCCGGCCTTGGCCGCCGAGTAGTTGGTCTGGCCCATCTGGCCCTTCTGGCCGTTGATCGACGAGACATTGATGATGCGGCCATAGCCGCGTTCCCGCATGCCCTCGATAACCTGGCGGCTCATATTGAAGATCGAGGCCAGGTTGACGAAGATCACCTCGTTCCACTGTTCCGGGGTCATCTTGTGCAGCATCGAGTCGCGGGTGATGCCGGCGTTGTTGACCAGCACATCGATCGGCCCGAGCTCGGCCTCGACCTCGGCCACCGCTTTCTTACAGTCGGCGAATTCGCCGACATTTCCCTTGACGATCATCACGCCCGCCTCGGCCGCGCAGGCCTTGGCTGCCTCCTCGTTGCCGGCATAGCCCGCAGCGACTCTGAAACCATCGTTTTTCAGCCGTTCGACGATCGCCCGCCCGATTCCGCGGGTGCCGCCCGTGACCATCGCTACTCTACCCATGGTGTCTCCTGCCCTTCCACATGCCGCCGTGAAATCCCGCCCCCGAGTTCGAATCAGTCCCGCTCGACGCAGACCGCCACGCCCATACCGCCGCCGACGCACAGCGTCGCCAGCCCCTTCTTGGCGTCGCGCTTGGCCATCTCGTGCAGCAGGGTGGTCAGGATGCGCGCGCCCGAGGCCCCGATGGGATGGCCGATGGCGATGGCCCCGCCGTTCACATTGACCTTGTCCGGGTCCAGGCCCAGCTCGCGCACCACGCTCAGCGACTGGGCGGCGAAGGCCTCGTTGGATTCCACCAGGTCCAGGTCGCCGACCGACCAGCCCGCCTTCTCCAGCGCCTTCTTGGTGGCGGGGATCGGGCCCGTGCCCATGATTTCCGGCTCGACGCCGGCATGGGCCCAGGAGGCGATGCGGGCCAGGGGCTTGAGCCCCCGCGCCTTGGCCTCGTCCTCGCTCATCAGGACCATGGCGGCGGCGCCGTCATTGAGGCCCGAGGCGTTGGCGGCGGTGACCGAGCCGTCCTTGGTGAAGGCGGGGCGCAGGCCGGAGACGCTCTCATAGGTCGCCCCGTGGCGGATATATTCGTCCTGGTCGACGATGGTGTCGCCCTTGCGCCCCTTGATGGTCACGGGCGCGATCTCGTCCTTGAAGCGGCCGGACTTCTGGGCGGCCTCGGCCTTGTTCTGCGAGGCGACGGCGAACCGGTCCTGGTCCTCGCGGGTGATCTGCCAGCGGGCGGCGATGTTCTCGGCGGTCTGGCCCATGTGGTAGCCGTGGAAGGCGTCCCACAGGCCGTCCTTGATCATGGTGTCGACAAAGCCCAGGTCGCCCATCTTCTGGCCGTTCCTGAGGTTGGCGGCGTGCGGCGACTGGCTCATGCTCTCCTGGCCGCCGGCGACCACGATCTTGGCGTCGCCCTGGGCGATCTGCTGGGCGCCGAGCGCCACAGCCCGCAGGCCCGAGCCGCACAGCTGGTTCAGGCTCCAGGCCGGGCTTTCGACCGGGATGCCGGCCTTGACCGAGGCCTGGCGGGCGGGGCCCTGGCCAGCGCCGGCCTGCAGCACCTGGCCCATCACCACCTCGTCGACCTCCTTGGCGTCGACCTTGGCGCGCTCGACCGCAGCGCGAATGGCTATGGCGCCGAGCTCATGGGCGGGCAGGCTGGAGAGGGCGCCGTTGAAGGAGCCGACCGGCGTGCGGGCGGCCGAGACGATGACGACTTTGCTCATGAACCATGCTCCACGAAGTTTCCGCCCTGACCGAAGGCGCTCGGCCGCCAGGCGCGTGTACCCTTAACCATTGCCCCAACCGGGCGAGTTCGTCACGCCCGTTCTATGGGGATCTTGCATATCAAATCCACGACTGGCGCTTGTCTGCTGCATCCGCGATACTGCAGTGCAGAAAATGCCGAATCCATTGCGCTTTAGTAGCGCCTTCTGAGGAGCGAAATGGCAGAAGCCGAAAAGCCCGGCGAGCGGGTGATCATAAAAAAATACGCCAACCGCCGGCTCTACAACACCCGGTCCAGCGCCTACGTGACGCTCGAGCATCTGGCCGAGATGGTCAAACAGGGGGTCGATTTCGTCGTCTATGACGCCAAGACCAACGAGGACATAACCCGCTCCGTCCTGACACAGATCATCTTCGACGAGGAGAGCCGCGGCCAGAACCTGCTGCCGATCCAGTTCCTGCGCCAGTTGATCCGCTTCTATGGCGACAGCATGCAGGCCTTCGTCCCGAGCTTTCTGGAACTCTCCCTGGACGGATTTACGCGCCAGCAGGAGAACATGCGCGGTCAGATGGCCCCGGGCCTCGGCGTTCCGCCCGGCATGGGCTTCATGGAAGAGCAGGTGCGCCAGAACCTGGCCATGTTCGACCGGGCCATGAAGATGTTCACGCCCTTCGCCTTCGCCCGGCCGGAGGAGCCGACCACGCCCGCGACGCCCGCTGCGACCGCCGCGCCGCCGCCGGCGGAAGCTGCGCCCGACACCTCCCTCGACGAACTGAAGCGGCGGATCGAGGACATGCAGCTGCAGATCGCCAAGCTGGCGGCCAAGGAATAGGGCCCAGATCACGGCGAATTTGGATTGGCGTCCCGCCCTGACCACCGCTTCTTAACCGACGCAAGGTAGGCTGGCGCTCGATGACCGACCCGATCCGCCCCATCCGGCCCGTCCAGGGCCCCAGCCGCATCGTGCGGATCGGCGGGGTCTCCGCCTCGCAGGCCGACCAGACCCCGGACAGCTCTGAGCTGGATAAGAACCTGCCCGCCCTCATCGCCACGCCGCTGCGCGAGGAACCCGAACCGCCCAAGCCCAGTGAGGCCGCCTACGCCGCCCAGATCCTGGGCCAGGACGGCCAGAAGCGCGGCCTGCGCGGCGGCCGCGAGACCCTGGACCGGGCGCGGACCACCTATCTGGAAACCGAATATTCCGGCCCCGCTGACCGGCGCATCGCCCGCGGGCGGATTACGAAGACCGAGATCTAGAACGGGACGAAATCAGGTTCGGTCATTTTGTTTTCCGCTCCTCCCGGCGAATGCCGGGATCCAGATGACGAACTCCGTACCTTGGACAGTCCGCTCTGAAGCTGATCAACGACAGCGCTTTATGATCTGGATCCCGGCATTCGCCGGGAGGAGCGGGTTTTGGGTGGACTTGAATTCATCCTGCTCCAGCAGCCCCCACCCAATTTCACAAACCCGCGGCTTCACCGGCCCGTTTGGCGCAAGTCTTGCTTAACCATGAGCATCGCTCCTTCGACGCCAAGGGCCGCCCATGTCACTGATCGCTGCCTCCGCCCTGAAATCCTTCGACATCCTGGTGGTGGCGCTGATCTTCACGATCCTGACCTGACTTATCGCACGTCGATCTCCCGCCGCTCGGCGGCGAGCGTGATGATGAAGCCGGCCAGCACGTCCAGCAGCACCATCAAGGTGATCAGGAAGAAGGTCGAGGTGGCGAAGGCCGGGAACAGCAGGAACTCGACCAGGCAGGCGATGAACAGCACCATCGACAGCGAGTGGTTGATGACCGCCGCATGGCGGCTGCTGGCGGCCTTCAACAGTTCGACGAACAGCACCACCAGGGACCCGGCCACGAACAGATCGCCCAGGCTCAAAGGCCAGGCGATGCGCGAGGCCATGGGAATGGCGGCGATCCGCGCCGCCAGCCGCTCGGCCGCGTCGGGCGTCTTGAGCCCGCCGAGCACCAGGGCCAACAGGTTGTAGGCCAGGACCGGCAGGGCCATCAGCGGCACAGCGGCGAACATGCGGCCCCTCCCATTCGTCAGACGCTGCGCGAGAGGTAAGGCCATTCGCGCCGATAGGCAAAACTCGCTGGGGTGAGCCTGCCGCGCAGACGCCCCTGATCACGATGATTTTGGATCGAATCGATCCAAAATCATAAAACGTGATCGATTCTAAAAGTTTGGAGCGGGATGCGGGCGGAAAACCGCTTCGCACTTTTCCTCATCCCGCTCCAGAGCGCCCGGCCGCCGGGTTCGCCGAACTTTCGGGCCTCCAGACGAATTCATATGCTGCAAAACCGAGCGTAACGATTAAGCTCGACTGACGTTCGCCGACCAGCGCTAAGCCCGATTTTCGATCCCGTATCGCCCAAAATAACGTATGTTAACAGCGTGAGCATCGCCGACGTGGTGGAGAGACGCCATGAGGTCTGAACAGCTTTCCCTTGTAACCCATCGCGCCCATCCTCTGGCGCAGCTTCTGAACAGCTACAGGGCTCTGGATCCTGAGGATTTTCAGGCCATTCAAGACTGCGCCGGGGACCTTCGAACGCATGCCCCGGGCGTGGAAGTACCGGACGCCTTCGGCTTTGGGAGCCCGCGGGGGCGGATGATCGTCTCGGGATGGGCGGCCGGGGGCAAACTGCTGCCCGACGGGCGCCGCCAGATCGTTCGCCTTCTCTTGCCCAGCGATGTGGTCGGCGGCTTGGGCCTGAGGGACGAGGGCCTGGTGATCGTGGCCCTGACCGAGCTGAAGACCGTCGACGCCACCCCGTTGCACCGGGCGCTCGAGGCGCGGCCGCCGGCGCATGCGGCGCTGCAGGAGGCATGGGGCCTGGCGCAGCGCGCGGCCCAAAGGCGCCTCGTGCAGCACGCCCTGAGGCTGGGCCGCTATTCGGCCTATGAGCGCATGGCCGACTTCCTGCTGGAATTCTACCACCAGCAGCGTCGCACCGGCATGCTGGACCACGCCGCCATCTATCTTCCGACCCAGGAGGTGCTGGCGGACCTTTTGGGCCTCAGCATCGTGCATGTGAACCGCACCCTGCAGCAGATGCGCCGCGATCGGCTTTTGGCGCCTCAGGCGACGCGGGTGGTCATTCCCGACCTGGCCCGCCTGATGAGCGCGGCCATGGCGGAGCCTTCATTGCAATGACAATAATCTGAAGAGGGGAGCGCAGGTCATGGGGCGTCACGAAAAGCCGATTTCACTGGCCGGCCAGCGTGTGCTGGTGGTCGAAGACGAATTTCTGCTCGCCGACGAATTGGCCGAATGGCTGCAATCCAAGGGCGCCGAGGTCGTCGGGCCCTTCCCGGACGTGAACGCGAGCCTGTCGGCCTTGCACGAGCGCGTCGCGGACTGGGCCGTGCTCGACCTGAACCTGCGCGGCGAGCCCACCTATCCGATCGCCGACCGGCTGGAGGCGCTCGATATCCCCTTCGTGTTCGTCACCGGCTACGATTCCCCAGCCGTCCGCGCCTCGCACGCAGGGTCTCCGCGGTGCCAGAAGCCGCTGGTCTTCAGGCAGCTGCTGTCGGTGTTCGAGCGCCAGATGCGGGACTACGCCCCGCGCCGGCGGCCCTGACGGGCGCAACGGCCACCCCTCCGTAAGGGTTGCGTCCAGCACAATCCTGGTGCACGCTGCGGTGGTGTGACGACATCTTTTCCTCAGGCATATCCCGAATACAGATTTGTGCACGACGGGCGCCCGTCAGAATAGATCGCGACTTGATCTACTAGTTAAGACCTGTTTGGGTTTTAGGTGTGCAGATAAAAACCACGCCTTCAAGATCACAGGCGGGCTTGTCGTCTGTGGATGATTGGCGCAATCCTTCGGATAACGAGATTCGGCGAGCGAAGCGTCGGCGGTCGCCGCCCTGACCGTAGGTTGAGATAGGAATTTTGCAAGTTGAAGGACTTCCAACTTTTCATCGATGACGACCGATACTCGGTTCCGACGGTCCAGATCATCATTGTGGAGTCGGAGGAGCGCGCGCGTGAGGCCGCCGAGCAGATGCTGAACGAATCCCGCCACCATCACGGCGTCGAGGTGTGCGAACAAGGCCGACGCCTGTTCGGACTCGGCTCGTTCTCCACGCCCCGCGGCCCGCCCATCCGCGTCGCCAAGGCGAGCTTCGACGACGCCCGGGACGAGCGGGAGGCTCAGACGGGGCTTTAGG
>FTFU01002417.1_pt1 | contig 13042 bp, 11 predicted proteins | sample 1640511 | NCBI WGS metagenome assembly FTFU01 (sample SAMEA3914789, study PRJEB12502) | metagenome | biome: forest; material: soil | place: Canada | collected 2011-07-03 | depth 0.3 m | reverse complement strand
CCAGCCGGACTCGATATGCTGCCGGGTCGCCATCATGGCGGCGGCGGCGTCGCGGGCGATGAACGCCTTGAGCAGATCGTCGTGCTCGGCGGCGGCGCGACTGACCCGGCCTTTGATCTTGTTGATCAGATCGAACGGATACCGCGCCCACAGGACCTGCACGAAATGCAGGGTCTGCGGCATGTTGGGGATGTCGAAGATGCGGCGGTGGAAGCGGTAGTTCGCGGCCCGCGCGGCTTCGTTCTCGTGCGCGGCGACGGCGCGCTCAAATTCCGCCGCGAGCGCCCGCAAGGCTTCGATGTCCGCCGCTGTCGCCTGCTCGACGGCGGCGCGAACCAGCTGCGTCTCCAGCAGGATCCGCAGGTTCAGCATCTCGTTCGAGGCGGTGATGTCGAACGGCGCGACCGTGGCGCCCCGGTAGGAATCGCCGGCGACATAACCCTCCGCCGCCAGCAGCTTCAGCGCCTCGCGCACCGGCGTGATGCTGGTCTGGAGGAGCTTTGCGATTTCGAGCTGCTTCAGGCGACTGCCCCGGGGGAACCGTCCGGCGATGATGCCCTCGCGCAGGAAATCAGCGACCTGCTCCTCCTTGGTTCGATACTCCATAAGTCCGCCAACCTTCGCCGCCCAGACAGAATGCATAGTCTCGGGGGCGCGCGAACGAAAGAGCCTGGCCGATGTCGTCCGACTGCGGTCCGCTCAGATGAGCGGTCGCAGCCCGGCCGGCGGTGGCTCGCCTACTTCAGCAGACGCGGCGAGCCGGCGCCCATATAGTGGGCCAGGTTGCGGTGGAAGTTGGTGATCTTGCGTTCCTGGTGCGGATTGGGCTGGGTGCCGCGGAAGCCGCGCGACTTCATGCCCTTCTGCACCGCGGCCATGTTCGAGAAGTCCTGCGCCAGCACCATGCCCCACTTCTCTGCGGTCGGCTCGGCGTAGACCCACTCGGGCTTCGGCTCCTGGCCCTCGGGGTAGCGTTCGATGGCGTAGGATTCGAAGATGCACTTGTTGGGGTCGTCGCCGTAGGGGCGGGAGCGGGAGCACAGCGCGAAGGTCATCCCCTGCAGGATCGCCATGTTCGGGAACATGTGCCAGGCCAGGCCGGCTTCCGCCATCTGGTCCGGGGTGATCGTCGGCCAGATCACGCCGCGCGCCGCGTCGTCGGCCCGGGCGGACGCGAGCCAGTGCTTGATCACTTCGTCCGGCGGGGTGTCTTCCGGCAGCTCGTCCACCAGGCGCTTGGCCGCATTGACCAGCGTCTCGGTGGTGCTGGCGTTGTTGACGGTGGTGTAGATTTCGTTCTGCAGCTCGTAGGTCGAGACGCGCGCGTCCTTGCCCTTGCCCGCCCGCGTGATCGAGCTGCTCTGCTTCATCTTCATGCCCGGGTCGCGCTCGTCGAAGCCGCTGACGCCATGCAGCCCGTAGGCCTTGCTGTAAGCATAGTATTGACCATAGGCGAGCAGCTGCGTGTGCGTGCCCGCCACATGGTAGGGTTCCATGAAGGCTTCGAGCGCCGTCTTCCAGTTGCAGTCGAAGACCACCCACTGACGCCACTTGTAGCGCATCTTCTCGAAGGCGAAGGGATCGAGGATGCCGGCGGCGGGCTCGAGGTAATCGCGAAGCGGCGCGCACTCCGGATCCATGTTGATGAACAGCCAGCCGCCCCAGGTGTCGACCTTGACCTCGGAAAGCGAGGTCCGCTCCTCGTTCAGGGCGCCCTTCCAGTCCTCCTGGTCGAGGATGAAGGTGTTCTTGCCTTCCAGGCTGTAGGTCCAGCCGTGGAAGCCGCAGACGAACCGCTGCTTGGCGCCGCAGGCGCTATGGGCGCTGCACGGGGTGTCGATCAGGCGGCGGCCGCGGTGCGGACAGACGTTGTGGAAGGCCTTGATCGTGTCGGCGCCGCTGCGCACGATCAGAATGGAGTCGTCGCCGATCTCGTAGGTGATGTAGTCGCCGATCTCCGGGATTTCCTCGACCCGGCCAGCATGCTGCCAGACCTTCGGCCACAGCCTGTCGCGCTCAGCGGCGGCGTATTCCGGCGAAAGGAAGGCTTCGACCCCATAGGTCAGCGGTTCCGCCAAATCTTCGACGCCGATTTGGACCGGCTCATCGACGTTGAACTCGACCGGCTTGTTCACAATGTCCTCCACAATAATCTTGATTGCGAAAATCTTGCTTGCGAAAGCCGGGCGGACGCGCGGGAATGGCTTTCCATAGTCAGTAACGCAGCTTGTCGAATTTCGCGTCGCGAGTCATCTCTGGAATGCGCCGCCGCACGCTTTGCCGCCCCGGCGATTGCGCCTCTGGAAATGGGCGGCGCGCGCTGGCCTGCGTGGTTCGAGATGCTCGCTTGCGCGAGCCCTCACCATGACGACGATGCGTGGATTGCACAAAAGCCCGTCATGGTGAGGAGCGGCCCGCCAGGGACGCGTCTCGAACCACGCAGCGGCGGCGAAACCGCCTTTTGCAAAACGGTCACTTAGAAGACGGATCGAACTCCGCCGCCTCTACTTCTGCGTCTTGGGCCCGCGGGGCTTGGCCGGCGGGGTCTTCAGTCGCTCGGCGATCTGCGGGAACCGCTCGCTGTGCAGGGTGCCGTACATGCTGAGCCGGAGGCACTCCTGAGCGAAGCGGCGAGCGAGTGCGCGCCGCTCTTTCTCGCTGCTGGCGTGGGCTTTCGCCCACATCGGCCAGAGGAAGACGCCAGCCAGCATCAGCACCGAGAGCACCTCGGTGTCGAGGTTGTCCTGCGCGAGGTCGGTGGCGGCGAACCGGGCCAAAGAGCCCTCGTACTCCTTCCAGAACGCATCGCTCGCCGGATCCGGCGAGGACAGGACCTGCATCAGCCAGACACGGCAGAGTTCTGGATTGTTCATGGCGAAAATGGCCAGGCGTTCGGTGAGATCGGCGATGTCCACCTGCTCCACCCGGCGCTCCCCGATCGTCTCGGGATCGCCGAAGACGGCGCGGAACAGCTTGTCCGAAACCCATTCGGCGGTGGCTTTGATCAGCTTTTCGCGGGTCTCGAAGTGCTGGTAGGCGGTGCCGCGGTTCACACCGGCGAGGTGCGCCACTTCCGACAGGCTGAGCCCTTCCGGCCCGTCGATCGCCAGGCGCGTGCGGGCGGCTTCGAGGATCGCCTCGCGCGTGCCCTCGGGGTCTCGCGGCCGCCGCTTCCGGGTGTTGGACATGTTCACCGCCCCCAACCGCCCGCGTCCGCTGGCCTTCCAGCGGATCCGACGGCGGGCGCCGATCGAATCAGTGGATTGTAACGCTGCCCGGCCGCCGCGCCTTATCACCATCCCTAGAGGCTTTCCCACTCGACTGACAGCGCCGGAGGATTGCGGTAAGGCTGAACTATGGAAGCGATTGGAGCCTGGTGGCTTCCCTGGTCTTCAAAACCAGTGGCCCGCGAACAGCGGGCGGTGGGTTCGATTCCCATCCGCTTCCGCCAGCGTCTCTACCTGGAGCCTCGCGCCGCCAAAGCGTTTCCGCAGGCCTGCTCTCGCTTTGTTGAGGCGCTTTGGCGTGCGCGGGATCTAGACTACGAATTCAAGGCGGCCGGCGAGCTGCGCATCTCGGCATCCGCCTGCAGCGGAAAATCTAGCCAGGTCGCTGCGAGATCATCGGGAGGAGGCCCATGGGGGTCGAGGAACGGCTGGAAGCGCTGCTGGCGCGCGAGGGCGTCCGCCAGACCATGGCGGACTACACCATGGCGGGCGACCGGCTGAAGGCTGACGCCTTCATCGCCGTCTTCACCGAAGACGCCGTGCTCGAGACGGACGGCGTGCCGGAGCAGGACGCCTTCCGCTACGAGGGCCGCCACGCCATTTGGGGCTGGATCAGCCGGTGGCTGAAGCCGCCTACGGAACAGCCGGCGCACCAGGCCACCTTCATCCGGCATCATCTATCCACCAGCCAGATCGAGCTGACGGGGCCGGGCTCGGCCAAGGCGCGCACCTACTGGGTCGCCTACACCGACATCGGCCCCGACCATTGCGGCTACTACCTGGACGAATTTCGCAAGCAAGGCGATCGCTGGCTGATCGCGCACCGCAGGATCCGTTTGGACTGGCGTTCGGAGGCGAGCCTGTACACCACGGCGGTTGAACGGACCCGGGGGTAGGATGATGGCCCGTTTCACGGACAAGGTGGCGATCGTCACCGGCGCCAGCACCGGGCTGGGGCCGGTCATGGCCAGAATGCTGGTTGAGGAGGGCGCCAAGGTGGTGCTGGCCGCCCGACGCCTGGAACTGGTGCAGGCCGTCGCCGGCGAGATCGGCGAGGCGGCCGTGGCCGTACAGGCGGACGTGACCCAGGAGGCGGATGTGGCCGCCATGGTCGACGTGGCGATGAACCGCTGGGGCCAGGTCGACATCATGATGAACAACGCCGCCGCGCCGGGCGTGGACAAGTACGTCTGGGAGCAGACGCTGGAGAACTGGAACGCCACCATCGCCATCGACGTGACCGCGGCCATGCTCTGCAGCCGCGAGGTCCTACGCCGCTCGATGCTCGACCGCCGGACGGGCGTGATCCTCAACTTCTCCTCCGGCGCCGGCTGGAAGGGCATGCCGCGCAAGAGCCATTATTCTGTCGCCAAGTCGGGGCTGCGGGTGCTCACCAAGGTCATCGCCATGGAGGCCGGCGCCTACGGCGTGCGCTGCAACTGCGTGGTGCCTGGCGTCATCGACACCGCGCTCTACCGCGCCTGGATCAACCGCATGGCCGCCGAACAGGGGATCGGCGCCGACGAGATGCATGCGAGAAACATCGCGCACCTGCCGCTGAAGATGGCCAGCACCCCCGAGGACGTCGCCAAGTTCGCCCTGTTCCTGGCCTCGGACGACGCTCGCACCATCACCGGCCAGTCGTTGAACGTCGACGCAGGCGACGTCATGGTGGGGTAAGCTCAAGGCCCGTGTGAGCGGGGTCTACTTCCTTGGCTTGCCTATCCGTTCCGACCAGTCTCTCGGCAGCACGATCTTCTTCGCCGTCGGGAAGCCGAGGTAGCCGTTCTGGGCGAAGGTGTAGGCGTTCGTTCGCAAGGGGTCGCCGGACACAAGCACCATGAAGTCGTCGGGATCCAGCACGATCGGCACAAGCCGGTTCGGATCGTCCGATTCATGGAACGCCTTCGGCAGGCGCCCGAGATTGACCTGGTGTTTCAGCGAGACGATCGGGAAGTCAGCCCACTTTTCGGTATAGGCTTCGACTAGCGATGCGGTCATGCGCGCATGGTCGAACAGGTAGCGCTTGAGGTCGTCCTTGGTCCAACCGGCCTTCGCAACTGTTTCCGCGAGGATGGGGCTGAGCACGAGCGCCGGCCGCAAGGTTCCGAACGTCAGCCCGCCCACCGTGAAGACGATCTCCCAGCCGGTCTGCCTGGCGACGCTGTCGGCGATGTAAGGCATTATCGCCTCAGGCGTGCTGCCGGTGACGGAGACGATGACGCCGCCGCCGGTGAACCGGGAAATGGTGACGGTGTTGTCCCCCGCCGCAAACCCCATGTCCGCACTGTTCGGCGGCCAGCCGATCTTGGCGAGCGCGTCTTCGTTCTCGGCGAGAACGACACGGAAGGTGTTGCCGAAGGTGCCCTTGTCGGTCCTGTGGGGCAGGAAACCGGCCATGTTGCGGAGCGCAAGCCGCCAGAAGCGGCCCACCGACGTATTTGGCATGAAGCCGTCGCGCAGCGCGCCTTGTTCGTAGTTGAAGTTCAGGTCCTTGATGATCGGCCCATTGAGAACGATCAGCGTCTCCGCCCCCGGGGTGTTGCCGCTGTGCTCGACCCCATAGTCAGGGTCCGCCATGGCCTCGGCCAGCGCGATCAGGATCGGCATGTACTCCGGGCGGCAACCGGCCATCACGCCATTGACGGCGACCGCCCAGATGGTCGCGGCGCGACTGGCCGGCAGCAGCACGCCCAGCGTTTCATCCGGGTCGCGATCGGTGAAGCTGAGGAACTGCTGGATCTTGTCGAGTGTCGGCGGAACCATCGGCAGCCCGTCGCTCCACTCCCGCTCATAGAAGTAGGCGTTGACGTCCTCGAACGTCCCGCGGAACACGATTTCGCGCGCGCCGGGCTCGGCGGCCATTTCCTGCTCGGCCGGCTGGTTCAGCAGGTTGTCGATCACCTGCTGTGCGGTGACGTTGGCCGCGTTGGCCCGGATTTCCTCAAGGCTCTGCACGCCGGGATGGCCCGGGATCATCGCCGTGGGAAGATTGGGCATGCCCAGCCCCACCGAGGTCGCGGCGGCCTGACCCAGGAACCCCTCGCAGACCAGCGACGATGTGGGAAAGCCGGCTCGTTCGCAAACTTCACTGGCCCGCAGCACGGCGGGCGTACAACTGCCTCAACAGGCCATCGACGAGATGGCGGCGTCCACGCCGAGTTCCTTGAAGCGCTGCGGCAGCGAGGCGAGTAATTCCTTTTCGTTCACGGCGTGCGTCGAGCCGAATTCTCGCCAGCTGACGAACTTCACGTCAGGATAGTGCTCGCGGAGCTTCTCTTCGAGAGCGGTGAACACTTCGTCGCCGGCGAAAAGGAAATCCCAGAGCTGGGCGACGGTCTTTCCATTGAGCGTGTCGAGCCGCTTTGCGAGCGGGCGCATCTTCTGCTTCCGCTCCCCGCAGGGCCAGACGACCTCGTAGAGCCCATCGCCGCCGGACTGCTTGGCCATTACAGATCCTCCCAACGCTCGATCAGTCAGCGGCCTGCGCCACATAGTAATCAATAGACCAGCGGCCGAGCCGCAGCCTCCGCCGCGCCAACGCCTTCTGCCATGGCCTGGACGAGGGCGCCACCGTATTCGGCCCGGACGGCGCCGACCGCGAACACGCGGGGGTCGGACGTGGCGAAATTCTGGCCCGTCCTGATGTGGCCGGACGCCGTCAGCAGGGACGCAGGAATGAACTCGGTATTCGGCGTCACGCCGATGAACGGGAACAGGCCTGAGCATTCGATGTCCGAGCCCGCGCCGTCCTTCACATGGCGAAGGCGGACTCCGGAAACACTGTCTTGGCCGAGGACCTCGGTGACCTCGCTGTCCCAGACGAAACTGACGTTCTCCCGCGCCGCGATCCTGTCGATATAGTCGCGCTTGGCCTTCAGCGGGCTTCGGCACACCATGATCACCTTCCGGCTGGTCTTGGCGAGCACAAGAGCCTCCTGGATCGCGCCATCACCGCCACCGACGACGACGACATGCTCGCCCCGGAAGAAGCCGCCGTCGCAGGTCGCGCACCGTGAGACGCCCCTCCCGACGAACTCCGCCTCGCCGGGAACGTCCAGCTTGCGCAGCGAAGCGCCGGAGGCAACGATGATCGCCTCGGGATGATAGGTCTTGCCGTCCTGGTCCGTCAGCGCCAGGCGCTTGTCCAACGCGATCGTCGCCACACCCGTCTCGACCACCTGAACGGCGGTCTTACGCGCCTGCTCCAGAAGATGGATCGCGATGTCCTGGCCCGAAAAATGCCCGGGAACGGCGAGGCCATCGACTTCGTGGATCGTAGCCACAAGCCCGCCATAGAGCCCGGTGGACTCGAACAGCGTCACCGAACGGCCCAGGCGTGTGGCATGACACGCCGCGGACAGCCCCGCGAGACCACCGCCGATCACGGCGATTTCACAGCTGTTCTTGAGCGGTCTCATCCCTGGCCTCCTCGTTGGATTCGATCGCCTGTCCATCGCGTAGATTGGCCATCTAAGGTTTGACGGACAAGAGCGAACGCCCAGCTATCCGCCGCTCGCCGATCCGGCGCGTGAACCGGATGGTGTCGAGATGGTCCACGAGCGGCATGCTGTATTTGCGCGAGATCCCAAGCGCCGCGCCGATTTCGGTGACCAGCAGTCCTGGGTCGTTTTCCAGCAATGGCGCCAGCCGTCGCTTGGCGTCCTCGATCGCGTCCCGATGAAAAAGGATTTCCCGCCCTTTCGCACGATCGACGGCGCGCACGACCACGCCCTCGTGCAACAGACGGTCGACCGCGCGTTTTGACAGCAGGTCTGTGACGATCTCTTTGGGGGTCGGCGGCGCGAGGCTCCCCCGGCGCAAGGTCTCGGCGATCTGAGACGCGAGTTCCTCCTCGTTGCTGGCGCGGATCCGATCCTCGTCCGGCCGCGGAACCAGGATCTGCCCGCCGCGCTTGGCGATCACGCCGCGCGCCACAAGACGCGCCACGGCCTCGTCCAGCACCGCCTCGCCGGTCCCAGGCAGAGCCGACAGCAACTTGTTGTGGGACAGCCCTGCTGCGTGCGGCGCGAGCAGCGACGGGATCCGCGAAAGCAGACGATCCAGGTCCGCCCGGCCCACGACCAGGCCTGACCGCGTGACCACGACCGGGGCCTCCTGAAGCAGCTCGACGATCCGCGGCGTCGCCAGCGCGGAAAGCTGGGAGAGGCGCTGCAAGGTCGTCCCCGCCGGCCCATCCCGCCGCACCTCCGCGGCGATCATCGCCGCCGCCGGCAAGGCGCTCAGGTCCTCCAGGCGCGCCAGAACTGGCGGGTGATTGCGTCGCTGGCGTCGCGTCTCAGGCTCCAGAAGCTTGCCGCCTGCGACCGTGCGCGGCGGGGACGCGAGACGGAGCACGACGTGCTCACCGGCCGGAAGCGCGACCGGCGTAGCGAAGCGCAGCTGGGCGAAGCCGCTCTGGCCGGCCTCGAGTATGTCGCGGTCCAACAGCCGCAACCGCGCATCGCGCTCGTCCGTGCCCAGCAGCGCGCGAAGCTTCATGCCGTTCTTCAGCGGTTGGGCGCTTTCCACGGCGCGAATGGAGAGGGTGAGCCACTCCGAAAGCGCCAGCGCGCCCGGCGCGGCCAGCGCCATGCCCCGCGCCAGATCGGCGATCTCGACGTCACGCAGGTTCAGCGCCACGCGTTGGCCGGGCGCGGCGGCCACCCATCGCGCGCCATGAACCTGAATGGCCCGCAGCCGGAGGGTCCGCCGGGACGGCAGCAGTTCCAGAGTGTCCCCGGCCGTGATGGCGGCCCCCCGCAGGGTCCCGGTCACGACCGGGCCATGGCCGGGACGGCTGAACGCCCGGTCGATCGGCAAAAACGCCACGCCGTCGGCGGCTCGCGGGCGCTGGGCCCCGGCCAGGGTTTTGAGCGCCTGGCGCAGGTCTTCGATCCCTGTGCCTTGCAGCGCCGAGGTCAGGACGGGCGGCAGCGGCTCCAGGCCGGACCTGACGAGCAACGCCACGGTATCGTCGGCGACTTGTCTGGCCTGCTCGGGCGCGACCAGATCCGCCTTGCTGATCGCGACCAAGGCCCGGCGCAGGCCCAGGAGCCCGGCGATGTCGATGTGCTCGACCGTTTGCGGCTTAATCCCTTCGTTGGCCGCCACGACCAGCAACACGGCGTCGATCCCCGTGGCGCCGGAGATCATCGTGCGCACGAAACGTTCGTGGCCGGGCATGTCGATCAGATCGATGTCTGCGCCTGCTCCGAGCTTCAGGTGCGCAAAGCCGAGCGCGATGGAAATCCCGCGCTGCTTCTCCTCCGGGAGACGGTCGGTGTCCGCGCCGGTGAGCGCCCGAACCAGCGCGGTCTTGCCGTGATCGACGTGCCCGATCACGCCAAGCACGAGACTGGTCACGGCAGCACCGTCCGCAACGCCGCCGCAAGTTCCGGCAGTTCGCCCTCCGATACGGCGAGCATGTCGAGCAGAAGGCGCCCCTCATGGATCCGGCCGACCACAGCCGGATCACACGACCGCAGAAGCCGGGCCGCCTCTTCGGCTCCGATCCGGGGATCGAGCGCCACCGCCCAGCTCACGATGAGCTCCTCGGGCAGCGAACCGCCGCCGGCATAGGCCTTGGTTCGCTCAAGCCCGCCGCCGCCGAGCATGGACTGCAAGCGCTCGGCCCGCTGTTGGAGCACAGCCTCCGTCTGGCCAAGCATGCGCCTGACCGGCACGTGCTCGGGGGTGTCCCGATGCAGCATCAGCGTCGCTTCGAGGGCGGCGAGCGACATCTTGTCCAGCCGAACGGCCCGCAGGAGGGGGTGGTGACGCAACCGGTCGACGGCGGTCTTGCGGCCAAGGATCAGGCCGGCCTGGGGGCCTCCCAGCAACTTGTCCCCACTGCACGTCACCAGATCGGCGCCGGCGGACAGCGCCTCGGACAAGGTCGGCTCCGCCGTGCCGGGCGTCGCGTGCAGCAGTCCGCTGCCGAGGTCGGCCACCACCGTAAGCCCCCGTTCGCGCGCCAGCCCCGCCAGTTCCGCGATGCTCGTCTCCTCGGTGAAGCCGATCGTGCGGAAATTGCTCTGGTGCACCTTGAGCAGCACGCGGGTGTCGGGGCCGATCGCAGCGCGATAGTCCTGAAGCCGCGTCTTGTTGGTGGCGCCGACCTCGACCAGGCGGGCGCCGCCTTGCCGGATGACGTCCGGCACGCGGAAACCGCCGCCGATCTCGACCAGTTCGCCCCTGGAGACGATCACCTCGCCGCCCTCGCTGAGCGCGCTCAAGGCGAGCAATATGGCGGCCGCTCCGTTGTTGACGGCGAGCGCCGCTTCAGCCGCCGTCACCTCGCGAAGCAGCGGCTCGAGCGCCTGGGTCCGCGACCCGCGCCGGCCAGTCGCGAGGTCGAACTCCAGATTGCAGTAGCCGGCCGCGACTTCCGCCACCGCCGCGATCGCTTCCGGCGCCAGCGGGGCCCGGCCCAGATTGGTGTGTAGAACAATCCCGGTTGCGTTGATCGTTCGACGCAGTCCGCGCTCGCGACGCTCGGCCAGCCTGTCGCCGGCGCGCGTCAGGATCATCTGCGCCTCAGGCGCGTCGGCCAGCAAGCCGGCGCCGATCTGCCCGCGCAGGTCTTCGAGAGTCGCTCGCAGAGCGTCGGCCACCGCCGTCCGACCGAATTCGGCGCCCAAAAGGATCGCGGCCGGGGTCTCGAGAAGCCGCTGCACCTGCGGCAGGCCGCGCAGCGGGTTTTCGCCATTGCGCGGGGATCCTCTCAAGGGCGGTCCTCTCTTGATGCGTTCGAACGGCTTAGGGATTGTGAGGGAATAACCGAAGCGTTGAATCTAAATCCGCTCATCCCCGCGAAGGCGGGGATCCATGTGAAACCCACTGAAGCTCGTGGATGTATCTGGATCCCCGCCTTTGCGGGGATGAGCGGATTGAGGAAGCGTGAGCCGATCGACGCATTTATTCATCCACAAAGCCTCAGGGTTGGCGTCGGAAGATCACTCGGCCCTTTTCACGGTCGTCGGGTCGTCGGGACCCGGCATTCCGGGGAGCGGCCCGTAATCCGGACTGTCATAGAAGGGCGCCGAGAGGTCCGCCGGACCCCGGTACTGCAGGCTCCAGTGGCGCCACTGAAACTTCCAGCCGCCCGCCTGCTCGACATAGCGTTCGTAGTAGATACCGATCGTGTGCGCCGTTTGCCCGTTTGTGAGCTTGGCGTTTTCGGCGACGTAGGTTCGGCCGAACGCGGTCCCATCCCCGACTTCCAGGATCGGGGTGCTGACGCTCGTGAACACCCGCTCGCAAAGGCCCAGCAGTTTCGCGAAGGTGCTTTCGATTTCAGCCCGCCCATGAAGGTGCAGGCCGGCGATCTTCCACTCGCCATCCTCGGCGAAGCACTCGGCGAAGGCCGCGGCGTCCTTGCGCCAGATGGCGTCGACGCAGCGGGCCTGCAGCTGGCGGATCCCGCTCTCGGCGACCACAAAGTCAGTCATCTCTCTCCTCCTGACCCCTCAGGGCAATGATGCGCCATCAGACGCTGGGGCTGCACATCTAACGCGGGCCTTTCGGCAGCCCGAGAACGCGTTCGGCGATGATGTTGCGCTGGATCTCCGCGGCGCCGCCGGCGATCGTCTCCGAGAAGGCGTCGAGATAGTCATGCGCCCAGCCGTGGGCGCCGACCACCTCGGGCGCGTCGAGGCCGTAGAGATCGATGGCCGCAGCCGTCACGCGCTGGGCGAACTCGGCGAAGCTCACGCGGATCATCGAGCCGCTGGCGTCGGGCACGGCGTGTTCGGAATCCAGGGCGAAGCGGTAGTTCATGGCGCGGATCGAAGCGCCCTCGGCCCGTAGCCGGGCGAGCCGCGTGCGCATCTGCGGCCGGTCAACCGGACAGTCCGTGAGAAGCCGTTCGACCTTGAGCGTGAATCCGATCAAAAGGGCCAGCGCCGCGGTGCCGCGCTCGAAGCTGAGCGTCGACATGGCCGTCGCCCAGCCGTTGTTCAGTCCGCCGACCACGTTCGACAGCGGGATGCGGACATCGTCATAGAAGATCTCGCAGTACTTGCGGATCCCGGCCATGGTCTTGATCGGCCGCACGGTGATCCCGGGCGTGTCCATGGGGCAGATCACCCAGCTGAGCGCCTGGCCGGTCTTGGCCGTCGGATCGGTGCGGATCAGCAGTTCCTGCCAGTCCGCGATGTCGGCGAAGCTGCTCCAGGTCTTCTGGCCGTTGATCACCAGGGTGTCGCCGTCGACCTCGCCGCGCGTCTTGAGCGAGGCCAGGTCCGAGCCGGCGCCGGGTTCGGAAAAGCCCTGGCACCAGATGGCTTCGCCCTTGAGGATCTTCGGCAGGTGGAAGGCCTTCTGCTCGTCCGTACCGCAGGCGATCAGGGTCGGGCCTGCGTGGTTGAGCCCGACGAAGGAGGCGTTGAGCGGGGAGGGCGCCTCAGCCCGGGCGTACTCCTCGAACCAGACGATTTGCTCGAGCACCGACAGGCCGCGGCCGCCCAACTCTTTAGGCCAGGCGATCCCGGCCCAGCCGCCTTCGGCCTGCCGCTGCTGCCAGGCGAGGACGAACTCGCGTGATTTTGGACCGTCCTCGGGCGGGGGGCCGGCAGGGACGTTGGCGGCGAGCCAGGCGCGCGCTTCCTGGCGGAATTCCCCGATCGAGCGCATCACGCCGCGTCCGGCCAGGCGGCGAGCGCGGCGGCCTGCGCTTGGCGGCTTCCGCCGCCCAGCTCGCCGGCGAGGGCGCGAAGCCGGTAGGTCCACAGGTGCAGCGGGAACTCCAGCGTGAGCCCCATGGCGCCGGCGAACTGGTGCAGGTCGTAGGTGAACTGGGCGGTGCGGGTCTG
>FTFU01001469.1_pt1 | contig 13055 bp, 11 predicted proteins | sample 1640511 | NCBI WGS metagenome assembly FTFU01 (sample SAMEA3914789, study PRJEB12502) | metagenome | biome: forest; material: soil | place: Canada | collected 2011-07-03 | depth 0.3 m | reverse complement strand
GATCCCATGCCGGTATTGCGATCGCGGCGCAGAATCCGAAGCTGGCGCTACATCTCGCCAAGCTCAGCAGATTCATCGCGCTCGAAGTGCCATGGTGCCAGCGCAACGATCTTCGCGAATTGGCTATTCAGACGTTGAATCTACATTTCAAGAGCGCATTTTCGTTTCAAGCTCGTTTGCCGAACGCGCAGGCGGCTGGAATCAGCCTCGAACTCCAAGCTGCAATTCCATATTGGCGGACAACCAAGCTGTTCAGTGAAGAGCAGCGGCTCGTCATTGAATATACGAATGCGGTCGTTTCGGGCGATGTTCCTGATGAGCTTTTCTCCAAAGTTGTCGAGCGCTATGGGGAAAAGGGGGCGGTCGAGTTCACTACGGCTGTCGCCTGGTGGTCATTTTGGGCGATGCTGCTGAATGCGGCCCGTCCAGAGTTTGATTCTGAAACTTAAGCGACCCGCAATCCGCCCACAGGGAGGTTTCATCATGGCTTTCGACGGGCCTCTCGAAGACCGGCTGCTGATCCGCGAGCGGATGGGCGCCTATAGTGACGCGATCTTCCGGCGCGACGTCGAAGCCTGGCTCGCCTGCTGGACCGAAGGCGGCGTCCGAGCCCAGGGCGGCGCGGAGCACCGGGGCAAGCCTGCCCTGCGCGCCATGTGGGAGCGGGTCTGGGCGGGCCTCGAAAAAATGGCCTTCTTTACGGAACTCGGCGCGTCCGAGGTGCGGGGCGAGCACGCCACCGCCCGCTGCTACTGCCGCGAGATTCTGTTTCTGAAGGACGGCGGCATACGCAAGGTGGTCGGCGTCTACGAGGACGAACTGGTGCGCGAGAACGGCGTCTGGCTGTTCGCCCGGCGCGACTATCAACTGTTGATGGACGAAGGCGCGCGTATCCCATCGGCGATATAGGCCTCGATCGGAATGACAACCGCTTTTTCGCCGACGCCCTGCATCGCTTTGCTGAGGTCGTCCACGAGCCTCTTCCCATGCGGATTGGCGCATTGGACGCGCAGTCACGGACCGATGGGTTAGGTTTTGAGCTTTCGGGTCACGAGTTCGCGGAGCGCGCTGGTCTTCACCTTGTCGCTGCCGGTGACGCAGAACTCGTCGTCAGCGACGAACAGGATCCGTCGCGGTGTCTTGTAGCTGGCGAGCCGCGTGCGCAGGTAATCCCGGACCGCCTCCTGCAGCACGCGGCCCTCTTCCGGGACGATGCAGCTGACGACGATCTCCCCGAGCGTGTCGTGCGGCGCGCCGATGGTCTGGCACCGCTTCACACCCGGATAGAGAACCAACTCCGTATCCACCTCGATCGGCGATACGTTCGCGCCGCCCGTCTTGATGATGTCCGTGAGCCGTCCCTCCCAGACGAGACGCCCGCGCTCGTCCATATAGCCGCCGTCGCCGGTGCGGAAGAAACCCTCCGCGTCCAGCGTCTCGTCCGCGGGTATGCCCATGTAGCCCAGCATCAGGGTGGGGCCCTTGACGGCGATCTCACCGGATTGGCCGCGCGGCGCAGGGGCTCCGGTGAGCGGATCGACGATCTTGATCGTATTGCCGGGCAGGGGTTCGCCGTGGGTGTCGCCGCTCACCTCCGGCGGCGTTCCCGTCGGGAATCCGGTGTTGATGGTGAAGGTCTCGGTGTTGCCGTAGGCCCAGCGCGGCTCGCCCCAGGTCGACGCGACCGTCGGGTGGCGGCCGAGCGGGGTGCGCATGTCGATGTAGCGCAGGCTCGCGAGGTTCGCGCTCGCCCAATTCGGCGCGGCTTCCAGCTGCGCCAACTAGTGCAGCCAGGCCACCGGCATGGTCACCCGCTCCGCCTCTATCAGCCGCAAAGCCTCCACCGCATCAAAGGTGGGCTGCAGCACCATGGAGCCGCCGGAAGACAGCGTCGCGCCCAGGGCTTGGCAGAAGTTGCCCGACCAGAAGAACCCGTTCGCGCTCAATGTCCGTACATCGTCGCCCAGCTGCAGCATGCGGCGCCAGCGCCAGCACTGGATGGTCACCGCCCGGTGAGCGCTCAGGATTCCCTTCGGCTTGCCAGTTGAGCCGGAGGAGAAGAACAGGACTCCGGGATCGACCGGCGTGACGGCGGCGGTGGTGGCGTCCACCAATTCGCGCGGCGTCGCCTCGCCATGGGCCAGGAACGCCGGCCAGCTCTCGATCGCGCCCTGGCCCGGGCCCTCGCCAACCATGGCGAGCTGGCGCAGGAACGGGAACTTCAGTGAAGACACTTGCCCGGCGGCGGCGCGCCCCAACTGGGGCTCGAGGTCCGTGAGGATGGCGGCGAAGTCCTTCTTCAGGACCCTCCGCTCGAGCAGCAGCACCGATACGGCCGAGGCCCGAACCAGATGTTCGAGCTCGGCCGGGGTAGAGAAGGTGCTGAGCGTCGCAGCCACCCCGCCGGCCAGGCCCACGCCGAAGACGCTCGCGATCCACTCGGGGCGGTTGGTCATCAGCACGCCGACGCGGCTGTCCTTGCCGACTCCGCAGGCGATCAGCGCGCGGGCGACCGCAACGGCTCGCTCCCAAAGTCCGTCGTAGGTCCAACGCTCCACAGCGCCGTCGGCGTGGTGCATGACCAGCGCCTCGCGCTCGGCGAAGCGGCTGGTCACCTCCCGCAGATATCCGGGCAGGGTGAGGGCGCCAAGGCCCGGCTCCTCACTGAGCGGGATCCCGCAAGCGATTGAGGCGGAAGCCTGAAACATGCGTCCTTGACCTAACCGAGTGGCAGTTCGACCTCGGCGACGGCGTCTACGAGGACGCCGCCGTCCTGGTTGGTGAGCTTGATGTTGAGGGAGACGAGCGGGACGCCCCAGGCGGTCTCGGCCTCTTTGCCCACCACCTCGGCGTCGAAGACGGTGACGTCGCCTTCGAAGGCGGGGCCGCGGAACGAGGACTTCACATGACGAACGAAGCCGCCGTGGCCGGCCCAGTAGGCGAGATAGTCGGTGACCCAGGCGCCCATGGTCGCGCCATAGCCATAGGCGCGGGCCATGCCGATCTCGTCGGCCTTCTCATCGTCGATATGGCCGCGGGAAGGGCCCTTGTAGAGGCCATCGCGGAAGCGCGGGTCGATCTTGGCCGCCTCGTCATCGATCTCGAAGCCTTTGACCCAGCCGGCGTCCTGGTTGATCCAGGGGTCTTTCACCCCTTCCGGCGCCGCCCAGTGAAAGCCGCCCCACATGTTCTCGCGGAAGGCGCGATATTCGGTGGTGAAGCTGGCGATCGAGTGCGGACCCAGCACGCGGCGCGGTAGCCGCTCGCCCATCTTCACGTCGTGGAACAGCGGCGAGACGCCCATCCGGTTCGACAGGATCCAGTCCAGGCGGATCTTGTCGATCTCGGCGAGCTTCTCGGCGCTCCAGCGCGGCTTGGGCGCCAGCTGGCTGGCATACATCTTCCGCCGCTTAGCCTCGGCGGCGATGTAACGGATCGAGGTCGCCCGTTCCTTGGCCACCGGCGCGCCGTGCTGGTTGCGGTGCAGGGTGTCGCCGCGCTGGAACAGGGTCGGGCCGGCGAACTTGGTGTCGGTGACCTTGTAGTCGTGGAAGCGGCGCTCCTGGATCAGCCGGTCGCCGGGGCGGATGCGGTAGCCGTAGAACCACCACTCCTCGCCGCCGAAGATCAGGTGCGAGCCGGGGATGCGGCCCACACAGGCGGGCTGCACCCCGTGGCCGCAGTCCAGGCAGGCCGCCATCGACTGGGGCGCGACCAGGCCGCCGAACTTCGAGGCGCGGGCGAACTCCTCATCCCAATGGATCGGGTTGGCGTAGTCCATGGCCATCACCCAGCGGCGGATGTCGCTGGGCGCGCAGGGGTCCCGCTGTTGGCCCCCGCCCACCCGCTGGCCAACCCGCGGCTCGACGTCGCTCAGATCAAGCTCAATCTTGTCTTCAATGGCGGCGGCGCTGGACATCGATCCTCCGAACCCATGCATGGCTCTGATTGTTCGGCTCTGAATAGCCGTCGCGCGGAGGGCGTGGCGCCGCCGCAGCCGCGACACCCTTACTGAGCGCGCGCTCAAATTCAAGCTGACACACGCGAAAATCCGACGCACAGTGGTCGACGCAAGACGGACGCTCGCATCAGGCTTGGGGGTCGAACCGCTAACCGGAAGCGACCCGCCCGTCGCGCCCATGTTCTGAACAGGTCGCCGTTCACCGATTGAGTTTGCAAATTGATCGTGTTCTGGCCACCTTGCCCGCCTCGCCCCTGAGCGAATGCTCAAATAGGAACGGATTTCGTTGTCCAGGATTCCCAAGTCGCCGTTCGATCAATGGGGTCCCGAGCCGCACGCCATGACCGGGGCCGACCAGGGCTCGTCGCAGGCTTGGAGCGTCCGGCCGATGCCGGGCCTCCTGGCTCTGGTCAGGCTCAACTCGATCGTGTTTCTTCCCTTGAGGCGACAGCCAAGACCTGCGCCTCAGGCTCATCCCAGGAGATCTAAGACCATGCGCTTCACCCTGCTCGCCGCCGGCCTCGCTCTCGCGTTGGGCTCCACCGCGGCCTTCGCCCAGTCCGCGCCGGCCGCGCCACCGCCCGCCGCCTCGGCCGACCACTACAGCACCGCGTCGACGCCCATCGGGACTCTGTTGGACGACCCGGCGGCCAAGGCGGTCCTCGTCAAATACATCCCGGATACGGTCAATAATCCGCAGATCGACATGGCCCGCGGCATGACGCTGAAGGACACCCAGCAGTATGCGCCGACCATGACTGATGACGTCTTGGCCAAGATCGACACCGAACTGGCGAAGCTGCCGGCGAAGCAGTAGGGCCGCACACGCCGTGAATGGCGTCGTTGCGCGTCGCCGCCAGATCGCCCTTCATTCGCATACGAGTCGACACGCTCCGCCTGCGAGGCTGAAGGGCGCAGCCGATGAAGAGGGAGGGGGCTTTGTCGAACGGCTCGGACGCGACTCGGCGGGACGAGTCCAGGCTGAGTGGGCGAAATGAGGTGCAGGCGTCCGGCCCAGCCGGTTTTACCGCGCTGGAGCAGCGGCTCACGCTGACAGGCGTGATCATCGTCTTCCTGCTGTCGGCGCTGGACCAGACGGTTGTCTCCACCGCCATGCCCCGGATCATCTCCGAGCTGCACGGACTGGCGCTCTACTCCTGGGTCACCACCGCCTATCTGCTCACCTCGACCGTCATTGTGCCGATTTGCGGCAAGCTCTCCGATCTGTTCGGCTGCAAGCCCGTGCTGCTGGCGTCGATCCTCTTCTTCCTCGCGGGCTCGTGCCTGTCCGGCCTGTCCGGCGAGTTCGGTCGAATGCCGATCCTTGGCGGCGGCATGACTCAGCTGGTGGTGTTCAGGGCGCTGCAGGGGATCGGCGGCGGCGGCCTGTTCACCACCGCCTTCACCATCATCGGCGACCTTTATCCGCCAAGCCAGCGCGCCAGGCTCGGCGGTATGTTCGGGGCCGTTTTCGGACTCTCCAGCGCCATCGGCCCGCTGATCGGCGGCTATCTCACGGACCACGGCACGGTGCAGGGGTTCGGCCACACGATCGCCGGCTGGCGCTGGGTCTTCTACGTCAACCTGCCGCTCGGCCTGCTGTCGCTGTTCATGATCCTCTTCAAGATGCCGAAGATGTCCCACAAGGCGAAGGGCCGGATCGACTTTCTGGGCGCAGCCCTGATCGTGGGCGCGGTGGTTCCCTTGCTGCTGGCGCTTAGCTGGGGTGGCCAGCAGTATGCGTGGGGCTCGCCGCAGATCTTGTCCCTCTTCGCGGCCGGGGCCGCGGCGCTCGTGGCCTATGTCGTGGCCGAGCGCTTCGCCTCGGATCCGATCCTGCCGCTGGAGCTCTTCAAGAACAGGGTCTTTACGACCGCCAATCTCGCGGGATTCCTGATCTCGATGAGCTTCATGAGCACCGTGGCCTTCCTGCCGCTCTTCATGCAGCTCGCCCAGGGCGCCAAGGCCACGGCGAGCGGGCTATCCACGCTGCCGCTGATGGGCGGTATCATGGGCGCTTCGATCGTCTCAGGACGATTGGCGGCGCGGATCGGCAGATATAAGTCGCTCATGCTCTTCGGCGTCGGCCTGACGGGGGTCGGCATCTGGCTGCTCAGTCAGATGCACGCAAGCACCACCCGGCTTGATCTCATCTGGCGCATCCTGCTGCTGGGCATCGGCCTGGGCCCGGGCCAGAGCCTGTTCACCTTGGCGCTCCAGAACGCCACCCCGCCTGGCCAGATGGGCGTCGTCACCTCGTCCAGCCAATTCTTTCGCCAGATCGGATCGACCATGGGGGTCGCCCTGTTCGGGACGGCCCTCACCGGCTATCTCAGGTCGAGCTTGGCCAAGATCATGCCGGGCGCGGACCTCGCGCAGCTCCGCAGCATGGGGGCGGCGGCCCAGGGGGCTGCGGGCTCGCAGCTGCCCGCCGTCGTCCGCGAGGCGATCGCGAGCGCCATCACCCACACTTTCACGCTGGGTATCTTCGTTCTGGGCGCGGCCTTGGTGGTGACCCTCCTGATCCCGGACGGGACCTTGGGGGCGACGGGCGAGCGCCTCGCCGCCGGCGCCGGGGGATCGGCTTGAATCTGATCAATCGCCCAGGGGCAATGGGCTGCGCTCGCTTGGCGCCTATTGCGCCGATCCTATCAGGGCGGCCATGTCGCGCCCGCCGTCCAAGCGCGCGCCGGGTTCGAACGTGATCGGCAAGGTGAGAATGCCCCAGGACCCGAGGAACGTCCGCCAGGTCACCTCCCCGGCGAGGCGCGGCCTGGTGATGCGCTGGGCGACCAGATGCAGGGCCTCCTCGATCTGCGCCCGCGCGAGGTACTGGCCGATGCAGATGTGCGCGCCGCGCCCGAAGGCCATGTGGCGGTTCCGGTGTTCCCGCTCCGGGCGGAACTCATCGGCGTCCGCAAAGGCCGAGGGGTCGCGGCCGGCCTGCGACAGTGTAAAGAACAGCAGCGTGTCCTTCGGAAAGCGAACGTCGCGATAGACGAATTCTTCGGTGACCGTGCGGTAGGTGTTCGAGGGGCTGTGCAGGCGCATCACTTCCTCCACGACCTTGTTGCAATACGGGCGGTCATCGGCGCAGCGGATCCATTCCTGCGGATGCTGCAACATCCTGTACATGATCAGGGTCAGCATGTTCTTCGAGGTGTCATAGCCGGCGGCGAAGAACACGATCAGCATTTCGCGCATCTCGACGTCGCTGATCTGGCCCGCGTCGTTGGCCGCGATCATCACGCCCAGCAGGTGGTCCGGGTTGTCGGCGCCGCTGCGCCGATGTTCGTCGATGAGGTCGTCGACAAACGTCCAGAGCTGGTCGTACGCCGCCTCCAGGGCCGGCAGCATCGAGGGGTCAAGGCAGTAGCTCATCCCCTGGGCTTCGAGCGATTTGCGCACGGCGGGGATGGCCTCGGGCGCGGCGCCGATCAGGCCGCACATGACCCTGATCGGGAAGTGGGCGGCGAACTCCGCGAAATCGAACCCGCCTTTCGGCGCCCACTCGTCAAGCAGCCCGGAGATGAGCTCGCGCATCCGCTGACGGTGCAGGTTGGCGTTGCGCGGGGTAAACGCCGCCGCGACGCTTCCGCGAATTCGCGCATGGTCCGCCCCAGACTTGCCCAGCATGAGGTCTTGCATAAACCGGCCCCAGCGCGTGCACTTCGCGCCCATCAGCTCGACGACTTCATCGGTCGAGTTGATGACCTTGTCGTCCATGTAAAGGATGTCCTTGATGGCCTGGTGCTCGTGGACCACATAGCCAAAGCTGCATTTGGCCAGCCACGCGTGCTGGCGTCGCGCGGCTTCGATATAAGGCGACGGGTTCGCCGCCAGATCCGAATCTTCGATCGGCAGCTTCGGCAGGGTGAGTTCGTCGACCGACGGCATTTCACGTCCTCCGTGCAGGCCGCCGCGTCTGTCGTCCGCGCGTTTTTGGCCTGACCGGAACGGAGTAGCGCAGAAAATGTCGCCGCGGAAGCAATTCTGAGCGTATGCTCAGGGTCGATCTGCGGGCCGTCTTGACGGCGCCGTTCATCTGCCGGCTCGGCGGCGCCAGAACATAGACCGAAGCCCCAGGGCGATCCCTGCGTCCGCGAGGTGGCGTTCGGCAAAAGGAAAGACTGATCCATGGCTCACGTCGAATTCTTCTTCGATCTCTCCTCGCCCTGGACGCGCCTGGCCTTCCACAATTTTCAACCGATCGCACGGGAATTCGGGGCCACGATCCGATGGCGCCCGTTCCTCGTCGGCGGCGTCTTCAACGCCGTGAACGACAGCGTCTATGCCGGCCGTGCGGACCCAAATAGCCCCAAAAATCGCCACACATTCAAATGGCTCAAGGATTGGGCCCGTCTGAGCGGGGTGACCATGAACTTCCCGTCCCCGCATCATCCGCTGAAATCGGTCCAGGCCATGCGCTACTGCTGCGCGCTGGAAGCCGACCAGGCGGCGTTGTTCCGCTTCGCCGAGCAGGCGTTCGAAGCCTATTTCGCTGAAATGCGAAACCTCGATGAGCCGCAGGTTCTGATCGACGTCGCCAATGCTTGCGGCTTCGACGGATCCGAGTTGGCGCGCCGATCTCAGGGCGAGGAGGTCAAGCAAAGCCTCCGCGCGAACACGCAAGAGGTGATCGACCGAGGGGGGTTCGGCTCGCCGACCATGTTCGTAAACTCGACGGACATGTACTTCGGCAACGACCAGCTGCCTATCGTCCGGCTTGCGCTCAGCCGATCCGCGTAGGATGGGAAGGCCTTTTGGGCGTCGCCTCGGAAGCGCGACGGCGACGACTTGGGAGGAGCGGGCCCAAGCCGCCGTGCACGAAGCTTCCCGCTTGTCTCGGCGGCATGAACATCGTATCCGCTTACTAACTATTTAGTTTGTGCTCGGTGGAGACGGCCTTCGTCTCCCCGCCCGGCGAGGCCTGGATCAAATCGGCTGGAACGAGACCAAAGCAAATTCCAAGCGCTGGAGCGAGCACATGAGTGGCCATAATCAGCACCTGGCGGCCATCGACGCCGTTGCGGGCCGTCGATCGATTCGGCGGTTCCTGCCGAGGCCTGTCGACGACGCCGCCCTCTGCGAAATCCTGAAGACGGCCTCACGCGCGCCGTCCGGTCAGAACATGCAGCCGTGGCTAGTGCATGTCGTGGCTGGCGAGACCCGCGATCGCCTGTCGCGGGAGGTGATCGCGGCCGCTCAGGCCGGCGAACGAAGCGAGGAATACGACTACTTCCCGCGCCAGATCCGGGAACCCTACCTGTCGCGACGCCGCAAGGTCGGCTTCGATCTCTATGCGCTCTATGGCGTCGACCGGAATGACCCCGAGGCCCGCCAACGCGCCGCGCTGCGCAATTTCGAATTCTTCGGCGCGCCCGTCGGACTCTTCTTCACCATGGAGCGCGACTGGGGGCTGGGCGCCTGGATCGACTGCGGCATGCTGATGATGAATGTCATGACGCTTGCGCCAGCGTTCGGGTTGGAGACCTGCCCGCAACAGGCTTGGTGTGAGTATGGCGCTCCCGTGCGCCGCGTTCTGGGAGTGCCCGACAGCCACGTCATCGTCTCAGGAATGGCGCTGGGCTACGCGGACTACGCGGCCGAGGAGAACAGCCTGGTGACTGAACGCGTCCCTCCCGAGGCGTTCGTGACGCGCCACAGATGAAATCTGCAGCGAATCCACACGCCGGCCCCCAAGGGAGGGACTCCTGCGCAGTCGTGGCTCAATGGCCGTTACAGACGAATTGTTCACGTGCGCCGTGCGGAGAATTTCAGCCCCTCGGGCTGTCAGGAGCCGCAACGGCGAGTTGCAGATCCGACTGGGGCGATCTATCACTAACTAAATCATCAGTTAGTGGATTGGCGATGCCCCGATCTGCTTGAGCGCCGACTCGCGGACATCGGGAGATGCGTCACGATCAGATCCTGGATGAGGCGAGCCTTATCGTAGGCGAGTGCAGTTGCTGCGGCCTGATCCTGCAAGAGCTAGCGCAGCGGCGCGGGCGCCGACTTCCATTCCAATTGAGAGGACCTACCGTTGATCGATAAGACTTCCGAAGCGGCGATGCGACGGGTTCAAGAGCTGCTCGATCTGTATGGCCCCCCGTCGGCGAGCGCGGCGGAGCTGCTATGCGACCGACATGATCCGGCGAAGGTCGCCTATCACGTCGTCGCGCCGGACCTTTCCGCGCGACCCATGACCTATGGAGAGCTTCGCCGGGAGTCCGAGCGGGTCGCCGCGGGACTGGCCGCGCTCGGGGTGGGGCCGGGGGACCGCGTCGCGACCCTGATGGGCAAGAGCCGCGCCTATCTCGTCACGCTCATGGCGATTTGGCGGCTTGGGGCGGTTCACGTCCCGCTGTTCACGGCCTTTGCGCCTCCTGCGATCGCACTCCGGCTGACGGCGAGCGGCGCCGTGGTCGTCGTCTGCGATGCGGGACAAAGAGGCAAGGTGGAGCCAGGGGAGGCCATCCCCGAGGACGCGCCGTGGCGGGTGGTCACCACCGGGCCGCTCGCCGGCGGCGACATCGCTTTCGAGCAATTGCTGCAGTCCGAGGCGCCGGCGCCGCCCGCCGCCGCGGTGGGTGGAGACGGGCCCATCATCCAGATCTTCACGTCCGGAACGACCGGAGCGCCGAAGGGCGTGATCGTGCCGCTGCGCGCCGTCGCCGGCTTTCAGATCTATGCGGAATACGGGCTCGGCGTGGGCCCTGGCGACCGGTTCTGGAACGCCGCCGATCCCGGCTGGGCCTATGGGCTTTATTTCGGCGTGCTCGCCTCGTTCTCCACCGGCGTCGAGAGTTTCCTGTTCGAAGGCGGCTTTTCGCCCGAAGCGACGTTCGGGCTCCTGGAGCGCTACCAGATCACCAACCTGACCGCCGCGCCCACGGTCTACCGCTCCATCCGCAGCGCCAACCTGGACGCGCCGGGCGGGCTTGCCCTTCGCTACGCATCGAGCGCCGGGGAGCCGCTGACGCCCGAGGTGAATGAGTGGGCGGCTTCGGCGCTGGGGCTCCAGGTCCACGACCACTACGGGCAAACCGAAGCCGGCATGTTGATCAACAATCATCAGCATCCTGAGCTGCGACGCCTGCTGAAAGCCGGATCGATGGGCCACGCCATGCCAGGGTGGACGGCCACGGTCCTGAAGTCGGACACCGACGAACCGGCGGCGCCTGGCGAGGTCGGACGCGTGGCGATCAGCTTGGCCGAGAGCCCGCTCGCCTGGTTTCGGGGTTATGTCAACGAGCCGGGCAAGAGCGCGGAGAAGTTCTCGGCGGACGGGCGCTGGTATCTCACGGGCGACATCGGCCGCACGGACGACCAGGGCTATTTCTATTTCTCCTCGCGTGATGACGACGTCATCATCATGGCGGGATACAGGATCGGGCCTGTGGACGTGGAGGCCGTCATCCTCGCTCACCCGGCGGTGACCGAATGCGCGGTCGTTGCAACGCCCGACGAGGTTCGCGGCGAGGTTCTCGAAGCCGTCGTCGTCGTTGCGGACGGATGGGCCGCCAGCGAACAATTGACCAAGGAGATCCAAACCAAGGTGAAGAAGGACTTCGCCGCGCACGCCTATCCACGAAGAGTGCATTATGTCCAGGCGTTGCCGAAGACGCCCTCGGGCAAGATTCAGCGATTCCTGGTGCGCCAGCAACTTCGCGACGGATCGCTGAACTCAAAACGCGACTGAGGCCAGCCCAGCCGTTCGCATAACAGATCGTCAGAAACCGATCAGGAGCCGTCATGACCATTCGAGTGGCGCAGTGGACTACCGGCGGGGTTGCTCGCGCGGCGGTGCGTGGGGTCTTGGCGCAGCCCGGGTTGGAGCTGGTCGGCTGCTATGTCTGGAGCGCCGACAAGGCTGGCAAGGACGTAGGTGAACTGTGCAACCTGCCTCCGCTGGGCCTCAAAGCGACCAACAGCATCGACGAGATCAACGCGCTGAAGCCCGATGTGGTTCTCTACATGCCACTGCTGTGGAACGTCGATCACATGGTCAGGCTGCTCGAGGCCGGCATCAACGTCATTTCCACCGCCAACTTCATCACTGGGCGCTCCTATGGCGAGAACGAGCAGAAGCGCCTCGATGATGCAGCCAAGCGCGGAGGCGTCTCGCTCTATGGCTCGGGCATCAATCCTGGCCAGGCCAGCGCAGTCGCGCTGACCGCGGCTGCCGCCTGCCGCGAGATTGAACGTATCTCGATCCACGAAGCCGCGGACTCCACCTCCTATGAATCGGCGGAAACCTGGCGCGCGCTGGGCTTCGGATCGCCCCCGGACACGCCTGGCATCGGCGAAATGGCCAAGGCGCGCCAGCTGGTCTTTATGGACGCCGTCGAAATGATGGCCAAGGCGCTGGGCGTAGAGCTGGACGAGGTGCGCTATACGCCGGAATTCGGCGTCGCTACGAAGGACCTGCACCTCGGCTACATGGATATACCCAAGGGCGCGGTCTGCGGCCTCAAGGGGCTCTGGCAAGGCATCGTCAATGGCAAGGCGCTGATCGAGTTGGGTCTGCTTTGGCGGCTGGGCAATGCGATGGAGCCGGACTGGCCGATCGCGGAGGGCTACGTGATTGAGGTGCGGGGCGTTCCCAACGTACGGCTGCGCTATGAGCTGGAATACCCTGAGGACCGCAATGACTTCGACGCGCATACCGCAAATCCGCCGGTCAATGCGATCAAGGCCGTCGTCGCGGCGAAACCGGGACTGGTGACCCTCGACGACCTGCCGCTGATCACCGCAGGTTCGGTGAAGCATGCCTAGGGCTTCATCCGGCTGGCCGCCAGGCGGACCTCGCCGGTGAGCTCCGGCGCGTCGGAGGCGGAGCCTACCTCCACGGCGTAGGCGCCGGCCGCGATACGCCAGCTGTGGCCCTTCACGTCGAAGGCGGCCAGCAGGCGCGGGTCGGCCGTGACCGTGACGTGGCGCGCCTCGCCGGGCTTCAGCTCGACGTGGCTCCAACCGACGAGATGCTTGACCCCGTTCACTCGCGCATAGACCTGGGCCACCTCCACGCCTGGCCGGGCGCCGACATTGGCGACCTCGAAGCCGGCGTGCAGGGTTCCGCCGCCCGTGAGGG
>FTFU01001544.1_pt1 | contig 13181 bp, 12 predicted proteins | sample 1640511 | NCBI WGS metagenome assembly FTFU01 (sample SAMEA3914789, study PRJEB12502) | metagenome | biome: forest; material: soil | place: Canada | collected 2011-07-03 | depth 0.3 m | reverse complement strand
GGGATGTCCGAGCGCGCGACCTTCAGCCTGTCGATGCCGAACAGGGCCTGCTCGTCCGCCGTCACGTCCCGGCGCCGGGACCGGGCGACATCGGCCACGAACAGCATGTAGGGGCTGTCGCCCTCCATCTCGAACCAGTCGGCGAGGTCTTCGTGGCGGACGGCCGGCGCGAAGGGACGGAAGGACTCTCGGAATTTCACCTTCAGATTAAGGGTGCTCTGCAGGTCCCGCGCCCGCGGGTCGGCAATGATCGAGCGATTGCCGAGCGCCCGCGGCCCGAACTCCATGCGCCCCTGGAACCAGCCGATCGCGGCGCCCGAGGCCAGGGCGTCGGCCGTGCGGGCCAGCAGGGCCGGCTCGTCGAGCACAGTGAAGCGCGCGCCGACAGCCTCGAGGCGTCGCTCGACCTCCGCCTGCCCGAACGCCGGTCCGAGGAAGGCGCCCGACATCCCGTCGCCCGTCCCCACGCCGGCCCGCGGCTTGCCGAAACACATATGATAGGCCGCCAGCGCCGCGCCGACGGCCCCACCGGCGTCACCGGCGGCCGGCTGGACCCACACCTGGGGGAAGCGACCGTCACGCAGGATCCTGCCATTGGCGACACAGTTCAGCGCCACGCCGCCGGCCAGGCACAAGGGCAGGCCCGGATAAGTCCTGGCCGCATCGCGGGTGAGCTTGAGCACCACCTCCTCAGTGACAGCCTGGATGGACGCGGCCAGATCCATGTGGCGCTGCTCGATAGGCTCGTCCGGCCGGCGGGGCGGCCCGCCGAACAGATCGTGGAACCGCCGGCTCGTCATGGTCAGGCCGGAGCAATAGTCGAAGTAGTCGAGGTTCAGGCGGAACGAGCCATCATCCTTCACGTCGATCAGATGCTCGAGGATCGTCTGGGCGTAGACCGGCCGGCCGTAGGGCGCCAAGCCCATGACCTTGTACTCGCCCGAATTGATCTTGAAGCCGGCGTAGAAGGTGAAGGCGGAATAGAGCAGGCCGATTGAATGCGGGAAGTGGATCTCCCGGTCGATCTCCAGCCGGTCGCCGGTCCCCAGCCCCACCGTGGTCGTGGCCCACTCCCCCACCCCGTCCATGGTTACGACCACCGCGCTCTCGAAGGGCGAGGGAAAGAAGGCGCTGGCCGCGTGCGACAGGTGATGCTCGGCGAACCGGAGCTTGGCGGAGACGTCGAACCCGGGATCGAACTTGCGCAACGCCTTCTTCAGCAGGTCCTTCTGGTACAACTTCTCCTTGAGCCATAGGGGGATCGCCATGGCGAAGGCGTTGAAGCCGCGGGGAACGACGGCAAGATAGGTCTCCACCAGCCGCTCGAACTTGATGAACGGCTTGTCGTAGAACACCACGCAATCGATGTCGGACAAGCTCACGCCGGCGTCCGCCAATACGCTGGCCATGGCCAAGTAGGGGAAGCGCGCGTCGTGTTTCCTTCGGGTGAACCGCTCCTCCTGCGCCGCCCCGACGACGATCCCGTCGGTGATCAGCGCGGCGGCGCTGTCATGGTAGAAAGCCGAAATGCCGAGGACATGCATCTAGAGCATCGTGCGGAAAAGTGGATGGCGGTTTTCCGCAAAAACGATGCGGCATCGAAAGATTAGAGCATCAGAACAGGGTGTAGATGAACGGCGCGACGGCGCTGCCTTTGGCCAGGATGATAAGCCCGCCGAGCAGCAGCATCATCACCAAGATCGGCGCCAGCCAGAACTTCTTGCGGACCATCATGAAGTTCCAGAGATCGACCGGCAATGACATAGGCGCGCCCTTCAGAACGGGTTCTTGAAACTGTCCGGCCCAAAGCTTCCAGGCGCGCGTCGGATCCAATATGTGCCGGCCGAAGGCTCCCAGCGCCGCCTCAAGAAGTCCTTTCCCATAGCGCGCGCCAGAATTCCCATCGGCACGATGGCGGTCATGAACAGAACCGCCATGATGAGCGGCTGCATGACCTTGTGCAGGATGAGTCCGAAGCGCGTCCAGGCGAGGTTCAGGAGGTGTAGCCGCCCCGGCGCGATCAGCGCCAGCGCAAGGAACGCCAGCGTGGCCCCTAGCCACCAGGTCCAGCCGGCGTGGCCCTTGAGCAGGTTGATCGCCGTCCCCGCTGCGCAGGCCCCGGCCATCACAAGGCCGAAGTTGCGGTCCGTCCCTCCCGCGTCCCCATCCTGGTCGTCGCGGAAACGCTCGTGGAAGCCAGACTCAGCCCTGGCGCCGGATCGCCGCTCGACCATGAGAAGAATTTAGTTCTAGTTCCCCACAAACGGCAACCGAAAGATTGCGGCAGGCCCTCGCCTCTTCTATCCAAGCCGGGCGGCTAGAGCGAGTTGAGATGAGATGAACCGCCTGCGTCGAACTGGAACGGTCGATCCGCCAGGCGCGTCGCGAAGGGCGATGTGGGACATCGGTCGAGCGGCGCAACGCCGCGGGCGACCGTTCCAGCTCGACCTGGAGGGCCGCCGGCTTTCGCCGAGCGGGGACGGAGGGCTTCCAGGCCCATGAAGGTGCGTGAGAGCCTTCTTTCCGCGGTGGTCTTCATTGTCGCGTGCCTGGTCGCGGCCGGCGTCGGCGAGGCCGTCCTGCGCATCAGGAACAGCTCGATGACCAACTACGACATCGAGATGTGGCGCTACGCCAAGGAACTGAAGGTCCGCAGTCACGACCCGGTGATTGATTTCGACCACGTCCGCAACGCTTCGGCGGTGCTGGAGCAGGTCGCCATCAGGACCAATGCCTGGGGACTACGCGGCGCCGAGATCCCGCCCCCGGACCCCAAGGTCCGCCGCATCCTGTTCCTCGGCGGCTCCATCACCCTGGGCTGGGGCGTGAAGGAGGAGGACACCGTAACCCAGCAGTTGCAGAAGATGTTCACCGCCCAAGGCGAACGGGTCGAGGTGCTGAATGGCGGGGTCGGCAACTACAACGCCGAGCGCTACGTCGAGCGCTTCTTCGTGGACCTGAAAGGCCTGAAGCCGACCGACATCGTCGTCCAGTATTTCCTGCGCGACGCCGAGCACCTGGACCGGGGCCGGGGCGGCGCGCTGCTACGCCACAGCGAACTGGCCGCCTCGCTTTGGATGGCTGGCCAGCGCCTGACGAGCCGGTCGGGGGAGACGGCGCTGGAGGATCACTACCGGGCGGTCTATCGCGAGGACTCGCCCGGCTATCGAGCCATGCTGGCGTCGATGAAGCGGCTGTCGGACTACGCCCGAGCCAGCCATATTCGCCTCTATCTGGCGATGACGCCGGACGTGCACGACCTGCAGCGCTATCGCTTCGGCTACATCCACGAGCGGATGGCGCGCTTGGCGCAGGCCGACGGCTACCGCTTCATCGACCTGCTGCCGGCCTTCGGCGCCCTGTCCCCGTCTCAGGTCTGGGCCATGCCCGGAGACCCCCACCCTAACGCTTTGGGCCATCAGTTGATGGCCAGGGCCCTGTTTCCCGAGCTGGCCGAAACGTTCGGCCCGGCGGCGACGTCCCCGCCTCCCTGATGCTGTTCTTCGAGCCGGCGTTCTTCGTCTTCTTCGCCGTCTATTGCGCGCTCCATATGCTGCTTCCACCCCGCTGGCGGCTGTGGCTGGTGATCGGCGGGAGCACGGTCTTCTACGCCCGGTGGCGGCCGGCCTATATCGCCCTGCCTTACATCCTGGCCTTCATGGCCTGGGCCAGCGCCCTCTGGCTGGACGGCGCCAGGGAGGACGGCCCAAGGCGCCGCCGCCTCGCGCTCACCCTGATCCTCATCTTCCTGCCTCTGGCCGTGGTCAAATACGCCGGCTTCCTGGTCCACGACGTCCTGCGCCTCGACGATGTGGCCAAGGTCCCGGCGCTACGCTGGCCGCTGCCCTTGGGGATCTCCTTCATCACCTTCACCCTCAGCGCCTATGTTATCGACGTCTCCCGGCGCAATTATCCGATCGAGCGCTCCTTCCCGGTGCTGCTCGGCCATACGCTGTTCTTCCCGCACCTGATCGCGGGCCCGATCCTGCGGCCCTCCGAACTGATGCCTCAGCTGCGCCGACCGCGTCCGGCGCTGGGCGCCAGGTTCAAGGCGGGCGTCACCATCTTCACGGCCGGCCTCGTCAAGAAACTGGTCTTCGCCGACGCCATAGGCCAGGTCGTGGACCTGGCCTATTCGGGGGGCGCGGGACGCGACGCATGGCGGCACCTCATCGCCATCTACGGTTTCGCCGTGCAGATATACTGCGACTTCAGCGGCTATTCCGACATGGCCGTAGGCCTGGCGGCGATGCTGCACATCCGCCTGCCGGCGAACTTCCGGCGTCCCTATGCGGCGGCCTCGATGGTGGACTTCTGGCGGCGCTGGCACGTCACCCTCTCCCATTGGTTGCGCGACTATCTGTACATTCCCCTGGGCGGGAACCGTGGCGGTCGGCTCGGCCAGCTCCGCAACATCCTGATCACCATGATGCTGGGCGGTCTGTGGCACGGCGCCAACTGGACCTTCCTGGCCTGGGGCCTGCTGCATGGCGCAGCTCTGGGGATCAACCATGTGGTCCGCCGCCCCATGGCCAGGGCCGGCCTGACCCCGCCGGCCTGGCTGGCGCGGCTGCTCACCTTCCATTTCGTCGTCGGCGCGTGGATATTCTTCCGCGCAAGGACCATGGGCGAGGCGGGAAATATCGTCGGGAGCGTCATCCACGGCGACTGGTCCGGCCCCGGCCAAATCCTGCATCAGCAGGCCTACGTCCTCCTGCTGATGGTGATCTTCTACGCAGTGCATCGGTACGACCGCCACGTCTGGATGCGCCTGGCCGCGCGCCGCGTGCGTCCGGCGCTGCTATTCCCGGCGTTGGGCCTTTGCTGGATACTGGCCATCGCGCTCAGCCCGCCTGGGACGGCGAAGTTCATCTATTTCGACTTCTGAAGGTGTGGGCTAGCAGATGACCTTGCCGGCGTGGATGCAGCGGATATTTCAGGCGCTGAAGTCCCAACGCATCCCCATAGTGTTGACCTTGGGGAGCTGCATCGTCGGCCTTGTGCTGGCGGAATTCGTCGCCGGCTTCGTCGTCGCCCGTCCGTCCAACTACCCGGCCTTCTGGGGCCGCTCGGTCCCTCTGGCCGAGTATGCGCCCAACCATGACTACCGCTTCACGCTCGGCACGAAACGCCGCCCCGCCCCGCCGGGCGGATATCGGGTGCGCACCGAGCAACACGGCTTCATCATCGGGCCGGGCGATGTGGGACATACCGGCCGCCATGCCGACATCGTGTTCCTCGGCGGCAGCACCACCGAGAACATGTTCGTCGGTGAGAGCCTGCGCTTCCCCTATCGGGTCGGCCAGCTCCTGCAGTCCGCGGACGGGTCCTCCGTCTACACCCTGAACGGCGGCGTATCCGCGACCAACGCTCGGGACACCTTCAATATACTCATGGCGAAGGTCATTCCGATGAAGCCCGGATACATCGTCCTGATGCACAACCTGAACGATCTGGGGCTTCTGACGGGCGCCGGAAGCTATTGGCGCGATCTGAGCCTCTGCCCGATGATCAAGGGCGGCGGAGCGGCGCCCGGCCGCCTGAAGGGCCTCCTGGCGGGCCTGACGCACCGGCTGTTCCCCCATCTGACGGAGCTCGTCTCCAGGGTTCGGAGCCCAACATCAGCGCAGCCGGACCGATTGGCGGCCTCTCACTGCAAGCTGCTCCACTGGAACACCGCCACCGACTTCGCCGCGATGAACAGGTCCATGGTGCGGACCATCCGGGCCTGGGGCATGGAGCCCGTGCTGATGACGGAGTTCAACAACATCAAGCCGGGGAACCGCGCGGCCCAGGCCTTCTATGAGTCCCGTCGCCACACCCTGTCGTGGCCGCAATTTATCGAGGAGGCGTCCGCCTTCAACCAGGCGACGCGTCAGGTGGCCGCCGAGGAACATGTGCTGCTCATCGACCTGGACGCCAAGATGCAGGACAAGGGCGAGGTCAGCTACGACATGTTCCACCTCAACGAGGCCGGCAACCGCGCGGCGGCCGACATCATCGCCGCCGCCCTGGTCAGAGCCTACCCCAAGAGATTCATGTTCAAGCCCGCGCTGGCGGGCGCCGCGAACCCGGCCTCAACTCCACGATAGGGCCGCCTCCCGGCGCTTGATTTCCGCGGCGAGCGCCTGGCAGCCGCGTGCAGTCAGATGCAGTCCGTCGGAGGTGTACTCCGGGCGGATCTGGCCTGACGGCCCCGCCAGGCTGGTGGCGGGCGGACTGACCGCCGACAGCATGGCCCTGAGCGTCTCCACGTCCGCGCTTCGCATGCCATAGGCGCCGTCCGTGATCGGCAGAGGCGCGATCAGCATGGTCGGGATGGTGATCATCGACCGGAGCTTCAGGATCCCGGCGGCGATTTCCGGCAGAGGCCGTCTCAGGCGCACGCTATTGATGCCGACGAGGATGATCGCCCGTTGAGCGACCCTGTTGACTGTGGGCGCGAGCGGGAACAGCCCAGGCGCCTCAACCCCATCTACAGCGAAATCCCCATATCCCGGTCCGAGGAACGCCGGCGGGGCCATCTCGTGCAATATGCTGTCGCCCAGCAGCGCCGTGCGGGCCTTGGGCGGATATTCCTCCAACTTCCGGACGCCGGCCTCCTGGACCAGCTTTAGATTGTCGGGGCCTCTGCGAGGACGCGGCGGCGGGAACAGGGCTCGCTTGGCCAGGACCGCGGCGCCGAGCCCGCCGGCGCCCGTAACCGTGCCCAGTCCAAAGATCAGGATCGACCGCCGAGCAATAGCGCCTTCGGATGACATGGCCGTCCAACCTCCCAGCCCGACAAGGATTCGGCCAGACCCGGCACGAAACCACAGCCGCCCGGCCCTCGCACGTCGAAATCAGGGACGCGCACCCCCAGCTCGACTGGTGCGGGCGGCCGGGGTCGAACCGGCACGGACCTTTCGGCCCTACGGATTCCGCGAAGCGCCAACCGACCCGGCTCAGGAGCTTGGTGATGGCCGACCCTGGGGCGGTCGCGAACCGCGAAGGCTCCTGGGCATGGGTGGCAGGCTCGTAGGCATCTTCAAGCCCGTCGAGGAACATCGAATCCTTCACTTCGCCATGCCCCGTCCGGAAGCCGGCGCGGGCCCTTGCGAGCAGATACGGCGCGCTGGTCATACTCTCCATGCCGCCGGCGACGATGATATCGGCGCTGCCGGAGGAGGGTCAGGTCAGAACGCACGTTGGATTTCGACCGACACCGCTCGGATATCCCCGCCAAACTGGTAGGGACCACGATTGGGGCCGAAGGACAGGGTGTCGGCGTTCAACAGCACCGGCAGGGAGACACCGCCAAGATTGGCGCTCTGGCCGGTCGCAATGTTGCGTTTGTCGTATTGCACCCACTGGAAAGACCCGGTGAAGATCCAACCCTTGCCCTGGCCGCCGGCCCGGGTGTCGAACCGAAGCCCGCCGCTGAAGATGTTGCGTCCGGAGTCGTAGGTGAGGATGTCCACCCGGCTTGTCGGGAACACACTGCCGTCGCGCGCATAGCCGGCCAGCAGCGTCAAAGGCGGCATGACCTTGTACTGCGCGCCAAATCGGAAGGTGTCGGTGTCGCGCGCCTGATAATCAAGCTGAAGCTTGTTGACGAAGCCCAACAGCGGCCGTTCGAACTGCACGACTGCGGGCGCGCCGAGCCCGACCGCATTGCTCCAGAAGGTGCGTTGGTAATCGGCCGACAGGAGCAGGCTCGGGGTCACCTGCGCGGCGATGCCGACTTGGACGTGGGCCGGCATATCGAGGCGCAGGTGGAATGGAACCGACTGCGTAGTCGGCCCGACGACGAGCGTCGTTGTCCCGTGGAACGTGGTCTTCGTTAGGGTCCGCCCAGACAGGCCGAGCGTGATGTTGGGCGTGAGCTTGTATTGAGCGCCCAGGACCAGGGCGCCTTCGTCGAACGCTGATTCCATGGCGTTGGGCGGCAAGCCGATGTTCATGCTGTTGCGGGTGTTGAGCGTGATCGAGCCGATGATCGGGCTGGTCGGCGTCGTCGGGATCACCGTGCCGGCGCCGCCGAGCGAAGGCGGCAAGGCGGCTCCAAAGCTGTTGGGGATCAGCGTCTGGGTGCGAAGCTGTTTGAGCGCGGTGATGCTGAGGGTCGCGCCAACCGAGAGCTTGTCGGTGACCTTGTAGGCGATGGTCGGCGCCACATCGAGCACGAACAGGGACTGGTCGGACATATCGTATCGATGAAGGCCGCTGGCGCCGCCCCACTCGGCGGTGATCGCGTAGGGCGCGCCGACGCCAATCCCGACCGTCAGCCGCCGGGTCAGCGGCAGATAGCCGGCGATGGTCGGCGCCAGCGCCGTATCGCCCAAGGTGTTGGTGCGACTGATGTCGTGGCGCCCCGCGGAATCGATCAGATCGAGGTTTCGGGCGTCGATCATCCGAAGGTTCAACCCCAATCGCGGCCGATCGAAACTGGTCGCGGCGGCGGGGTTCAAATCATAGCTGCCGAGGTCACCCTTAAGACCCTCGCAGGCGCCGCCCACGGCCGCGCAGTTTTCGTCGATGCCGAGCGTTTGAATGTAGCCAGCATGCGCCGATCCAGCCGACGCGCAGACAGCCAGGGCCGCTCCCGCCGCAAGGCTCCCAACCTTCTTCATGATACCCTCCCATCTTGTTGTTTTTCAGCAGAAACGATCGAAGAACACGCGGTCGCAGTCGACGCGGCCTTCACTGACGAAGCGTTCCATGATCGCGTCGATCATTCCGGGCGGACCGGCCATGTAGACGTCCGCGCCTGTCAGATCCGGCAGGTCGGCGATGACCGCATCGCCCACCAGGCCACTCCGATAGCCGGCGGATTTCTCGCCCGCGGCTACGACAACGGTTTGATGTCTGAGGCGGGGGGTCGCTGCGCCCAGCGCGGCGAACTCCTCCGTAAAGCAGATGTCCTCGGGTGCGTTGACGCCGAAATAGAGATGGACGCCCCGGCCAGGCTGCTTCGCCGCCGCCTGAGCGATCGACCAGACCGGCGCCAGCCCGGAGCCACCAGCGATGCCGACCACCGGCCTTGCGCCGTCTGCCCGAAAATAAGCGCCGCCATAGGGGCCTTCGACGACCAGGCGATCTCCGGGTTTCACCACGCCGCAAAGACAGGGCGAGACCTCGCCACCCGGCTTGGCCTTGACGATGAAGCTCAGGCGCCCCGAGCCGCCGTAGAGATTGGCCATCGAATAGGCGCGACGGCTCAGGCCCGGGAGTTCCACGAGCACGAACTGGCCCGGCAGGAACGCCAGCGACCCGTCGACCGTCACCGTGAGTTCGGACATCGAGCGGCTGAGCGGCTTTACGGCGACGATCGAGGCGCCATATCGCGTCGGCCGTGGAACACTGAGCTCGCCGCGCACGCGCACGTCGATGGTGCAGTCGGACCTCGGCGTGGACTGGCACAGAAGCGCCATGTCGCCCCGCCGGCGGTCACGCGGCGACAAGCCGGGCGCGTCGGGCCAGAAGCTATCGACCTCCCCGGATACGAGCTTGCACCGACATGAGCCGCAGGTGCCGCTGGCGCATTCGTATGGAAGGTCGAGCCCTGCTGCGAGCCCGGCCATGAGCAGGGTCTGGCCAGGATCGCAGGCAAAAGTTCTCCCGCTCGATGCGACGGTGATTGAGGCCGCCGCTTCGCTTAAGACGAGCGATGCGTTCATGTGGGTTCAGACGGCGCCGGTCAGGCGTCGTTGCTCAGTCCAGCTTCGTTGATGAGCGCCATCCAGTCGCTGCGGACGCGCGACTGGATGGCGTTGGCCAGCGCCGTGGAATCACGCCCCTTGCCGAACCACCGGTTCTCCTCCCGGATCGAGTAGACCCCCGCGGTGGCGGCCGTCGCGTGGCGGCCCAAGAGTTGAGCGCCGGCCGCGATCACGCTTTCGCCCAGGGCGCGCTGTTCGGCCAGCAAGGTGCGCCAAGTCTCCCCGGAGCTGGCGTTCTGCTCCAGCACGAACCGCACCATGGCGATCGTCCAGCGCTGACTGCGCAGGCTGTCGATGTAGAGGTTGTCTGCGATCAGAGCGTCGATATCCGCGCCCAGGGATCGGCCAACCTGCCCGAACTGGTTGAGGAACAGATTGTCGACGATCGGCTTGACCACCAGTTGGAAGCCCACGAAGGCGCGGTCGAAGTCGTAGCTGACCAGCAAGGTCTCGATAGCCTTGCGGACCGGCTGCCAGTCGGGATCGCGCTCCCAGGTCTCGCGCTCGCCGCTGCCAAAGGCCCGCACGGGATGAGCGTTGTCGAGCTGGCGCGTGCGATAGGCGACGCGTTGCACCCGGCGCAGGATGTCGGCCGTCTGGAACGTCGCGCAGTTGCCGACATAGGAGGACGGCGCCAGTTGTTGGATATAGGCCGACAGCATCTGCTCGCCGTGGCCGAGATAACGGCACGGGGTCATGGCCAGCTGGAGGAACTGCAGCGCGTTGTCCGACAGGCCCGTGTCGGCTTTCTTGACCTCGGTGAAGTCATAGAGCAGCCCGTCGACATAGGTCTCCTGCTCGTCCTGCAGCTGGCAGTATTTGCGGTACGTGAGCTCATCGGGGTCGCGGAAGGCGTTCCAGTCTGAAACTCCGAAGATCGCGGCGTCGCGGTGCTCGCGCAGCCAGACATTGCCGTGCACCTGCGGACCCATCTCCAGCGGTTCGCCTTCGCCGCCAAAGGTGTGGTTCAGATTGTGGGTGACGATCTCATATTCGCTAGGCTTGCGACCCAGCTTGCCGAAGCTCGACCAGGTCTTCGCCCGGTTGCGGCCGATACGGCTGACAGAGGCTGTCATGGTTTCTCTCCCGATCCGTCTTCTTGTTCAGGCCTGGCTGTGGAACCAGACATATTCGCTGTCGCTGGTGCGGATGCGGCCGGCGAAGCTCGGCATTTCGATCTCCAGCCGCACTAGGCTGTAGTCGCGGCCCAGGTGCTTTTCGAGACTGGCGCGGGTCAGCCGGCATTCGTGCAGCGTGTTGATCCGCATGTAGTCGCCGCGGTCGACCACGAAGACCTGGCGGCCCGGGTTGTCGTCGGCGATGGCGTCGATCGCTGCGTCGGCGACCTCGCCGGTGCGAAGGATGGGCCCAACGCCTTCCTCGCTGACGGTGTCGGTCTCGATGATGCGGTCGGTGACAGTGGCCTCGATCATGGCTGGGGTTCCCTTGCCTTCTTGGTCCAGTTCATTCCGCGATCGGCTCGACGCCGATCTGAACGGTCTCGCCCGCGACGTGAACGGGATAGCGTTTGAGCCTGCAGTTGGAGGGGTTGATCCCCTGGCCGGTGGTGACGTCGAACTGCCAAAGGTGCGCGCGACAGGTCAGCACGCCCTTTTCGAACCTGCCCTCGACGAGCGGGATCGCCTGATGCGGGCAGACCCCCTGAAAGGCGAAGAACTGGCCCTCGTGCTTGAGGAGAACGACTTCGTCGCCGCCCACCTCGAAGGTCTCCATTTCGCCGTCCCAAAGATCCTCCACCTGGCATGCATCGATGAAGGCTGCGCGGGTGGTCGTGATGTCGTCGTCGTACATGTCCGGCGCTCCTGGCGGCATTCACTCCGGCCCTTGCTTCAGTGGGCGAAGCGAACCGTGACGAAATCGAGCGGAGCGAACCCGTGCTCGCTCATCACCTGGCCGAAGCTCTTGTCGAGAGACACGACGTGGCCCTTCACCTCGGCTTCGTAGCCGGTGGCGGCGGGATCGCGGGCGACGCGGCGGCCGACCGAATGGATGGCCACCGCGTTCGCCACCTCGGCCATACTGTTGTCGGTGTCGATAGCGACCAGGTGTGGCACGAAATCGCCTTCGAACAGGCCGTATATCGGAAATAAAGCCATAGTCTTGTTCTCCCTATTCAGCGGCTTGGGCCAGCGGCCTGTAGTCGGCCGCCCAGCGATAGCCATAGGCGTCGTCACCCATGACTTCCGGCGTGATGCTCATATATTTTAGGCCGCCCTCGAGGTTCATCGGCTGGATCATGCCCAGCAGGAAACGGTCGATGATGTTGGTGTGGCCGGCATATCGCTCGGGCTCGATGTCGAAGCACCACTTCGACACTTCACTGTCGAAGTTGTAGCGCCGGCCCTTGTAGTCCGAGGTCCATTGCTTGACGTGATGCCGGTCCCAGGCGGAGCCGAGCGGCAGCTGAGTGAGATTGCAGAGCGCCGGCAGCGTCTCGGGATAGGTCTGGCCCATCTCGCCCTTGTTGACGTTGGCGATGATCTCGTCCCAGAGGCCGCCCCAGCTGTCCTCCCAGCTCGGGTACTTCTCATTGAGCCAGGCGCGCTCGGCGCGGCTGACGCCGGCGTTCGGCTTCCAGAAGAGGGTCGGGCGCCAGAACCAGGTGCCGATGTGCATGGCGTGGTGGCCGTGATCCAGGCACTCGAGGAAGGTTTCCCAGAACCAGGGCTTGGCCAGCCCCAGGTCGCGCATGGTCCGCTCGTGCTGGGTGACCACCCATTCGAGCATGAACTCCTTGAAGCTCATCTTCCGATGCTGCAGCGGCGTGTAGTAGTCCATCGACGTGCCGGTCAGCGTCTGGAACAGGCGGAAGGAGCGCCAGAAGCTGACGTCGAACACCTGCTGCGCCCGCTTGGGATCATGCTTCATCATGATCTCGAGGGTCGGAAAGCCGCACTGGGCGTGCCGAGCCTCATCGGTCTGGATCGACGAGAGCAGGTTCGAAAAATCGATGTCGCCCGCCTCCATCGCATCGGCGGCGAGAGCCACGAACTGGATATTGGTGAAGCCGTGCTCCACGGTCAGCGAGGTCGCTAGCGCCGCCTCGACGCAGTTGGCGTTGAGCATCCAGTCGTCGAAGAAGTTCTTGACCGCCAGAACCCCCCATTCGTTGGTGTGGAACGCCTTGTTGCACCAGTCGAAGCGCTCGTCGTTCTTGAGCAGGTCGTGGCTGAACGCCAGGTCGAGCTGGGCATGACGGGTTTCGTCGAGCATGCCGTAGACGCCGAGGTTGCGCCACTTGGGACTGGGCGCGAAGCGGCAGAACCGCGACTGCATGGTCACCGCCATCTGTTCGACCATCGCGGTCGTGCCCATGTGCAGATGGCTTGCGGCGGTGTGCGCGGGGTCGAGCTTGTCGTAGATATTGGCCCGCTTCAGCGCCTCGCGCACGGCATGGGCGCCGGCCTCCTTCTCGCGCTGGACGCTGACATAGTCGCGGAATGTGACGCGGTACGGCTC
>FTFU01001559.1_pt1 | contig 13283 bp, 9 predicted proteins | sample 1640511 | NCBI WGS metagenome assembly FTFU01 (sample SAMEA3914789, study PRJEB12502) | metagenome | biome: forest; material: soil | place: Canada | collected 2011-07-03 | depth 0.3 m | reverse complement strand
GGCATGCTCAAGACCAGCATCTTCGATGCTGAGGCGGGAGCGGGCGAGCCGGCAGCCGCCGCCCGCCATCGCAAGACGATGCACGATATGATGGCGAACCACGGCATGGAGCTCGACGAGGGCTGTCGCCGTATCGTCGAGCAGATCGCCGAGAACAGGTTCTGGGTTTCCACACAGCCGGAAATGACAGCCGATATCATCGCGGGCCGCGTCGATTTTCTGCGCGACCAGCAGCTCCCCGCCCTGAGCGAGCAGACCCGGCAGCTGCTCGGCGTCTGAGACCAAGCTCCACGCCTTCGCAGGATCGATCCTGGCGCCGGCCCTCCTTCCGAGGATTTTTCAAATGTCCAGCACGATCCTGGTCACCGGGTCCGCCTCGGGGATCGGCCAGGCCACCAAGGCCCGCCTCGAAGCTGGCGGCTGTCGCGTGATCGGCGTGGACCTGCACCAAGCCGACATCGAAACCGATCTCTCCAAGCCTGAAGGGCGCCAAGCCATGACGGAGGCCGCCTTCGGGCTGGCTCCGGAGGGGTTGGACGGCGTGGTGGCCGGGGCCGGGATTTCTCGTCCCGACCTGCCGGCCGAAACGCTGGCGGTCAACTACTTCGGCGCAGTGGCCACCCTGGAAAGTCTGCGTCCGTTACTCGCTCGGTCCGTCCGCCCGCGGGCCGTCGCCATCTGCTCGACCGCCGCCCTGCTCCCCTGCGATGACGTCGCCGTCGCCGCCTGCCTCGCCGGCGACGAGCCCAGGGCGTTGGCGGAGATCCGCGCACGCCCGATGAGCGCCTATATGACGTCCAAGCGGGCCCTGTCGCTCTGGCTTCGACGCACCGCCGCCTCAAAGGCCTGGGCCGGCGCCGGCATCTTGATGAATGGCGTCGCCCCCGGCGTGGTCGAGACCGCCATGACTGCGCCCCTGCTGGACGACCCCGAGATGGTCAAACTGATCGCCCAGTCCAATCCGATGGCGGTCGACGGGTTCGCCAAGCCCGACGAGATCGCGGAACTGGTCAGCTTCCTCCTGGCGTTCGAAGGCCACTACCTGCTCGGCCAGATCATCTTCAATGACGGCGGCTCCGACGCCTTGATGCGCCCGGACAGCTTCTGAACGATGGGCGTCGCCCGAAACGTCCCGAAGCGAACACGCGCCAAAATCACCATTGAATTTTACGCATACTGTGGTGATATAAAGGCATATCACGGCAGTTCGCGTCACACTCACCTCATAATTAAAACGCGAAGCAATGCTGCAGAACCTGCTCGCGCCCTTTTCGCCTGTCCTAAGACCGAAACCAGACACTTGATCAATTTCGGCGTCGCCGGGAGGACTTCATGACTGCCCCTGTCAAGCTCGCCAGCCACAGCGATCGCCCCCTCCCGATCGACGATCACGACGCCCTGCGCGGGGCCCTTGAGGAGGCGAACCTCCACACCCTGCTCATGGTCTACGTGCAATTCACGCACGACGAGACGATGCTGGACCGCTTTGCGCCCTTCATCACCTCGCCCTATGCGCCTGACCAGCGCGCGCCCCCAGCCGAACTGGAGGAAGAACTGCGCGCGCGGCTGTTCGATCTGCTGACGCAGCCCGCACCGCCCGCGGAACGCCCGCTGCCGACCGATCTGATGCGCAAGATGATGAGCATCAACGTCGCCGAACCGGTCGACGAGGAGTACGTGCCGCTACTGCTCGAGCAGATGGGCTTCGAGATCCCGGCGCCCAGACAGGCCAATCCCGAGCGGAGCCAGCCGCCGACGGGGTTCAAGGTGTTGGTGATCGGCGCCGGCATGACCGGCATCGTCGCCGGCATCAAACTCGCCGAGGCCGGCTACGACCATATTATCATCGAAAAGAATTCCGAGGTCGGCGGCACCTGGTGGGAGAACCGCTATCCGGGCGTCGGCGTCGATACGCCGAGTCACTTCTACTCCTTCTCGTTCGAAATCAATCCGGAGTGGAATCACTACCACCCCAAGGGACACGACATGCAGGATTACCTGGTGCGCGTGGCCGACAAGTACAAGATCCGTGAACGGACGGTGTTCGACACCCGGGTGATCGCCTGCGTCTATGACGAGGCCAACGGCCTGTGGCGGGTCACGGTGCGCCATAAGGACGGCGAGGAGCGGGTCCTTGAGGCCAACGCCGTCATCAACGCCCATGGCCCGTTGAACCGCTGGCAAAAGCCGAACATCCCCGGCCTGGAGGCCTTTGAGGGGCCGGCGATGCATACCGCATGCTGGGACCCGTCCGTCGATTTGCACGGCAAGGACGTCGTGATGATCGGCACGGGCGCCAGCGGCGCCCAGCTCGCCCCGGCCGTCGCTCCGCTCGCCAAACACTTGACCATCTTCCAGCGCTCACGCCATTGGGTGATACGCAATCCGGAAGTCGGCAAGGCGGTCAGCGAAGGCGTCAAGTTCGCCCTGCGGCGCATTCCCCACTACAAGGAATGGTTCCGCTTCCGCGTCTATTGGTTCGCTGGCGATGGCCTATTCGTCAATGTCCTGAGAGATCCCGCCTGGCCCAACCAGGACGTTTCGGTGTCTTCGCACAACGAAGCCATGCGCCAGTATGCGCTGACCTATCTCGACAGCGTCATGGCCGATCGGCCCGACCTGATCGAGAAGTTGCTGCCGGATCACCCGATCTTCTCGAAACGCATCCTCTTGGATGACGGCTGGTTCGATGCGCTGAAGCGAGACAACGTCATGGTGGAGAACCGCCGCATCGATCATATCGAAGCCCGCGCCGTGGTGCTCGAGGACGGAACCCGTGTCCCGGCGGACATTCTGGCCCTGGCCACCGGTTTCAACGTCTCCAAGGCTCTTGGCCCCCTGTCGGTGGTTGGCCGCGGCGGCGCCGATCTGGGGAAGATTTGGGGCGAAGAAGATCCGCGCTCCTATCTGGGCATGACCGTCCCCGGTTTTCCGAACTTCTTTTTGACCGTCGGCCCCAACAGCGCGCCCAACCACGCCGCGGGACAGAACCTCCTATCGGAGGCCCAGATCCACTACATCATCGAGTGCCTGGATGAAGTGGTGGCCCAGGGCGCAAAGGCGATCGAGCCGCGACAGGACGCGTTCGAATGCTGGAACGCGCAGATCGATCGGCGCATGCAACAGATGATCTGGAGCCATCCGAAGGCCAATAGCTACTACAACAACAGCAAGGGCCGGAATTTCATGTCCTGGCCGTATCGCCTGGTCGACTACTGGAACGCCACCCGCCGACCAGACTTCAACGACTTCGAGATCCACGCCTAGTCTAGTCCACCGAACTCTTGCGAGGACCCCATGCCCCTGGACCCTCAGATCGCCGCCATGCTGCCGTCGGACAACGCCTGGCCGGGGGCGGCCAACATGCCGCTGGAACAGCTGCGGGCGGTCGTTCGCCAGTTCGCCGAAATGGCGCCGCCCCTGCCCGTCCCGCTCGCCGCGATCCGCGATCAGATAATTCCGGGTCCCGGCGGTCCGCTCCCGGTGCGCATCTACACGCCAAAGGGTGATGCGCCGCATCCGGCGATCGTCTATTTCCACGGTGGCGGCTATGTCACCGGCGACCTCGACACCCAGGACATGATCGCCCGCGGACTGTGCGCGGGCGCCGGGGCGGTCACCGTCTCGGTCGATTACCGCCTGGCGCCCGAACACCCCTTCCCCGCCGCGCCCGAAGACGCCTTCGCCGCGCTTCGGTGGGCGGCCGAGCATGCCGCGAGCCTGGGCGGAGACCCGCGTCGGCTGGCCCTGGCCGGGGACAGCGCCGGGGCGAACTTGGCGGCTGCAGCGGCGCTGATGGCGCGCGAGGCCGGTGGCCCCAAGGCCTGTGGCCAGATCCTCTTTTATGGTTCGGCCAACTACCCCGACCACCAGACGCCCTCCGCGCGGGAGTTCGCCAACGGACCGATCCTCACCGGCGAAGATATCGACTTTTTCTGGTCCCAGTATCTGGCCGACCCCGAACGGGAACGCGATGACTATCGGGCCTCTCCGATCCGCGCTCCGAGCCACCAAGGCCTGCCGGCGGCCTTCATCGGCACCGCCGAATGCGATCCAAGCCGCGATGACGGCGAGCTCTACGGAGAGGCGCTCGCCAAGGCTGGCGTCAAGGTGCAGATCCGCCGCTATGCCGGCATGCCCCACGGTTTCGTGTCCTGGCTCGGAATGGCGCCGACGGCTCAACTGGCGATCGACGAAGCCTGCGCCTTCCTCAAGGCCCAGTGGGCGTCGGCCTAGAGGACGATGCGGCCATCGGTTCAGACCCGGCAGATCTGAACCGATCCGGCCCCAGGCGGCGGGCCAGGCAAAGGTTCGCGGCGCTGGCGGTTCAGTGGGCCGCTACAGTGGGGCCGATCATTCCGATTGCGCCCAGCCAGGTCTGCAGCAGGGACGGCCAGACGCTGAGCGCCGGCTCGGTCATCGCCAGGCCGAGCCCGTGGCGGCCTTGGGCGAATATATGCAGTTCAGCCGGGACATTGGCCGCACGCAAGGCGCCATAGAAGAGGGTCGCATTTCGCGGATCGACCACTTCGTCCGTCGTCGTCTGGAAGATGAAGGTGGGGGGCGTCTGGGCAGTCACGTTAAGGGCCGGCGAGAGCTGGCGCAGGACATCGGACGAAGGCTTGCCGGACGCGATCGCGGTCAATCGCTGCATAGGGTCGTCGATCTGGATCACGGGGTATCCGAGAATGGCGAAATCGGGACGGCTGCCCACCCGATCGACAGGGTCGGCGGCCTTCGGATCGCCCGCGTCAAACAGGGTCTCCGCCATCGCAGTCAGATGGCCGCCGGCCGAAAAACCGATCATGCCGATGCGATGGGGATCGACGCCATAGTCCTGGGCGTGGGCCCGCACCCAGCGGATGGCGCGCTGGGCATCGCGCAGCTGGGTGGGGTGATGGTAGCCGAACGGCGTAAGTCGGTATCTCAGGACGAAGGCCGTCACGCCGTGGGCGGCGAACCAGTCGGCCACCTCGCGGCCTTCATGACCCGTCGCAAGGCTCAGGTAGCCGCCGCCGGGCGCGACAATCACGGCGGTTCCGAACGAGACGGCGCCATCCGGCGCGACGATGGTCAGGGTGGGGATGTCCTGAGGTTTGTCTCCAAGCGCGCCGGGCGCGCGCCCGGGCCACAGCGGGACGGTGCGCAGGGTGAGCGCAGCCATCGTATCGACCAGGTCCGGGGCGGACGCAGACCGGGTTGCGCCATTGGTCACCGCCCCAGGTGTGCGGGCCAGCTCCTCATCGATGGCCTGGAGCCTTTCCTTCGTCAGGACCGTTGGCGCGAAGGGCGCAATGGCCCGCAGGCTCATGCCCCGCGCCTGGCTGATCTGTGGAGACGAGGCGATCGCCGGGACCTGGCGCTGCAACACCGCATGGGTTGGCGGATTGTCGAGCAGGTCTCCAATCGTCGAATCCACCGTCAGCGGCTTGGCCGCCGCTGAGGTCGGCGCCGCCTGCGCCGCAGCCGTCGGCTCCGGCGTCGACACGGTTTGCGCCACCGCCGATAACGGCTGAAGCCCAAACCCGGCTAAGACCAAAGCGGCTGCGGCCAACAGGCGCGTCTTCAGCCATCCGCCGCGTAAGACGTAAGTGGTCCTCGGCGCCATTGACGGCTTCCCCTCTGAAAGCTTGATCCGGATCGGCGTACGCCGCCCTCGCCAGATCAGCGAATGAAAATGCGAAACGCGCCGCAGGACACGCGGTGTCGGCGCCAGCACAGCGCCCAGGCGTACCTTTTTCGACGACAGGGTCGACATCAGGCGCTCAAACCCGCCTGAGCCTGCGAGAGTACACACATCCGAGCCAAGATCCGATGAAAGGGCGGGATCGACCGCCGATTTGCCGACGCAAACCTCAGAGGCGACGATGCAGATCAGAAGCGGCAAGGCGGCGGTTGCGGCCGGCCTGGATCCGCTCGACAGCCGCATCGTCGACATCCTTCGCTCCAATCCCAGGGCGACGAACCAGGACATCGCCGACAAATTGTCCATCACCGCGGCGACGATTTCGGCCCGCCTGCGCCGGCTCGATGAGGCGCGCGTGATGCGGGTGGTGGCGGTCACCGATTTTTCCGCCCACGGCTACAATGTGCTCGCCGTCGTTGGTGTGAAAGTGCAGAGTCGACACGTTCATGACGTGGCCAAAGATCTCGCCAAGCTCCCCGAGGTGCTGAGCGTCAACGTCATGAACGGGGCGCATGATGTTGAGCTGCTGGTCGGGCTGCGGGACTTCAACGAGATTAGCCTATTCCTAATGGATCATGTCGCCGGCATCGAAGGCGTGTCGACCCTGACACCGGGTATCGCCGCGGATATCGTCAAGTTCGAGTTCAATGTGGCGCCCCTCTAGTGGTCAAATTCAGACGCTCGAGTCCGGCATCGAAAGGACGTCAGCTTTGAGCGACGCCGATTCCTGGTTGAACTCGCCGGCCGCAATGTCGCTAGATGCCGTTTGGTGGCGAAGAACGCGACGCAGCGCCGCCACGAATTCAGATGGTCGGAACGGCTTTTGCAAAAATTCCGATCGCTCAACCCCCTCAGATCTGTAGCGCGCCGCTGCTGTCCCCGAGACGTAAAGCACAGGTATCTCTGGATTTGTTATCCGGGCGCGACGTGCGACAGCGAAACCGTCGGGTCCGTGGCCCAATTCAACATCAGTCACTAGAGCGGAGAGCCCAGCGCCGTTGTCAATCGTGTCGAATGCGGTAGCGGCGCAGTGGACTCCAAGTGCGCGGAATCCACTTTCCTGCAATATTTCGCAATTGAGTGCGTTTACCGCTGCATCGTCATCAACAACTAAAATACACTCTGATGGCATGGGGATTTACTCCGCCTAGCTGTCAAAGCCAACCAATTGCGTACGCCTGCCGGATCGAGCCCGTCTGGGCTGACAACCGTCTCGAGTCGGTTCGGTCTGTTGGATTCTCACCACTAGGGACACTCTGAAGTCAGGCTATTTCTTGATCGGGAGCTTGGCGAAGTCCGCGTCGATGTCGGCCAGCACCTTGTCGCTCAATTGATCGGGTGCGTACTGCTGCACGGCCTTCAAGGTCATGCCCCGCGCCATGTCGACCTGATCGTTGGTCGTCAGACTTGGCACGTGCTTGTCGAGGACCGCCTTGGCCGCCGGATCGTCGAGCAGCGCGCCAAGTTCGGTGTCTGTCGAGGTGTAGTGTTCCGCCGGCGCGGCGGTCGCAGCCGCGGCGGGCGTCCCGGTGGCGGATTGGGCGAGGGTCATGGACGGGGCGAGAGCGACGGCCAGGGTGATCGCGCCCACCAGGGCCAAGGGAGGCATGCGCATCGAGGGTCTCTTCAATTCGGGGGGCTATGCGGTGGCCACGATAATCCGTGGCCTTGTTGCGGAACGCAAGGCTTAATCGCACGGCCTCGACCGATTATTATTGACCGGGGATGCGCGCGAACCTAACCACTGGCGACGGGCTGACCTCCGCCGAGATAGAGGCGCCGCACGGCCAAGGGCTTGGAGATCAGCATGAACCCGTCGCCACCCGCCTGGCCTGCGCCTCTCGCCGGCGGCGGTCCATCCGTACGGCGGAACGGTCTGGGAGTTTTTGGTGCGATTGTCGCCGCGCTCAGCGCCGGCGACCTTGCGAGCGCGCAAACCTCATCGCCCGTGCAGGTCGTTCAGGGAGCCTGGAGCAAGCCCGATCTATCGCCGGATGACCGCGCCGAGGCCGCACTGCGGGCCATGACCCTCGACGAAAAGCTGCGGCTGCTGCGCACGCCGATGTCCATGGTTCTGGCGCCGGCGAAACGCGAGGGCGCGCCTGCGAGCGCGGCCTTTATCCCCGGAACGCCGCGCCTCGGCCTGCCGACGATCGCCGAAAGCGATGCCAGCCTTGGCGTGGCCAACGGCGGGGCGATGCGCAAGGACGACATCGCCACCGCCCTGCCCTCATCGCTGGCGCTGGGCGCCGCCTTTGATCCGGAGCTGGCCTATCGCGGCGGCGCCATGATCGGGGCGGAGGCGCGCGCCAAGGGTTTTGGCGTGATGCTCACCGGGGGCGCTAACCTGGTCCGCGATCCCAGGGGCGGGCGCAATTTCGAATATCTCAGCGAGGATCCGCTGCTCACCGGCGTCCTCGCCGGTCGGGCCATCGCCGGCATTCAGAGCAACCACATCATCTCGACGATGAAGCACTTCGCCGTGAACGACCAGGAGACCGGGCGCGACGTCTATTCGGTCGAAATGGCCGAAGCCCCCATGCGCGAAAGCGATCTGCTGGCCTTCGAGATCGCCAATGAGATCGGCCAGCCCGGCTCGGTCATGTGCGGCTACAACCGCGTCAACGCGATCTACGCCTGCGAAAATCCGTTCCTTCTCAACCATGTGCTCAAGCGCGACTGGGGGTTCAAGGGCTTTGTGATGTCGGATTGGGGGGCGGTCCATTCCGTGGGCGCCGTTCAGGCCGGGCTCGATCAGGAGTCCGGCTACCAGATCGACCCGGAACCCTATTTCGGGTCGATGCTCGCCAAGGCCCTGGCCGCCGGTCAGGTTCCGCAATCGGCGGTCGACGAGGCGGCCCGGCGCATCCTGCGCACCCTCATCGCCCGTGGCTTGATCGATGATCCGCCGTCTTCGGGCGCAAGGATCGACTATGAAGCCGACGGGACCATCGCGCAGGCCCAGGAAGAGGCCGGGATCGTTCTGCTGCGCAATGAGGGCGGCGCCTTGCCGCTTGCAACGGGGCTCAAGCGGATCGCCGTGATCGGCGGACATGCCGACATCGGCGTTCTGTCGGGCGGCGGTTCGAGCCAGGTGGCGCCTGTCGGCGGGATCAAGCTGGAGCTGCGCGAGAACGGGCCCGGCATGACCAACTTCATCAAACGCGTCTATGGTGGCTCAGCGCCGCTCGCCGCCCTGAAAGCCGCCTTCCCGGACGCCGTTGTCGATTTCGCGGACGGGACCGATCCCGCCGCCGCCGCGGGCCTCGCCGCCCGGGCTGACATTGCGATCGTGTTCGCTGAAAAATGGTCCTACGAATCCGCCGACAGCGCCGACATGAGCCTCGGCGCCGGCCAGGACGCCCTCATCGAAGCGGTCACCAAGGCCAATACGAAGACCGTGGTGGTCCTGGAGACTGGCGATCCGGTCGCCATGCCCTGGCTCCAGCGCACGCCCGCTGTGCTGGCCGCCTGGTATCCCGGACAACGCGGCGCCGAGGCGATCGCCCGGGTTCTCACCGGTGCGGTCGATCCCGGCGGGCGTTTGCCGATCACCTGGCCCGCTTCGCTCGATCAGACGCCCGAGCCGGCGCTTCCGGGGGCGGACGCGCCGCCGGGGCCGAAGCCGAAGTTCGGCTTGGCGCACGACAAGGCGCCGTTTTCCTTCAGCTACCGAGAGGGCTCGGACGTCGGCTACCGCTGGTTCGACAAGACCAAGGCCAGGCCGCTCTACGCGTTCGGCTACGGCCTCAGCTACACCCGTTTCCGATATGATGGCCTGAGCGCGACCGGCGGCAAGGCTGTCACGGTCCGCTTCACGGTGACCAACATCGGATCGCGCAGCGGCGCCGATGCGCCGCAGGTCTACGTGACCGCGCCCGGACACGCCAAGCGACTCGTCGGCTGGGACAAGGCGCAGCTCGCCGCCGGGCAATCCAAGCCGGTCACAATCAAGGTCGATCCGAGGCTGCTGGCGGACTTCGACGAAAAGTCGCAGAGCTGGGTCGTTACGTCAGGCGCCTACCGTATCGAGGTGGCGCGTTCAGCCTCAGAGCCGGTCCTGGCCGCCGTAGTTCCAGTCGAGGGCGCCCATTTCAGGGACACAGCAGCCGGCAAGCCCTAGGCCTCGGCGCCCCAAAGGCATGGCCCAAGAGCCCTGACCGAGTGGCCCCGGAGGGGCGGAGGAAACAATGGACGTAAGTCGGCGAAGCCTCATCCAGCTCGGCGGCGCAGGATGCGGGGTCATGGCCATGTCCGCAAATGCGTCACCCCGCGGCGATCAAATTAGCGTCCTCAGCCTGCGCATCTGCGGGCTCGAAGCGCCCCTGGCCCTCGGTGGTCGCCAGCCGCGATTTTCCTGGATGTTCGCGGGCCCGGGGAAAGCCGTGCAGGCCGCCTATCGCATCACGGTGGCGCGTTCGAAGGCGGAGCTTGACGCCGGCAAGGCCCTGGTCTGGGACAGCGGTCGTATCGCCTCGTCAGCCAGCTTCGATATTCCCTATGGCGGGCCGACCGCGCCGGCCCGCGCGCGCCTATGGTGGCGTGTCGAGGCCTGGGCCCACGCAAGCGCCGGCAGCGCACGGAGTAGCGCAATCTACTGGGAGACCGGCCTTGCCGGGCCATCGGACTGGTCAGCCGCGTGGCTCGCCTGCGAAACGGAAACGGCCAGGCTCGACCGCGAGGCCGGCATCCATTGGATCGCCTCAGGCGCGTCGCCGCGGATGGGCGCTCAACAATATTTTCGCGGCGTCATCATCGCCGAACACGCGGGTCCCGCCGACCTCCTGATCAGCGCGAACCGGCTGGACGGGGTCTGGCTGAACGGCGACGCCCTCGCCGCAGAGGGCGAAGAGCCGGTTTCGTGGACCGCCATGGCCACCTATCCGATCACCCTCGCTGTTGGCCGCAACGTCGTGGCGGCGGCGGTGACCCGGATGGGCGGGTTCGGCGCCGCCCCCCCGGCCCTGGCGGCGATCGTGCGGCTGAACGACGCCCGGGGACGGTCGGTTCGCCTCACCAGCGCCAGCGGCTGGAAGGCCAGTCTTGCCGCCGATGGCGACTGGCGCAGCCCAGGCTTCGACGACCATGCCTGGCCGGACGCGATCGAGCCACGGATCAAGCCGGTGGGCCAGCCCTGGCCGATGTATCCGGCGGTGCGCCTTCGGCGGGATTTCCACCTGACCAGGCCGGTGCGGTCCGCACGGCTCTACGCCACCGCGCTTGGGGCCTATGAGGCGCAGATCAATGGCCGGCGCGTCGACGACCGGCGCCTTGCGCCAGAATCGACCGACACGGCCAACCGGGTGCTCTACCAGGCCTATGACGTCACGGCCCTCCTCCGCGCTGGGGACAACGCCATTGGCGTTTGGGTTGGCGATGGCTGGTATGGCGGCAAGTTCAGCGCCAGTTCCCGCTTTTCGTTCGGGCCCGCCCCTTGCCGGGTTCTGGCCCAGCTGGAGATCACCTACGAAGACGGCGCCCGCGAAACGATTGGCACCGGCCCGGGTTGGTCGATCGGCCCCTCGCCCATCGTCTCCAGCGGACTCTATGACGGCGAGGTCTATGACGCCCGCCTCGAACAGCCGGGCTGGGCCGATCCTGGCTTCAAGGGGCCCGGATGGCGCCCTGCGGAGATCGTCGCAGCGCCCAGCGCGGCGGTTGAGCCACAGCAGTGCCCGCCGATCCGCGTCACCTAGATCCTCAAGCCACAACGCATCGTCCAGCCGAGACCCGGCGTTTACGTGATCGACTTCGGCCAGAACTTCGCCGGCTGGCCACGGCTGAAGCTGCAGGCTGCGGCCGGAACGCGGATCGAAATGCGTTTCGCCGAAGTGCTCAAGCCCTCCGGCGAGGTGGATCAATCGAATCTGCGCAGCGCCTTCGCCCGTGACGTCTACATCCTTAAGGGGGAAGGTGAAGAAGTCTGGGAGCCGCGCTTCACCTATCACGGCTTTCGCTATGTCGAGCTCCACGGCCTGGCGCAGCCGCCGACCGAGGACACGCTGCAAGGCCTGGTCGGCCACAACGACCTGACCCTGACCGGCGCCTTCCGGGTGGGGGCGCCAGTTATCCAGCAGTTCTGGCGCAACTCGGTCTGGAGCCAGAGGTCGAACTTCTTCGGCCTGCCGACAGACTGCCCGCAGCGAGACGAACGGCTGGGGTGGATGGGCGACGCCGAGGTGTTCTGGCCGGCGGCCGCCTTCAACATGGACGTCCAGGCCTACACGGCCCGTGTGATGGGCGACGTGCGTCACGACCAGGCCGCCAGCGGCGGCTTTCCCGACGTGATCCCGCCGTTTGCGCCGGGCCTCAGCCTATCCTCGCCGGGTTGGGCCGACGCCGGCGTGATCTTGCCGCACACCTGCTGGCGTCAGTACGGCGACACGGGGGTGATCGGCGACAACTGGGACGCCATGCAGCGGTACATGGCCTGGATCCTAAAGAGCAATCCGGACCTGATCTGGGCGAAGAGCCGCGGGGCCGACTATGGCGACTGGCTGGCGGTGGACGCCAAGCAGCCGGGCGACGCCACCACGCCGAAAGACCTGGTGGGAACCGCCTACTGGGCCGCCGACGCGTCGATGATGGCCGAGATGGCCGCAGCGATCGGCCTGCCGGACGAGGCGGCGCGCTATCAGAGCCTGTTCGCGAAGATCCGCGCCGCCTTCCAGGCGGCGTTCGTCGGGCCCGACGGGGCGATCGGCAACGGCAGCCAGACCGGCTATGTGCTAGCGATCCGCTTCGGCCTTTTGTCGCCTTCCGGCCAAGCCGAAGCCGGCCGGCGGCTGGCGGCCGACATCGCCGCGCGCGGCGAGACGCTGTCCACCGGCTTTCTGGGCACGCCCCACATCCTTGATGCGTTGACGGACGCCGGCCAGGCCCACGCGGCCGTGACCTTGCTCTTGCAGCAGCGATACCCCTCCTGGGGCTACATGGTCGAGAAGGGGGCGACCACCATGTGGGAGCGATGGAACAGCGACACGGGCGATGTGGCCATGAACAGCTACAACCACTACGCCTTCGGCGCGATCGGCGCCTTCCTGTTCCGGCGCATCGCCGGCATAGCGCCCGCCGCGCCGGGATTTCGGCACGTGCGGATCGCCCCGATCGTCGACCGCCGGCTGGGGAGCGCCGGCGCCGACTACCAGGCTGTCACAGGCCGGATCAGCACCGACTGGAGCCTGGATGGCGAGCGCTTGCGGCTGGACGTATCGCTGCCGCCGAACGTCAGCGGAGAGGTGGTGCTGCCGGCGCGCGCCGCCAGCGTTCGCCTCGGCGGCCGCCCGCTTCGGCCAGGCCACTCGATCGTCGCCCATGACGGGACGGAAGGCGTTACGATCCGCCTTCAGGGCGGCGACCACAGCTTAACGGCGTCGCTGAAGTCCTGATCGCTGAGCGCGCGGCTCTGCCGGCTACGCTTTCAGGCGCTGCCGGCGGTTGCGATGTCTTCAGACCACGACGGCCGCCCCTCCTGCGCGCCGGCGGGAATGATGTTCAGCCGCGCATCGATCGCGTTCTTGGTCACCGCGCAATAGGTACCGGGCGGGGTGTACATCATCGCAACGCAGCGATTGCACGCATCGCAGGCCGAGTGGTG
>FTFU01001677.1_pt1 | contig 13316 bp, 12 predicted proteins | sample 1640511 | NCBI WGS metagenome assembly FTFU01 (sample SAMEA3914789, study PRJEB12502) | metagenome | biome: forest; material: soil | place: Canada | collected 2011-07-03 | depth 0.3 m | reverse complement strand
GTGACGACGCAGAAGGACTGGGCCCGGCTGCCGGCGCCCTGGCGTGGCCGGATCGCCGCCTGGCCGGTGCGGGCGCGGTTCGAAGACGAAGCGGCGCTCGACGCGTTGCTGGATCAGGCGCGCTGAAGCGCCCGCCAGCCGATGTCGCGGCGACAGAAGCCTTCCGGCCAGTCGATCCTGTCGATGGCGCCATAGGCCCGGGCCCGCGCGGTCTCGAGGTCGGGCCCCCTGGCGCAGACGTTGAGCACCCGTCCGCCGGCCGCGCGCAGCCCGCCATCTTCGTCTCGCGCCGTCCCCGCGTGGAAGATTTCGACGTCCGGCCCGAAGTCCTGCTCGGCGCCTCCGATCACCGAGCCCAGGAGCGGCTTTTCCGGATATCCCTTGGCGGCCAGCACCACGCAGATGGCGCACTCGTCCCGCCAGGCCGGCGCCGGCATCTCGCCGAGCCCGCCGTTCGCCGCCGCCCACAGATAGGGCACGATGTCGGCGTCCAGCCGCATCATCAGCACCTGGCACTCCGGATCGCCGAAGCGGGCGTTGAACTCCACCAGCATGGGCCCCGTCGTGGTGGCCATCAGTTCCACGAACAGCACGCCGCGATAGGGCGCCCCCTCCTCGGCGATGCCCTGCATGGCGGGCCGGGCGAGCTGGTTCAGCACCTGTTCGGATAGGGCCGGGGTGAAGACCGGTGCGGGCGAATAGGTCCCCATGCCGCCGGTATTGGGGCCCGTCTCGCCGTCGAAGGCGCGCTTGTGGTCCTGGGCCGAGCCGAACGGCAGCACGCTCTGCCCGTCGCAGAGCACGAACCAGGATCCGATCTCGCCCGCCAGGAACTCTTCGATGATCACCCGCGAGCCGGCCGCGCCGAACCGGCCGCCCAGGGCGTCGTCGATGGCGGCCTCGGCGGCGGCGCGGGTCTCGGCGATCACCACGCCCTTGCCGGCCGCCAGGCCGTCCGCCTTGACCACGTAGGGGGCGGTGAATCCGTCCAGGAAGGCCTTGGCCGGCGACGGCGCCTCGAACGCGCCCCAGCGGGCGGTCGGCAACCCGTGACGATCGGCGAACGCCTTGGTGAAGGCCTTGGACGACTCCAGCCGGCCGGCCGCAGCGGTGGGCCCGAAGCACGCAATGCCTGCCTCGGCCAGGGCGTCGGCGAGGCCGGCCGCCACGGCGGTTTCGGGACCGATCACCACCAGGTCCGCCCCGATCACGCGCGCCAGGGCGAGCTGGCCCTCGATGTCCGTGGCCGCCACCGGCCGCACCTCGCCGAGCGCGGCCATTCCAGGATTGCCGGGCGCACAGACCAGGCGCGTCAACCGGGGCGATTGGGAAATCTTCCAGGCGAGCGCGTGTTCCCGGCCGCCCGACCCCACCACGAGGATGTTCATGCGCCTGCTCTGGCGGCAGACCCGGGCCCGGTCAAGGCGCCGAACTTCTTGGAAGTGAAGCGTTAATTCGCCTGCGGCACAGTCGCGGAGCCCAGGTCGTGGGGTTGGTAAATGTCTGCACAGGGCGCAACGGTCGCCGTTCGGCGGCTGTCACAGTTGGACGTCGACCTGATCTGCGCCAAGCATGAGCGCCTGTGGGCGTCCAAGCCTGGCGGCGCGCGAGCCGTGTTCTCGTGGGCGGACCTGTCGGGCCTGGATTTCTCGCGCAGGAACCTGGCCGACGCGGAGCTGACCGGCGCCATCCTGGCGGGGGCCAACTTCTCCTATGCCCGGCTCGACCATGCCAACCTGTTCGGCGCGGACCTGCAGAACTGCAACCTCTCCCACGCCAGCCTCAAGCGGGCGGACCTGCGCGGGGCCTGCCTGCGCGGGGCGAACCTGACCAATGCCGACCTGTTCGAGGCGGACCTGCGCGAAGGGGCGATCGCGGCGGTGGACGCCCTGCGCGGGCTTCGCGTGCTGGAGCCGGCCAAGCGCGCCAGCGAGGCCCAGGGCGCGATCCTGGCAGGCGCCAACCTGGAGCGTTCGCGTCTGTCGGGCATGGTCGCCATGAAGGCCGACTTCACCGACGCCGTGCTGAAGGACGCCAAGCTGATCCGCGCCAACCTGCGGCAGGCCTCGCTGCACGGGGCCGACCTGGCAGGGGCCGATCTTTCCGGCGCGGACCTGTCGGGCGCGGACCTGCGCGATGCGGTGCTGGTCGGCGCCAGGACCCTGGCCTGCAAGATGGACGAAGCCGATCTCACGGGGGCTCTCACCGACGCGCCCATCGGCAAGGACGTGGTCGAACTCCCTTACGGCGACATGCTGCGCGCGCATGCGCTGTGGTGCGAGACCCAGGGCGCGGCCGGCGCGCCCTCCGTCTTCGATGGCGCGGACCTGCGCCGGCTGGGCTCGATCAAAGGCTTCAACCTCACTGCGCTTTCGGCCAAGGGCGCGGTGTTCTACGGCCTGAACATGGAGGGCGTGCAGCTGCAGGGCGCGCGGCTGGACGCGGCGGATCTGCGGGCCTGCAACCTGCGGCGGGCCGATCTCCGCGGCGCGCACCTGATCGGGGCGAGACTGGGGGGCGCGGATCTGCGCGAGGCACAGCTGGGCCCGCTGCTGATCGCCTCGGACCGGATCATGCCCTGCGACCTGACCGGGGCGGCGCTGAAGGGCGCCGATCTCTCCGGGGCGGACCTGCGCCACGCGATCCTCGCCAAGGCGGACCTGTCGCGCGCCAACTTCACCGGCGCCTCGATGCGCCACGCCGATATCACCGAGGCCCAGCTGCGCGGCGCGCGCGGGCTGGAAACCCTGTTCTGAATTAACCGCTCGCCTACGCTTCACGGCTAAGCTCCCGGCTGATCAAGGGCAGGGGCACAACCGAAGTGACGCATAACCCCGCCGAGAGCCGCCGCCGGTTGAGCCAGGCCGAGCTCGAGCTCATCGTCAGCGGCCATGAACGCTTCGTCGGCGGCAGGCCGGGCGGGCGTCGCGCCACACTCAGGTTCTCCGACCTGTCCGGGCTGGACCTGCGCCGGCGCGAGCTTTCCGACGCCGACCTGGCCGGCTGCAACTTCGACGGGGCCAAGATGGGCGGCGCGAAGCTGGCGCGCGCCATCCTGTTCGGCTGCAGCTTCCGCGGCGCTGACCTGCGCCAGGCGGTGATGACCCGCGCCGACATCCGCGGCGCGAGCCTTCGCGGCGCCAACCTGTCCGGCGCCGACCTGACCGGGGCGGACTTCCGCGAGGGCCAGATCGCCGTTCCCCACCCGCGCAAAGGATTGGACACGCTGCGCCACGAGAAGCGCAACGGCGAGCTCGACCAGGCCAACTTCGCCGGCGCGACTCTGGACGGCTCGAACTTCAACGGCGTCTCCGCCTACGCCGCAGATTTCACCGACTGCTCGATGAAGGGCGCGACGCTCTCCGGGGCCAACCTCAAGGACGCCAATCTGTCGGGCGCCATCCTCGAAAACGCCGAGTTTGCCGGCGCGAACCTGCAGGGCGTCAACCTCGCCGGCGCAGTGCTGACCGGCGTCGACGTGACGGGCATGCGCATGTCGGGCGTGGACCTGTCCGCCTGCCTGAACGAGGTGTCGCCCGCCGCCGCCGGGCGGGTGGACGAACTGCTCGAGCGGGCCGAGGGCAACCAGCGCTGGGTCGAGTCGGGCGGCCGCGAGCGACGGCCGGCGATGTTCGACGCAGAAGACCTGCGGCCTTTGGGCGAGGCGCTGAGGGGGCGGGTCCTGACCGCCATGTCGGCCAAGGGCGCCTGCATGGTCGGGCTGAACCTGGCCGGCGCCCAGCTGCAGGGCGCCAACCTCGAGGGCGCGGACCTGCGCGCCGCAATCCTGATCGGCGCGGACTTGCGCGGGGCGCGCCTGGTCGGGGCGAACCTCACCAAGGCGGACCTGCGCAAAGCCGCCCTGAGCTCGCTGCCGCTCGGCGGCGAGCGGACCACCAGCACGCGCATGGATGGCGCCATCCTGCGCTACGCCAACATGGCCGAGGCCGATCTCTCGGGCGCGCTGCTCGACCAGGCCGACCTGCGCGGCGCGGATTTCTCCGGGGCCCGGGTCAAGGGCGCGAGCCTGCGCGGCGTCGATGTCTCCTGCGCGGTCGGCCTGGACTTCGGCCAGGAAGCGGCCTGACGCAGAAAGGGCGGCGCGGGTATCCCGCACCGCCCTTGTGAAGTCCGGTGAAACCGCCGGTTAGGCGGCTTTGGCCTGGCCTTCGATGGCCGCGGCGCTGGGCTCGGCGGCGATCTCGATCTTGCGCGGCTTCATGGCTTCGGGAAGCTCACGCCGGAGCGAGATCGAAAGCAGGCCATCGGCCAGCTTGGCGTCGGCGACGACCACGTAGTCGGCCAGCTGGAATCGGCGATCGAAGCTGCGCTCGGCAAGGCCGCGATGCAGGAAATGCCGGTTCTCGTCGTTGGCCGGCTTGCGGCCTTGGACGGTCAGCACGTTTTCCTTGACCTCGATGGACAGGTCCTCTGGCCTGAAGCCGGCGAGCGCCATCTCGATCCGATAGGCGTCCTGGCCCACGGTCTCGATGTTGTAGGGCGGATAGCCGTTGGTTTCGCCCGCGGCGGCCGCGTCTAGAAGCGCCGCCAGCCGGTCAAAGCCGACCACCGAACGATAGAGCGGGGAAAAGTCGATCGTACGCATCACTGCATCCTCCTTTGCATAAGCAAGGTTGCGGTTGTTGAGCGGACCGATGCGCGCCATCAGGCCTTCGCAGGGTCCGGGAGGCCCGGCGAGCCAGCGCCTCCGGACAGACAGGTGGGAAGCTCCGGGCATGGCTGCAAGGTCTCGCTCTTGCGCGCCGCCGCCGCTCCGTTCAGGGTCGCCTGGGGGCCGGAGGACGCCAACGATGAACCTCGAGCGCTTGACGGGCGTGCTGCTCGCCGCCGCCTTGGGATGCGCCGCCCTAGGCTCGGCCGCCTTGGCCACCCAGACTTTTCCCAACGCCGTCAAAGCGGGGCCGCCGCCCGCGGACGACCGCGACGTGCTGGCTGAAGCGGTCGCCGACCCGGGACGGACGGACGCCAACAAGGTGCGCGACCCCTGGCGCCATCCCGCCGAGAGCCTGACCTTCTGGGGCCTGCGTCCGGCCGACGTCGTGTTGGAGCTGGATCCCGGCGGCGGCTACTGGGGCCAGATCCTGACGGCTTTCGCCAAGGCCACCGATGGCCGTTACCTCGGCGTACGCTCAGGCGAGCTCACCGCCTCGGGTCCCGCGCCAGGCACGGTCGACTTCGTGCTCACCGGGCGTGAGATCCACAACTACATCCGGCGCGGCACGCTGGATCAGGTGCTGACCGCCTCGTTCACGGCGCTGAAGCCGGGCGGGGTCTTGGCGGTGGAAGAGCATCGGGCCGATCCACGGCCGATGATGGCCGGCGCGAGCGACGGCTACGTCTCCGAAGCGCTGGTCATCTCCGCGGCCGCCAAGGCGGGCTTCACCCTCGACGCGCGCTCGGAGATCAACGCCAATCCGAAGGACTCCAAGGACCATCCGTTCGGGGTCTGGACCCTGCCGCCCGATCGCCGCAGCGCGCCCGCCGGCCAGCCGACCGATCCGGCGTTCGATCACACCCGGTACGACGCGATCGGCGAGAGCGACCGCATGACGCTGCGCTTTCGAAAGCCGGCGTGACGGCGGCGATGTCCGGTCCCTCGCGACGGGGCCTTTGCCTGGGCGTCAGCGCCGCGGCGGTGACTGGCTGTGGCCGCCGCTCGGCTCCGCCGGCGTCCTCCGGCCGGGCGGGGCCGGCTAAGGGATCGGTCGAATGGGCGCTCGCCGGCGACTGGAGATCGGCGGCCGACAAGGCCCGCGACGCATGGCGCCATCCCTTGCAAAGCCTCGGCTTCTGGGGCTTCGAGGCGCACATGACGGTGGTGGAGTTCTGGCCTGGCGCGGGCTGGTACACCGACATCCTGGCGCCCTGCCTGACCGCCAACCAGGGCCGGCTCTACGCCGCCGTCCTGGAACCGGACGACCCGGCCGCACGGGCGGTGGACGACGCCTATCGGCGCAAGCTGTCGGCCCGTCCGGACCTCTACGGCGCGGCGAGCATCACCGCCTTCGGGCCGGCGAGCGGCGCGGTGGCGCCGGCCGGGTCGGCCGATCTCGTGCTTTTCCTGCGCAACCTGCACAACTGGATGGCGGCGGGCCTGGTCGAGAAGGCCTTCCACGAGGCGTTCGCCGCTTTGAAGCCGGGGGCCGTTCTGGGCGTCGAAGAGCACCGCGCCAGGCCGGGCGGTGTGCAGGACCCCATGGCCGCGTCCGGCTATGTCCAGGAAGCCTATGTGCGCCAGCTGGCCAAGGAAGCGGGCTTCGACTTCGGCGCGTCCAGCGAGGTCAACGCCAATCCGAGGGACGCCAGGGATCACCCGTTCGGGGTCTGGACCCTGCCGCCGGAGCGCAGATCCTCGCCCCGAGGGTCGCCGCCCGACCCGGCGTTCGATCACCGCAAGTACGACGTCATCGGCGAGAGCGACCGCATGACCCTGAAGTTCATCAAGCCGTCTCGGCCGCGCGCCGGCTGAGCCGCGGCGTTGCCCGCGCCGCCAAGGCAGTCTATCGGGGAACGTCATCGGAGGACCCGCCATGCCCACGCTTGAAGAGATCACCGCGCGCCTCAAGAAGGCGGTGAGCGAGCAGCCTGCTTCCAAGTCCGTCACCTTCGACCTGAAGGGCGAGGGCTATCTGCACATCTCCGGATCCACCGTCTCCAACGAGAACAGCCCGGCGGACTGCACCATCACCGTGTCCAAGGACGACCTCGTCGCCATGACCACCGGCGAGCTCGATCCAACCACCGCCTTCATGACCGGCCGCCTGAAGATCGCCGGCGATATGTCGGCGGCGATGGCGCTGCAGCCGATCCTGTCGCGCGCGAAGGGCTGACACTTTGGGCGCGCCGGCGCCGCTGATCTCCATCCCCGAGGCGCCCGCTCCGGTCGGGGCCCGGGCCGAATGGTTCGATGGTTCAGGCGGCGCGCGGCTGCGGGCGGCGCTGTTTCCGGCGCCCGGCGCGCCACGCGGCGCTGTGGTGCTGAGTCCGGGCCGCTCGGAGCCGATCGAGAAGTACTTCGAAACCATCGGCGATCTGACCGGCCGCGGCCTGACCGTGCTGGTCCACGACTGGCGCGGACAGGGCCTTTCCTACCGCGCCCTGAAGGACCGCCTGAAAGGCCACGCCGAAGGCTTTCAGGACTTCATCGGCGACTATCGCGCGCTGCTGGACCGGTTTGGGCCGGAGTTGCCCAGGCCGTGGATCGCACTGGGCCACTCCATGGGCGGCTGCCTGACCATGCTGGCGCTGGTCAAGGGCGAACAGCGCTTTGCGGCGGCGGCGCTATCGGCGCCGATGCTGGGCATCGCGCTGGGCGCGGCGCCCAAGCCGGCGGTGCTGGCGACAGTGGTCCTGCAGCGGCTGCTGGGGCGGTCGGGCGAGCACGCCACGCCGGCCTATGATCCGCTGGGCGATCTGTTCGAGGCCGACAAGCTGACGCACGACCGGGTGCGGTACGATCGCTACAAGGCCCAGCTGAGGGCCTCGCCGGACCTGGCGATCGGCGCGCCGACCTGGGGATGGCTGGGCTTCGCCTTCGCGGCCACCGCCGCCATCGCCGCACCGGGGGCGCTGGAGCACGTGCAGATCCCGGTGACCATCGTCGCCGCCGCCGAGGACCGGCTGGTGCTGAACGCCGCCGCCCGCGCCGCCGCCGCGCGCCTGCCGCACGGGCGCTACGTCGAGGCTCCCGGCGCCTACCACGAGATCCTGATGGAAACCGACGACAGGCGCGCAGTGTTCTGGGCGGCGTTCGACGCCCTGCTGGCCGGCCTTAGCTCGCCGCCCGCCTGAGCGCGACCAGGGCTTGGTCCAGGCATCGGCGATCGCCGGCGATGGCGATCTGGCCGCCGTCACGGCCGATCGGATCACCCCGCCAATCGGTGACGAGGCCGCCCGCCCCTTCGATCAGCGGGACCGCCGACTCGATGTCCCAGCTCTTCAGCCCGGCCTCGAGGACCAGATCCACCGTGCCGGCCGCGACCATGGCGTAGGCGTAGGCGTCGCAGCCGAACCGGGCCAGCCGCGCGGCGGCGCGCACCTGACCCCAGGCGCCCTGCTCGGCGCCGTTGAAGCAGCCCTCACAGTCGGTGGTCGCGATCACCGCCTGCGTCAGCTGAGGACATTCGCGCACGCGCAGGGGCTGGCTGGAGCCGCGCGACATCAGCCGCGAGCCGGACGCCGAGCCGATGTACAGCTCGCCGAGATAAGGCTGGCCGATCGAACCCAGCACCGGCCGGCCCTGGAAGCGCAGACCGATCAGCGTGGTCCAGAGCGGAAGGCCGGCGATGAAGGCGCGCGTGCCATCGATCGGATCGATCACCCAGACGAACTCGGCGTCCGGACGATCCTCGCCGTACTCTTCGCCGATCACGCCGTGCTCAGGATATCGCTCGCCGATCAGCCGGCGGATCGCCGCCTCCGCGCCGCGGTCGGCGGCGGTGACCGGATCGAAGCCCTTGGGCCCGCCCTTGTCCTCCAGGCCATGATCCGCGCGGAACAACGGCAGGATGACGCCCGCAGAGGCGCGGTTGAGGTCGATCAGGAAGGCGTCAAGCTCAGCGAGCTGGTCGGGCGTCACGCTCATGGGCCTGCCCTTAGCCCAGCGGCGCGGGCGAAGGCTATCGCGGCGCGCGCTTGGCCAGGATGCGCTGCAGGGTGCGCCGGTGCATGTTGAGGCGCCGGGCGGTCTCCGAGACGTTGTGATTGCACAGCTCGAACACCCGCTGGATATGTTCCCACCGCACCCGGTCGGCCGACATCGGATTGTCCGGCGGCGGCGGCGACTCGCCCGGCAGCGCCAGCAGGGCGCGGGCCACATCGTCCGCATCCGCTGGCTTGGACAGATAGTCCACCGCGCCGGCCTTCACCGCCGCCACGGCGGTGGCGATGTTGCCGTAGCCGGTGAGCATGACGATCCGCGCGTCTGGACGCACGTCGTTGATCGCCTCGACTACGCGCAGGCCGTTGCCGTCCTCCAGCCGCATGTCGAGCACGGCGAACGCCGGCGCGTGCGACCTCACGGCGCTCAACGCCTCGGCGACGCTGGCGACCAGCTGGGTGTCGAATCCGCGCGCCTCCAGCGCCCTGCCCAGACGCGTGCGCAGCGGCGCATCGTCGTCCAGCAGCAACAGGCTGCGGTCCCCGAGATCGGCGACGGAAGTTGAGACGTCGGTCATGGGCCATTCCCGAACACGCGCCGCCGCACGGGTGCAGCGGCCTCTGACACAGAGGTTGCGGCATATTGTCGCCCGTTCTGACCCGGCTGCAAGCCTGGTGTCCCGATAACCTGGATTTAGTCTAGGCGATCGGCGTGGCCTCCACCGTCTCGCGCCGCCACCTCGCCGTCACGATCGCGCCGCCGCCCTTGCCATTCTTGAACTCCACCTGCGCGCCCGTCCGCTCCAGCAAGGTCTTGGCGATGAAGAAGCCCAGGCCCATGCCCGAATGATGCGAACGCGAGCCCTCGCCCGAGGGCCGGCTGGTGACATAGGGCTGGCCGAGCTTGCTCAGGATGTCCGGCGAGAAGCCGGGGCCATCGTCGCGCACCTCGACAACGACGGTTTCCTGATCGAAGCGGGCTGTGACCAGCACCTCCGAGGCGGCGAAATCCACTGCGTTGTCGACCAGCGAGGTCATGGCGCGTAGCACTTCGGGCATGCGCCGCACGTAGGGCGCGCCGGCGCCCGGCGCGCCGGCGACCACCGCTTCGACCCTGACCGCGGCGGCCGAGTGGGGCTCGATCACCTCGTTCAGCAGCTGCACCAGGCTCATGCGGGCGTGGACCGCGTCTTCGGCTTCGGGCGCTTCGGTCAGGCGCCGCAGGATCTCCCGGCAACGATCGGTCTGAGACAGCAGGAGGCGGGCGTCCTCGCGCACATTGTCGTCGGGCCCTTCCCGCGCCAGCTCCTTGGCCACCACGGCGATGGTGGCGAGCGGCGTACCGAGCTCATGCGCGGCGGCGGCGGCCAGGCCGCCCAGCGCCGACAGCCGCTGCTCGCGCGCCAGCACCGCTTGGGTGGTGTGCAGGGCCAGCTCCATTCGCGCAGCCTGCCGCGCCGCCAGGAAGGCGTAGCCGGCCGAGAAGGCGACGCCGGCGATGATCGCCGCGGCTGCGCCGACGCGGTAGATCAGGGGCGCCGCGAAGCTCGCGCCCACGGTCCACGGCAGGGGCTGCGACCAGAGCGCCAGCACGATGGCGCAGACGATGGCGATGCCGGCCAGCACGGCCGCCTGCCGCAATGGCAGGTTGGCGGCGGCCAGGGTCACCGGCGCGATCAGCAGCAGCGCGAAGGGATTGGCTGTCCCGCCCGTCAGGTAGAGCACCGTGCTAAGTTGAAGCACGTCGAAGCTGAGCTGGACCGCCGCCTCGTTGTTCGACGCGAAGCGCGCGCGCCGGGCGCTCAGCACCACGCCGAGATTCACCGCCACGCTGAAGCCGATCAGGACCCCGCAGGCCAGGTAGGGCGCTCGATAACCGAGCAGGCCGATGACCAGCAGCACCAGGCTCTGGCCGGCGACGCCCACCCATCTGATCCGGGTGATGGTGTCGAGCCGCAGACCGCGCCACGCCAGCGGAGTCCCGCTGACGCCGTCGCCTTGCAAGACCGACTCGGCGGCGCTACCGACGATGACGGAGGGCGGCATTGGGGCGGAAGCCATGAGTCGTCCCTCGAAGGGTCCGGCCACGCAACTTTTCACAGGGAAGGACCCCATGATCCCAGAACGCGGGAGAATTGCGCTAGGCTCTATTGCCGCATCAATTCTTGCAGCGGTGTTGCTGACGGCGTGCGGTCAGCCGGGCGTCTCCATCGGCGGGCCCTTTCAGCTGACGGACCAGAACGGGCGATCCCGGGATCAGTCCATGCTGACGGGAAAGTGGTCGGCGGTGTTCTTCGGCTACACCTACTGCCCCGACGTCTGCCCGACGACCTTGCAGACCCTGGCCGAGGCGCAGGATCGGCTGGGCCCCAAGGCCAGGCAGTTCCAGGTGGTGTTCATCACCGTGGACCCGGGGCGCGACACGCCCGGCCAGCTCAGGACCTATCTGTCGAGCCCGGCCTTTCCCAAGGGGGCGATCGGTCTGACTGGCTCGGACGCCCAGATCGCCGCCGTGGCCAAGGCCTACCACGCCTTCTACCAGAAGCAGGGGACCGGGCGCGACTACGAGGTCCAGCACGGTTCGGCGGTTTACCTGATGGATCCCGGCGGCCGTTTCAGCAGCGTCGTAGCCTTCGGCCTGCCGCCGGACGAGGTCGCCCGGCAGATCTCCGACAAGATGCGAGGCTAGCTAAGCTAGAACACCGTACGCGCGGTCAGGTGAACGTCGATGTCGGTGACGTCCTTGTTGTACTGGGCGCCCGCATCCAGCAGCAGATCCAGATAGTTGGCGTAGATTCGCAGCCCCATGCGGCCGATCAGGGCGCCTTGGCGCAGGGATTCCGACGCCAGGGCGAAGGTATCGGTGGCGCCGGCGAACTCGGCGGTGGTCGTTCCGGCCGAACCGGTCAGGACCGCGCGATAACCGACTTCCATCTGCGGACGCCAGCGGAAGCCGGTCTGGCCGAAGGTCATGCCGGCCTCGACCGAGCCGGTGACGCTGAACACCTCGCCCGTGCGCGAATTGACCACGAGATCGAAGCCCGAGCCGCCGCCATGCTCGGTGTATCCGCTCTCGTGCAGGCGGAAGTAGTCGGCGTGCACGCGCGGCTGAAGGAAGAACGAGCCGAACTCGGCGGTGTACTGCAGGCCCAGCCGGGCCGAGAGGTCATAGCCGCTCCAGGTGGCCTTGGCGTTGCGGTGGACGACCCCTTGGCTGTCGCTGAACAGGAATTCACGACGATTGTCGACCCAGATGAAACCCGCGCCGAGCTGGGCGTCGGCGCGCAGCGGCCCGAGGTCGCCGCGCCAGTAGACGCCGGTTGACAGCTCCGACACGCCGAGCAGGTTGTCGCTGGGAACATTGGGATTGCTGATGTTGGCGGTGACGAAACCGACCTTCACGCCCAGCGCGTCGCCCTTGGAGCTGACGCTCTCCACCCCGCCGACGGCGCCGAAGCCCAGCACCCTGTAGCCGGACGTCTGGCCGACGTCCTTGTGCTCGCTGAGCACGATCTCCTGGGTCCAGGCCCGCGTCGGACCCTGCTGCTCCTGGCCCACGGGCGGCTCGCCGGCGGCCACGCCTTGCTGCTCGGAAGCCCACGACAGGGCGCGGAACACGCCGCCCGAATGGTCCGGCATCATCTGGTCCAGCATGCTCACCAGCCCGGCCCGAGTGGTCTGCGCGAGGAACGCGCGCTCGATGTTGGGGTCGGCGGACAGGCTGTTGTAGACCGGATCGAAGGCGGCGGTTTCCGACCGGTTCAGGCCGGCTTCGGCGGCGGTGCGCCGGCGGATGTCCACGCTCACCGTGCCTGCCGTCGGATCGGCGTGGAAGCCGGTCTCGTAGAGAAATGGGGTCTGGCCGGACAGGGCCCCGTCCGTCTCGGCGACGTGCAGCATGGAGGGCGAGGTGCTGATGACCGTGTAGCTGAGCGGCTGGGTGGTCGGCACCAGCGAGATCAGATGCAGACCGAGCTGCGCTCCGGAGGCGATGGTCACCGGGCCGGTGGCGGCGAAATGGGTGGAGACGTTGTGCGTGGGGTCGACCGACACGATCAGGACGCCTGACGCGCCAACCGTCAGCGTCGAGACGCCGATCGGGCTCGCGGGCGCACTGTCTTCCTCGAGTGAGCCCTTTTGGACAGCAATCGCGATGGCGCCGCCCGGCTTGGTGAGCTGGCCGACGTAGGTCGCTCCGTTGTCGATCAGGAGGCTGTCCTGGCCAGACCCGAAGCTGAGCGCGCCGTTGACGGTGCCGGCCAGGAACTGGACCGTGTTGTTGCCTGATCCGAGCAGGATATCCCCGGCGATCCTCGGGATGATCGGCGCGGCCGTGGTGCTGTTCGGATTGGGATTCTGGACCAGGGTGACGCCGGTCGTATTGGCGCTGAGGTCCAGGGCTACGGTCCTGCCTGTGGTCTTGTCGGTGGGGGCTGCTGGTACGATGCCGGCGGCGATGACGCCGTCGTTGGTGACGAGGGACAGCGTCCCGGACTTGTCCACGACCGCGAAGGCCGAGCCTGTGTCGCTGGTCATCGCCGCGCCGATCGTCCCGGAGTTGGTCAGCTTCGTGACCAGCGTGGCGAGGCCGGGCTTGCTGGCGTCGATGGTCACCGCCGTCGCCGATGTGGCGGTGGCGGTGGTCACCGACGTGTCGCTGGCGGTGATGCTCCCTTCGTTGCGCAGCTCGGGAACCT
>FTFU01001121.1_pt1 | contig 13438 bp, 11 predicted proteins | sample 1640511 | NCBI WGS metagenome assembly FTFU01 (sample SAMEA3914789, study PRJEB12502) | metagenome | biome: forest; material: soil | place: Canada | collected 2011-07-03 | depth 0.3 m | reverse complement strand
GCCTTGGCGGATCAGCTGTTCGCCGGTGGTGGCGGTGATGCTGATGGGCGTGTTCTGGAGCGTGCCTTGGCGCTTCTGCGCCGTCACCACGACTTCGTTCAGCGTGTTGACGCCGGCGGCGCTCGTTTGGGCGTGCGCTCCCGGGGCGGCCAAGGCCAGAGCCAGCGCCGGCAAGAGGGTCGCGCTCCGCAAGACGCCGCTGCAAAGCAATCTGGACCGCACACCCAGATGTGGACCAGGACGATACCGCGTCGACATCAACTTCCCCCATCGCCATTCAGCGCCGATTGGAATGAGGATGACAAAAGCGCAGGCCCAATTTTTGTAATTTGCGCCAAAATATTTGCCAGTTCCGCCACGCGCTTCGGTGAATGAGAATCATGATGGCGTCGGAAGGCTCAGGCGCGGGGGTCGCTCTTGCGGCGGTGGGCGCGTGGCGATGATCCGGTCCAATCCTTGAAGGCGCGGCTGAGCACGGCGGTGTCGGCATAGCCCAAGCCCAGCGCGATCGCCGTGACCTGGCGGAACGGGTCCTCCAACATGGCCTCCGCGCGCCTCAGGCGACACTCTCGGACTATGGCCCTCAACGAGGTTCCCTCAATCTCCAACCGCCGCTGCAGCGTACGGGTGGACAGGCCCAGCGCCGCCGCCAGGGCCGGCGCGGTGAGGGCCTGATGCCCCATACGATTGCGCACGAGCTGCATGACCCGTTCGCTCAGCAGGCCGGGGGCTCGCTCCGGCTGCTCCAGTTTGCGCAGGAGATGCTCAACGAACGGCGCCAGCGACTGGTAGGCTCCGCCGCTCGGGACCTTGAGGTCGCTGCTGTCGATCACAATCCTGTTCGACGAGGCTCCGAACTCCACCGGGCAGCGGAAGGCCCGCTGATAGACCCGGCGCGCCGCGGCGGTGTCGTATCCGTCAGGGGCGCCGTGCTCGAACTGCACCTCGATCGGTGACCACTGACTGCCGACCGCACTCCGAAACAGGCGGCAGGTCAGGGCCAGGGAGAATTCGGTGTCCTGCCGCCGCGGCCGGATGGTGGCGTCCGAAATCTGGTAAAGGCATTCGGTCACCTCCCCGTGGGTGACGACCTCGGTCACCGTTCCGCTTTGCCAGGTGCGGGCATAGCGAGACCAGGCGCGCAGCGCTTCGCCCAGATCGCCGGCGGCGAGCATGACGATCGCCAGCGGGCCGAACTGTTCAAGCTCGATCTCCTCCGCAAGCCGGAGGCCAAAGAACGGATCGCGCGCCAGGACAGCGGCGCCTTCGAAAATCGCAATGTACTGGCGAAGCTCCAACTCGGCATAGGGATCGGCGAGCTGGCCGGCCTGCGCCATGTGCGCCGCCAGCAAGTGGTCGACCGGCAGGTTGCGGCTCGCGAGGCCATCGAGGATCAGCGAGAGCACGCTCGCGCGGATCATGGCTTTGTCGGGCGCCGGCGGGATTTGGGGGCGTTTGGTCAAGGGCCTCATCCGAGCGAAGCGCTTCAATCGGCGCGTTGGCGCAGATTATCAATTATCCGGCGCGATCCGCAAAGCGGGGCTCATCGCAAAGACGGGAATATAGACCCAACCACCCGCCGGTCTGAAAAACATCGGCCGGCGCCCAGGCGCAGCACATCGCGCCAAAGACAGCAGGAGAAGGTCGCCATGACCCGCGTCAATTCGATAAAGGGGCTCGGCCCTTTCCTGCAACCGATGGCGCATGCGCGCTCGGCGGAGCTCGATCCGCCGATCCTGATCACCAGGGGCGAAGGCATCCATGTGATCGACACCGACGGGCGGCGCCTCGTCGACGGACTGGGCGGCCTGTGGAACGTCAACCTGGGCCATAGCTGCGAGCCGGTGAAGGAGGCGATCCGACGCCAACTCGAAGAATTGCCCTATTACAACTCCTTCAAGGGCTGCAGCCACCCCGGCGTCGTCACTCTGTCCGAGAAGATCATCGAACTGCTGGCGCCGGAGGGTATGGCGCGGGTCTTCTTCAATAGCGGCGGCTCCGACGCCGTCGAAACCGCCCTCAAACTGTCGAGGCAATACTGGAAGCTGGCCGGCGAACCCGGCCGCACCAAGTTCATCGCCTTGCGGCAAGGCTATCACGGCGTACATTTCGGCGGCGGGTCGCTGACCGGCGTCAACGCCTTCCGGCTGGGCTTCGAGCCGATGATGCCGGGGTGCTTCCACATCGACTCCCCTTGGCTCTATCGCAACGCCTATACCGACGATCCGGTCGAACTCGGCAAGATCGTCGCGGGCCAGCTCGAGCGGGAGATCCTGGCGCAGGGTCCCGGCACCGTGGCGGCGTTCATCGCCGAACCCGTGCAGGGCGCGGGAGGCGTGATCGTGCCGCCGGACAATTTCTGGCCGCTGGCGCGCGAGGTCTGCGACTGTCACGGGGTGCTGATGATCGCCGACGAGGTGGTCACGGGGTTCGGCCGCACCGGCGCGTTCACGGGATCGCGCGGCTGGGGCGTGAAGCCCGATGTCATGTGCTTCGCCAAGGGCATCACCTCGGGGTATGTGCCGCTCGGCGCCACCACGATCAATAACCGCATGGCGGAGGTGTTCGAAAACGCGCCGCCCGATGTCGGCTACATCATGCACGGCTATACCTATTCGGGTCACCCGCTGGGCGTCGCGGCGGCGATCGCGGCGCTGGACCAAGTGGTGCTGCACGACATTCCCGCCAAGGCGGCGCAGCAGGGCCGCTACTTCATGGACCGTCTGAAGCCCTTCGAGGACAGGTTCGCCTGCGTTGGCGATGTCCGCGGCAAGGGCCTGATGATGTGCCTGGAGTTGGTCGCGGACAAAGCCACGAAGCAGCCGGCGCCGCCGGAATCGCGCTTCACCGAAGCGATCGCGCGGGAAGCCGCCAAGCGCGGCGCGCTGGTCCGCGCCGTCGGCAACAGCATCATCCTGTCGCCGCCCCTGATCATCGCCGAGCCCGAACTGGACACGATCGTCGACGCCCTGGCCGGCGCCCTTACGGAAGTCACCCTGGGCTGAGCCGACCGTCCTATCGCCGGGGGCGTCCGCGTTTGGACGGAACCGGCGCCGAAAGGGGGCCGAAATCGATCGTCTCGCCGATCGGCGGCCCCGTGTTCAGCTCCTCCTCGAGGACCTTGAGGAGTTGAAGCAGCTGTTGAAGCCGATCGGAACCGAACCGCTCGGTGAGGTTGCCATAGATCATTTCGGAATAGACGCCGACCCGATCGAGCAAGGCTGCTCCCTCGGGCGCAATAGAGATAAGCACCCGGCGGAGATCTTCATTCGACGCCTGCCGCTGGATCAGCCCCCGCGCCTCAAGATCCGGCAGCAGGCGCGACAGGCTCGGCGGAAGAAGCTCCGTGGCGGCCGCCAGCGTCATGACTTCAGCGTGTTCGACCGATGATAGCGCCCTCAACACGCGCCATTGCTGTTCGGTGATGCCGAAGTGCCGCAGCGTCGGGCGAAAATGGCGCATCACCGCCTCTCGCGCCCGGAGCAAGGCCATGGGGAGGGATTTGGAGAACGGGCGGATGCGCGTGCCAAGACCGAGCCGCCGGACCGAGCCGCCCTCGACAACTGCCAGGTCAGGCGTCTGACTGGCCTGCGGCGGGGGCGTCTGGTCTGCGAGCTTCGTCAATTGCCAATCCAGGTTCGATGATCATCCGAGCCGCTCGGCCCGATTCATTATCACGTTCATTACCCGGTGCTCAAATCAAAGCGGCCGTCTCCGCCGGGAGATGGCCGCCAAACCTATTCATACCTATTCATGGCGAACCTGGATCGTCGTGTATTCGGCCAGCCCGTGGCGCCCGAATTCCACGCCGATACCCGAGGCCTTGACGCCGCCGAACGGCACGTCCGGGCGGATGTCGCCATGTTTGTTGATCCAGGCTGTTCCGCACTCCAGTTGCGCCGCGAGCGCGCGCGCCCGCTCGATGTCGGACGACCAGATCGATCCCCCAAGGCCGTTTTCCGACGCATTCGCCTGCGTCATCGCCTCGTCGATGTCGTGGTAGCGAATGATCGGCAGAGCCGGGCCGAACTGTTCCTGATCGACGATGCGCATGCCGGCCTTCGCATCCGCCAGGAGCGTGATCGGGTAGAAATGGCCGCGGCGGCTTTCGGGCGGATTTCCCCCCAGCAACACCCGGGCGCCGGCGGCCTTGGCCTCATCGACCATCGAGGCGACCTTGTTCCATTGGGCGGCGTTCTGGATCGGTCCCAATTGGCTCGCCTCGTCGAGGCCATCGCCGACCTTCACCGTGGAGGCGTAGGCGACAAGCGCAGTGCAGAGATCATCGTAGAGGCTATCGGGCGCATAGAGGCGCTTGAGGGCCGCACAGGTCTGGCCATTGTTGATGAAGGCGCTCCAGAAGAGGCGTTCGGCGATAGCCTCGGGATCCGCGTCCGACAGCACGATGCCGGCGTCGTTGCCGCCAAGCTCAAGCGTCAGCCGCTTTAGGGTCGCAGCCCCGCTCGCCATCACCTTGCGGCCGGTTTCGGTCGAGCCGGTGAAGACAACCTTCCTCACGTCGGGATGGGTGGTGAGCAGAGGCGCTATGTCATCGTGGCCGGTGACGACATTGATCACCCCCGGCGGCAACACGGCGGCGATCAATTCAACCATCCGCAATGTGCTCAGCGGCGTAAGGGGCGACGGCTTGATGACCACGGTATTGCCGGTCCGGATCGCGGGGAGCACGTGCCAGATCGCGATCATCAGCGGCCAGTTCCATGGCGTGATCGACGCCACGACCCCCACAGGCCGGCGGTGGGCCTCGATCCGGCCATTCTCGTCGTTCTGGATCGTTTCGACCGGCAGATCGAGCTCAGCCGTAAATGCGGCCCACGCCTGGGCGCCGCCGAGTTCGAAGCGAGAACCAAGGCCGTTCAAGGGCTTGCCCTGCTCAAGCGTCAAGAGCCGGGCCAGTTCCTCCGCGTGCGCGGCGATCGTTTCGGCTATCGTGCGGCAAGCGGAGCGGCGCGTTTCGTCGGATGTGGCGCGCCACGACCGATACGCCTTGGCCGCTGCAGCGACCGCCCGGCCGACATCGTCCGCCGACGCCGCCGGCGCTAGCCCGACCGTTTCTCCGTTCGAGGGGTTCTCCACCGCTAAATGCTCGCGCGTCGCAACCCGTCCGCCGTCGATCAGCAACTCAAAGGGGCTCACTTTTCTCTCCCTGCGCATCAGTCGCGCGCCGCCTTCCCCTGAGTGGGTTCGAACACGACACCGATAAAATTAATATATTAATTATAGAGGTGAAACGCTATTGAAATAGGCTGCGCCACGCGGGGGAGAGCGCTTGGGCGCCGGCCAGGGCGCGTGCTAGATCCCGCCGCCATTTGGGGAACTTGAGGCCGATGCCTGACTTCAAACCGAGATCCGAGTTCGTGCGCGTGCTGCAGGAGCGAGGCTTTGTGCATCAATGCACGGATATCGAAGCGCTGGACACGGCGGCCGCTGACGGCGTCGTCACCGCCTATGTCGGCTATGACTGCACGGCGGACAGCCTGCATGTCGGGCACCTGATTTCAATCATGATGTTGCGCTGGCTGCAGAAGACCGGCCACCGGCCGATCGCGCTGATGGGCGGGGGGACGACCAAGGTCGGCGACCCTACCGACAAGGACAAGCAGCGCCCGTTCCTGAGCGATGCGGTCATCGCCGCCAACATGGCCTCGATCAAGACTACGTTCGGCAAGTTCCTGACCTTTGGCGACGGCCCCTCCGAGGCCATCATGGTCAACAACGCCGATTGGCTGGAGAAGATGGCCTACGTCCAGTTCCTGCGGGACTACGGCATGCATTTCACGGTCAACCGCATGCTCGCTTTCGACAGCGTCAAGCTCAGACTGGAACGCGAGCAGCCGATGAGCTTCCTCGAGTTCAACTACATGCTGATGCAGGCTGCCGATTTTCTGGAGTTGAACCGCCGCCTTGGCTGCGCCTTGCAGATGGGCGGCTCGGATCAATGGGGCAATATCGTCAACGGCGTGGAATTGGTGCGCCGCATCGACGCCAAGCCGGTCTTTGGCCTGACCACGCCGTTGCTGACCACCGCCTCTGGACAGAAGATGGGCAAGACCGTGGGCGGCGCGGTATGGCTGAACGCCGATCGACTCAGCGTCAACGACTATTGGTCCTTCTGGCGGGACACGGAAGACGATGATGTCGGGCGTTTCCTCCGTCTGTTCACCGATTTACCGCTGGAAGAGTGCGAGCGCGCCAAGAACCTCAAAGGGGCAGAACTCGAACAGGCCAAGGCCCTGCTCGCTAGCGAGGCGACAGCCCTGCTCCATGGACGAAAAGCGTCGCTGAAGGCGGCCGCAGCCGCGGCCTGACCGGATCCGCGCCGAGGCGTCGCTATGCGACGAACCTCAAGATCGAGCGCGAGTTCCCGGCCTAGATCATGATGATTTTGGATTGGGTCAATCGGCGACATGCTCGAGCCATGGCATGACACCTTCGGGCCTAATTTGGCATTGTCTTCATTAGCTAATTTTGGCGCCGACGCGCCGTGGTCCAAATGGGCGCATGCAGGCGGTCGGGTGAAAGCGCGACGGCCGCGTCTGGCCGATCGCCCCTATCCCTGAAGGTCGGCGCGCCTTGGATGAGGCCACAGACTTCGTTCGCCGACATACGGTCGAGCGTTAATAGCGGGCTGTGTGTTCAGCTATGGAAGAGGCCCCAAACCATCGCGCCGCCTCGTCGGACGCCAGGAACAGGTAGGGCGAAACAACACCCTGGCGAAGACACCCTGACGACGAAAACCTGGTGGATGCGACAGGGATTGAACCTGTGACCCCCTCGGTGTGAACGAGGTGCTCTCCCGCTGAGCTACGCATCCGGGCCAGGGAGGGCGAGCGTATAGCCCGCACCGCCGAGCACGGCAAGGTCCGAAAGAAAATCGGCGGTCTGCTCAGCCGCAGCGGCGCTGAAGGAAGGAGGGCCAGGTGTCGGATTGGTCCTGCCAGCGCTCGGCGCCCGGGACCTGCGCTTCGGCCGGGCGCAGGCTGACCTCCTCGACGATGATCGACTTGTAGCGGCTGACCGAGACGCGGGCGTTCTCCCCGGGCCTCAACTCGCGGCGGATGGTGTGTCCGCCGAAGGTCTCGATGATCTTGACGATGTTGCCGCTTTCCAGCGCGTTTTCGACGAAGATGACGGTCATGGCGCTTTACGGGATCCTGGCGACCGCGGTCGCCGATGACGAGACGATATGCGCACCCTCGCCTGCCGCCGACGCCCCGAAGGCGGCAGGCGAAACTTGATCAGCGAGCGGCGCTGCGCGGCGCGCCGCGGAGGTTGCCGGAGGCTTGTTTCAGCCAGTACTCGATCTCGGCGCTGGCGGCGGCCTCCGTGCGCTTGCGGCGCAGCGAGATGTGGGCGTGGTCGGCGCAATAGGAGCCCGCGCCGTGCCGCTCCCGCCCGCAGAAGCCGAAATCGGCCGATCCGGGATCGCCTATGGGCCAGCGGCAGGCGTGACCGCTCAGGGACAGCAGGCTCGAGGTCGGCTTCATTTCGAGATTGACGGGGGCTGCGACCGGCGCAGGGCGCGGGGCCGCGGGCGCCGCAGGTTGCATGGTGGCGCTTCGATGAGCCTGGACCACATTGGTGGCCGCGCGGCTCGAACCCGCCGGGCGCCCACCTAGGGAACGAGGCCGCGAGGGCGCCTGGCGGCTGTCGAGACCCAGGCGATGGACCTTGCCGATCACGGCGTTGCGGCTGACGCCGCCAAGCTGCCGGGCGCATTGGCTGGCGCTCATCCCATCGAGCCACATCTTGGTCAGCGCGGCGGTTCGTTCCTCATTCCAGTCCATGACTGTAATCCCTCTATCTTGATCGATACCGTATACCTGACCAACCGAACTTAAGCTGTTCGAGCAAGACCAGTTGACGCAACAGGACAGTCTATAACTGTGATAGCTGCCGAGATCTGACTTCTCTTCGCCGCCACAATCCGAGTATTGGCTCACCCAATTATGGTTAACAATGCGACATTCCGTGCATACCTTGGCCGTAGCGACCGACACCCTCCCGGTTGAATTTTGCTTCACGAGACTCGGATATCGTCGATTTGCGGCAGAAACCTTATCTGTTGTGGGTAGAGGTGAGGTCGACCACAACAAGTTGTGGCGCCTGCTCGCAAAGATCGGCCGATGGCCGCCGGGACACCCAAGGCGGGAAATGAGCCAGGAAGACCTCAGTCAGTGTCGAATCCGTCAAATTTGAGTCGCCGACTCCGCCATTTTTATGTTTTAATTTCAATATGTTATGATGTAGACAAGCCAAAACTTCAGAAATCCAGTCAGGATTTTGGCAAGAAGATGCGACGGATTGGCACAGGCTGTTGGCCTAATCGGAATACGTGTCCCTAGCCGTTCCATTTTGCCGCACCCCATACGGCGGTAACCAACTTGATCAGCTTAAGCATTTGCGACGTAGTGACTTTTGGATCTGGTGGAGTTGACGACCCGGTTCAAGCCGTCGTCATCAGCAACGCCAGGACCTGATCGATTGCGCGACGGGGCGCGCAAAGATGGGTGGTGGGGCGTGTCCGTAAGAGAAAGCGAAACGGTCCTCAGGGCCGGCCGTCCAGTGAGCCGCAAGCAACGGTTCGTCCGCGCCGCGATCCTGGCGGCGGTCGCCGAGGCGATGACTCTACTGAGCGTTGACTATCGGCCGCTGCTGAGCGCAGCCGGGCTCGATGCGGACCTGCTGAACCAGCCGGAAGCCAGAATCCCGGCCGCAAGCCTCGTGCGCCTGCTCCACCTGGCGGCCCAGGCCACCCAGCGGCCTGACTTCGCCCTCCTGGCGGCCCAAGCCTTTGAACCCCTCGCGGCGGACCAAGGACTGATGTGGGCGCAGCCCCAGACGACCCTGCGCCTGGCCCTGGACGTCTATCAGGACCGCATGAGGGCCCAGGACAACACCCTCGCGATCAGGATCGAGCGGGTGAAGGACACTGCGATCTTTCGCCCGCAGATCCTCGATCCGTCGTTGAGTTGCGATCCCCTGTGCGTGGACCTGGCCTTGGGCGTCAGCCTGGGGTCTCTGCGCGCGCTGCTCGGCGAAGGATGGTGGCCGGATCTCGTCTGTTTCGCCTATCCGAGACCATCGGACGCCACGGCGCATCAGCGCCTGTTCGGCCAGGTCGAGTTCGGCTGTGATTTCAGCGGATTCGTGATCTCGGCGCGTCAACTGAACCAACCGGTCCCGCCCCCCGACCCGGCCCTGCGATCCCTGGTCAGGCGCTACGCCTGGGCCAACGCCCGGCGCCGGGAAGCGAACGCCACCGGGGAGATCTGCGAACTGATCGCCAGGCTGCTCCCGACGGGCCAATGCTCACTGGACCATGCGGCCATGCGGCTGGGGGTCGACCGGCGCACGATCCACCGCCATCTCGCCGCCGAGGGCTGCTCCTTCACCGAACTCGTGGAGCGGATCCGGCGTGAGCTGATCGCCGAGCAGATCGGCGATAGCCGCCGCTCGCTGACCGCCATCGCCGATCTGCTGGGCTTCGCCAGGCTGAGCACCTTTTCGCGCTGGCACAGGCAGACCTTCGGCACGGCGGCGCGCAACCTGAGGCGCGCGCAGGCGTAGCAGGGGCCTAACATCCGCCCTGCCCCTTAATAGACCATCCCGCCGACGCCGCCGTCGAGGCTGAGCGAACCGGCGACCGAGGATTGCGTCGCCTCCTCGTGATAGTCGGTGTAGCGCTCGATGGTCGTCATGGTCAGGATCTTCACCCCAGCGCCGAAGCGGCGCAGCAGCGAACGTTCATTGCAGTCCCGGGCCGGCTTCTGCGGCCGGCATTCGACCTTGCCGCCCGGCGCGTGCCAGAGGGCCTCGGCCTTGGCGCAGTTGATCGTCTGGCCGTGGTCGAAGGCGATATGGCCGGCATATTCGGCCCACACGTACTGCATGTGGGTCCCAGCGATGCAGCGATAGAGTTCACCCTCGTAGGAATCGGAGATGTCGTGGTCCGGCGTCACCTGCGAGGCCGGGTGCGGGATGTCCTTGTCGTCGATACAGGCGGCCTGGATCACCACCTTGGTGATCTTGGTGCGGGTCGCCTCATAGGCGCTGCGCCCCCCGCCGCCCTGGACATTGAGACCCTGGACCAGGCTGACGACGCTGGGCCCCACATAGGAGCCGGCCCCGCCGCTGTTGAAATAGACGAACGACTGTCCCGAGGCGGCGGCCCCCGCATTGGCGCTGGCCTGGGCGCCGGCATATGCGTTGACCACCACCGTGGCGGCCACGTCCACCGTAACCCCCGGCACATAGACATTGTGTCCTGGCGGCTGGCAGCAGGAATAGCTGGTCGGGGTCGGCGGCGTGGGCGGCGCGCAGCAGGGCGGCGGGTTGCAGCCGCACCCTGCGGCGAAGGCCGCGCCCGCCGTCAGCAGCGCAAGGCCCAGGGCCACGCCGCCGGCGATCCTGCCGAGCATCGATCTGATCGTCGCCGTCATAGGGCCCCTGCTCCGCCTAGATCACGTTTTATGAATTTGGATTGTATCAATCCAAATTCATAAAACGTGATTGATTCCAAAAGTTTAGAGCGGGATTGACGCGAAAAACCGGTATCCACTTTTTCGCATCCCGCTCTAAGAACGTCCCGCATTGGCACGCCTCGGCCTTGGTCCAAGTCTTTCTGCAAGCCCTGTGCGGTCCCCCCGGACCGTGAAAGGCGGGCGTTCGTGTTTCACTTAAATACGGAACAGTTGATAGAGTATTGGCGCGAGCGGCGGATCGGGCCGATGGCGCCCCCGCGCGCCGCCATAGACCCGTCCGAGTTCATCCAGGTCCTGCCCCAGATCTTCATCCTGGGACGCCGCAGTTTCGGCGACTATGGCTTTCGCCTGGCCGGCGCCTTTCTGGCGGAGTTGCACGGCCGTGACCTGCGCGACCAGAATCTCTTGAACCTCTGGGAGCCGGAAGACCGCCACTCGCTGCAGATGGCCCTGGAGACCGTGCGCCGGCGCATCGAGCCCCTGGTGATCGACTGCGACGCCTGGCCGGAATACGGCCTGCCGGTGCGCATCGAGCTGATGATGGCCCCGCTGACCGGCCGCAGCGGCGATGTCGACCGCATGATCGGCCTCTACCAGCCGCTCAGCCCCACCGCCGTGCTGATGAACCGCAAGGTCCAGAGCCTGTCGATCCGCTCCATCCTGTCCGGCGGCCTGGGCGAACCCTTGCCGCACCTGCGCCTGGCGGCGGTGAACGGGCGGCGGATCGCTTAGGGAGTCACCTCGCTCGCCGCAGTCAGCGCCGCCACGTCAGCCGGCTCCAGCTTCAGACGCGCCGCGCCCAGGATGTCGTTCAGTTGCTGCACGCTGGTGGCGCTGGCGATGGGGGCGGTGACGCCGGGCTGGGCCATCAGCCAGGCGAGCGCGACCTGGGCCGGCGTCGCGGCATGGGCGGCGGCGACCGCGTCCAGGGCGGCCAGGACGCGCAGGCCCCGCTCGTCGAGAAAGCGCTTGGCGCCGGCCCGGTGCGGGCTTTTGCCGAAATCCGCCTCCGTGCGGTACTTGCCGGTCAGAAAGCCGCTGGCCAGGCCGTAGTAGCAGATCACTCCGACCCCTTCCTTGATGCACAGGTCCTGCAGCGCACCTTCGAAGGCCTCACGCTGCACCAGGTTGTACAGCGGCTGCAGGCTCTCATAGCGCGGCAGCCGCTTTTCGGCGCTGACCCTCAGCGCCTCGGCCAGGCGGGGCGCCTCGAAGTTCGAAGCCCCGATCGCCCGCACCTTTCCGGCCTTGATCAGCCGGTCGTAGGCTTCCAGGGTTTCCTCGAACGGCGTCACCAGATCGTCCCGGTGCGACTGGTAGAGGTCGATATAGTCGGTCCGCAGCCGCCGCAGCGACGCCTCGACCGCGCGGACCATGTAGGCGGCGGAGAGCCCCTTGTCGCCCTCGCCCATGTCCAGGCCGAACTTGGTGGCCACGATCACCCTGTCGCGCCGGCCCCTGGCCTTCAGCCAGTCGCCGAGCACGGTTTCGGACTCGCCCCCCGCATGGCCCGGAATCCAGCGGGAATAGTTGTCGGCCGTGTCGATGGCGTTGAAGCCCGCGTCCACGAACGCGTCGAGAATGGCGAACGAGGCCGCCGGGTCCGCCGTCCAGCCGAACACATTGCCGCCCAGCATCAGGGGCGCGATTTCCAGGCCCGTGTGGCCGAGTCTGCGGTGTTCCATGGTCGCTCCCTTCACGGTCGTGCGTGGTTCGAGACGCCCGCTTTGCGGGCTCCTCACCATGACTAGGTTCTGTGAGCCCAACAAACCCCAGTCATGGCGAGGAGCGGCCCGCAAGGGACGCGTCTCGAACCACGCACCGGCCGAGTGCTAAGCCGCCGCCGCGTCTGCAAACACCGGCGCCTCTTCCGACTTGGGGGCGGCGCGGCCCAACAGCAAGTCCGCGGCCTTCTCGGCGATCATGATCGTCGGGGCGTTGGTATTGCCGCCCACCAGGGTCGGCATGACCGAGGCGTCGATCACCCGCAGGCCCTCCAGGCCCATCACGCGCAGTTCGTCGTCGACCACGACCATGGCGTCGCCCGCCACCCCCATCCGGCACGTGCCCACCGGGTGATAGATGGTTTCGGCCGTGCGGCGGATCCAGGCGTCGATCTCGGCGTCGGAGCCCAGGGCGATGTCCGGCGAGACCTGCTGGCCGGCGATGGCCTTCAGGCCCGGCTGAAGGGCCAGTTTCTGGACCATGCGCACGCCTTCCCGCAGCGCGCGCCTGTCCTCCTCGCTGGCCAGGTAATTGGCCCGGATCGCCGGATCGTCCAGCGGATCACCTGAGCGCAGTCCGATCTCGCCCCGGCTTTCGGGACGCAGCTGGCAGATGTGGACGGTGAAGCCGTCGCGATCCACCGGCACCTTGCCGTGGTCGAGCATGATCGCCTGGACGCAGTGCAGTTGCAGGTCGGGCCGATCCAGGTCCGGCCGCGACTTCAAGAACGCCCCCGCCTCCAGGAAATTCTGCCGCCCCGGCCCCTGGCCGCGCAGCATGTAGTTGAGGCCGGTCATCAGCCGGGCCATGCCCTTGTTGTAGGCATAGGCGGTCTCCACCCCCGGCGTCTCCCAGGCCAGCACCACGTCCAGATGGTCCTGCAGGTTCTTGCCGACGCCCTTGAGGTCGTGGGTCACCGCCACCCCCGCCCGCCGCAAATCGTCCGGATCACCGATCCCCGACAGCTGCAGCACCTGGGGCGACTGCACCGCGCCCGAGCAGACCAGCACCTCGGCGTCGGCATAGGCGGTCTTGGTCTCCCGCCCCTTGCCCTGGACATATTCGACCCCCACCGCCCGGCCCTTTTTGATCAGGATGCGGGTGGTGCGGGCCAGGGTGGCGCAGGTCAGGTTGGGCCGCACCCCCAGGATCGGATGCAGATAGCCCGCCGCCGCGCTCCAGCGCCGCCCGTCGCGGATGGTCAGCTG
>FTFU01001761.1_pt1 | contig 13480 bp, 14 predicted proteins | sample 1640511 | NCBI WGS metagenome assembly FTFU01 (sample SAMEA3914789, study PRJEB12502) | metagenome | biome: forest; material: soil | place: Canada | collected 2011-07-03 | depth 0.3 m | reverse complement strand
TTGCGTGGCTAAAGCCACGATTGATTTTGCTTTTTTGAAGCAAAATCAATGCTGCTAAGACTCCTAGGTGTAAGCAAACCTGTTCAGGTTTGCTTAGGCTTTGAATCTGCTGCTCAGCGGCGAGACGCGCAGCCTCGATGAGGCGGCTCCAGACAGGCCTGCTGGGGGCGCTACGGGATATTCTTGAACTCAAGGTCTCAGGAGGAGATGGCTATCCGCCGCCAGATATGGTCTGTGCCGCCCTATGCCACGCGAGACTGTCCATATCCTTCAGGCCTACGTCGCCGGCCGCGGCAAGGGCCTGAAGGCAGAGCCTCAGGTGGGCTGCAAGACAGCGGAAGAGGCGCGGCGGAAGGCTGAGCGGCTTGCGCCCCTTCGCCTGGGCGTGGTCGCCTTTTCGGTCACCGCGGACGTCGAAATGGGTGACTATGACGAGCACCCGCTGATCCTGTTCAAGTCGGGCCAACTGCCGCCGCCGTGGAATGAGGACTGAGGCCCGCTCATTGGCGATCCAGGCGCCATACCTGCCCTCACGATGAGCGCCGCCAGTCTCGCTCAACTTCCGGATCCCGGTCATTCGCAACGGGAAAACAGGTGAGCGGACGTTGCGACCCTCGTCGCCGAGGGTGGGCTCCTAGAGCGGGATGAGGAAAAGTGCGAAGCGGTTTTCCGCCCGCATCCCGCTCTAACTTTTTGAATCGATCACGTTTTATGATTTTGGATCGATTCGATCCAAAATCATCGTGATCTAGAGTCGGGAGCCGCGAAAACGGAGCGCACCGATTAGCGCGGCGAGCGCCGGCGGCGTCTGGCGCCGGCTCGGGTGGTAGAGGAAATAGCCGGGGAGCAGCGGGCACCAATCCTCCAGAACCCGCATGAGGCGGCCCGCCCGGATGTCGTCCAGCGCATCGTCCTCGTAGACATAGGCGATCCCGAGCCCCGCGATGGCGGCCTTGCGCATAAGGTCCGCGTCGTTGAAGACCAGAGGCCCATCGACGCGGACCTCCAGCGGTCGGCCGTTCTCCTCGAATTCCCAGTCATAGAGCCCACCGGCCTTGACCAGACGGTAGCTGATGCAGCGATGGGCGGAGAGTTCGCGTGGCGATGTCGGCGGCGGGTTCTCGGCGAAATATGACGGGGCGCCGACGACGGCCCTGCGCATGTCGGGACCCACGCGGACGGCGATCATGTCCTTCTCGACAATATTGCCAAAGCGAATGCCCGCGTCGAAGCGCCTCGCCACGATGTCGGTCAGACCATCGTCGACGATCAACTCGACCCGCACATCGAGATGCGCGGTCAGAAAGGCCGGCAAGGCCGGCATGACGACAGCCGTGATCGCATTCTTGGTGGCTGTGAGACGAACTGTGCCCGATGGGGCGCCGCCCAACGCGCCGACCTTGGCCAATCCAGAGGCGATGTCTTCCAGCGCCGGCTGCAACGAGCGCAGCAGCGTGTCGCCCGCCTCTGTGGTCGAGACCGAGCGGGTGGTGCGCGCCAGAAGCCGGACCTTCAGCCGCCCTTCCAGCCCCTTCATCGCGTGGCTCAACGCCGACTGCGACATGCCGAGCCTCGCAGCCGCCCGGGTGAAGCTCCCCTCTTCGGCGACGACGGCAAAGGCCGCCAGATCGTTCAGGTCATCCCGCCGCATTTATGCATTCCGCTCATAGAGGCATTCCACGATAGCGGGGTAGTCACATAAATGCAGCCGTCCATAGTTGTGGGCGAGGCCACCGGAGCGGCGGCGCAGCAGCGTGGGAACGAAGATGAGCAAGGTTTGGTTTGTCACGGGCGCCGGCAGCGGCATCGGCGCGGGCGTCGCAAAGGCGGCGCTGAAGGCCGGCGACCGCGTCGTCGCCACGGGGCGGAACCTGGAGAAAGTGCGCGCCGCCTACGGCGACGCCGGCAGCGAGAATATCATGTTCGTCGAGCTTGATGTGGCCGACGCGACCCAGGCTCGGGCGGCGGCCGACGCGGCCATCGAGCACTTCGGACGCATCGACGTCCTGGTCAACAACGCCGGCTACAGCATCCTCGGCAACTTCGAGGAGATGACTACGGCTGACCTCGAGCGGCAGTTCGCCACGAACTTTTACGGCGTGGCGCACCTCATGCGCGCCGTGCTGCCGATCATGCGCAGACAGCGCTCGGGCCGGATTTTCAACATCAGCTCGGTGGCCGGCGTCGTCGGCCTGAAACATTGCTCCGCCTATGGCGCGAGCAAATTCGCCGTCGAGGGGCTCTCGCTGTCCATCGCCGAGGAGGTCGCGCAATTCGGGATCAACATCACCGTGGTCGAGCCCGGCTTCTTCCGAACCGGCCTGCTGGAGCCCAGCAATGTCCGTTGGGCCAGCATTCCCGTTGACGACTATGCGGCCGAGGGTAGCCCCGAAGCGATGTGGTCGCCCTACAATGGCGCGCAGCCGGGCGATCCGGCGAAGCTCGGTGAGGCGCTGGTCAAGCTCGCTGGCAGGGAGGCCCCGCCGAAGGTGTTCGTGGCGGGCGGCGATGCGCTGGCCATGATCACGCCGGCGGTCGAGGCGCGGCTTGAGGCGATCCGCGCCGATGAGGCGCTGTCCAGGTCCACGGACGGCGCGTTTCAGGAGTGCTGAAACCGCTCCGAAGCGACCGCACCTCGACTAGCGCAGGTAAAGAAGTTGTCGCTTTTCAATACTCACTAAATCAGCAATGCAGTATCTTTCCAATGTAAACCGAATCTAACAAACTTTTGATGAGCCGATTTACAGATTTGATCAACACTGGGACGAGGAACTGGCCGAAGAGCTGATTTCCCCCAAGGCCATCTTCCACGTTCCAGGTGGTTCCGAGCCGATGCGGGGAGCGCCCGGCTATCTCGAGATCATCGCAATGATGCGGGCGGGCTTTCCTGACATCCAATGGACGCTTGAGGGGTTAATTGCCGAAGGCGACAAGATCGCCGCCCGCTTCACCATGCGAGGGCCGCAAATCCAGGCTGTTCGCCGGATCCGACCGAGGCGGCCACCCGCCGGCCAGATGTACAGCCTCATCGTCGCGGAGGCGTCTGGTAGACGTCCCCACACTGGCCGTTCCCGATGGGGCGAACGGTCGGCGAGTCGAAGTGTTGTGATTAGGCCGCCACCGACTTGGCGGCCGCGACGAAGGGGGCGACCGCCGCGAGCGCTCGTGCGACATAGGCTTCTTTCTCGCCCACCGGCGCGACGTAATACATCGCCTCTTCGGCGTCGCGCAATGTCGCAAGCCGCGCGATCATCCAGGTCGCCAAATACTGTGAGGCCAGGCAGCCGCCCGCCGTCGCGACGTTGCCATGGGCGACGAACGGAGCGTCCAGGACGTCGACGCCAGCCTCAATGACCCAAGGTTTGGTCGTCAGGTCGGTGCAGGCCGGCAGGCCGCCAATGAGACCGAGCTTCGCCAGCAAAAGCGTGCCCGAGCACTGGGCGCCGACAAGCTGACGAGTGGGATCGAGCACGATGCGCGACAGCATCTCTGGATCGGCGGCGATCTCCCGTGTCTTGATCCCGCTGCCGATGAGAACCGCATCCGCCTCGGCGGCGAACTCGAGCGGCCGCTGGCGCTGGACGATCACGCCGTTCATCGACTTGACCTCCGGCGTCGGAGAGGTGATGTGCGCTTGCCAGCCCTTGGCCTTCAGCCGGTTCAGGATTGCGGCGGCCACGAACGAGTCCAACTCGTTGAAACCATCGAACGTGAGAACGGCAATCTGCACACGAACCTCCTAGGCGCCGGGTGTGGCTGTCGAAACAAGCGGTCCAGCTACGGCTACTCGCCAGAGCCCGATATAGCTTTGGAGGGGCGGAGAGATCCAGTTTTACCTGGAAGCCGCCAGGTGACGGCTGCTGGCGAGGGCGCTAGGTAGACCTATGAGCAGCCCCATTCGAATCTGGACCTGCGCCGCTTACAGTCCGGTCTATCGCTGCGGCGGATGGGCCGCCGTCCGGGCTGGGCAAGGCCTGGCGACGGGCGCGGCCGGCGGCGAGCGCTCCACGACCGCGCGCCGAATGGCGCTCTCGGGACTGGCGGCGGCGCTACGCGACCTGGCCCCCAGCCGTGATCCGACGTCATCCGGTCTGATCAGCATTGAGACCACAAGCCCCGAACTGGGCGAGTTCGCCCGTTTCCTGGCAGGCCTGGGGGAACCCACCCAGGCCGCCGGGCCCGACGAAGACCTCGACCTTTGGGCCCAGATCTCCGTCGCCGCGAAGGGGCGCCGTCTCAGCCTGGTCCGCACGCCGCTTGAAGCCGGCACGCCGATCGCCTTCGCATCCGCGTGGGCCGACCTGGCCCAGGACAAGGCCAAGGCCACTGGGGCCTTCGCTACCGCCATCCCCAAGGCGAACCTGGCGAAAATCCCCGGGCTGGACATGCGATGAGGCGGGCGATCCGGCGCCGCAAGGTCAGCGAGGCTTCATGATCCGTTGGGTGCAACTTGGCGCGGCGAGTGTGCCGGGCGGCGGCGGCGAGTTGCGTCTCATGCAGCGGGGCGCGGAATTCTCGATCTTCGCCGGATCGATCGAGTTGATGAGCAGTCGCCTCAGCGGGTCCGAAGAGGCTCTCGGCTCGCTGACCTGCTCGAGGCTGAGGGAGCAGCCCAAACCTCACGTCCTGATCGGCGGGTTGGGTATGGGCTTCACCCTTCGCACGGCCCTGGCGACGCTAAGCCAGGATGCGGTCGTCACCGTCGCGGAACTTGTTCCCGAGGTGATCGCCTGGGCCCGCGGTCCGCTCGCGACGGTCCATGGCCAGAGCCTCTCCGACCCTCGCGTAACGGTCTTCGAGGGTGATGTCGCTGACATGATCGGCGGCGTGCAGTCGCGTTATGATGCGATCCTGCTGGACGTGGACAACGGACCTGAGGGTCTGATGCGCAAATCGAACGACGATCTCTATGACGCGTACGGTCTGCGCGAAGCCCATACCGCCCTTCGGCCCGGAGGCATTCTCGCGGTCTGGTCGTCGGCGCCCCACCCGGCCTTCACCCAAAGACTGCGTGCGGTGGGCTACAACGTGGAAGACCTGCGCGTTTGGGCGAAAGGGCGGCCCGGCGGTGCGCGTCATGTCATCTGGCTGGCGACGAAGGGCTGATCCGGCCGATCGCCAGTCGGCCTCGATCGGGAAAGGCGAGGGTTCGCCAACTGCCGCCATGAGCGGATCGCCGTCGCCGAGTACAATTGGCAAAACTATCGGACATCGAGCCGCTGCATGAGGTAGGCTCGGCGCCGCATGCCTTCGAACCTGGCAAGATCGGGATCGCGCCTCAGGATTGCATTGACGATATCATGTCGCTGCATCTTCCAGACGGCTGCGCCATCCGGGCCGGAGTAAAATGTGAAGTGCATTTGGTCACTATAGAGTCGCATCGTCACGCGAGCTAACAATTCCGTCAAAGGCCTGTTGATCATACGGAACAAAATGTCGTGGAACTTGTTTTCGAACATTACACGTTGCTCAGGTGTATCGCGTGAGTCAATCGTATCCCCAAGGCGCCGAAGCTCTTCCCGTAGAGCGTCGTCGCCACCTGAAGCGGCCCCGGGCAGTAGTTCACAGTCCAGCAGGCTGACGATGTCGATCGCCTCGTGTTCATCCGAGGCATGAGCCAGCAGAAATCTCGAGATTGAGCGCCCAAGCACCGCGGCATCGGGTCTTGTTCCAAAATATCCGCCGCCTGGACCGCGTCGGACCTCAAGCAACCCTTCGTGCTCCAGGATACGCGACGCTTGTTGCAAAGTGACGATGCCCACGCCGAGCGTCTTGGTCAGGTCTCGCAGTGAGCCGAGCAGGGTGTACGGTTCGCGCCCCAATATCATCTTGCGCAGCCGTGCGGCCGTCTCCTGGACCAAGCCGGTCGGGGAATGATTGGTGGCCCGCACTCCTGAGCTCCTCTGCCCGTTTTGGTCGCGTCCGACAGCAGCGCATTCATAGTCTGGTTCCGGTGTGACCAGTCTGCCGTCGTGGGCGCAAGTGCGATCGCTGCGGTCCGGATATAGTATGCACTGATATCGGAATTTTGGCGCTATATGCGCTTGACGGCGAGATATATATGCATAGTATTTCTAAACCAAGACAAATTGCCGATCCGCGGGGCGGGGCGCCCCGCGGGCGATGGGAGACGATGAATGAGCTTCAGACATCCAGATGTTTCAACGCTCCCCCGGAACAGCCTGATCATCGGAGACCGAAGGGCTGAAAGGGGCGGCGGCGACGTCCATGGTCACATTTATCCGGCAACGGGACGCGTGACCCGTGAGATTGTGCTGGGCGATGCTGCAGACGTCGATGAAGCGGTCGCCGCCGCACGCGCGGCGTTTCCAGCTTGGCGCGCCCTCTCCGGAGACAAGCGTCGCGATCTGATGTTCAGGCTGGCGGCGCTGTGCGAGCAGCAAATGCAGGAGCTCGGAGAGCTCAGTACGATCGAAAACGGCGCCATCTGCGCGGCGGCTCCATTCCATGCATACGATGCGGTTCAAAAGTTCCGCTATTGCGGGGGCTGGGCCGACAAGATCCAGGGGCGCACGGTGCCGACCTGGGGCGGACCGTCGCACGACTACGTCGCTTACGAGCCTTATGGCGTGGTCGGAGCGATTGTCCCATGGAACGGAGCGCTCTACGCCGCAACCATGGTTGCGGCGCCCGCATTGGCGGCGGGCAACTGCATGGTCCTGAAGGCGCCGGAGCTTGCGCCTTGGACCGTGATGCGCCTGGGTGAACTCTTCCTTGAAGCAGGCTTTCCCGCAGGCGTCGTCAACATCGTCGCCGGCGGAGCGGACGTGGGCGCGGCGATGGTCGCTCATCCCGGCATCGACAAGATCCAGTTTGTCGGCAGTGGCGCCGTGGCCAAGACGGTATTGAAGAATGCAGCGGAGACGCTGAAGCCCTGCGGCCTGGAACTCGGCGGCAAGTCCGCCGTGATCGTGTTCGATGATGCGAATCTGGAGGACGCGGCCCGCCGCGGCCTGTCGGGCGCCACCAGCGCCAACGGTCAGGGCTGTGTCATCGGCACACGTCTCCTCATCCAGCGGACCATCTACGACCGGTATCTCGAGACGTTGGCGGCCGCGGCCTCGGCGGTCAGGGTCGGTGACCCCTTCGAGAGGACGACCGGCCTTGGCCCCGTCATCTCCGAGGGCTCGCTGCACCGCATTCTCGGCATGATCGATCAAGCCAAGAAAGAGGGCGGCCACATCGTGACCGGGGGTGAGCGCATGGGCGGCGAACACGCCGATGGCTATTTCCTACCCGTCACCATCGTTGCGGGCGTCACTAACGACAGCTCCATCGCGCAGCACGAGGTGTTCGGCCCCGTGCTGACGGCGATACCTTTTGATAGCGAGGACGAAGCGATCGCCCTCGCCAACGGAACGGATTACGGCCTTGGCGGCTACATACACACGCAGAATCTGCGCCGAGCCCATTACGTCGCGAGCCAACTCGACGCGGGGCAAATCCAGGTGAACGCCTCGGGCGAAGCGATGACGGCTTGCGTGCCGTTCGGCGGCGTCAAGCAAAGCGGCTATGGCCGGCTGGGCGGCGAAGCAGGCGTCCACGAATTCCTGCGCATCAAGAATGTGTATATGAATCTTTCAAGGCTGGGGAATGCGTGATGGCCATGCACGACCCGGCCGAGCGGACCAAGGCGGGCGTTCGCACGCAGAGCGAAGTGTTCGGCGGCCCTCCAGCAGAGCCCAGGACCCTGCTTCAGGCCTCGTGGCGCGATTACATATTCGCCGAGGTCTGGACGCGACCCGGTCTCGACCGCCGTTCACGCTTGATGGTCGCCATGGCGGGCGCCGCCATGTCGGCGGGATCGGTCAAGCCGTTGGAAGGCTATATTCGCGGGGCGTTGAGTCTCGGCGAGTTTACTCTGGCCGAGCTGAGAGAGGCGGCGCTCCACGTCGGCGTCTATGGCGGCTGGTCGCGCGCGGTCGCCTTCGATGAGGCGCTCGACAGGGTGGCGGCGGAGCTTGGACTGGCGGACGCCGACTTCGCTCCGATCCGCGACACGCCCTGGGACGTTGCAACCCGGCATGAGGAAGGCCGCATCAGCTATGAAAAGGTGATGGTGGCGCCGGGGCCCCCGCCGCAGACCGCCTTCTTCGAGGGCGGTATCATCAACTTTGTGTTCTGCGAGATGTGGACGCGGCCCGGCCTCGATCAGCGTGCTCGTCGCTGGATCACACTGGTCGGCGTCGCCAATTCGGCTGCCAGGACGCCCATCCGCTCGCATGTTTATGGCGCTATGGCCAGCGGCGACGCGAGCAAAGAGGAAATGCTCGAATTCGTCTTACAATATGCGCTGCATAGCGGCTGGCCGATGGCGTCGGTTGTTCAGGCGGCGGTTTTCGAGCAGGCGCCGCGGGTGGAGCAGGGACTTCCGTTCGAAGCCTAGGACCAAAGACATGCCAAATGCAGGGGATATCACTGGCAGGGCGGTGCTCGTCACGGGCGCTGCATCGGACTTGAGGCCCGAAACAGCGCCACGGCTAACGCAAGCACACCCTGATATCTGGATCGCCGACGTCAATGCAGGTGGGCTCTAGGAAGGGACGGCATCGATCTTGGCGTTTAGCTGCAAGGCCGAAGTATTCGCGACAACGGCGCCACAGCAAGCTCAGTGGTGGATGAAGTGGACAGGGCGCCGACGCGGACAAATGCGGGTCGCCTAAATAAGGACCTGAACATGACATTTTCGATCGAACAGTTCCGTCTCGACGGGAAGGTCGCCATCGTCACCGGCGCCGGCGGACGCGGCAATAGTATCGGCGGCGCCTACGCCAAGGGCCTGGCGGCGGCCGGCGCTGCGGTCGTGGTCGTCGATCTCAATGCCGAAGGCGCCAGAGCCGTCGCCGAAGAGATCAACGCGTCCGGCGGAAAGGCCATCTCGGCGGGCGCCGACATCTCCAATGTGGAGCAGATCGCAGCGACGATGGAGGCTGGCGTCAGGGCGTTCGGCGGGATCGATATCCTCGTCAACAATGCCGCGCTCATGCTGGAGCTCGGCGCAATGCAGGCCGCCGACGTTCCGCTGGGCGATTGGAACAAGCTTCTCAATGTAAATGTAACGGGCGCGCTCATCTGCGCGCAGGCGACGATCCCGCATATGCGCGCCCGCGGCGGCGGGCGCATCATCAACCAGGTCTCGGGCGGCGCCTTTCCTGCTCTTTCGCTCTATGGCGTCAGCAAGCTCGCGCTCACCGGCCTCACCACCACCATGGCCAAGCAACTCGGCTGTGAGAAGATCACGGTCAATGCTATCGCGCCCGGCAATGTGACCAGCGACGCGGGAAGCGCGCTCGTGCCACCGGATTCGCCCTTTGCGCAGTTCCTCGCGGCGACCGTATGCACGCGCGCGAGCGGCGCCCCGGACGAGTTGGTCGGCGCGCTGCTGCTGCTCTGCTCGCAGGCGGGCGATTGGATCACCGGGCAGACTATCCATGTCGATGGCGGATGGGTCTTAAGGCCTTAGGACGGATGCGAAAGATGACAAGCATGTTGGGCCAAGTCGCTCTTGTCACCGGCGCGGGCAGCGGCATCGGGCGAGCTGCGGCGCAGTTGTTTGCGCGTGAAGAGGCGAAGGTCGTCGTCGTGGACATCGACGATGAAAGCGGCCGGCGGACCGTCTCGCTTGTCGAAGATGTTGGTGGTGAAGCAGTCTTCGTGCGCGCGGACGTGACTGTCGAAAGCGATATCGAAGCCATGGTCGCGGCGGCCACCAACAGATTCGGAAGGCTTGACGCGGCGTTCAACAATGTCGGTCATCCGGGCCACTTTTGTGATGCGCTAGAAACGACCAATGAACAGTGGGACCATGTTGGTGCCATCGACCTGAAGGCCGCGTGGCTTTGCGTGAAGTATGAAATTCCGGCGATGCTGGCGTCGGGCGGCGGCGCGATCGTCAACACCGCAACCACTGGCGTCCTCAATACCGTGCCGCGCATGGCGGCCTTTACCGCTTTCAAGCACGGGATAGTGGGGCTGACGAAGTCCGTCGCCAAAGACTATGCCGACCGCAACATCAGGGCCAATGTGCTTTGTCCGGGCGCGACCGCGACGCCCATGCTCCTGGGCTCGCTGGGCCGGCTTGGCTACACCGCCGAACAGATGGCCGCACAGATTCCGATGCGGCGCATGGCGCGGCCTGAAGAGCAAGCGGAAGCTGCAGTGTGGCTTTGCTCGCCGCGTTCGTCCTTCGTAACCGGCGTGGTTCTGCCGGTCGACGGAGGCTCCGTACTCTAACCGATAATGGTCGAACCTACGATCAGAGCAATCCACGGGAAGGACGCCCAATGTCTGCACGTAGTGACGAAGCAAATACCGCCGGCGTGCTTCCGGGCTTCAAGCTGGCCAACGATGTTATCATGCCAGAGGTAGAGGCTCGCCTGATCGCCTTGGTGGAAAGTTGTAATCCTCAGCATTATCCCGGGGACGAACTTGGTGGCCTGCGCGCCATCTCTTTTGGCTGGAAGTACGACTTAGGCAGCGCCGCCTTTTCGCCATGTGATCCAATTCCAGATGAATTCGCCTTCGTCCGCGATATCGCCGCGCGGTTTGCCGGTCTTGCACCTGAAGATTTCGTCCAGTGTCTTCTTAATCGCTACGAAAAAGGCGCCGAGATCCCTTGGCACTGCGACAAGCCAATCTGGGAGGACGTCGTCGGCATTTCGCTGGGCGCGCAGGCGACAATGCAATTTCGCAAGCCCCTGAATGGCGGCTACCAATACGGTGAAGCCAAACTGGCGCCACGGTCGATGTATCTCCTGTCTGGCGAAGTGAGAAAGCTCTTCGACCACAGTATACCGTCGGTGAAAGGGACGCGCTGGTCTATCACCTTTCGAACACTCTCCGATGAGGGGCGGGGGCAGGCCGCAGCTTTGGCGGCGTCTAAATGATTCTTAGGTAAAAATTCAAATATCTATGGAAATGGAAGAGCAATGATATCCGATTATTTTGATTTTTCTGGGCGCGTGGCGATTGTCACCGGCGGGGCTACCGGTATTGGCTATGAGACAGCCCTGCAATTGGCGCAGCTAGGCGCGAGCGTGGTGATTGCTAGCCGCACCACGTCTGAACTGGTGGCTGCCGCCGCGACCATCGAGTTGGAGAGTGGTGGGTGCTGCCTGCCCGTTCCCACCGATGTGAAGAACGAAGAGGCGGTTATCCGCATGGTGGAGCGCACCATCGCGAAATTCGGCCAGATCGACATCCTCGTCAACAATGCCGGCGGGACCCGCATGGGGCCCCTGGAGAATATCCCCACCAAGGGTTGGGATTCGATTTTCGATCTCAATGTCCGCTCAGCTTATTTCTGCACGCGCGAGGCTGGCCGGCACATGATCAAGCGACGTTCCGGCGCAATCGTCAACATTTCGTCTGGCGCCGGCATCAACGGGGTCAAGGGCGGAGCGCATTATTCGGCGGCGAAGTCGGCCCTGCAGATGTTTACAACCGTCACCGCCGCCGAATGGGGGCGACACGGCATCCGCTGCAATTGCGTCGCCGCTGGGATGATCGCATCACCGCGCGCGGTTGGCGCGTGGGAGGCGGCAGGGCTCGATCCGTTGACAATGGCCAGCAGCATCCCGCTGAAGCGTCCTGGCACGCCCGCCGAGATGGCCAATATGATCGTCTTTTTCGCGAGCGAGGCAGCCTCCTACATCACGGGCCAAACCGTGGCCGTAAACGGTGGGCCAGCGCTGGGGGGCATGAGTTTGGACTGACGTCTTTCGACTGAGCGCACATGCTGGCCTTCATCCGCCAAATGCGCTTCTGTAGCGCCTCCGCTTGGCAGAGGACGCACGTCATGAGCCTTTCATCCCGTCCCGCGCATAGTCCCGCCGCGCGTCTCGGCCGGATCGGGGTCTGGTCGGGGGAGCTCAGGTTCGCGCCGCCTGAGGACAGCACGGCAGCCGCGCGCGAACTCGAGGAGCTCGGATGGTCCGCCGCCTGGATGCCTGGCGGCCTCGACGACAGGGTGCTGGGCGATCTCGACCGACTGCTGTCGGCGACCCAAAAGATCACCCTCGCCACCGGCATCCTCAATATCTGGAAGCATGAACCGGCGGATGTCGGCGCCTGGTGGCGGGCTCAGGCCCCGGAGCGCCAGGCGCGGCTGATGATCGGGGTCGGCGTCAGCCATGCGCCCGCGATTGGCGAGGCGTACCGGCGCCCGACGGAGACGATGCGCCGCTACCTGCTGCGGCTGCTGGAGGAGGGGCTGCCGCGCGAGCACCTCTGCGTGGCGGCCTTGGGGCCGAAAATGCTCGAGCTCTCGGCCGAGTTGACGGCGGGCGCCCATCCCTACCTCGTACCGCCGGAGCATACCGCGATTGCGCGCAAGGCCTTGGGCGCCGGCGCCTTGCTGGCGCCGGAACAGGGCGTGGTGTTGGAGACGGATCCGACGCGGGCGCGTGAGCTCGCCCGGCAGGCGTTGGCGACCTATCTCGCGCTGCCCAACTACCTGAACAGCTGGCGTCGTCTGGGCTTCACCGAGGACGACGTCACCGGCCCGAGCGACAAACTGATCGACGCCCTCTTCGCCTGGGGCGACGCCGAGGCCATTCGCCAGCGCATCCAGGCGCATTTCGACGCCGGCGCCGACCACGTATGCTTGCAGGTCATAAGCGGGCCGATGAGTGCAAACCTGGGACCCGCGCGGGCCGCTTGGCGAGATCTCGCGTCGGCCCTGTTCTGACCCGTCCCAATATCCGGCTGAGCGGCGTCGTTCGGGGCCGCTCGCGATTGCGGGCCTGGAGCGCCACCCCCAAAGCTGCTCAAGGCGACGTGCAGGGGCTCGCATTTGCAGTCATAGCCAGGATACTCCCAGCGCTACGTTTGTTTCGCTATAGCTGAAATTGCAGGTGGGGAGATTTGACTCATATCTTCCGTTGGGAACGGCCGAATCCGGCGCCGAAGACTCGGAGCCGCGGAACGGCGAGTTTCGGCGCCGAGGTCTCCGGCAGCACGCGACCCATCTGAGACGTTGGTGTCCGCACTTCGGGGCGATATGTTAGCCCCAACATCGCCGCATCAGTATATATGGGTAAGGTACTGGAGTTGGATGACTAGGGTCCAAAAGAGCGGCGCAAACAACACGGGCAACACGTGCTGCCATTTTCGCTCAGAGATTGCTTTGTAAAGAGCCAAAAGAAGCCACGAAGCGTCTACGAGACAAATAGGTCCAAGAATAACAATCAATAAAAAGATAAATGAAATTGAGTCTGATGCGCTCTGACCTTCAGATGCGGTCACATTGACGATCTGACCTCCTAGGAAAAACAATATCGCTGCAAGAATATTGGCGCAAATCCACCACTTGCTACGATGCAGAATTTTCCAAAGAGATTCCATGGAGGCAGCATGACGCATCCGGCCTTTGGCCGCAAACCTTGAGGTTTCTTGGAGACCCGCCAGGCGCGACAAGATCGGCGGTCCCCGGAGGCGGGTGTCCGAGAAAGCTGGAAGG
>FTFU01001717.1_pt1 | contig 13511 bp, 14 predicted proteins | sample 1640511 | NCBI WGS metagenome assembly FTFU01 (sample SAMEA3914789, study PRJEB12502) | metagenome | biome: forest; material: soil | place: Canada | collected 2011-07-03 | depth 0.3 m | reverse complement strand
GAGCCGCCGAGGGGGCCGGGGCGGCGACGCGCCGGTCGGGGGTCTCTACGATCGCCAAGTCAGCCTCCGGGCCCGCGGACCCGCCGACTAGACCACGCGACGGCGCCCGCCGCCACAACCCGCGAGCCCCGCGCCGGGAGCCGCCCCATCCTTGGGCGCTTGCGCCCGACCGGCGGGAGCCTCAGAGGCTGGTGCCGCCCACGGTCAGGCCGCCGATCTTCATCGAGGGCTGGCCGACGCCCACCGGCACGCCCTGGCCGGCCTTGCCGCAGACGCCCACGCCCGGGTCGAAGCAGAAGTCGTCGCCGATCATCTGCACCCGGGTCAGGGCCGACGGGCCGTCGCCGATCAGGGTCGCGCCCTTCACCGGCGCGGTGATCCTGCCGTCCTCGACCAGATAGGCCTCGGTGCACTGGAAGACGAACTTGCCGTTGGTGATGTCCACCTGGCCGCCGCCGAAGTTGGCGCAGTAGAGGCCGCGCTTCATCGAGCGGATCATCTCCTCGCGCGGGGTGTCGCCGCCGAGCATCCCGGTGTTGGTCATCCGCGGCATGGGCATGTGGGCGTAGGACTGGCGACGGGCGTTGCCGGTGGGATCGACCCCCATCATCCGCGCCGAGAGCCGGTCGTGCATGTAGCCGCGCAGGATCCCGTCCTCGATCAATATGGTCCGCGACGTGGGCGTACCCTCGTCGTCGAAGGTGAGCGAACCCCGCCGGTCGGCGATGGAGCCGTCGTCGAACACCGTCACCCCCGGCGCGGCCACCCGCTCGCCGATCCGGCCGGAGAAGGCCGACACGCCCTTTCGGTTGAAGTCCCCTTCCAGCCCGTGGCCCACCGCCTCGTGCAGGAGCACCCCGTTCCACCCGGGCCCAAGCACCACGTCCATCTCGCCTGCCGGACAGGGCACGGCGTCGAGGTTGACCAGCGCCATGCGCAGCGCGTCATCCACCTGCGCCTGCCAGTGCTCCGGCTGGACCCAGGCGGCGAAGCTGGTGCGCCCGCCCGCGCCGGAGGAGCCGGTCTCGCGCCGCCCGTCCCGCTCGACGGTCACGGAGACATTGACCCGGACCAGGGGGCGGACGTCGCGCAGCAGGCGGCCGTCGCCCCGCAGGATCTCGATCTGGCGCCGCTCGCCGGCGATGGAGGCGGTGACCTGCACCACCCGCGGGTCGCGGGCGCGGGCGAAGGCGTCGATCTCCTGCAGCAGGGCCACCTTGTCGCCGAAGGCGGGGGCCGCCAGCGGGTCGTCCTCTCCGTAGAGCTTGCGGTTGGTCTGGCGCGGACCTTCCGCGACCACGCCCCCGTGCCCGCGCTTGGCCAGGGCCGCCGCCGCCGCCGCGCGGCCGATGGCGGCCTCGGAGATCTCGCTGGAATGGGCGTAGCCGGCGGTCTCGCCCGAGACGACGCGGAGGCCGAACCCTTCGGTGGCGTCGTAGGAGGCCTGCTTCAGCCGCCCGTCGTCGAACATCAGCCCCTCGCTCTCGGAGCGTTCGAGAAACAGCTCCCCGTCGTCCGCTCCCGCCAGCGCGGTCTGCAGCGTCTCCAGAGCGCGGGCGGGGTCGACGCCGGCGGCGTCGAGGATCGAGGGGGCGGGGGCCAGGGCGTTCATGAGCTCACCGTACAGTGGGGGCCTGAGATCGCAACGCGGAGCCGACGAGGCAAGGGGGGCGGCGTTACGGCTTGGTCAGGTCGGCGTGGATGACCTCGAACGAGATGCGAAGGCCGTCTGGTCGAGTGAACTCGTGACGCGCTTCGTCCGTCGACGACCAGGCGAGAAAATCGGCGAATTCGGCTCTCGACGGAGCGTAGGCGGCTCCGGCCCGCCAGATCGCCTTTCGGAAACGCTCTTCGTCCGGAGATTCGCGCAGTAGGGCGGCGAGGGCTGCGAAGAAGGCCCCCGACCGTTCCTGGCCCAGATAGCGGACAAGCTCGATAAGGACGTCGCGCACGGATTCGCCGGCGAGCTCGAAATCCTGGTGGAAACACAGCCCGATCGGTTCGAAAGCGCGCCATTGCTCCGGTGTCATCGTGGTCTCCTCGTCAGAGGTCCGGCCAGCGCTTGCCAATGCGATTGAAGTCCTTGGTGACTGTCCTTCGTTGGAGATGCCGATTCCTGGCCACCTCCCCAAAGGGTATGATCCGGATCACACGGCCGCCAAGTCCTCCCCCGCCAACGCCCGTTCGACCAGGGCGATGGTGCGATCCAGACCGAAGACGGCGGCGAAGGAGCCGAACCTCGGTCCCTGCGGCTGGCCCAGCAGCACCTCGTAGAGGGCGGAGAACCAGGCGCGGAGCGGCTCGAACCCGGCCTGCTTGCCCGCCTCATAGACCTCGTTCTGGATCGTCTCCGCGTCCGTCGTCTGGGGCGGCAGGGCCTTGAGCCGCGTGACCAGGTCGGCCATGGCCGCCCGCTCGCGCTCGTCGGGGGCGCGGAAACGCTTCGTGGGCCGCACGAAGTCCTCGTAGTAGTGCATGGCGTAGTCGGCCAGGCGGTCGAGCAACGGCTCGGTCTGCGGCGTGGCGCCCGGCAGGTAGCGTTCCAGGAAGCCCCACAGGATGTCCTTGGAGTGGGCGTTCGCCGCCGACACCAGGTTGAGCATCAGCGAGAACGACACCGGGGAGCCGCGCTCCGGCGGGGCGCCGAAGTCCACGTGCCAGGCCGGATTGTTGAGGTCCGGCGCGTTCGCCTCGGCCTTCTTGCGGTTGAAGGCGTCGAGCTGCTGCAGGTACTCGTCGGTGGCCTTGGGGATCACGTCGAAGAACAGCCGCTTGGCCGAGCGCGGCGACTGGAACATGTAGTAGGCGAGGCTCTCGGGCGCGCCATAGCGCAGCCAGTCCTCCATGGTCAGGCCGTTGCCCTTGGTCTTGGAGATCTTCTGGTTGTTCTCGTCCATGAAGAGCTCGTAGTTGAACCCTTCCGGCGGGGTCCCGCCCAGGACGCGGCAGACCTGGTTCGAGAGCCGCACGCTGTCCACCAGGTCCTTGCCGCTCATCTCGTAGTCGACGCCGAGCGCGGTCCAGCGCATGGCCCAGTCGGGCCGCCACTGCATCTTCACCGCGCCCCCGGTGACCGGGACCTCCGTCAGGCTCCCGTCCTCGTCCTGGAACACGATCGTGCCGCGTTCGACATGGCGCTCCAGGGTCGGGACCTGCAGCACCTTGCCGGTCTTCGGGCTGATCGGCAGGAAGGGGGAATAGGTCGCCCGCCGCTCCTCGCCCAGGGAGGGCAGCATGATCTTCTGGATGGCGTCGTAGCGGGCGAGCGCGGTCAGCAGCGTCTGGTCGAACCGGCCCGAGCGGTAGCAGTCGGTGGAGGAGACGAACTCGTAGTCGAACCCGAAGCTGTCGAGGAAGGCGCGGAGCCGGGCGTTGTTATGGGCGCCGAAGCTCGCGTGCTCGCCGAACGGGTCGCGGACCACGGTCAGGGGCTTGTCTAGATCCTCGGCCAGCATCTCGCCGTTGGGGACGTTGGGCGGGACCTTCCTCAGGCCGTCCATGTCGTCGGAGAAGCAGATCAGCCGGGTCGGGATGGCGTCGTCGGTCAGCGCCCGGAAGGCGTTGCGCACCATGGTGGTGCGCGCCACCTCCCCGAAGGTGCCGATGTGCGGCAGGCCCGAGGGGCCGTAGCCGGTCTCGAACAGGACGGAGCGGTCGGCGAGCACGGGGAAGCGCTCGGCGGCCGCCCGGGCCTCGCCGTTGTGGATCAGGCTGGCGGCCAGGTCGCGCTCGGCGTCGGAATCCAGCCGCAGCTTCAGCACGCGGTCCAGCAGGGCGCGGGCCTGCTCAAAAGGCCAGGGCTTGGCGTCGCGGGCGAGGGAGCTGAGACCTTCGAACATGGCCGGTGCGGTTATAGGCGCCGGTCCTGCGGGTCAACGACGCCTATTCCTGCCCCTCCGTCTTGCGGGTGATCAGGAAGTGGCCGTGCAGGGCCGCGATCGGCGCGGCGCGCGCCTCCTGCCAGGCCTCAACGTAGACGGTGGCGATGCGGCGGCCGACCCGCTTGAGCTGGGCGCGGGCGAAGGTGTCCTGCGGCTTGCCCGACCGCAGGTACTGGACGGTGACGTCGATCGGGCGTGGCTGGCGCGCCAGGCCGTGGCTGATCGACAGCTGGGCGAGCGCGGTGATCTCCATGAAGGCGCCCAGCACCCCGCCGTGGATCGCCGGCAGGCTCGGGTTGCCGATCAGGTGGTCGGCGAAGGGCAGGATTGCGGTCATCTCGTCCCCGTGCAGCTCGGCCTGGAGCCCCAGGAACCGGGCGTAGGGAATGCCCGCCAGGACCGAGCGAAGGGTCTCGCCGTCGGGGGTCATGCCTCGTCGCCGCCCCGCTTCTTCAGGTTGGCCCCGGCCGGCCGGCCGGCGTTGGAATCGAGCATGAAGGCGGCCTGGGCGGTGGCCACCGGGTCGGCGGGGTCGCGGTCGTAGGCCTGGGCGCGCACGAAGGCCACCGAGCGGGTCAGCTTGTAGCAATGGGCGTGGGCGAACACGTCGAGGCCGGGCTCGGCGGCGCGCATATAGTCGATACGCAGGTCCAGGGTGGCGATCGAGGTGTAGGCCTCCAGCGCCGCCCAGACCGCCTGGCCGCAAGTGTGGTCCAGCAGGGTGGTGACCACCCCGCCGGCGATGACGCCGCTCTCGGGATCGCCGACCAGCTCGGGCCGGTAAGGCACCTTGACCACCGCTTCGGCGGGGTCGACCGAGACGAGCTCGAGCCCCAAGGCCTTGGCCTGCGGCGCGGCCTGCAGGATCTGGGTTCCCATGGCCCGGATGGCGTCCAGAGGCGTGGTCATGCGCCGGTTATAGGCGGCGCGGTCTCAGCCGCCCAGCCCCGCCCGAAAGGCCTCCACCGCCGCGGCGGCGCGCTTCGGCCCGAGCACCACGACCGTCGCCTCGCCGGAGCCCAGGGCGCGCTCGCCCACCCGGACCAGGTCGGCCGACGAGACCGCGTCGATCGCCGCGGCGATCTCCGCCGGGGCGTAGGGGCGGCCGAACAGGTGCGCCTGGCCCGCCGCCTGCTCGGCCCGGGCCAGGGGCGCCTCGCGGGCCATGAACAGCTGGGCCTTGGCCTGGGCCTTGGCGCGGGCGAGCTCGGCCGGTGTGACCCCGGCCGCCAGCTTGATCGCCTCGGTCGCGGTCAGCCGCGCGGTCTCGGCCGCGTTCTCGGCCGCGCAAGCGGCGTAGACGCCGAGCAGGCCCACGTCCTCGTAGCTCTCCGAATAGGCGTCGATGGCGTAGACGAGCCCCCGCTCCTCCCGCGCGCTCTGGAACAGGCGCGAGGACATGCCGCCGCCCAGGATCTCGGCGAACAGGCGGAAGGCGAAATAGTCGGGGTCGCGGGCGCCCACGCCGGGCGTCAGGACGACAAGGTGGGCCTGCTCGAGCCGGCGCGTCTCGGCCTGGCCGCCGCCGGCGAATCTGGCCGGCTCCGGCTCGGCAAGGGCTCGGGCGGGCGCGCGGGCGTCGCCGAAATGGCGGTCGGCCAGGGTCAGCAGGGCGTCCTCGTCCACCGCGCCGGCGGCGCTGACCACCAGCCGGTCGGCGGCGTACAGGCCGGCGTGATAGGCCGCCAGCGTCTCCCGGGTCGCCGCGCCGATGCTGTCGGGCGTGCCGAGGATCGGCCGGCCCAGCGCCTGGCCGGCGAAGGCGGTCGACTGCGCCAGGTCGAACACCCGATCGTCGGGGGTGTCGGCGGCCTCGGCGATCTCCTGGCCGACCACGTCCACCTCGCGGACCAGGTCGCCGGCGTCCAGGGTCGGGTGGCGCACCAGGTCCGCGGCGACCTCCATCCCTAGCGCCAGGCCCTCGCGCAGGCAGCGCACCTGGAAGCTGGTGCGCTCATAGCCGGTGGCGGCGTTGACGTGGCCGCCCTCGGCCTCGACCGCCTCGACGATCTCGCGCGCGGAGCGAGGGCCTGCCCCCTTGAACACCATGTGCTCCAAGAGGTGGGACCAGCCGTTGCGGGCCGGGTCCTCCCAGCGGGCCCCGCCGCGCACCACCACCGACAGGGCCGCGCTCTCCAGCCCGGGCATGGGGTCGCAGACCACCCGCACGCCGTTGGAGAGGGTGTGAAGGCGCGCGGTCATCGGCGGGCGAACGCGCGGACGTAGGCCTTGACCGCCTCGGTCTCCGCGGCGAGCCGGTCGATCCGCTCCTCGCGGTCGAACAGGCCATGGGCGCGGGGGTGCAGCGCGGGCTCGCGCGCGATCGCGGCCGCCACCGCTTCGGGGAACTTGGCCGGGTGGGCGGTCGAGAGCACCACCAGCGGCGCACCGCCGCCGCCGGCTCGCCGGGCCGCCGCCACCCCGACGGCGGTGTGGGGGTCGATCACCTCGCCGGTGGTCTCCAGAGTGCTGCGGATGGTCGCCGCCGTCTCCGCCTCGTCGACGGCGATCCCGGTGAAGAGCCCGCCCAGCCGGCCGAACGCCTGGCTGGGCAGGTCGATGGCCCCGGTTCCGGCGAAGGCCTCGAAGGCCCTCGCGGTCTCGGCCGGATCCCGGCCCACAGCCTCGAAGTAGAGGCGCTCGAAGTTGGAAGCGACCTGGATGTCCATGGCCGGGCTCTGGGTCGCCACCACCTCGCCGCGGGCGTAACGGCCGGTCGAAAAGGCGCGGGCGACGATGTCGTTGGCGTTGGTGGCGACCACCAGCCGCTCGATCGGCAGGCCCATCTGGAGGGCGACGAAGCCGGCGAAGGCGTCCCCGAAGTTGCCGGTGGGCACGGCGAAGGCGACCGGCCGGTCCGGCGCGCCCAGGGCGACCGCGGCGGTGAAATAATAGACCGCCTGGGCCACCACGCGGGCCCAGTTGATCGAGTTGACCCCGGAGAGGTCGACCTCCGCGCGAAAGCCGGAGTCGGCGAACAGGGCCTTCACGATCGCCTGACAGTCGTCGAAGGTCCCGTCGACCGCCACGGTGGCGACGTTGGCCTCGCCCGTGGTGGTCATGAACCGGCGCTGCACCTCGGAGATGCGGCCCTCGGGGAACAGCACCACGATGCGGGCGTGGGCGGCGCCGCGGAAGGCCTCCACCGCCGCCCCGCCGGTGTCGCCGGAGGTGGCGCAGACGATGGTCAGGGTGCGGCTGCGGCGCTCCAGCACGTGGTCGTACAGGCGCGCCAGGAGCTGCATCGCCACGTCCTTGAACGCCAGCGTCGGCCCGTGGAACAGCTCGAGCAGCCATAGCCCGGAGTCGAGCTGGACGAGGGGCGTGACCGCCGGATGGGCGAAGCTCGCATAGGCCTCGCGCGTCAGCTGCGCGATAACGGCGGAGGGCAGGTCGTCGCCGGCGAAGCGCGCCAGCACCGCCGCGGCGACCTCCGCATAGGGGCTCCCGGCGAAGCCCGCGATCTCGTCCCGGGTGAAGGAGGGCCAGCGCTCGGGAACGTAGAGGCCGCCGTCGGGGGCGAGCCCGGCCAGGAGCGCCTCGGCGAAGCCAACGGGCTCGGCCCCGCCGCGGGTGGAGACGTAACGCATCGGGGGTGATCAGGCTTTCCGGTCGCGAAGGAGTTTGGCGATGTAGACCCCGACGAGGGCGAGGGCGAGCCCATACCAGGTCAGGGCGTACTCCAGGTGCCGGTTGGGGATGTCGGCTGGCAGGGGAGCCGGCAGCGGTCCGGGGCCGTGCGGGCCGGGGCTTTCGAGCATCAGGAACACCGGGGCGGGCGCCTCGGCCTTCAGCACCGCGGCCATGGCGGGGATGTCACGCCGGTACCACTGGTCGCTGTCGGGCCGGTTCTTCGGGGTGAACAGGTTCCCCGGGTCGCCCTTGCGCAGCACGCCGACGATCGGCTGGCTGAGCTGGCTCGGCATGGGGGCGGCGTCCGCGCTCTCGCGCGGCACGAACCCGCGGTCGACCAGGATCGAGCGATAGGGACCGACCTCGATCGGGCAGGCGGCGATGAAGCGGTAGCCGATCACGCCCTCACGCACGGCGTAGAGGCGCACAGTGGGCGCGCGCTCCAGCGCCGGGCAGGCGGTCTGGACCCGCGCGTACTCCACGTCGACCTGGTCCGACAGCCGGTGCAGCACGACGGGAAGCGGCTCGGCCGGCGCGGCCTTCAGCGCCTCGATGCGGGCGAGGAGGCGCTCCTTCCATTGCAGCCGCTGCAGCTGCCAGGTCCCGAGCCCGGCCAGGATGACCACGCAGACCCCGGCCGACAGGAGCAGGACGGGGCTGAACCGGCCGCGACGGCGCAGGTCACCCCTCATGGCGCGCTTCGGAGGCCCGGTTGTGGAACTGCATGGCGACGAGGACGCCCTTGAAGGGGCGAAGAAGGCCCAGGGGGAGGATCACGGCGAGGGGGAGCCACAGGACCAGGTGGACCCAGATCGGCGGCCTGAACGCCACCTCGGTGAACAGGGCGGCGGCCGAGATCAACCCGCCGGCGATCAGGATGATGAACACCGCCGGCCCGTCGCCGGAGTCCGCCTTGCGAAGGTCGAAGCCGCAGGCGGCGCAGCGCTCGCGGACCTTCAGAAAGCCGCCGAACAGGGGGCCTTTCCCGCAGTTGGGGCAGCGGCAGGCGAGTCCCGCAAGGAAGGGATTCACGCCTGCCGCCACGGTCTCGTCATCCGGCGTGGCCGCGGAAGATCACGTAGATGAAGGCGAACAGGAACAGCCACACCACGTCGACGAAGTGCCAGTACCAGGCGGCCGCTTCGAAGCCGAAGTGCTTCTGCGGGGTGAACTGGCCGGCCAGCAGCCGCAGCATGCAGACGATCAGGAAGATGGTCCCGATGATCACGTGGAAGCCGTGGAAGCCGGTCGCCATGAAGAAGGACGAGCCGTACAGCCCGGCGTTGGAGGACTGTTCGTTGAAGAACAGGTGCTCGGTGATGATCTCCCGGTACTCGTAGGCCTGGATCGAGGTGAACATCAGGCCAAGCAGGATGGTCAGGCCGAGCGCGATCTTGGCGCCCTTGCGGTCGCCGGTCTGGATGGCGTGGTGGGCCCAGGTGACCGTGGTGCCCGAGGTCAGCAGCGTCAGGGTGTTGATCAGCGGGAAATGCCAGGGGTCGAGCGTCTCCACCCCCTTGGGCGGCCAGGTTCCCCAGGCGTTGCGCACCTCTTCGATCGCCGAGGCCGTCCGCACGTGATGGAACAGGGCCATCTCGAAGAAGATCCAGAACCAGGCGACGAAGAACATCACCTCGGAGGCGATGAACAGGATCATGCCGTAGCGCAGGCCGATCGAGACCACCGGAGTGTGGTCGCCCGCCCGAGCCTCCCGGATCACGTCGCTCCACCAGCCGACCATGGTGTAGAGGATGCCCAGGATGCCGATGGCCAGCAGCCACCAGGTCCCTTTCGGCAGACCGAACAGGCCCTTCAGGTCGGTCACCACCCCCAGAGCGAACACGACCGCGGCGATCGAGCCCGTCAGGGGCCACGGGCTCGGGTTGACCAGGTGGTAGTCGTGTTTGACGGCGTCTTGAGCCATGTAGCGCCCCTAAGCCTCCGGCGGCGTGTTGAAGCGAGCGGGCCGCCGTCCCCGACGCCCGCTGTCGCGGTCTGCTATAGCCCCCCGGTCCGCGTCCCGCCAAGGCCTTCGGGCGGCTTCGTGGCGGTAGCGGTGGCGAGCTTTGCCGCAGGGGCGCTCGCGCCGGCCGCCGCCGCGGCGTTGCGGCTCGGATAATAGGGGTAGGAGAGGGTGATCTCCTGGAAGGCGCTGGTGTTCCGGTCGCTGGCGAACTTCGGCTCGACGTAGAAGATCACCGGGAAGCGCATCTCGGTGTGGGCCGGGATCGTCTGGTCCTTGAAACAGAAGCACTGGGTCTTGACGAAGTAGGCCCCAGCCGACTCCGGCACGACGTTGTAGAGGGCGCGGCCGGTGAGCGGCTGGTCGCTGTCGTTGCGGATCTTGAACCAGGCCATGGCCGGGGCGCCGAGCCTGACCTCCTGGCTGGTCGCCTCGGGGCGGAACTGCCAGGGCAGGCCGCGGACGTTGGTGTCGAAGCGCACCGTCACCGATCGGTCGATCGGCGCCCCGGACGGCCCCTCGGAGCCGCGGCGCGCGGTGCCGTCGAAGCCGGTCGCCTGGCAGAAGGTCCGGTAGAGCGGCACGGCGGCGTAGGCGGCCCCGACCATGGCGACGGCCACCCCGGCGAAGCCGAGGGCGATCATGCGTTGGCGCGCCCGGTGGCGGCGGTCTTCGTCGTCAGGCGGCATGCCGGCTAAGCTTCAGGAGGGTCACGACGAAGACCAGCACGACGAAGGCGATCAGCCCGAAGGCCATGGCGATGCTGCGCGAGCGCCGGGCCTTCGTCGCCGCCGCCGATTCTCGATAAGGGGCGGGGTCGGTCCGGTCCTCGCTCACAGCAGGCCTCCGAGGCCGTGCTCGACCAGCAGGGCGGCGAACAGGGCGAACAGGTACAGGATGGATACGGCGAACAGGTCGCGCGCCGGCCGGGCGTCGGCCTTGGGGCCGTAGAGCGCGCCGTCGCCCGCCGCGTCGGTGTCGCCGGCCCGGCTACGGAACAGCCGGATCGCGAGCAGCACGAACAGGAGACCGCCGGCCGCAGCCACCGTGGCGTAGAGCGGGCCGCCCAGCCCGGTCAGCACCGGCGCGAACCCGAGAGGCGCGAGGATCAGGCTGTAGACCAGGATCTGCAGGCGCGTCGACTTCGCGCCCCGGACCACCGGCATCATCGGCACCCCGGCCTTGGCGTAGTCCCCCGAGGTGTAGAGCGACAGCGCCCAGAAATGCGGCGGCGTCCACATGAAGATGATCGCGCACAGCAGCCAGGCGTTCAGGGGCGCGGTCCCCGCCGCCGCCGCCCAGCCGACCACCGGGGGCAGGGCGCCGGCCAGGCCGCCGATGACGATGTTCTGCGGCGTCGAGCGCTTCAGCCAGATCGTATAGACCACGGCGTAGAACAGGATGGTGAAGCCCAGCAGCGCCGCCGCCGTCCAGTTCACCCCCAGCCCCATCAGCATGACCGAGAACAGGGCCAGCGTCCCGCCGAAGAAGGCGGCGTCGCCGCGGCTCACCCGGCCGGCCGGCACCGGGCGCGCCCGGGTGCGGCGCATCTTGGCGTCGATGTCGGCGTCCCAGGCCATGTTGAGCGCGCCGCTCGCGCCCGCGCCCACGGCGATGCACAGGATGGCGATGGCGGCCAGGATCGGGTTCATCGGCCGCTCGGCGCAGACCAAGCCGGTCAGGGCGGTGAACACCACCAGCGACATCACCCGCGGCTTCAGCAGCGAGACATAGTCTCGGGCGCTGGCGGGGCTCGCTGTTCGTTCGGCCTTGGCCATCGCCACGGAGTCGCTCATCGAATCGACCGATACAAAGAAGAAGGCGCGGGGGGAGGGTTCCGCCCGCGCCTTCAACGCTCATTTTGCGACCGGTTCAAGGCCCTGGGACGCTTCGGCGCGCCCCAGGGCGGTCCGGCCGCGGCTCAGTGGGCTTCCGGCTGGATGTGCGGCAGCTCGTTGAACTGGTGGAACGGCGGGGGCGAAGGCAGGGTCCACTCCAGCGTGGTCGCGCCCGGGCCCCAGGGATTGGCCTCCGCCTTGCGCCGGCGGACCGCCGCCTCGACCAGCATCACCAGGAAGATGATCACGCCGACCAGGGTGACCGCGTAGCCGATCGACGACACCTTGTTCCAGTAGGCGAAAGCCTCCGGATAGTCGACGTAGCGGCGGGGCATCCCCTGCAGGCCGAGGAAGTGCTGCGGGAAGAAGACCAGGTTCACGCCGACGAACATGACCCAGAAGTGCGCGGCGCCCAGCGCCTCGTTGTACTTCACGCCCCACATCTTCTCGAACCAGTAGTAGAAGCCGCCGAAGATCGCGAACACGGCGCCCAGGCTCAGCACGTAGTGGAAGTGGGCCACCACGTAGTAGGTGTCCTGGAAGGAGTAGTCGATCCCGGCGTTGGCCAGCACGACCCCGGTGACGCCGCCCACGGTGAACAGGAAGATGAACCCCATCGCCCACAGCATGGGCGTCTTGAAGTCGATCGACCCGCCCCACATGGTGGCGATCCAGGAGAACACCTTGATGCCGGTCGGCACCGCGATGACCATGGTCGCGGCCGAGAAGTAGGCCTGCAGGTTCACGTTCATGCCGACCGTGAACATGTGGTGGGCCCAGACCACGAAGCCGACGAAGCCGATCGCGACCATGGCGTAGGCCATGGCGAGGTAGCCGAACACCGGCTTGCGCGAGAAGGTCGAGACGATGTGGCTGATGATGCCGAAGCCCGGCAGGATCAGGATGTACACCTCGGGGTGGCCGAAGAACCAGAACAGGTGCTGGAACATGACCGGGTCGCCGCCGCCCGCCGGGTTGAAGAACGAGGTGCCGAAGTTGCGGTCGGTCAGCAGCATGGTGATGGCCCCGGCGAGCACCGGCAGCGACAGCAGCAGCAGGAACACGGTCACCAGGATCGACCACACGAACAGCGGCATGCGGTGCAGGGTCATCCCCGGGGCGCGCATGTTGAAGATGGTGGTGATGAAGTTGATGGCGCCGAGGATCGAGCTGGCGCCGGCCAGGTGCAGCGACAGGATCGCCAGGTCGAACGCCGGGCCGGTCTGACCGGTGGTCGAGAGCGGCGGGTACATGGTCCAGCCGCCGCCGAAGCCGCGTCCGGTGCCGCCGTCGACGAACATCGAGGTGCAGAGCAGCACCCACGAGGCGCAGAGCAGCCAGAACGAGATGTTGTTCATCCGCGGGAAGGCCATGTCCGGCGCGCCGATCATGATCGGGACGAACCAGTTGCCGAACCCGCCGATCATCGCCGGCATGACCATGAAGAAGATCATGACCAGCGCGTGGGCGGTGACGACCACGTTGTAGCCGTTCTTGGTGCCCTCGATCAGGCCGATCCGGGCCATGAGCGACCCGGGGGTGAACACCTGCAGGCCGGGCTCGGCCAGTTCCCAGCGGATCAGGCCGGAGAAGGCGCCGCCCACCAGGCCCGCCATGATGGCGAACAGGATGTAGAGGGTGCCGATGTCCTTGTGGTTGGTCGAGAAGAACCAGCGCACGAAGAAGCTCGGCTTGTGGTCGTGCGCGTGACCGTGGTCGTCAGCGCCGTGTGCGTGGGAGGCCGGTGTCGCCATTGCTTTAAGCCTTGATCGGAGTCCAGCGTCGTCGGGTTCAGGTGCGGGCGGGTGCCGCGGGGGCGCCCTGGGTCGGATTGGCGCCGTTGGCCGGCGCAGCGCCGGCCGGACCGGCGGGCGCGGCGGCCGCGGCCGGCGGGGCGGCTGCGCCCGGAGAGGCCGCCGCAGGGGCGGCCGACGGGGCAGGGGCCGCGGCCGGAGCGGCCGGCTTCTTCGGCGCCTTCGAGGCGATCCATGCGTCGTAAGCGGCTTGGTCGACGACGTTGATCTGGATCGGCATGAAGGCGTGATCGACGCCGCAGAGCTCGGAGCACTGGCCGTAGTAGACGCCAGGCTTCTCGGCCCGGAACCAGGTCTCGTTCACCCGGCCGGGGATCGCGTCCACCTTGTTCCCGAACGCCGGCAGGGCGAAGGCGTGGATCACGTCGGCGCCGGTCACCAG
>FTFU01001657.1_pt1 | contig 13521 bp, 12 predicted proteins | sample 1640511 | NCBI WGS metagenome assembly FTFU01 (sample SAMEA3914789, study PRJEB12502) | metagenome | biome: forest; material: soil | place: Canada | collected 2011-07-03 | depth 0.3 m | reverse complement strand
GGCGTGCTCATGGTGATTGTCAGGGATCCAGATCATGCCGCCCGACCAGGCCGTGGTGCCGCCGACCTGGGAGTGCTTTTCGAAGACGGCCACCCGGGCGCCGGCCTCGTGAGCCGCGATCGCCGCGGTCAAGCCGGCTCCGCCCGTTCCCAAAACTACGACATCGACCTGGGCCACCTCGTCGTCCTCCATTTTTTATGCAACAGTTGTTTCAATTAAACCTCATCGCGCGGGAGTGTCAATGCCGGCCATCGTCGATCACGATCAGCGTCGCAGGGAGTTGGCGGAGGTGGCCGCACGTTTGGTGGCTGAAGGCGGGGCGGATGCGGCCACAGTTCGCGGCGTCGCCGGTGCGGCGGGCTACAGCACCAAGGTCGTCAGCCACTATTTCGCCGACAAGCGCGCGCTGCTGCTGCTGACCAACCGCCACGCCGCCGACCGCTCGGGCATGATCGCCGAGGCGTCCCAGTGCGACGGACCTGACGCCGGCGCCTATGCCTGCGCGCTGCTGCCGCTCGATGAGGCGCGGCGGCAGAACTGGCTGGTCTGGTTCGCGTTCTGGGGTCTGGCGATCACCGATCCGGAATTCGCAGCCGAGCAGCGCGCCGGCGTCCGGGGCGCGCGAGCGCGTCTGACTGAACTGATGGCCGCCGATCCCCGTTTCCGCGGTTTGTCCTCGAAAGGCCGCGCTGACCAAGCGCGCACGCTGCTGACCCAGGTCATGGGCGTCGCGGTGCAGGCGATGTTCGAGCCGGAGGACTGGAACGCAGGCCGGCAGATCGAGGCGATCCGGGAGCACCTGGCCGCCCTGGGGGCGGAAAACGCCTAGAGCGGGATGAGGAAAAGTGCGAAGCGGTTTTCGGCCTGCATCCCGCTCCAAACTTTTAGAATCGATCACGATGATTTTGGATTGATTCAATCCAAAATCATCGTGATCGAGGGCGCGGCATGATCGGCATTTGAAGCGGCGCCAACAGCAGCGACAGTTACAGCATCAGATCGCACTTCGTCCGCCAATTCCGCGCGCAAAGCACAGCGAGACGGGGGAGGGGGGCCTTGAGCGGCCGCAAGAAGGAGCCGCCTGGCGCGTTGATCGCGCTACGGCGCGTCGGAGAGCTGCAATTCTATCCTTACAGCCCCTGGTGGCCTGTCATGCGAACCGCCGCCGCTCGCGCCGCATCTGCTCGAGCTTGCGGCGCGCGCGGGCGGCGCCCGCATCTACGCCCAGGAAGACGGGCCGGCTCGCCCAGAAGTCCGCGCCGTCGAGGTTGGCGTAGGCCGCCTCGATCATCGGCTTGTCCTCCTGGTCGAAGGCCTGGTTCATCAGCTGCCTCAAAAACACGTCGGAGGCCTCGTCGCCGTGATCCGCGGCGCGCGTGGTGGCCCAGAAATAATGGGTCGTGTGGGCGCTCTCGGGCGTCAGGATGTGGGCTTGGTGCACGATGACGCCGGCCTCGCGGGCGGAGCCGGCCGGTGTCGCGCCGACTTGCAGGTACATGCTGGCCGGGGCGTTCCAGCGCATGTCGAGCCAGTGGTCGGTGATCATCTCCGGAGGATAGATCCCCAGGGTGTGGGAGGGCGCCGGCACGCCGGGCATCCGCCAGTTCGACCACAGGGTGTCGCCTTCGTCGCGCGTATTGTGCTCGCCCGCGAAGATCACCCCGGCGCCGGCGAAACTGCCCTTGTGGACGAACTCGATGTGGCTGAGGTCCATCAGGTTGTCGACGCCATACTCGAAGTTCGCTGCCATCGGCGTGTAGCCCGTGATCGGCTGGCGTCCCGCCGGCCGCAGCATGCTGAAATCGGGGATCGAGTCCGGATCGGCCTTGGCGGCCTCACCTCGCCAAAGCCAGACGATCCCGTCCCGCTCCACGGTGGGCCAGGTGCGAACCACCGCGCCCTTGGGGATCGAGCTCGAAAACGGATTGTGCACGCAGACGCCGGCGGCGCTGAAGGTCAGCCCGTGGTAGCCGCAGCGGACCAGATCCCCGTCGCGCTCGCCGCGGCTGAGCGGGGCGAACCGGTGGGGGCAGCGGTCTTCGAGCGCCGCGACCGACCCATCGGCGAGCCGATAGAGCAGCACCGGCGAACCGCAGATTCGCCGTCTCAAGAGTCCTTCTCCGATTTCGTCGGCCCAGGCGGCCATGCACCAGGTTTCGTCGAGGAACGGATCGTCGCTCATCGTCTGCAATCCTTTCTTGGGGATCAGCCGGTGCGGCCTTGGAGCGTTTCGGCGAACCAGTCGGCGATGTAGTCGCGGCCGAAGGCCATGTTGTCGGCCCCCACATGTTCGACGCCGCCCTCCCGCTCGGTGAAGATTTTCAGCTCGCGCCTGGGCGAGGCGGTCAGCTGGTCATAGCTGCGCTGGGCGTATTCGAGGCCGATCTGTCGGTCCTTGGCTCCGTGGGTGATCAGGAACGGGACCTTGATCCGCTCCATCACGCCCTCCAGCGTCATCCCCGCCGACTTTTGCAGGAAGTCATCCATGTCGCTGGCGCCGAAGACCCAGTGGACGTGGGCCCAATAGTGGGGAACCGGGTTTTCGCCCTCCCGGCGCAGCCGCTTTTGCTGCACCTCGGCCCAGTCATGATTGGCGCCCCAGACGGCGCCGGCGGCGAAGCGGGGCTCGAAGGCGACCGCGCGCGGCGCATAGTAGCCGCCGAGCGAGATTCCGGTCATGCCGATGCGCTCGGCGTCCACCTCCGGCTGGGCCTGCAGCCAATCGACCCACTTCGAGGCCCAGCGCTCGCTTTCCGGCATAGCCGGCAGCCCTTGCAGCCGCAGCGCCTCGCCGGTCCCCGGCTGGTCCACGCACAGCGTCGAAATCCCGCGCCGGGCCAGGGCGTGCGGCAGGAAGGAGAAGTAGAGCAGTTCCTTGGTGCTATCGAGGCCGTTGCAATAGATGACGGCCGGCTTGGCGCCGTCGCCAGGCGCAGGCGTCCACAGAGCTGAAAGCGTCTTTCCCTCATAGGGGATCTCGACCCGCTGGGCCGTGTGGCCGCCGAGACGCATGGCGTCGTTGAAGCTTTCCAGGGCGCGGGCGTAGGTGGCCTCCCGGCCGGGATGTCCGTGACCCTGCATCCGCTCGGCCACTTGGTAATAGAGGCTGGCCCGCTCCAGCTTGGCGCCGGCCGAGAACAGGCGGCCCCGCGTTTCGTCCTCGTCGGCGAGGCCGCACAGCTTGTCGGCCATCTTCACCCATTCGGCGAGGAATTGAGCCGTGCCCGCGTCTTCGCCGCGTTCGGCGGCCGCCTTGATCGGCGCGCACATGTCGACGATTTCGCCGCTCTTGCCGCCGCTTTCGAGGGCGATGGCCAGCGACAGGTTCCAGACATAGTTGGGAAAATAGTCGAACAGCGCCACGGTTTCAGACCTCCGCCGCCTGGAACAGGCCCTTGTCGGCCTCGGGGTGAGGCATGGTCTGCGGGCCGCCCACCCCAATGCCCCACTGGTCCATCGCCTGGGCGCTGGGCGGATGCACCTTCGCCACGTGACCGTCGAAGCCGACCGCTTCCAGCCCTGAGGTATATTCGACGACGAAGCCGTTCGGCGTGACGAAGTAGCTGAAGGTGTTGTCGCCCGCGGTGTGCCGGCCGGGGCCCCACTGGATATCGAAACCCTCACCCTTCAGCCGCGCGATGCCGCGCATCATGTCGTCCACCGACAACACGTCGTAGGCGACGTGGTTGAGGCAGGGCGGCCCAGGCAGGATGGCGATGCGGTGATGCCACGCGTTGCACCGCAGGAAGGCCATGAAGTCGCCCAGCCAGTCCGACAGGCGAAAACCCAGGACGTCGATGAAGAACTGGACGGTCGTTTTGTGGTCAGGCGAATGGAGCACGATATGGCTGATCCGCTCGGGCACGCCCTCCCAGCGGGAGAGCGCCCGCGCCGGGCCGCGCGCGACATCGCTGGAGATCTCGAAGCTCAATCCGTCCTTCGAGAAGAAGCGGAAGCCGTAGCCGCCGCCGGGCCCGTCCAGCGGCCTGGGCTCGAAGACGATCTCGCAGCCGGCGACCTTGACCTTCTCGCACAGCGCCTCGACGTCGGCGCGCGTCTCGGCGGCGAGGCCTATGACGTCGATGCGTTTTTCCGCCGCCTGGCGCAGGCGCACGACATAAGGCTCGTCATGACCTTCGGCGGCGAGGTAGACCATTCCGTCACGCGCTTCGGCCTGTCTCAGTCCCCAGACGTCGCGATAGAAGGCCTGTTCGGCGGCGAGGTCCGGAACGCCGTATCCCACATAGCGGATTTCAGTCACGCGGCTCATTTCGCGTCATTCCTTATTCAGAGCGTTCCGTAGGTGCGGAACGCAAGCGTTCAGATCGGCTGGGCCACTACCTCGAACATGCCCCGGGTCGCGCTGGCTTGGTCGACCAGCGGTCCCTCGCCGAGTTGGCCTCGGCAGATGGCGAGCGAGGACTGCACGATGTAGCGGCAGCGCTCGAAACGGCGATCGCGAAAGGCCTGGAAGGCGGCTTCCGGCGTCTCGGCCTGGGTCAACTCTTCGGCGAGCACGATGGCGTCTTCGATCGCCATCCCTGCGCCCTGGCCCAGGTGTGGGGTCGTCGCGTGAACGGCGTCGCCGAGCAGCACCACGCGGCCCTTGTGCCACGGACCTTCCAGGAACAGGGTCTCCAGCGGCTTGTAGACCACCGCTTCGTCGTCGGTGATTTGCTTGGCCAGGGCGGCGATGCGCGGCGGCGCCCAAGCCAGCTTGCCGCGCATGGCCTTGGCGAGCCCCGCCTGCGGATAGCGCGGGTTTCCGGGCTCAGGGGTGGTCACATACATGTACATGAGGCTGGCCGAGAGCGGCACCAGGCCGACCCCGACCGGCCCGTCATAGGCGTGCAGGGTCTGAACGTCCTCTGGCCGCTCGAAATTGTAGCGCCACACCGCCTGTCCGGTGAACGACGGCTCAAGGCCGCGGTCCGGAAAGATCATCGAACGGGTCGAGGAATAGAGGCCGTCGGCGCCGATGACGACGTCGTAGCGGTCGCTCAGGCCGTCGGAAAAACGGACGAAAACACCCTGGCCGTCGTCCTCCAGCGCTTCAGCGGTCACGCCCAGGCGTACCTTGGCGCCGGCGCCGATCGCGCGATCGCCGAGCACCTTATGCAATGCGCGGCGGCCGATGCCGATATTGGCGGGATAGCCCGGAACCAGCTTGGGCGATGGCGCCCGGGCCACATGCTGGCCGCTGGGGATGAAGATGTCGACGTGGTCGAAGCCGAAGCCGGCGTTCAGGTAGTCGTCGAGGAGCCCGAGTTGCGCCATCGCGCGAACCACATTGGACTGCTGGATGATGCCGACGCCGTAGACCGACCAGGTCGGGTCGCGCTCGATGAGGTCGACCGCAGCGCCTCGGGCGCGCAGCGCGATGGCGGCGGTCAGGCCGCCGATGCCGCCGCCGATGATCAGGACCTTCGGCGTGATCATGGACGGAACGCCCAGGACGACGAAGCGCTCGCGAACGCCATGCTGCATGCTCCTCCCAGCCGGGCTTGGCGCCCGCTCTGATCGATCAGGCTAGTCAGGTCGAATTTTTTGTAAAATCGATTGGTTTTATGCTCACCAATCCATCACGTGGATGGATGGAAACGGGCCGCCTGGCTGCGCAGTTCGCCCAGCAGCCAGCGCACCCCGTCGTCATTCGCGCGGGACTGATGATGGTGGATCATCTGCCTCAGCGGCGGGAACGGGAAGGGCAGGGGGGCGTAGGCGATCGGGAACTGCCTGGCCATGGTCGCGGCAAGTCGCTCATGCATGAGGGCCAGCCGCTGGCTGCCGACCAGGAACAGGGGCGCCATGGTGAAGGCGGCGACCGTGACCTCGACCCTTCGCGGTCGCCCCAGGAGCTCGACCTGGCGATCCGCAAAACTGAGCGTTCGCCCGGCGCCGATAGCCACCACGACGTGGCCGCGTTCGAAGACGTCCGCCTCGCTGATGTCGGCGTCGAAGATCGGGTTCTCCCGCCAGCCGACGACCACATGCTGCTCCTCGAAGAAAAGCTCGGTCGGGTGTTCATCGATCGCAAAACCCTCCGGACTGATCATCAAGTCGACATCGCCGCGGTGGAACTGCGCCTGCGAGGACGGGTCCGGAAAGATGAAATCGAAGCCGACCCCGGCCGCCGTTGTGGACAGTCGGTCCAGCAGCGGGACGAAGATCGAACTGGTCACCGAATCCGACGCGACGATCTTGAAGGTGCGATGAGAGCTGGCCGGGTCGAACACTGAGGAGGCGGCGATAATGCCTTCCGCCGCTTTCAGGACTTCCCGGACCTGCGGTCGCAGCCCCTCGGCGAAGGGCGTCGGATACATGCTCTTGCCGAGCACGACGAGGATTTCGTCGTCGAAGAATTCGCGCAGCCGGGCTAGCGCAGCGCTGGTCGCGGGCTGGCTGAGGTGCAGGCGGCGCGCGGCGGCTGACACGCTGCGCTCCTCGAGCAGGATGTCGAGGGCGAGGATCAGGTTGAGGTCGAGGCCCTTGAAACGCATCCGCCATCTATCCGAAAAATGATTTGATCATGATCTAAACAACAAATTTGGCAAATGCCTATCACCTGCCTAGCCTTCTCTCCAACGAAGCCGTCGAGCGAACGGCGGAGGGGGAGGACGAATGAAGACGTTTCTTTTGGCAGGCTGCGCCATCGGGACCATGGCCATCGCGCTGGGCGTTCACGCGCAGACGGCCACGCCCGCAGCAGCGAGCGGCCAAGCCGCCGCACCCGGCGCCACGGCGGCAGGCCAGCCGACAACGCTTTCCGACATCGTCGTGACCGCGCAGCGCCGCTCTGAGAACCTTCAGCGCGCGGCCATTGCGGTCAGCGCGGTTTCGGGAAGCACCCTGGTCTCCGCCGGCGTGACCCGCCCGACGGAACTGACCTCGGTGGTGCCGGCCCTTCAGGTCGCGCCGGCCTCGGGCCCCTATAGCCTGTTCTACCTGCGCGGGGTCGGCAACTTCAACGGCAACGCCCTGTCCGACCCGGCGATCGCTTTCAACTTCGACGGGGTCTATATCGGCCGTCCCTCGGGCACGACCGGCTTCTTCTACGATGTCGACCGCATCGAGGTGCTGAAAGGACCGCAAGGGACGCTCTATGGCCGCAACGCCACCGGCGGCGCGATCAACGTCATCAGCCAAAAGCCGGTCCTCGGCCGCTACGGCGCCGATCTCAGCGCCGAATACGGCAACTACAATGCGGTGCGCCTGGACGGCGCCGTCAATCTGCTGGCGGGCGAGGACGCAGCCCTGCGGGCGGCGGCCAATTATGTCCGCCACGATGGCTACATGAAGGACGGGACCGACGATCAGGACGATCTGGCGGGCCGGCTATCCTTCCGCTGGGAACCGTCGAAGGCCCTGTCGGTCAACGTGGTCGCCGACTATCTGCGCCAGCGCGGCGAGGGCGTCGGCGGCGACGCGGTCCAGTCCGGCGTGGACAACCGCTATGGCTATCTCTCGGCACAGGGCCAGGCGTTCATTTCGAGCCAGCCGAACCTGCTGCTGGGACGCGCTTTCGCGCCGTTCACCACCAGACCTTTCATGCGCAACGACTACTGGGGGATCTCCTCGACCATCGATTGGCGCACCCCGATCGGGACCTTGACCCTGATCCCGGCCTACCGCCAGGGCGACCTCAATTTCCTGTCCGAGACGCCGGGCTTCTACATCTGGCAGCGAGAGACCGACCGGCAGGGCAGCCTGGAGGCCCGCCTCGCGTCGAGCGACGACCATCCGCTGCGCTATCTGCTGGGCGCCTTCTATTACAACGAAAGCAATGACGTTCCCTCTTACTACGTCAATCAGCAAGCCAACGTGAACAAGGACAGCTACAAGCAGACCGACGAGAATGAAGCGGTCTTCGGGCGGCTGACCTATGCGCCGATACGCGACGTCCGCCTCACTGTCGGCGCGCGCTACACCAATGAGACCAAGGACTTGGCCGGCTCCCTGGCGGGCGATCTCAGGGCGTGTGTCCTGCCGACCGGCTGCCCGGGCGCCTCGCCCCTGTCGCTGTCCCTGACTTTGGATCCGCCCAATTTCAACCCGTTCGCCGGCGCCGGAACCGTGACCATTCCCTCGCTGGTCGACCGCACGGGCGCCAAAGCGCTGCACGCGAGCTTCGACAAGTTCACCTACCGCGTTGGCGCGGACTGGGACGTCACCGCCCGCAACCTCGTCTATGCAAGCTACGAGACCGGCTTCAAATCAGGCGGCTTCTTCTTCACGTCCGACAACGGCGTCTATCGGCCCGAGACGATCCAGGCCTATACGCTCGGCTCCAAGAACCGGTTCTTCGACAACCGCCTGCAGGTCAATGCCGAAGTCTTCTACTGGCTCTATCGGGACCAGCAGATCAGCCATCTTGTGAACGACTCGGCCGGGCAATCGGTGTTCGCGACGCAGAACGTCGGTCGTGCGAGTTACAAGGGCGTGGAGGTGGAGACCCGCTACCGCGCGACCCCGACGACGGAACTGACCGCCGATGTCCAGTACCTCGACGCCCGCTACGACTCCTTCGTCTATCAGACGCCGAACCTGAACGGCGGATTCAGCAATGGCACAGGCTGCTCCAGTCTCGGCGCCGTGACGGCGAGCTATACCATCGACTGTTCGGGCAAGCGGCCACCCTATGCGCCGGCCTGGACGGTCAATCTAGGCGGCGAACAGACGGTCTATGTCGGCGAGGGCCGCCTCGTGGGCAACCTGCGAGCCCACTGGCAGTCGCGCACGCTGACGGGCCTGGAGTTCCTGCCGAGCGAGTATCAGAGCGCCTATTGGCAGGTCGACGCCCAACTCGCCTATATGCCGCCGGGCGACCGCTATACTGTGGCCCTCTACTGTAACAATCTGTTCGACAAGACGACCGTCGCCAACAGTTTCCCGACGCCCTTCAGCGTCTTCACCTCGACCTCCCTCAGGCCGCCGCGCACCTTCGGCGTGCGGGTCAGCGGAAAGTTCTGAAAGCCATGCCGCGGCGGTTCATCGACCTGTCCATCCTGCTGGAGAACGACGTGGTCACCGACCCGCCGTTCATGCGCCCCAAGATCACCTACCAGGCGCATGACGACACGGTGGCCGAACTGCAACATTTCTTCCCCGGCGTGACTGGCGCGCAGGTGCCCGGCGGCGCCGGTTTCGCCGCGGCGGAGTGGGTCACCCTGACCACCCACAACGGAACCCATTTGGACGCGCCGTGGCACTATCATCCGACCATGAACGGCGGCGAGCCGGCCATGACCATCGACGAGGTGCCGCTCGACTGGTGCTTCCGGCCAGGCGTGAAGCTCGATTTCCGTCACGTCGAAGACGGCCATGTGGTCACGGCCGCCGAGGTGGAGGCGGAACTCGCCCGCATCGGCCACGACCTGCAGCCCTTGGACATCGACCTGGTCAACACCCGGGCCGGGCAGGCGGTGGGCGACCCGAACTTCGTCAATATCGGCTGCGGCATGGGCTATGAGGCGACCCTCTACCTGACCACCCGCGGCGTTCGGGTGACGGGCACGGACGCCTGGTCCTGGGACGCGCCCTTCAGCTTCACCGCCGAACGGGTGCGCGAGACGGGTGACACCTCGCTGATCTGGGAGGGGCACAAAGCGGGCCGCGAGATCGGTTACTGCCATCTGGAGAAGCTGCACAATCTGGAAGCCCTTCCGGCGAGCGGCTTCACCGTCTGCTGCTTCCCGCACAAGATCAAAGGCGCCTCCGCCGGCTGGACGCGCGCTGTCGCGATCCTGGACGAGTAGGCCGGCATGCGGCTCGCCACACTCCGGAATGGCGGTCGCGATGGCCGGCTGGTGGTCGTGTCGAGCGACCTGTCGCTGTGCGCGCCGGCCGATACGATCGCGCCGACCTTGCAGGACGCGCTCGACCGATGGGCTGTCGCGGCCCCCAAGCTAGCGGCCTTGCAGCGCCGACTGGACGAAGGTCGTTCGGCCGACGCGAGGCCTTTCGACCCGATCCAGGCCATGGCGCCCCTGCCGCGGGCGTGGCAATGGCTGGACGCCTCGGCCTACCCGAGCCACGGCGCGTTGATGAACAAGGTGCTGGGGATCGCCCCCGAGCGATCGGGCGCGCCATTGATGTACCAGGGTCTGTCCGACCGCTTCTATGGTCCGAGAGAAGACGTGCCATTACCTGACGAGGCCGACGGAATCGATTTCGAGGGCGAGTTCGGGGTCATTACCGACGCCGCGCCCATGGGCGTCACGCCCGAGGCGGCGCTGGGCCTGATCCGGCTGGTGGTGCAGATCAACGACTGGTCGCTGCGCGCCCTGGCCGGGCCGGAGATGAAGACCGGCTTCGGCTGGATCCAGGCCAAGCCGGCCTGCAGCATGGCGCCGGTCGCTGTGACGCCGGACGTCCTGGGCGAGGCGTGGCAGGACGGACGCCCGGGCCTGGATCTGGCCGTGGACTGGAACGGCGCCCGGTTCGGCCTGGCCAACGGCGCGCCGATGGAATTCGGCTTCCACGAGTTGATCGCGTATGCCGCGCGCACGCGAGCGCTTCCGGCCGGGACCGTCATCGGATCCGGCACCGTATCCAACGCCAACTTCCGCGAGGTCGGCTCCTCCTGCATCGCCGAACGCCGGGGCATCGAGATCGTCGATTCCGGAGAAGCGCAGACCGGATTCATGCGCTTTTGCGATCGCGTTCGGATGGAGGCGCTTGGCCGCGACGGGCAGCCCGTGTTCGGTGCGATTGATCAGGTCGTGGTGGCTTCGCCCCACGGGCCGACCAGCTTGGCGGAGCCCATTTTAGCGTGCAGCTCAGCCCCACCAGCCGACCGGTGATCGCCGAGATTATTTCCAAGCCGCCGGGACCTCTCGACGGAAATCAGCGAGGAGGTGCGCATGGGCTATCTGAAGAACGCCTGGTATGTGGCGGGATGGGCGCACGAGGTCGAGGCCGGAAAACTCACCGCCCGCACCTATCTCGACCAGCCGGTGGTGCTGTTCCGCTCGGGCGGGCGCATTCGCGCGTTGGCGGACGCCTGCCCGCATCGCTTCGCGCCGCTCAGCCGCGGGCGCCTCGACGGCGAGGTGATCGAGTGCGGATACCATGGCCTCAGATTCGATGGCTCGGGCGCTTGCGTGCTGAACCCCCAGGATCCGGAGAAGACCCCGCCGCGGGCGCGCGTGCGCAGCTATCCCGTGGTCGAGCGCCAGTCGCTGGTCTGGATCTGGATGGGCGCGGCCGATGAGGCCGATGAGGCGCTCGTTCCCGACTATCCTGAGTTCGACCAGCCCGACCGCTGGCGCGCGGTCAGCGGCTACACCCGCATCGAGGGGAACTACCTCCTGGCCATCGACAACCTGATGGATCTCAGCCATCCGGAGTTCCTGCACGACGGCTCGCTCGGCAGCCCGGCGCTGCGCACCGCTCATTTTGAGACGGAGGCCGGGAGCCCGCGCCTGATCCGCTCCAACCGGTGGTTCGAGGAAGGGCCGCTCCCGCCGGCGCTCGAAGCCTATTTCCCAACGAACGGCCGCCCGGTCGAGCACTGGGCGAACATGCGCTGGGAGGCGCCGTCGAACCTGTGGCTCGATGTCGGGGCGACCTTCACCGGCCGCGCCCGCGACGAAGGTTTGGTCTCCTTCGCAGCGCATCTCCTGACCCCCGAGACAGCCGCGAGCACCCATTATTTCTGGGCCAGCCTGCGCCGCGACGCCCTCGACTCCAAGGAAGTCGACCGCCAAGTCCACGAGGCCCTGCGCCGCGTGTTCGAGGAGGAGGACTGCCCGATGATCCGCGCGATCCAGCAGCGCACCCAGGGGGTGGACCTGTTTTCCCTTGGGCCGATCTATCTTCCGGGCGACGCGGCGGCAGTGCGCGTGCGGCGCGCCCTCGAAGCGCTGGTCGCCGATGAGCATGCGGCCGCCGAGGCGGAAGTCAGCAGCGCCGATAGGCAATGACGGCTTCGTCCGACCTGGATCGGAGAGCGCGCCCCGCCGCGTGGTGTAACTGCGACGGCTGGGCCATCGTGATTTCCGGTTGGGTCGGATCGGTCAGCGGACCCCAGCCAATTCATGAATAGGATCTGCCGCTTAGCTAGAGGAAGCCCGGTCCTCGCCCCCTGGGCCGCGGAATTTGACCAACGCCGCGCGCAGCGCAGCCTGCCCGACAGGCTTGGCCAAGACTGGCGTCTGCCGGTAGCGTTGATCCAGGCCGCCTGGCCCGTAGCCGGTCGCGAAGATGAAGGGCGCCCCGCGAACGGCGAGCGCGTCCGCCACAGGATAGATCTTTTCGCCGCCGCCGAGATTGACGTCGAGGATCGCGCCGTCCAGCGCATCGGCCATACCGTCAAGGCGCCTCATCGCCTGGACCAGGGTTCCAGCGACATCGACCACGATGCAGCCCAGGTCGGTGAGCATGTCTTCCATCGCCAGAGCTATCATGGCTTCGTCTTCCACGACGAAAAGCCGAAGCCCTCGGGTCACGCTTTGGGCGGAGGTCTGGCTCACACTGGCGACACCTTGGCCGATTCCGGAAGGCGGATTTGACAGCACAGACCGTCACGATCGTAGCGCAGGCTCACCTCGCCATCGAGTTCCTGGCTCAATCCTTTTTCGACCAGCCTCGAGCCAAAGCCTCTTCTGCGCGGCGTCTTGACCCGTGGCCCGCCTCGCTCGGTCCAGTCGATCTCCACGGTTGCTGGTGATACCGAGCGATCGACGCTCCAACGGACGTCTAGATGTCCGTTTCCCGCAGACAACGCGCCATACTTGGCCGCGTTGGTCGCCAGTTCATGGAACGCCATGTTCAGCGTGACCGCCGCATTGGGCCCCAGATGGATCAGAGGCCCCTCCGAGACGATCCGCTCCTCGCCATCCTCATCGTCGGCGGCATAGGGCGCGAGCGTGCGGCTTGTTCAAGCAGGATGGCGAGCGAGTAGGGCTCCTCGCCCTTCGCACAGCTGGCGCTCCAGATATTGAAAACGGCCTGCGCGCCTTGCTCGCGCTGCAGCTGAGGCAGCACCAGCCGCCGAATGATCTCGAACTGCGCCGGCTCGCGAAAGAAATAGGACTCATGCACCGCCAGTTCGGCGACAAGCTCGTCCAGCAGGAGCGGATCGACGCGCATACTATCTGGCAGGTCGTTCAGATCGCGAAGATTGCGTCGCGCCATGACGCGCAAGGCGCCGACCTCGAAGTCGCGGCGGCGCCGCTCCGGAAAGACGAGCCCGGTTTGGGCCGTGAAATAGCTCAACCCGTCATCAAGCGGCGATGGTGTGACAGCGGCGATCATGACGCCACCGACTCCAACGTCAGCCTGTCCAGTTCGCTCGCCTCTACTTGTGTCAGAAACGCTCGCGGATCGTGGATGAGGATAATTCCGTCCGGAAGCGTGGCTACCCCGACGACCTGCGCTCCCATCGGAGCGACGGTCTTCACATCGTGAATATCGGCCGCATCGACCTTGACGATGCCGGACGCTCGATCGGCGCGGATCGCCACCCGCCGGTCGCCGGCGCGTGTGACGATGAGCACATCATCGACATCCGTCGGCTTG
>FTFU01001143.1_pt1 | contig 13583 bp, 12 predicted proteins | sample 1640511 | NCBI WGS metagenome assembly FTFU01 (sample SAMEA3914789, study PRJEB12502) | metagenome | biome: forest; material: soil | place: Canada | collected 2011-07-03 | depth 0.3 m | reverse complement strand
CGCGGTCCAGAGTCGGCAACGCCTGGCGCGACAGGACAAGGCAGGCCGGCTTGCCGGCTTGGGAGAGGAGGGTTCGCCAGGCTTCCACCGTCTCGTTGGCGTCGCATGGCCTGATCACAAGCAGGCCCGGGATGGCGCGCAGGGCCGCCAACTGCTCGACGGCCTGGTGGGTCGGGCCATCCTGGCCCAGGCCGATGGAGTCGTGGCTGAACACGAAGATCGCCGGCAAGCCCATCAAAGCCGCCAGGCGGATCGGCGGGCGCATGTAGTCGCTGAAGACGAGGAACGTGCCGGTGTAGGGCCGCAGGTGCGCCAAGGCCAGGCCGTTGGCGACGCCGCCCATCACGTGCTCGCGGATGCCGAAGTGGAGATTGCGCCCGCCATAGCCTTCTGGCTGGAACTCACCTGCGCCGTCAAAATCCAGGCGGGTCTTGGTCGAAGGCGACAGGTCCGCCGACCCGCCGATCAGCCACGGCAGGCGCGGCGCCACGGCGTTCAGCGCCTTCGCGGACGCCTCACGACTGGCGAGGCCCTTCTCGTCCGCAGGGAAAATTGGCAGGTCGCTATCCCAATCGTCCGGCAGTTGGCCCGCTCGCATCTGGCGCAGTTCTTCGGCCAGGCCCGGGTGGGCGTCGCCATACCGCCGTGCCACGCCCTCCCAATCCTCGCGCAGTTGGCGGCCGCGCGCTCCGAGGCTGGCGTCGAAGCGCTCGCGCACGCCTTCAGGAACCAGGAACTGCGCGTCCTGCGGCCATCCGTAGGCGCGTTTGGCCAGACTGGATTCCTCCGCGCCCAGCGGATCGCTGTGGGCCTTGGAGGTCCCTTGCTTGTGGGGCGCGCCATAGCCGATGACGCTTTTGACCAGGATCAGGGTAGGGCGGTCATCGGTCGCCAGGAAACGTTCGACCGCGCCGGCGAAAGACTTGCAATCATTGGCGTCTTCCACCGTCTGAGTGGCCCAGCCGTAGCCGGCGAAGCGTGCCGCGACATCCTCGCTGAACGCCAGGTCGGTGGCGCCCTCGATCGTCACGCTGTTGTCGTCGTAGATCCAGCAGAGGTTGGAGAGTCTCAGATGGCCGGCGAGAGAGGCGGCCTCGCCGCAAACGCCCTCCATCAGGTCGCCGTCGCTGCAAACCGCGTAAATATTGTAGTCGAAAAGGGTCAGGCCGGGCTGATTGAAGTGCTGCGCCAGCCAACGTTCGGCCATGGCCATGCCGACACTGTTGGCCACGCCCTGGCCGAGCGGGCCGGTGGTCGTCTCGACCCCCGTTGTGATCCCATGCTCGGGATGGCCTGGGCAGACGCCGCCCAGCTGTCGAAACAGTTTGATGTCTTCGAGGCTGACGGCTGGCCGCCCCAAGGGGTCGCCGCCCGCGTCCAGCGCCTCGACCCCCGCCAGATGCAGCAGGGCGTAGAGCAACATCGAGGCGTGGCCGTTGGACAGCACGAAGCGGTCGCGACCCGGCCAATCCGGACGCTTGGGATCGTAGCGGAGAAAGCGGCGCCACAGGGTGTAGCCCACGGGAGCCAGGCCCATGGGCGCACCGGCGTGACCCGATTGGGCCCTCTCGACGGCGTCGATCGCCAGGGTGCGGATGGTGTTGATGGCGACGGTGTCGATATCGCCATCAGGCCTGCCGACCGGGGCTGCGCCAGACCCGGGGTCTGGAAAGGGATGGGCAAGTGTCACGTGGCCGGCTCCAGCCAGCGCATAACGTGCTGATCGCCGCGTGGTCAGTCAGCGCCGGCTGAGGGCGCAACGGTCGGGATCAATCGGAGTTCCTCGCGCCTCGCAAACTCCGCCTACCACGTCGCGCCCCAAGCGAGGGCAGGGGTTGGATGCGCCTTTTTCCGGCTGAGCCGCCCATGCGACGCGTCACTATGGAACGATCGCCGCCATCGACCGTCCATCTATCCCCACTGGACGCTTCGAAGGAGGCAACTGTGACTGAATCCAGATCTATGCTCGTCAAGAACGCCCTGATCGCCGCCATAGCGGCCGGCGCTCTGATGGCGACGGTCACGACGGCGTCGGCTGACGTCGCCTGTAACCGGTACGGCGAATGCTGGCACGTCAAAGACCACTACACCAATTTTCCGGCCGAGCTTGGCGTCCGGTTTCACAAAGAAGAATGGGCCGCCAAGCATCGCGGCCACAGGTACCATTGGCGTGGGGATCAAAATGACGATCATGGCTACTACAGCCATGGCGAATGGCATCCCTTTGAACCCCACTAGCGCTTAGTTCGCTCCTGCTATTGCGGGTGATGGGGCGCGGGGAAGGCGGCGGGGCGCTCAGCCACCGCCGCCTTTGCCTTTGCCGATCGTCCGGTGCGCGATCGAGAGATCAACCCTCGGAGAAGCACCCTGCGGCGCCGCGAAGAAGAAAGGCATCGAACAGGCTGCGCCGCCCAGTCGTCACTTTCCTGCAGGGAAATCACCATCGGGATCCAGCTATCGTCGTTGTCCGCGCGCGCGGCTATGCATGCGCGGCGTGGCGATAGCTGTGCACTTGACTGAATATGGAAGCCGCCGCCGCGCTGGGAAGGACCTTGTCTGCGACGATGACGCCTTCAGCATAGATCAGCGCCAAACCGTCCCGGGCGCGGCAGACCCGGCTTTTGACGGTGCCGACGGCGACGCCGCATATTCGGCTGGCCTCGTCATAGGTGAGTTCCCCGGCGGCGACGAGGACCAGCGCCTCTCGCTGCTTTGCGGGCAACATCGCCATGGCGCGCCGAAGCTCGTCCAGTTCGAGGTTCGCCGTGGGATTGGACACAGCCACCAGCACGCGCTCGGCGACCTCCGGATCCAGCGGCGCCGAACGCCATGAGCGGCGCTTGCCGGAATAGAACTGGTTTTTCAGGATCGTGTAGACCCAAGCCCTCATATTTGAGCCGAGCGTGAATTTCGAGCGGGCCGCCAAGGCCCTGGCCAAAGCCTCCTGAGCCAGATCATCGGCCTCGGCCGCGTCATTGCATAGCGATCGCGCAAAAACGCGCACGTGAGGCATGAGGCCGACCAATTCGGCCACAAAAGCGTCCTCGTGGGTCCGGTCGACAGGCATGAAATCGCTCCAATCCCCACAAGAACTCGGCGCTAGATACCTCAGAGATTGCAGGATACGGAAAGCCGAGACGTACGGAAAGATTCGGAAATTACCTACGAATATTGGAAAACCGGATCTGTTGTTTCGGCTGGGAACTGCGGCGCGCCGTCCGTTGCGTCGGATCGGCCCAGGCAGAACCTCACCTAGCTCAATCCTCAGCACCAATCCCTGGCAGGGGGGGGGCGATCTCTTTCCGCGGAGGATTCTGGTCCCGCGGCCCTGGTGTTGAACGAGCGTCCGCCGTGGCAACAGTCGGCGCGGGGTCACGACGCCGATCGGAATCCTAACGACTTGAATTCATTCGCGCGGTGGCGGGCAATCGGCGACGCCGATTCACACCCTGGGGGCTGATTCACTTTCCGCATGCCGGCTTCTTCACGCAAGATGGACAGGATCACGCGGAGCGGCGACCCGGAGGGAAGCAATGAGAGCTGGGCTGACTTTGGGGACGACCCTCGCTCTGGCCCTCTCTTGCTGCGCCGCTAAGGCAAGCGAACTGAGGGTAACGATTCGCGGAATAGCGTCATCATCGGGCACGCTCATGGTCGCGCTTTACGACAGCGGAGACCACTTTCGGACAGCGATCGCCAATGCGGGGAAACTAGGACTCGCGACCGATCGCTCGCGACTGGTCGGAATATCGATGAGAGCCGTTGCCGGAGCGCAAAGCGTGGTCTTTACGGACCTTAAGCCCGGCGCATATGCGGTCATCACGTTCCACGACAAGAACGACAACGGCAAGCTCGACAAGAACCGTTGGGGGGCGCCGACTGAGGGCTACGGTTTCAGCAATGACGCCGAAGGTTTCCTCTCGGCGCCGTCCTTCAAGGACGCCGCTGTAACGCTTGGCAGCAATGATGCAAATATCACGATAACGCTGAAGTATCCACGTGGCCAGAGCCGCGGTGAAAAGCGCGTTCCTGATTGAAGAGGTTGTGGACTGAGGCGTGGACCGAGCTGAATTTCTGCAGGGTTTTCATCCTGCGGAAGCGATTCATCGCCCGCTCCCGCCTTCGAAAGGGGTGGTGACTATTTTCGACCCGGTTGTTCGACCGTCGGCCGACCTCTTGGGTTCACTTGCCAACTCCAGTGCACCCCTCCAGCGCGGCGAACAAATCCGCCGTTAGACCATCCGGCCCTCGAATTCGCCCGCCTCGAACGCTTCCCGCAGCTTGAATTTCTGGATCTTTCCTGAACCGGTGAGCGGCCATTCCTCCACCCAGATCCAGAAGGCCGGCGTCTTTTGCGGCGAGAGGCGTTCTCGGATGAACGCCTTGAGGGCGTCGCCGTCGGGCCGGGCCGCGCCCGAAGCGCGCATGAAGCAGGCGACCTGCTCGCCCCATTTTTCATCCGGCACGCCGATCACGGCGGCGTCGGCGATCGCCGCGTGCTCGAGCATGGCGTTCTCGATCTCGGCCGGGAAAAGGTTCTCGCCGCCGCGAATGATCATGTCCTTCACGCGGCCGGTGATCTTCACATACCCCCGCGCGTCCATGGTCCCGAGATCGCCGGTGTGGAGCCAGCCGTCACTGTCGATGGTCTCGGCCGTTGCTTCCTGGTCGTCATTGTAGCCGAGCATGACCTGGTAGCCGCGGCAGCAGATCTCACCCTGTACGCCGAGCTGTGTCACGACGTTCGTCTTCGGATCGCGGATCGAGAACTCCGTGTGCGGGAGCGGCTGCCCGATGGTTTCCGTCTGATCCGCCTCGCTGTCGTCGAACCAGGCCTGGCAGATCGCGGGAGACATCTCCGTCTGACCGTAGATAATCTGCACCGAAGCGTTCATCACCGCCTTCGCCTTTCGACAGAGTTCAGGCGCCACCATCGCGCCCCCTGAACTGATAGCCTTGATGGAAGACAAGTCGGCGCCGGCCCGCTCGGCGGCGGTGATCAGGGCGAGGAGCATGGTGGGGACGCCCGCGACGAACGCCGCTCGCTCGCGCTCCATGACTTTGACGATCACATCGGGATCGAACATCGGGGCCAGCAGCATGGTGGCGCCAACGGCGAGACCGCCGAGCCCCAGCAATCCGCAGCCCGCCGTGTGGAACATCGGCAGGTGGTGTACGAACACGTCGCCGGGGCCGACACGGTTACGCACCATGTGGTCATAGCCGTTCTGGACAAGCCCCTGATGGTGCAGCACGACGCCTCTCGGGGAGCCCGTCGTGCCGGACGTGTACTGGATCTGCGCCGGATCGGTCGGCTTCGGATCGCGAAGTTCACCCTCGCGTTCTCCCGCGTAGAGAGCCGCGCTGTCGGTGAGCAGGATGCGATGTTTGATCGCCGGGATCTCGTCACACACGGCGTCAGCGATGTCGCGCATCGGATTGCCGCGAAATTGCGTGACGTAATAGATCGCTTCCGATCCGGACTGCTCCAGGACGTATCTGAGCTCGCGGCTCTGATAGGCCGGGTTGACCGTGACCAGGGTCAGCCCGGCGAGGCCGCAGGCGTATTCCAGCAAGAGCCATTCAGGCGCGTTGTTCGCGTAAACCGCCACGCGGGCGCCCTGAGCGTGGCGAGCGGCAAGGGCGCGCGCCAGGCGTTCTGAATCGCGCAGGAGGTCGCTGTAGCTCCAGACCCGCCCGACGACGCCGTCGTATCCCAATTCCTTGAGCGCGGCCCGGTCGGGCGCGGCGGCGGCGGCGGCGGCCCGCAACATGGCGCCGATGGTCGTCAGCCTGCCAGCCGCCCCGCCCTGTGCAGGGAAATACGAGTCCGAGAGACTTACACGGTACATCTCCCCTTGCTCCTAGCCACCTTGCTCACAAGGCGCCGATACCGGCCGCCCACGGCTTGCGCTGCTTATCCGGCCTTGCACTGATAGCTGGACGCCTTGTCGGGATCGCCATCGGGACTGAGCACTGCCTTCGCCGGATAGGCGCAGATCAGGCGCTGCTTCTCCGGCCCGGTCGCTGGCATGCCCGTCATGCCCGCGATGCCCAGGCGGCCGACGAGGCTTTGCGGTGTCCGGCCCTTTTCGACCCAGTCGATCAGCGCGGTCGCGACGTTTCGATCGGGCGTGTCGCTTGTCGGTGGAGCGCCGATTTGCCCGAACATGTCCGGCCCGGGGCCGCCGAAGCAGTGCTGAACGCCGGGCGCCATGAACAGGCGCATCTGCGTCTTCGCCCTTGGCCCCGAGCTGTTGAGGATCCGCTGATGAAAGCTCAAGCTGTATTGCGGCGGAATGGTCGCGTCGGCCCAGCCATGCCACATGACAAGCTTGCCGCCGTGCGCAAAGAAGCGCCGAAGGTCGGGCTGGGGATCCACGTCCGGGGACAAGGTCGCCGCGACACGGGCAGGGTCCTTGTTGAAGTCGAACGCTTCATCGCTGGCGATCGGCTGGGGTGGCAGGTTCAACATCACGCCCGGGAATGCGCTCTGGACCGGGCCTTTCCCGCCCCCCTTGGCGAGCGAACCTTCCCATCCGAAGAATGACACGGGCACGCCGGATTCCGATCCGGTCGCCGGAAAGCCAAAGGCTATCTGGCGACCCGCCCTGTCCTTGGGGCCATCGTGAATCTTCTTCAGGGCGGCGAGTTGCGGCGGGGGAAAGCATTGGGGGGAACTGTTCGTCCCGCAAGCCAGCTTCGCGGCGTCGAACCTGCACTGACGGGGATCGGCCACCAGTCCGTCCGTGCGCCCATCGAGGCCATCGCACTGGGACAGAACCTCGCGTTGCAGCAGTTTCACCTGATCGGGGCGAATGGCGGCGCCTGGGGACATCTGGGCCTGGGTCACCCAGATATGCGACATGATGAGCTTTGTGGCGGCAGAAGCCGGTGCGCCGGCCAGTATGCCGTCATAATCATCCGGAAAGCGCGACGCCTCCATAAGTCCCATGCGCCCGCCATTCGAACAGCTGGCGAAATAGGCATGATCGGGTGCGCGGCCGTAGAAGCGCTGGACCAGCGTCTTTGCGGTCACGGTCGTCAGGTGCATGGCGCGCCAGCCATAGTCGCGGACGCGCTCGAAATGACCCTTCGCCCAGCTGCTGTCGATCGGGTTTCCGCTGTGTCCCGTATCGGTGGACGCGCCGACCTGACCGGCCTTCACGGCGGAGGCGAGGTCGATGTAGGAGATCGATCCCGCCAGGCCGCCATTGCCCGCCCCCATCAGGCGGCCGGACCAACTCTCGGTCGGAAGCCACACTTCGAAGCGGATATCGGAACCGGCTTCGGGGTGGATGCTGCCGATCACGCGGCAAAAGCTCGGGAGACCCGAGATGGTCGATCCGCCCGTGGGCTGGCCTGTCATGCCTGGCCGCGCCGCGCCTTCGACCGGCGCATTGGCGGGCTGGGTGCGGGCGCTTGCGATGACCACCTGATCGATCCGCAGCCCCGCGAGTTTGCCGCAGGCGTCATCGCTTGCGACCGGGACTGCGGAGGATGGCGATGTCACTGGACCGCTGATCTGGCTCGACGAGAATGGCCAGGGGACGTCACACTACGACGTCCACGACTATATCGCCGCCGCCCGTGTGCACTACGGACAGAACGGAATTGGCGCAGACTACGTGGACACCCTGTTCCGATAGAGGTTCGGCCATGCGCATCAACGCTCTCGACCATGTCAATATCCAGACCCCCAAGCTGCAGGAAACCGTCCGGTTCTACGCCGATGTGCTGGGCCTGACGCCGCGCGATCCGCCGCCCAACCTCGATCCGAAGCTGGTGCAGTGGATGTTCGACGCGGAGGGGCGGCCGATCCTGCACCTGTCGTCCCCCGCGTCTATGGGCGGCATGGAATTCGTCAATCAGGCTGAGGACACCGGGGCGGTGCATCACGTGGCGCTCGATTGCAGCGGCTATCACGACATGATCCGGCATCTGGACGCGCTGGGACTTGAGCATCGCGACCTGCACCACGAAGCGATCGGGCTGCGACAGGTCTTCGTCCACGACCCCAACGGGGTGCGGATCGAACTGAACTACCGCCAAGGCAATCATTAGGGAGTGCAACCATGACGACGGCCGCCGCGCTCCGATCGCCTCGACGTGGTCGACCGCGAGCAGATGCGCGCCGTGTTCGACGCCCACGCGGCGGCCTATGGCGGGCTCGACATCGCTTTCGCCAACGCCGGGGTCGATCCGGGGGCGGGGTTCTGGAATCCGGCCGGACATCGCAACGCGGATGGCCAGATCGACACCCTCGATCCGGCCCGCTGGGACCGCACCCTCAGCATCAACCTGACCGGCGTATTCAACACTCTGCGTGAAGCTTCGCGGCTGATGAAGGTCGGCGGGCGCGATGGCTCGATCATCGCCACCTCTTCCAACGCCGCCGTGGTCAACGAGCCGAGCGCCTCTAACTCTCTGATTAGGTTAGAAGAACAACCTTCGGAAACTCTGCGGCGATGTGGTCGAGAAATGCTCGGACGGAGGGCAGCAGACCCTGCCGGTAGGGCACGAGGGCGCTGATCGTAGAGTCGCCCGCAAGCCAGCCCGGCAGGACGCGCTGGAGGGCGCCGGACTGGACCTCTTCACGGCAGACGTAGCCAGGCAGGGCCACGATCCCCATGCCGGCGATGGCCGCCCGCTTGAGGGCGACCAAGGAGTGGCCGGTTGAGCAGTTGCTGCGCGATGCGCGCGTGCTGTCCATCTATGAAGGGACCAGAGGCATGCAGGCGCTGGATCTGGTCAAGCGGCGGCTGATCGCAGATCCGGTCGGCTTTCAGACATTCTGCGCCATGGCCCATCAGGAAGCCGATCAGGCCCCCGACGAGTTCCGCCAGCTGTTCCTGCCGGCCTTGGACGTCTTTGCGGCCACGGCGGCGTGGCTGAGCGATCCCGATCGTTCCGCTGCCGACCTGGAGTGCTCGGCAACCGAGTTCCTGTCGCTGGCCATACTGATGGCGCACGGCTGGATAGCCATACGGCTGGTCCGCGCCGACGACGCCCGGCTGGCCCGGGCGGGAGCTTACTACCTGCGCACTCTCGCCTCCCGGGTCGAGCACCGCTGCGGCGAGGTCCGGCTGGGATCGGCCAGGTTCTCGGCCTTGGAGCTCTGAACGAGGCTACAGCCGAGTGGGTGTTGCCATCTGTGGGCCTCGGGTAATCGCGGTCCGGCTCTGAGCTGCCGATAGCGCCGTGATCCGGGGAGCGCCGCCGCGATCCTGGCGCCGCCGCACCTCGAAATCCTTATGCGGAGGCCCGCTTCAGCCGGACGGATGGCGCATCCTCTGCGCCGCCGACCTTGAACTGGCGCATCAGCCCGCCGAGCGTGCCGGCGTCGGCATTCATCAACTGGGCCGCGGCGGTGGCCTCCTCGACCATGGCGGCATTCTGCTGGACGATATGGTCCATCTGGGTCACCGCGCCGTTGACGTCCTCGAGGCCCGCCGCCTGCGCGCGGGCGGAGGAGGCGATCGAGGCCACCAGGGCGTCGATCTCGCCCACCTTGGCGACGATGTTCTGCAGCGCATCGCCCGTGCGCGCGACCAACTCGACCCCCGCTGAGACCTGATGGGTCGAGGCCGAGATCAGGGCCTTGATCTCCTTGGCCGCCTCGGCCGAGCGCTGGGCCAGCGCCCGAACCTCCAGGGCCACCACGGCGAAGCCACGGCCGCTGTCGCCGGCCCGCGCCGCCTCGACCCCGGCGTTCAGGGCCAGGAGGTTGGTCTGGAAGGCGATTTCGTCGATCACGCCGACGATCTGGCCGATCTGGCCGGACGAGGCCTTGATGTCGCCGACCGCCCGGATGGCGTCGCTGACGATGGTGCTGGACTGATCCGCCTGGGCCCGCGCCGCCGTGACGATCTCCGCCGCCTGGCGGGCGCCGTCGGCCGAGGTCTTGACCGTATGGGTGATGACGTCGAGGGCCGTGGCGGTCTCGCCGAGGCTGGCCGCCTGGCGCTCGGTGCGTTGGGCCAGTTCGCTGGCGGCGCTGGCGATTTCCTGCGAACTGGTCCCGAGGCTGCCGGCGGTGGTCGATATGGTGTGCATGGCCGCCGCCAGGGCCGAGATGGCGTCGTTAAAATGCACCCGGATGCGGTCGTAGTCGCCAGGGAAGGGCTGGTCGATGCGGTGGCTGAGATCGCCCGCCGCAAGGGCCGCCAGGGCCTCGTCCAGCGCCTGGACGATGGCCCCCTGTTCGGCGGTCAGGCGCCGGGCGAGCGCGCCTTCGCGCTCGCGTTGCTCCCGCGCCAGGACGTCCACGGCCTCCCGCTGCCGCAACTCGCGGTCCGCGGCCTCGGCTTGGCGCGCGGCGACGGCGTCGCGCATGGCGAGGATGTCGCGCATCAGGTTGGCGAACTCGCCGCCGCCGTCCACGCGCACTACTCCTGCACCCTCGCCCGCCTCGACGCCCTGAACCACCTTGCGCGCCTGGCCGAGCGCGGTCAGCACGCTGCGCGACAAGAGGAAGGCCAGGACGGCGCCCAGCATGACCGAGGGCGCAAGGGCCAGGATGATCAGGTCATGGCCCTTGGCGGCGATCTCGCCGATCTCCTGGCGGCGCTGGAACACCCTGAGATACTGACTGTCGACCGCGCTTTGCAACTGCTGGTCCGCGAGGTCGAATGTGCTTTGCGAATGGTCGCCAGCGGCGAGCTTCCCCAGGGCCGCGGCGGCCTTGGACGCCGCCGACCGCGCCTCGGGATCGGCCAGCCGTCCCGGAAAGGCGGCGAGAGTCGAGGCGGCGTCCGCCGCGGACCCCTGGGCGGAAGCGGGCAGGGCCGGGGCCAGTCCCTTCAGCGCCACCTGGGCCGTGCGCATGTCGTCGAGCACGGCGACCTCGGTGTCGTCGAACTTGGCCCGCACGTCGTTGAAAGCCTTGTACTGGCTGGCGCCGTAGAGGCCTGCGGCGGTGCTCATGGCCAGGATGGCGCCGCAGCAAAAGGGCAACTGGGCGGCCATCGGAATCCGGTTGGTGAGGCGATTGTCGGCCCGCTCCGGCAGCATCCGCTCGATCACCGAGACCTTGCGGGCCAAGCGGTTGAAGGCCACCGCGAGCACGTGCACCGCGACCAGGGCGAGCAGGGCCGTAGCGGTCCAGCGGTGCGCCGCCTCAAGCTTCATGCCCTCGGCGTTGGACAGGCGCACCAGGGCCGGGATCTTCAGCACGCCGGCCAGGGCCACGTCGTCGCCGCGCGACCAGGCGACCAGGAATCCCAGCACCGGCTGGACCAGCAGCGCCAGGGTCATGACGAGGTGCGCGCCATGGGCGGCCAGGGACTGCCAGGGCGGCAGGCGCGCGTCGCTCTTGGGGACCCGCAGCCGCAAGGCCAGAATCAGCCTCGCCGCAATCAGGATCAGCACCAGGGCTCCGCATTGGCGGTGGGCGGCCAGGACCAGGCGGCCGAAGTCGAGCGACTGCAGCTGGCGCAGCACCAGGATCAGGGCGATCTGAACCCCGACCAGAAGGGCGATCGACCAGTGCAGGACCTGCAGGGCGCGCGGATAGCGCGGCGCCGCGGCTTCCCCGGCTTGCTTCGTCCCGCTGCCGGGCATCACTGGACGACCACCGTCATCTTCATCTTGGGATGGATGCCACAGACCACCTGATAGGTCCCGGCCTTCATGAAGGGCGCCTTGAAGGTGACGCCCGGCTGCTGCAGGCCGCTGTTGATGGTGACGCCTTCGCCGGTGATCAGCAGGTTGTGCGAGGTCTGGTCGCTGTTGTTGAACGAGACGATGTCGCCCTTCCTGATCGTCAGTGAGCCGACGCTGAAGGCGATGTCCTTTTGGTCGACCGAGACTGAAGCGGCCCAGCAGACGCCGGCGGCGCCGAGGGCCAGGGCCAGACCGGTGAGGATGCGCAGTTTCATGGATCAGATCGCCTGTTTGGTTTCAGCGGGGAAGGGGCGGGGCGGTGACGGCCTCGTCCTGGCTCGTCAACGTGCGCAGGAAGGCGACCAGGTCAGCCTTGTCCCGGGCGGTCAGGTTCAGCGGCTTGATCTGGTCCGACAGGGACGGCCGGCTGACGAAGCCGTGGTCATAGTGATCGATCACCGCCTCCAGCGTCGGCATCGAGCCGTCGTGCATGTAGGGCGGGCGCAAGGCGGTATTGCGCAGGGTGGGCGTCTTGAACGCGTGCTCCAGGGGCGTGATCCCCGGCATGAACCTGGCGCGGCCAAGATCGTCGCCCGGCAGGCCGATGTCGTGGAAGCCGTCATCGGTGAAGCGCCAACTGGAGTGGCACGAGGCGCACTTGGCGGTGGTGTTGAACACCACGAAGCCGCGCTTGGCGGAGTCGGAGACGGCGCCCTCGTCGCCGTCCAGCCATTCGTCGAACGGCGCGCGGCCCGAGACGACGGTGCGCTCGTAGCTGGCGATGGCCTTGGCGACGTTGTCGATATTGATCGGCTGGCCGGGGAAGGCGACGGCGAAGGCGGACCGGTAGCCCGGGATCGACTTCACCTCGGACACCACCGCATCGTGCGGCATGTTCATCTCCGCCGCCGAGGCCATCGGCCCCTTGGCCTGGTCCTCCAGGGTGGCGGCGCGGCCGTCCCAGAACAGGGGCTCGCTCCAGGCGACGTTGAGGATGGTCGGGGTATGCCTGCCGAGCCGGCCGCCGTGGTCGCCGACTCCCTTGGACATGCCGTCCTGCCAGCCCAGCGAGGGGTTGTGGCAGCTGGCGCAGGAGATGGCGCCCGAGCCGGACAGGCGCGGGTCGAAGAACAGCGCCTTGCCCAGCGCGACCTTGGCCGGGGTAGTCGGATTGTCGGACGGGGAGGGGGTGTCGGCGGGGCGCCGATAGCTCTGCATGAACTTGGCGATGTCGCTCACCGCCGCAGCCAGCGCCGCCTGGGCGTGCGGAAACGACAGCGGCGCGGCGATGGCCGCCAGCGCCAGCACGCTTCCGACCGCCCCAAGAATCTTGCCTCGCAACATGACCAGCCCCCTCGTGCGGAATTCAGAGCCGCAGACTGGCCTTTAGGACGCGGCCATCGTTGTTAATTCGGAGCTAATCGCGTCGGCCTGGACTTGCGGATTCAGTACTTCTACCTTTCCATAGCATGGGACAGATTGCCGCATGCCGCCGCAGCGCAAGACTTTCACGATAATTCACGCTGTGCGTGCGTTCGGATTTCATGATCCGCCGCTCCTGATTCTGTCGGAGCGATGGTGTTGCTTCAATCTAGTCGTATTCAGTTGCGTTTGTTCTTGAAAATGTGACGCCAGCGTCATGCCGTCTCTAGCACCACCACGGTACGGTCTCGGCCAGTCGTCCGCGACGCGTATGGGCTCGATCCGCACCGCAAGCCCCGTCTGGGGATCGATCTCCACATAGACGCCGCACACTGTCGCCCGGCCCTCGGGCGGCTTGTGGCGGAAGCCGGAGATGGCGGAGCAGGGGCAGGGGCCGCGGCCGGTCCGGAATGACTCCAGTCCGCAAAAGGCGAGGTCTCGCCATAACCTGACATCAGTGAAGGGGCGACAAGACGCTGACGCGGTCGATCGCGGCGGCCTCAGGATCAAGATCCGCAAGGCCCAAGCGAAGGCCGGCGACATTGTCTTGTTGTTCG
>FTFU01002186.1_pt1 | contig 13594 bp, 13 predicted proteins | sample 1640511 | NCBI WGS metagenome assembly FTFU01 (sample SAMEA3914789, study PRJEB12502) | metagenome | biome: forest; material: soil | place: Canada | collected 2011-07-03 | depth 0.3 m | reverse complement strand
TCCTGCGCGAGCAATATGCCGGCGTCGGGCCCTATCGCCACTATCTGCGCAACTGGATCAGCGTGAAGCTGGGCGCCGACGTCCCCATGATCGAGGTCGAGCGGCTCGCGGCGGCCTCCCATGAGCTGGTCTGCGCGGGCCTCTCGCGGAAACAGAAGGCCGACCTGGCGGCGATGCGCGGGTAAGCGCCCAAGGCGCTTTCGCCAGCGCCCCGTTCATGAGAAAACACCGCTCATGATCAGCGCGCCTGTCCAGGACGTGCAGGGGCGGACCGACAGCTTCGGCTTCGTCTGCAGCCGTTGCTCGCGCTGCTGCTATGACAAGATCATCCAGGTGAACCCCTATGAGGTGGCGCGGTTGGCGCGCAGCCTTGGCGTCACGTCCGGTGAGTTCGCCGCGCGGCACACCGACCAGGGTCTGGGCGTGCATCTGATCCGCCGGGACGACGGCGCCTGCGAGTTCCTGGGGCCCCAGGGCTGCACGGTGCATGCCGACCGGCCGCTGGTCTGCCGGCTCTATCCGCTCGGCCGCCACGTCAGCGACGACGGCTCCGAGCGCTTCAGCCGCATGACGCCGCACCCGCAGTCGGAGGGCGAGTTCACCCGGGATGGAACCATCGCCGACTATCTGCAGGCCCAAGGGGCGGGGCCCTTCATGGCCGCGGCCGACGCCTATTTCACCTGGACCTGCCGAGCCAAGGCGGCGCTGGACGCCGCCGAGGACCAGGACGATCTGGAGGATCGGCTCGGCGAGGTGGACCTGCTCGACATGGATGCGGCGATTGCACAAGACTGCGCCGCGTCCGGCGCGCCCGAGCCGGCGGACATCGAGTCCCGGCTCGAACTTCACCTCGAGATTCTTGATCGGCGATTGGCCGAGGTTGAACCAGGGAGGCAAGCATGAGTCACGACAGGAACGGCGGCAGGAAAGCCTTGTTGCGGGCGGTGTCGGTTCTCGGGATCTCGCTGGGGATCTCCGCGGTCGCCTTGGCGGACGAGAGCCCCAAGCAGATCGGCTCGGCGACCAGCGGCGCGGGCGCCGGAAAGACGAGCGACCAGTACAAGGCCGATTACCTCAAGCATAGCTCCAGCCAGCTGAAGTACGAGTCAGGCCAGATCAACTCCAACCAGGTCAAGGGCGAGTCCCATCAGCTGAAGCTGGACTCACATCAGTACAAGCAGGGCGTGAGCCACGAGCTGAATCCGCAGCCGCTGCCGCCAGGCTAAGGCGCCATCCCCGTCGCGTAACAGACGCTCGACGGCGGCCGGAGCGGAGGCGTCGGCCGCGATGGCGAGGGCGGCGGTTTCCGCCGCGATATCGGTCCTTCAGGCCGGCCTTGGCCAGCTGGCGATCACTCCGGCGGCTGGTGCGGATCGATCTGGTGGATCGGCAAGTCCCAGTGGTTGAGGGTCAGCTCCCAACGGCGGTTCTCCTCGGTCTTGCGCACCGCCGTGTCGGGGAAGAGGGCGCGGGTGATCTCCTCCTCGTGTGTCGCCCCGTCCTGGTCAGGGTAGTCGATCACCACCCTGTAGTCCCAGCGTGAGTCTTCGCTGACGTGCAGGCCCGGACGCGTCACCGTGTAATCGACCACGTAGCCGAGCTGCTTTTCGCGATCGAGGATGGCGATCTGGTACTTCTGGAAGATCCGCCACCATTCGTCCTGGAAGCCATATTTGACGCGGTAGACCCACTCGACCTCGTAAGGCTTTGGATGGCCAGCGGATTGCGCGAGGGCAGGGCCGGCGAATACCGCCAGGGCCAGGGCGGCGAGGGCGGCGCGGACGGGTCTGGAAGCGGTCATGGAATGTCCCCTCTGGGCGGCTATTTGAGCTGGAAACCGAGGCCGTTCAGCACGTCCTTCAGGACGTGGCGTCCGGCCATGGAGGAGGGGCCGCGGGTCCGCTCGCGGGCCTGCAGGGTCCAGTCCTTCTCCGGCATGGCCTGCTCGCGCTGGAAGGCGCGGATGCGGGGATTGTAGGCTTCGGCGGCCTCCCGCTGGGCTTGGGTCCAGGCATATTGCTCGTGGAACAGCACCGAGGCCTGGGGCAGGCGCGGCTTCACCGCCGCCGGCCGGTCGGGATCGGGCCAGCCGACCGCCAGGCCATAGAGCGGGAAGACGCGGGGCGGCAGGCCGAGTTCGGCGGCCACCTCGGCGGGCTTGTTGCGGATGCCGCCGGTGTAGACCGTGCCCAGGCCCAGCGACTCCAGCGCCGTCACCGCGTTCTGGGCGGCCAGCGAGGTGTCGACGGCGCCCAGCAGGAAGGTCTCGGTATAGTCCAGCGCCTCGCAGGCAGGCCCTTGCGGCGGAGTGAGCTGGGTCAGGCGGTCGAAGTCGATCAGCCAGATCAGGAACAGCGGCGCTTCGAGGATGTGTTTCTGGTTTCCCGCCAGCGCCGCCAGGCGGCTCTTGCGCGCCGGGTCGGCGACCGCCAGCACGCTCCAGATCTGCAGGTTCGACGAGGAGGGCGCCGACTGGGCCGCGGCGATCGCCGTCTCAAGCGCGCCCTCGGGCAAGGGATCGGGCAGATAGGCGCGCACTGAGCGGTGGCCGAGCTGGGCCTCGAGGACGGCGTTCAGCTCCAGAGGCCATGCCGTCTCTTCGCGATAGCGCGCGTGGAGCAGAGCGCGGCCGTCTTCCCCGGGCGATGGCGCGCGGATGGGCAGGGCGGCGGGGCTCAAGACGCCGCCCCTTCCGCGACACGGTCGGCCGCCCAGGGATTTGGCGGAATCAGCCTAAGGCCATCGGCGGGATAGCGGTCCCCGACCGTCACGCCGGGAGCGAAGGCGTCCTCGAGTTCGCGGACATCCTCATCGCTCAACTCCAGTTCGTTGGCCGCCCAGTTGGATTCCAGGTGGCCGATCCGGCGGGTGCCGAAGATGGGCGTGACGTCCTTGGACAGCACCCAGGCCAGGCTGACCTGGGCGATGCTGGCGCCGAGGCCCTCGGCGACCCGCTCGATCGCCTGGCGCCGGCGGCTGTTGGCGGCCACCGCCTCGGGCTGGAAACGCGGATGCTGGTGGCGTCGGTCGCCGGGGTCGGTGATCTCAGCGCCCGCCAGAAAGCCACGCCCGAGCGGGCTATAGGCGACGAAGCCAATCCCCAGCTCGCGCGCCACGGGCAGGATTTCGGCCTCCACGTCCCGGGTCCACAGCGAGTACTCGCTCTGCAGCGCCGTCAGCGGGTGGATGGCGTGGGCCCTGCGCAGGGCGTCGGCGCTCGCCTCCGAGACGCCGATCCCGCCGATCTTGCCCTCGTCCTGCAGCCGCCCGAGCTGGCCTACCGACTCCTCGACGGGAATGTGCGGGTCGATCCGGTGCAGGTAGTAGAGGTCGATGTGATCGAGCCCCAGCCGCTTCAAGCTGGCCTCGACCGCTTGGCGGGCGGTGATCGGCGGCGCGTCCGGGCCGGCGCCGTGGGCGCGGTGGGTGAACTTGCTGGCGATCACCAGCCCGTCCCGCCGATCCGCGATCGCCTTGCCGATCAGGGTCTCGTTGTGGCCGCCGCCATAGCCGGTGGCCGTGTCGAAGAAGGTGATCCCGAGCTCGATCGCCCTTTGGACGGTGCGGATGGAGTCCTGGTCGTCCGACTGGCCATAGATGCCCGAGAGGCTCATGCCTCCCAAGCCCTGGCGGCTGACTCTTAGGGCGCCGAGTTGCGGCATGGCTTTGCTCCTGGTGTCTGGTGCGGAAGCGGCGCGCGCGTCCTAGAAGGACGCGCGCAGGGTGGCGCCGAACATGCGCGGCGCGCCGGGCTGACCGGCGAAGGCGAAGGTTCCGGCCCCGGGGATCGAGTCGGTCCCCATGTTCAGGAAGTAGTGCTTGTTGAACGCGTTATTCAGCCAGAGCGACACGTCGTACCGGTTGTCGTCGACGTGGGCTCCCACCCGGAAGTTCACCAGCGAATAGGCCGGGATCACCGTCAGCGGGCCATCGTCGACGGTGCCGAAGGCGCTGGAGCGGTGGGAATACTGCGCCAGGAGGTAGGGCTGGACCTTGGACGTGAGGTCGAACTCGTACTGGACCGTGGCGTTCTCGATCCACTTCGGCGCTTCGTAGACCGGCTGGCCGGTGAGGTTGCAGACGCCGGCCACGCCGACCGGGCACGGGCCGTTGGTATAGTTGGTGTAGTGGGCGTCGTTGTAGGAGCCGTTGAGGTCCAGCGAGAGCCCGCGGGTGACGTAGAGCGTCGCTTCCGCCTCGACCCCCCGGCTCAGGATGTCCCCGACATTGGTCAGATAGGACTTGGCGCCATTGGTCGGATAGATGTTCGCCTGCAGACCATTCAAATGGGTGATGTAGCCGCCCACGTCGACTGCCAGACGGTCGCCCAGCAGGGTCTGCTTGATCCCTGCTTCCCAGTCGCGCACGTGCTCCGGCTGCAGCACGAGCGGCGTGCCGGCGGTGACCGCGGAGTTGAGGTTCAGGCCGGCCGACTTGTAGCCGGTCGAATAGGTCACATAGAGCAGGGTGTCGCGCGTCAGCTTGTAGGCCGCGCTGCCCAGCCAGGAGACGTTGTCGTCGCGGACCGTGACGTCGTAATTGAAGGGGATCGATGTCGCCGTATAGGGCGTCAGATAGGTCGAGGTGTTCGAGATCCCGTGTTTGTCGTCATGGGTGTAGCGAATGCCGGCGGTCAGGGTGAGCTGGTCGGTGACCTTGTAGTTGGCTTGGCCGAATACCGCCGCGCTCTTGGTGTCGGCGACAGTGTCCTCGATGTACTGGGAGCCTGAAGCGATGCTGACCGCCGCCGCCAGCGGCGAAAGTGTCCGCAGATAGTCGGTGTAGAAGGCGCTCGCGTCGTGACCGAACTGGTTCAGGATGTAGTGGTCGTTCAGGTGCTGGTCGAACAGGTAGACCCCACCTTGCCAGCTGAACCGGCCCGGCTTTGAGGCCAGGCGGAATTCCTGGCTGTACTGCTGGTCCTTGGTCTGGGCGACGTTGACCTGGATGATGTCGAGCGGGGTGTTGTCGGAGTCCTGCAGCGGGTCGAAGTGCCAGTAGCGGTAGGCGGTGATCGAGGTCAGGTCCGCCCAGCCCAGATCGTAATTGACCTCGGCCGACACGGAATGCTGGTCCGTCAGCATGGCCTGCGGCGCATTGTTCAGGCTCTGGTCGAGGTTCGCTGAGGGGACGTAGCCCAGCTCGGAGAAGGCGGTCAGGGTCCGGGCGGTGGTCGAGGCTACGCTCGGCGCGGCCGCCTGGCGGATGACGCTGACGCAGCAGGTGTCGTTCTCGTTCGAATATTCCGCGGTCAGCCGCACGCTGAGCTTCGATGTCGGCGTGTACAGGAACTGCAGCCGCGCGCCGTGCCGGCCGATGCTGTTGCCGGCGATGCCGGTGGTGGGATTGTCGGTATAGCCGTCGCGGTGGGTGTTGAAGGCGGTCAGGCGGAAGGCCAGTTTGTCGCCCGCGATCGGGCCCGTGATGCTCACCTTCTCCTGATTGTAGCCATAGTCGCCGATGGAGGCCTCGACCGTGGCGCCATAGTCGAAGCTGGGCCCTCGCGTGGTGATGTTCACCACGCCGGCGGACGAGTTGCGGCCGAACAGGGTGCCCTGCGGCCCTCGCAGCACTTCGACCCGGTCGATGTCGACGAGGTCCTCCAGCGCCATGCCCGGGCGTCCCAGGTAGACATTGTCGACGTAGACGCCGACCGAGCTGTCCAGGCCGTCGGCGGCCGAGGAGACGCCGATGCCGCGGATGCCGATCGAGGAGTTGCGGGCGTTGGATTGATAGGCCGTGAAGCTCGGCGTCTGCGACTGGAGGTCGTTCAGGGTATAGGCGCCCGTCTTGGCCAGGCTGGTCCCGGAGAGGACGGACAGGGCGATCGGCACGTCCTGGGCGCGCTCCTTGGTGTGACGCGCCGTCACCACGATCTGGGAAACCTCTGCGCCGGCGGCGGGTGGATCGGCGACGGTCGGCGGCGCCGTCTGGCCGAAGGCGGAGGTGGTGAAGGCGACCGTCGCAAAGGCGGAGACGGCGAAGGTTGAGGTCAGCAGAGCCTGATGGAGTCCGGAACGGCGCATTGAGAGAGGTCCATTGCTTTTGGGCCGCGCCCCGACGGTCACGGCCAAGGCCGCCGGCAATACCTAGTATTTTTATCGGATTAATATGAAATATTCTAAAAGCGCCTTTAGATATGCTGACCATCAGCGAGCAATTTTCGCCGGCAATGGGGACCTATATATAGGGGAAAAGCGAGTCCATGCATCAACTTATCAAGTTGTACGTCATCCTGTTATTATATAGAAAAACTATCAAGAAAGCGTCATGGCTGTGCGTTGACAATGCCAATGGGGGAGCTAGGGATAAGCCGTCACCGCCTGAGGAACCCCTCCATGAGCAGCGTCGTCCTAGCTCCGTCACGCCCCCGTCCGGGCGTCCGTTCCAACGTCGCCAGACTGGTCATCGAGCCGATCACGCCAACCATTGGAGCGGAGATTTCCGGCGTCGATCTCAGCCAGCCGATCGATGGCGAGATCGCCCGGCAGATCCAGGACGCCCTGCATCGATGGCGTGTCGTGTTCTTCCGCGATCAGGTCCTGAGCAACGATCAGCTCAAGGCCTTCGGCCGCGCCTTCGGGCCGCTCACCCCCGCCCACCCCATCGCCAACGGCCTCGAGGATCATCCGGAGATCTGGGAGCGGGCGATAGACGAATACCGCACCCGCCGCAAAACCGACGTCAGCCGGCCTCCCAGCGCGCGGCCGCCGCGCGACTACAAGGGCTGGCACATCGACATCACCTTCGTCGCCAACCCGAACCGCTATTCGATTCTCTATGGCGTGGAGATCCCGCCCTATGGCGGAGACACCCTGTTCGCCAATCTGATCGCGGCCTACGAGGGCCTGTCGGCGCCGATCCGGCAGCTCATCGATGGGCTGCAGGCGGTCCATCAGACCTCCGCCTATGACGCCGGCGAGCACGAGCCGCGCCGCGACGGGCGCAGCACCGGCCCCTTCGTCTCGCTGCACCCTTTGGTCCGCATCCATCCGGAAACCGGCGAGAAACTGCTGTTCCTCAATCCCGGGACCACCACCCACATCGTGGGGCTGAAGGAGCCTGAGAGCGACGCCCTGCTCGAGCTGCTCTATCAAGAGCTGATCCGGCCCCAATACGCCGCCCGCTTCCGTTGGCGTCCGAACTCCCTGGTGGTCTGGGACAACCAGGCCGTCGCCCACGCCGGCCCCATCGACTACGCCCAGTTCGAACTGCCGCGAGTGGTGCGACGCATCACCGTGGCGGGCGAGGCGCCCACCGGTCCAGACGGGTTCCGCTCGCGGCCGCTGGAAGGCGAGCCGTTCAACGTCCTCGGCTGATCCGAAGGATTCCCAGATCATGCTGAGGCCCAGGGCCGTCGGCCGCGTGATCGTGGCCATCCTGCTGGCGGCGCCCATCGTCTATTGCCTGATCGCGGGAAAGGGGCCGGCGGGGGCCGCGCGGACGGCTGGGGACACTCTGACGCTCACGGCGGCGCTTCCTGGAAAGGTGCCGCCCGGCGTCACCCTGACGATCGGCGACCCGACCACCCAGAAGGTGCTGCAGTTCACCGGCTGGGACCGGTCCCTGCCTTTCCGCGTCAAGTGGATGCACATGACGGGCGGCCCGGCGGTGACCGAAGCCTTCCACGCCAAGGCGCTCGATGTCGGCGCGGCGGCGGACATTCCGCCCATCCACGCCACCTGGGTCGGCATCCCGGTGAAGATCATCGCGGTGGTGCAGCGGCGCGACCCGATCGCCTATCCGGCTTGGGTGATGGCGGTTGGGCCGAAGTCCGGGATTGCGACGCTCGATGATCTGCGCGGCAAGCGGATCGCCTTCAGTCCGGGTCAGGTGCAGGGCGAGGTGGTGTTGCGCACCTTGAGCGAGCACCACCTTTCCAAATTGGACGTGACCCTGGTGGAGATGCCGAGCACCGGCGCGGACGTCTATATCAACGCCCTGATCGCCGGCCAGGTGGACGCCGCGCCAATCGCCAACGGCGTGGCCGCCCGTCATTATCTCGAGAACTTCGGCAGGGATGGCGCCAGGCTGTTGCGGCATGGCGCCTTCCGCGACGACCTTGCCGATCTCTACGTCCGCACCGAGACGCTAGAGGATCCGGCCAAGGCGGCGGCGCTGCGCCAGTACGTCGCCCTCTGGGCGCGCGCCCAGGCCTGGATGGAGACCCATCCCGAGCTGTGGGCCCAGATCTACTACCAGCAGGACCAGGGCCTCGCCGCCGACGACGCGCGCTATGTGATCAAGGTCGCGGGCGTCCGCGATGTGCCTCGCGACTGGGGCCCGGCGGTCAGCCAGCAACAGGGTGCGATCGACCTGCTCGCCCGCGAGACCGGCCAGAAGCCATTTCCGGCTTCGACCCTGTTCGACCGCCGCTTCGAGCCCGTCGCCTCGACCGCCTTTGCCGCCGCCCTGGCGCATCCCTAATCTCTGCCGGAAGGCGCATTTCCCATGACCGTTCAGATCCTGCGCGCGACCAGGACCGCCAAACCTTCGCCGCGGCCGTCTCTGCAGATCGTCGGCGCCCCGCCGGCGGCGGTGGCGATCCCCCGCCCGCGCCACCGACTCGACCTTGGCAAGCCCTTGCCGCTGGGCTGGCTGCTCGGTCCGGCCCTGATCCTCGCCTACTGGTCGGTAGGCTCCTGGCGCGGGGTGATAGATCCGCGCGTGCTGCCGGCGCCGTGGGTTGCGGCGAGCACCGCGGGTGCGTTGCTGGCCGAGGGCAAGCTGCAGGCCGACCTCGCCATCTCGGCGCTGCGAGCCGGCGAGGGACTGGTCTTGGGCGTGGTCTTCGGGGTGGTGCTGGCCCTGGTCTCGGGCCTCAGCCTGCTCGGCGGCTATATCCTGGACGGCGTCATCCAGATGAAGCGGGCGATCCCGACCCTGGCGCTGATTCCGCTGTTCATCCTCTGGTTCGGCCTGGGCGAGATCATGAAGGTCACGATCATCTCCATCGCGGTCTTCATCCCGATCTACGTTCAGACCCATAACGCCCTCAGGGCCATCGACATCCGCTATGTGGAGCTGGCCGAGTCCCTGGGACTCGGCCATCTGGCCTTCGTCCGCCATGTCGTGCTGCCGGGCGCCCTTCCGGGCTTCATGCTGGGCCTGAGGTTCGCGGTCCTGGCCGCCTGGGGCGCACTGGTGGTGGTCGAGCAGTTCAACGCCACCAGCGGTGTCGGCTACATGATCGAGCTGGCCCGCAACAACGCCCAGACCGACATCATCCTGGTGGGGCTGGTGCTCTACGCCTTACTGGGGCTGTCCTCGGATCTGGCCATCCGCTTCGTGGAAGGTCGGGTGCTCCGCTGGCGCAGGACGCTCGCCAAATGATCCCGATCGTCCGCGTCCGGAGCCTGGTCCGTCGCTTCACCCTCAAGGGCGTGCTGAACGGCGTCGACCTGACCATCAAGAAGGGCGAGTTCGTGGCCCTGCTCGGCCGCTCGGGCTCGGGCAAGAGCACCCTGCTGCGCGCGCTTGCCGACCTCGACCGCGAGGCCATCGGCTCGGGCGCGATCGTCGTGCCGGACCGCATCTCGGTGATCTTCCAGGACGCGCGGCTGCTCCCATGGAAGCGCGTGCTGGAAAACGTCGCCCTGGGCCTGAAGGGCCCCGACGCGGAGGGCCGCGCCCGCCGGGCGCTGGAGGAGGTCGAACTGGTCGGCCGCGAGACGGCCTGGCCATCGGAGCTCTCCGGCGGCCAGCAGCAGCGCGTCGCCCTCGCGCGTTCTCTCGCCCGCGAGCCGGAGTTGCTCCTCGCCGACGAACCCTTCGGCGCGCTCGACGCCCTGACCCGCCTGCGAATGCATGCCCTGCTTCGACGCCTGTCGGAACGGCACCGCCCGGCTGTGCTCCTGGTCACCCATGACGTGGACGAGGCGATCGCGCTCGCCGACCGCGTGGTGGTGCTGGAGGGGGGCCGCATCCTGACCGGACTTCGCATCGACTTGCCGCCCGCCGAACGCGCGGGCGGACGTCGTCATGCGGCGCTGAGGGCGGAGCTGCTGGAACTGCTCGGTGTGCAGGACGCCCTGACAGCCTAGGCGCTCACGAGGCCCGGGCCTCCTCCGCTACGGCGCCCAGGACCGCCGCCAAACCCGTCGCCAGGCGCTCGGCGTGAGTGCGGATCTCGGGGAGGCCGGTGATCTCGAAGAAGCGGCCCTGGGTCGGCGGTCCGAGCGCGTAGAGGGCCTGGGACGCCTGTCCGCGGCCGCTCACCAACGCGCCGGTTCCATCGACCTCCACGCCCAGGCCCAATGGATCGGGCGCGGCGTGGCCTTGAGCCAGAAGATCCAGGAGCAAGGCGTTTCGAGAGCGCAGCGCACTCTGTTCGGGTCCTGTGCAGTTGACCACGCGGCAAACGTCGAGCTTCAGGGGCCCGTCGCTGGTGGAGATCAGCAGCCGCCCGGTTCCAGACGGCGCCCTGGAGGCCTCGGACAGTCGGCCGCGGATCAGTCGGAAGCGATGGTCGGCCGTCGCCCGTTCGATGATCTCGGCCTGTTCCGGTGGAGTGCGATGCCGCTCGATATCCCAGTATCGACGGAAGTGGCGCAGGAACATCCGGCGCTCCTCCTCGGCCAAGCCTTCCCAGATCTCCGCCGCCACGTTGCGAAGCCCGAGGAAGACTCCGTGGCGCAGCGATCCGTCGCCTTCGCTGAACTCGGCCACGGCCCGCAGTTTGGCGTAGAGTCCGCGAGCAGTCCTCGGATATGGCGGCTTGAGGACGGGGGAAGTCGCCGACGGCGATCCATGCACCCGAGGCAGCATGCCGTGCCGCGAGAGCGCGTTGACGCGCAGGTCCGGCGCACGGCGCCAGATCGCGGCGGCCGTATCGAGGGCCGTCAGGCCTGACCCCACCAGCAGCACCTCGCCCCTCGCCGGCAGGTCGGCCAGGGCGTCGCTACTCCAGGGATCGTCCCGGATCAGAGCTTCGATGGCCTCGCGTCCGTGGAAGTGGAGCGGCCTGGGTCGGGCCCACCCGGTGGCCAGCACAATGATCCGGGTGCTCACCCGTTCGCCGGATTCCAGGCGCACGAACCACCCCGCGCCGGAGAGCTCGGCCGATTTGGCGCGGCTCTGGATCAGCCTGACCCGCGCCCCGCCAAAGGCGCCCGTCCTGAGCGCGGCAAGCCGATGCTCGAGATAGTCGCCCAAGTAGGCGCGTGGCGCGAAGTCTTCGATGGTCCAGCCAGCGGGGCGCGGCCGGTGGGCGTTCAGCCAATCCAGAAAGGCCTCGGGCGCGTGGGCGTCCAAGGACATGTTCCCCACACGCGTATTCAGCAGATTGTGCGGCTGGGGATCGCCGTAGGCCACGCCTCGGCCTGGCGCGGGATCGATCAGCGTCACATCCAGTGCAGCGCTTTGCCGCCTGAGAGCGCTGGCGAGGAGGATCCCGCTCGCGCCGGCGCCGACGATGGCGATTTCGGTCGCGATGGGCGCGCGGAAGCCTGAGTCACTCACCGGTCAGCCTCGCAGCAACGGCAGCAGTTGATCGCCCTGCCGCTTGATCTCGGGCAGATAGGGCGTGTCGGAGAGCACGAAGTGATCGATGCCCAGCGCCCGGTATTTGCGTAGCGAGCTGGCTACGTCCGCCGCAGAGCCAACCAGCCAGGTGGTGCCGGCGCCACCGCCGCCGTACTTTCCCGGCGCGGTATAGAGATTGTCGTCGAGCACCTCGCCGCGCGCGTGCAGATCCAGCAGCCGCTGCTGGCCGACGGCGGGCGCCCGTCGGTGGTCGTCCAGGCCCTTGCCCTGGGCCTTGGCCATTTCGGCGACCTTTTCCTCGGCGTCGGCCCAGGCCTGCTCGGTCGTATCGCGGACCAGGGTGGTGATCCGCAAGCCGAACTCCAGCGCAGGGAGATCGCGGTCCAGATTCCGGCTCAGCGCCTTGAGGCGCTCGATCCGGTCCTGGACACCGTCGAGGGGCTCGCCCCAGAAGAGCTGGACGTCCGCCTCCGTGGCCGACACCCGCTCGGCCGCCTCGGAGGCGCCGCCGAAGTAGAGCTTGGGATGCCGGCGCTCGCCGCGGGCCTCGAGGCGCGGCTCCACAGTGGAATCGGCGACCTGGAAGTGCTGGCCCGCGAAGGTGACCTTCTCCTCGGTCCACAACTTGCGGACCAGCCGCATGAACTCCTTGGTGCGGGCGTAGCGGTGCGCCTGGTCGCCCTCGCTGTCGCCATAGGCCGCGAGGCTGTCCTGGCCCGAGACGATGTTGATGCGCACGCGCCCATGGGTCAGATGGTCCAGGGTGGCCGCGGAGGAGGCGAAGTTCGCTGGGCGCCAATAGCCCGGCCGGACCGCGATGAGCGGCTCGAAGGTCGAAGTCCGAGCGGCCAGTGCAGCCGCGACGGTGAAGGTGTCCGGCCGGCCCCAGCCCGCGCCGATCAAGGCGCCTTTCCAGCCATGCTCCTCCAGCGCCACGGCGTGGCTGGTCAGGGTCTCGAGGCTGTTGTGGTCGGGGATTGTCGAGTCGCCCCGGTGGCCGGGTCTGATCTGGTTGGGAATGTACCAAAGGAATTCGGGATCACGGCTCATGCGAGGGGTCAGCACTTCTGTTTGATGGTTGGGAGTCCATATATCGATAATCCAGATCGATTAAGTAGGATAATAGCCTGGTCGCCCGTTTTTGCACATCGCCTGCGGCGTTGACGCGCTTGCCGGGCGAGACCTCCGGCTTGTCACCCTCTCGCCGCTGGGCGTACACCAGCCCTCGGGGCAATGGCGTCGGAGGGTCGGGTGGTCACCATCACCGTCAATGGCAAGAAGCGGGTGCTCGACATCGAGCCGGACGCGCCCTTGCTTTGGGTCATCCGCGATGAGCTCGGGCTCACCGGCACCAAGTTCGGCTGCGGCATCGCCCAATGCGGGGCCTGCACCGTCCATATCGACGGGGTCGCCCAGCGCAGCTGCTCGATCCCGATCAGCGCGGTGGACGGCCATGCGATCACCACCATCGAGGGCCTGTCGGCGGACGCCCGCCACCCGGTGCAGATCGCCTGGGCGGCCGAGGATGTGCCCCAGTGCGGCTACTGCCAGTCCGGCCAGATCATGGCCGCCGCGGCCTTCCTGAAGACCCACCCTGCGCCCACCGACGCCGACATCGACGCGGGGATCACCAACCTGTGCCGCTGCGGCACCTATCCGCGGATCCGCAAGGCGATTCACCGGGCCGCGGCTCTCGCCGCCGGCAAGGGGGCTTAGGAAGATGGGCGTCGTGAAGGAACGGATCGAACTCAGCCGCCGGGCCGTCGTCGCCGCCGGCCTGACCGCCAGCGGGGGCCTGGCCGTCGCCGCTGGCCTGCCTGCGTCGGCCCAGGCCGATGGCGTTCCCGGGGTCGACATGGGCCACGGCGTGACCCTGGCCTCCAGCGAGACCATCCCGCCGGACGAACTCAGCGCATTCCTCGTCGTGCACAAGGACAGCTCGGTCCTGGTGCGCCTGCCGCACCAGGAGATGGGACAGGGAACCTCCACGGCCCTGGCCATGCTGGCCGCCGAGGAGCTGGGCTGCGACTGGTCGAAGGTGCGGATGGAGTACGCCTCGGCCAACCGCAACGCCAAGTCCAAGAACATCTACGGCCGCCAGATGACCGTC
>FTFU01001745.1_pt1 | contig 13609 bp, 16 predicted proteins | sample 1640511 | NCBI WGS metagenome assembly FTFU01 (sample SAMEA3914789, study PRJEB12502) | metagenome | biome: forest; material: soil | place: Canada | collected 2011-07-03 | depth 0.3 m | reverse complement strand
TTGCGTGGCTAAAGCCACGATTGATTTTGCTTTTTTGAAGCAAAATCAATGCTGCTAAGACTCCTAGGTGTAAGCAAACCTGTTCAGGTTTGCTTAGAGCGGGTTGAGTTATTTGGATTCAATCCAAGATCATCGTGATATCGAGGCGCGCTTCAGGCCTCGTATTCCTTCACCTGCTTTTCAAGCTCGCCGAGCAGCACCTTGGCGATCGGGTGGTCGTCGTCGCGGACGCCGCCGCGGACCGCGGCCTTGATGGCGTCTATGTGGGCGTCGAGCAGGAACAGAGGCGCCTTCATGCGGGTGACCGGGTCATCGGTCAGGCGGCACAGCGACGCCGCGATACGGGTCACCAGAGGATAGCCGTAGGTGGAGCCGAGGCCCTTGAGGTCATGGGCGCGGAAATAGAGGGTCTCGGCGGTGTCGGCGTTATAGCCCTCGCCGCGCACGCGCTCGCGGGCGGCGTCCAGCTTGGTCAGTTCGTCCTGCATCCATTGGTCGAAATTGCTGGACAGTCCTTTCAGCGCCGCCTCGGCCTTGGCGAGGGCCGCCGGATCGATCCCGCCCAATCGGCCGCCAAGCTTCAGCTTGAGGCTGTTTGACGGGGGGATCACCTGGGCAGGCTGATGTTGGCTCACGGCCGATTCTCCACACAAGCGCCGAATCACTTCTGATTCCAGTGATTCCAGCCTAGTGGGAGAACTCTCCCATCCCAATCTTAACAAGTGATGGAACAGGTTCAGTAGGTGAACTGCTCGGCCAGCACACGTTCTTCCAGACTACGGCCAGCATCGAACAGCATCGAAAGCTTCAGTTCTCGATTCTCAATGATTTCAACGTGTTCTATGTCGCGTACCTCGAAGTTGTCGGCCACGGCGCTCACCGGCCGCTTGTCAGCCTCCAGCACTTCGACGCTAACCTTGGCCGTATGCGGCAAAAGAGCGCCCCTCCAGCGGCGGGGGCGGAAGGCGCTGATCGGGGTCAGGGCGAGCACGCGGCCGTCGAGGGGGATGATCGGCCCATGCGCGGATAGATTGTAGGCGGTCGAGCCCGCCGGGGTGGAGACCAGGACCCCGTCGCAGACCAGCTCGCTCATTCTCACCTTGCCGTCGATGGTGATCCTCAGCTTGGCGGTCTGGCGCGTTTGGCGCAGCAGCGAGACTTCGTTGATCGCCAGGGCCGCGTGGCGGCGGCCGTCGCGGGCGGTGGCCACCATGGCCAGGGGGTGGGCGACTGCACGCTCCGCCGCATTGATCCGCTCGACGAGATGCTCCTCGGAGTACTCGTTCATCAAAAATCCGACCGAGCCCTGGTTCATGCCGTAGATCGGCCGGTCGGCGCCCAGGTTGCGGTGCAGGGTCTCCAGCATGAAGCCGTCGCCGCCGAGGGCCACCACCACCTGGGCCTCGTCTTCCGGCAGGTCCCCATAGCGGGCGGCGAGGCGGGCGCGCGCGGCCTGGGCCTCCGGCCGCTCACTGGCGACGAAGGCGAGGCGCGTGATCTGCGCGGGATTGGCGTTCATGGACGGTCAGCGGTCATGGCTCCATGACAAGAGCCGCCCGCCGCCAGGTTGTCAAACCTCGCTGATCGCCTTGCGGAAGGCGGCGGCGGCCATGGACGCCTGATCCGGGCGGAAGGCGTCGAAGGCGCGGCGCGCCCGCTGGGCGTCGCCGCCGGGCTTGCCGCCGTTGGCGACGCGCACCAGGCCAAGCAGGGTCGCAAAGGCGCTGCGGTCGACCCCGACCCCCGCGCAGGCCAGCGCCAGGAACTCCGGCCGGTCGAGTTCGGTCGCCTTGCGCACGTCATTCAGCGTGTAGTCGCCAAGGGTGGCGAGGGCCGCCCTGAACAGGGACATCCGTTGCTCACGCAGCGACCGCAGCAGATAGCTGGGCCGGAGTTGTCCCGCGGCGTGCAGCTTGGCGATCAGCCGCTGGTCGACCTCGTCCTGGTCGTCCTTGACCAGGGGCTTCCAGCCATCGACCTTGAAGGTCGGCGATCCAGAGTGGGCGTGCGCCTCGCCGACGGCCTCGGCCAGGGCCTTGTCCAGCGCTGCGGCGTCGACGCGGAAGCGTGAGACGATGGCCGAGCGCAGGGACTGGCCGACCCACAGATAGAGCCGCTCGGCCAGGTCGCCGGTCAGCCGCGGATGGCGCACCAGGGGCGAGCGCATGCCGGTGATGTGCTGCGACGCCTCGACCAGGGTGGTCATGGCTTCGGGCGAGACCTCGGCGGTGTCGTTGGAGGCCAGGGCGGTCAGCACGGCCGGCTCGGCCTGGCGCAGGATCGATTCCACCACCGGCGCGCTGATGGCGGGCCGGCGGGCCACTTCGATCTGGTGCTCGACCGTCGCCTCGATCAGGATGCGCACGAGGTCGCCGTCTCGCAGCACCGGGCTGGTGGCGATCACAGGGCGGGCGATCTCGATTTCGTCGCGCGCCAGCAGATTGACCAGGGATTCCGGCGGCCAGTCAGCATGGGACAGTTTTTCCGCCAGGGACAGCCGGATGTCGTGCTCAGCGTCCGCCACCAGGTTCATGAAGATCGAACCGAGCAACTCCTGGATCACCGGATCGCGAGGCGTGGGCCGGGTCTGGCCGCAGAGATCCGCGATCGCCAGCATCAGCCTCTCGCGATCGGCGGGCTCGCGGCTGCGGGCCAGCTCCTTCAGATCTCGGGCCGAATGAACGGCGCCCACGCTATGTCTCCAGCCAGTGCACGGCCAGGAAGATTGGCCATGCCGCGTGAAGACTACCCTAACACCATGAGTCGCGCCGGGGATCCGCGGCGCGCCTTGACGCGGCGACCACCCGGGACGAGTCTGATCGCAGATAAGTCACTGGAGGAGGAGGCGGCCATGGCCGACGGATCAGTCGCGGGCATCGCGTCCCTGCGCGGCAAGGTCAGCGAGGCGGAATGGCAGGCACGGGTCGATCTGGCGGCGCTCTACCGGCTGGTGGCCCTGCACGGCTGGGACGATGCGATCTTCACCCATATCTCAGCCCGCCTGCCGGGGCCGGAGCATCAGTTCCTGATCAATCCCTACGGCATGTATTTCGGCGAGATGACCGCTTCCGCCCTGGTCAGGATCGACCTGGAGGGCAATGTCATCCAAGAGACGCCCTACTTCATCAATCCGGCGGGCTTCACCATCCATTCGGCCATCCACGCCGCGCGCGATGACGCCCACTACGTCATGCACCTGCACACCGACCAGGGCGTCGCCGTCGCCGCCCAGGCCGAGGGGCTTCTGCCCCTGTCGCAGCACGCCCTGATCGCCATGCCGTTCCTGGCCTATCACGACTATGAGGGCATCGCCCTCAATCTCGACGAGCGCGAGCGGCTGGTGGCGGACCTCGGCGACAAAACCCTGATGCTGCTGCGAAACCACGGCACCCTGTCGGTGGGCGCCACCGCGGCCGAATGCTGGATGGGCATGTTCTATCTGGAACGGGCCTGCAAGCAGCAGGTCATGGCCCTCTCGGCCGGCCGCGAAAAGGTGCTGATCGCGCCGCAGGCCGCCCAGGACGAGGTCAAGGGCCAGATCGGCCGCAGCATGGGCGTGATCGGCAAGCTGGCCTGGGCCGGCGCCCTGCGCCAGCTCGACCGCAGCCTGCCGGGGTATGACGCCTAAGCAAACCTGAACAGGTTTGCTTACTCCTAGGAGTCTTAGAGCGGGATGAAATCAGGTTCGGTCATTTTGTTTTCCGCTCCTCCCGGCGAATGCCGGGATCCAGATGACGAAACTCCGTACCTTGGACAGTTTGCTCTGAAGCTGATCAACGACAACGCTCTATGATCTGGATCCCGGCATTCGCCGGGAGGAGCGGGTTTTGGGTGGACTTGAATTCATCCTGCTCTAGCAGCATTGATTTTGCTTCAAAAAAGCAAAATCAATCGTGGCTTTAGCCACGCAAGGCTGCTTAGCAGGGGACGCGAACAAGCGCTGTGAAGCTGGCGTGGCTCTATGCGGCGGCTTCTGGCCCTGCTGGCGGTCGATTGTCCCGTAGCCAAAGCAGGCCGACGAACCCTGCGACGAACGCCAGTCGCGCGCCCGGTAGCAAGACGTCCCGGCGGAGGTTCGGCTGCGCAAAGGTGAACGCCGCGCGATGCAGCTGCGCATAGCCGGGAAGCACCTGTTCCAGGGCTGCGCCAGCGGCCTGCAGCGATAGAGCGCAAGCAACCAATTCGAATGCCCCGATTTCATTGCGCAGCAGGCGCCAGGCGGCCATCAGGTAGAAGACCGCGGAGGCGCTCCACAACGAGAGCAGCCACAGTGGCGTCGCCTGCATCAAGGGGATGAAGCGGTGGAAGTCGTCGCCCGGCGTCGCTCCCCCGAGGATGGAGGCGAGCCCCGGCTGATGCAGCCGGTAGGCCGCGGTCATGGCCGGCGCGAAAGCCATGACGACAGCCTGCCAAAGCGCCATCAGCGCCAGCGCCCAGGCTACGAAGCGCCCTTGTAGTAGGGCCATGGCGCGAGCTTTTTCCACAACAGCGGCGATGGCGCAGCCTGCCGCCCAGGCCAGGGCGGCGGGATCGGACTCGATTGAATCCACCTCACGCAGCATGGCTTCGGCCCATGTTGATCGCCGTTCCGACAGAAGGCTGGCGGCCCGCCGTGCGATCCAGCAGGCCATGCGACGAAAGATCGTCGACTTGGCGGTCATGCCGACACCGGGGCAAGCGCTGGACAGGCGGCGCGAGGCTCCTGCGGCGACTGCGCTCGGGCCAGCGCAAGGCCGCCGGGCGTCAGCTTATAGGCATGCCTGGGCGGTCGGCCCGGCTGCTCCACCGCCAGCCACTGCGATTCCAGCAGGCCCTGGTCGCTGAGCCGGATCAGCAAGGGATAGAGGGTGCCAGATTTGAGCCCGGTCAGCTTCGACAGCGCATAGCCGTGCCGCCATGTCGCCGGCTCGGACAGCAGCGCCGTCAACAGGCGGTGAGTCTGGGCGGATATGTTGCGGGCGCGCGGCATGTCGCATATTCAATATATGTAGAGTTTATAGTCAAGGGTCTTGCTGGCCGCAGGACGCGACCCGCAAGGCCCGCTGTGGTCAGCCCTTGGGCGGAGTGGTCTGCACCTTCACATACGCGATCACGTCGGTCCGGTCCTTCGGATCCTTCAGGCCCATGAAGGTCATCTTGGTGCCGGGGGCCATGGCGCGCGGGTCGGTGATCCAGGTGTTGATGTGGTCGGCGTCCCAGGTGAAGCCCTGGGCCTTGATCGCATCGGAATAGTCGTAGCCGGCCGCCGTGCCGACCTTGCGGCCGAACACGCCATAGAGGTTGGGGCCGGTCATGTTGGGGCCGCCCTGGGTCAAGGTGTGGCAGGCGGCGCACTGGGCGAACTTGTGCTTGCCGTTGTCCAGGTCCGCCGTCTGGTACGTGGCCGGCAGGGTGGCCAGGATCGCCTTGGCCTGCTCCGGCGTCGGTTCCCCCGCCGGCGCTGCGGCCTGCTCCGGCGCGGCGGAGGACGGCGCGCTGGCCTGCTGCTTGTTGCAGGCGCCGAGGGCGGCCGCCGAGACGGCGAGAACCAGGATGGCGGGCGAAAGGCGCATAGTGGGCTCCTGACCGGCGTGTCGAAACGGGCGGGACCCTAGCGCCATCGCTCAAGCTTGCAACGCCTGATGTGGTCAATCCTCGCCGCGGGGCCGGCCACGCAGGTTTTTGACGCCGGAGCGGCGGGTCTTCGTATCCAGCCGTTTCAGTTTCGAGGCATAGGTCGGTTTGGTGGGGCGGCGATGCTTGGGCCGGTGGGCGGCGCGGCGGATCAGGTCGATCAGCCGCTCGAGCACATCCTGCCGGTTCATCTCCTGCGAGCGATACCCCTGGGCGAACAGCACCAGGATGCCGTCCTGGGTCGCGCGGCTGCCGGCGAGGGTCTCCAGGCGCTGCTTGACGTCGCCCGGCAGGTTGGGCGAGGCACGGATGTCGAAGCGCAGCTCGACCGCCGTGCTGGTCTTGTTGACATGCTGTCCGCCGGGACCCGAGGCGCGGGCGGCGCGCCAGCTGATCTCGTCCTCGTCGATCGACAGCGAGGGAGTGATTTCGATCATGGTGGGGACGGGAGGATTACGGGGTGAGCCGCACCTGCTGGGTCTCGCCGACGCGCAATTGCACCTCGTACATGACCACATACTCGTCCTGGCCGTTGTGCGGCGGCTCCAGGCGCACCCGGGCGATCAGGAAATAGCCGCCGGGCCTCAAGCCCGAAAAGTCGAAGCGGCCATCGGTGGCGCACTGGGTGGAATTGACCAGGGAATTGTCGTTGGCGGGGCCGAGCTTGGCCGATCGGGATTTGACGACGCTGATCGGCTCCATGGCGTGATTGGATGCGCCATAGAGAGCCACCATGCGTGCGCGGCTGGAGGGGGTTTCGACCATCAGCGCCACGGACTGGCCGGCGCAGCTGGCATGAGCCCCCGAGGCGGTGTGGAAGGCGCCAAAGCCCGTGATGGATCCCAGTTCCATCGGCGCCGGGGGCGGCGGTGGAGGCGGCGCGACGGATGGCGCATGGGGCCCGACCGTCTCGCATCCAGCCAGGAGAAGGGCGATCAAACAGGCGTAACCAGCCCTGGACATGGCGAACACTCCTAACCAGTTGCAACCATATCGACGCTGCGGCGGCTCGTCACGACCCCTCGGCGTGCGGGCGGCCTTGCAAAGTCTGGCGCTCTAGCGGGGTATTGGCCCCGCAGAGGCGTCCGCGGGCGCCCGGAGGGCAGGGGAGCCGCGCCAGCCCCATGCGCTCGGCCAGGCGCCGCAAGGGCCAGTCGGGCAGGGCGTCCGGGGGCGTGGGTGCGGTCGGCAGCGCCATGGGCAGCGGGAAACCCTCGAACGCCGCCCCCGGCGCCGGCACGGCCAGCAGAAGAGTGAGATCGCCCTGGGTGATCGTCGGCGCATCGACCGCCAGGACCAGGGCGCGCTCCAGGCCGCGTTCGGCCAAGGCGGCCAGGCCCGCCAGCACGCCCGCCACAGGCCCCGCAAACGGGCTGGGATCGGCTACGAAGGGCAGGCCATAGTCGCCGCCCGCCGTCACGACGAAGGCCGCGCCGGCCGCGCGCGCGGTCTCGGCCACCAGATCCACCGCCCGTCGCCCGCCCCATTCGAGCGCCGCCTTGTCCTCGCCCATGCGGCTGGAGCGGCCGCCGACCAGGATCACGGCGCCGAAGGGGATGGTCATCGCCGCCAACCCATTGCCGTGGCTAACCGCCTTCGATAGAGCCGGGCCCTTGCCGCCCGGCCTCGTCCTGTGGAGCTGTTCGCCATGCGCCTGCTGTTTTCTCCGACCTCGCCCTATGTGCGCAAGGTGCGCGCGACCGCCATCGAAAAGGGGCTGGAGGCGAGCATCGCGCTGCAACCCGCCGACGTGTTCGGGGATGAGGCCACAGTCGCCCCGATCAATCCCCTGCGCAAGGTGCCGGCCCTGATCCTGGACAGCGGCGAGGCGCTCTACGACAGCCCGGTGATCTGCGAATACCTGGACAGCCTCGCCCCCGAACCGGCGCTGCTGCCGCCAGGCGGGCCGGCGCGGTGGAGCGTGCTGCGCACCCAGGCCCTGGCCGACGGGATCGCCGACGCCGGGTTCAACATCGTCATGGAGCGTCGCCGGCCAGAGTCCCAGAGGTCCGACGAATGGCAGGGCCGCTGGCGCGCCGCCATCCTCCGCGCCGCCACAGCCCTGGATCAGGAGGCGCAGGGCTGGGACGCCGCCGTCGACCTGGGCCGCATCGCCGTGGCCTGCGCCCTTGGCTACGTCGACTTCCGCCTTGCCGAGATCGACTGGCGCGCGGGCAATGCGGCCCTGGCGGCCTGGTTCGCCGAAATTTCGTCCCGCCCGAGCTTGGCAGGGACGGCGCCGCCGGCGGCATAGACGTAAGAATTTCTTACTCCGGCCGCATCCCCAATCCGCGCGCTCAGGTCGCTCCGGTGAGGGGCTGCAGCTTCGGCAGGCGAGGCCCCGCCCAGCTGACCGGCTCGACCCGCTCGACCACCAGGCCCCAGCAGAACAGGCCCACGATCGACAGCGAGGCGGCGATCAGGAAGGCCGGCTTGAAGGAGCCGGTGGCCTGGACCACGAAGCCGGTGATCATGGGAGCGGTGATCCCGGCGAGGTTGCCGATCAGGTTCTGTATGCCCATCCAGCGGCCCCCGGCGGCGGGACCGGCGAGGGTCTGGCCGACAGTGAACATCATCGGGCTCATCAGGCCGGTACAGGCGCCGCTGACCATGAGGCAGGCGACGATCCATTCCCGCGGGCTGTTGGCCACGGCCAGGATGGCGAGGCCGCCCCCGGCCATGCCGGCCATGATGAAGCCCTTGCGCACCAAGGTCGTTGCGGCCCCTCTCGCGATCAGATGGTCGGACAGGGCGCCGCTGCAAGCCGCGGCCAGGCCTTGCGTGACGCAGACAGCGGCCCCGGCCCAGGCCATGGCGGTCAAGGAGAAGTGCTCCGCCTTGACCAGAAACAGCGGGAGCCAGGTGAAGGTGAGATAGGCGGGGGAGGTATAGCAGAACTGGCCGATCGAAGCGCCCCAGAGGCCGCGCTGGCGCAGGATGTCGGCATATCCCGGCGCCTTGGCGAGCGGCGCATGTTCAGCCGGCGTCGTCTGCGGCAGGGGCGTCGCCAGCCACGGCGGAAGCCAGAGCAGCGAGACGGCCCCCAGGCTCAGGAACACCATACGCCAACCGAAATGGGCCATTATCAACCCGCCCGCCAGCGTGCCGGCGGCGGGGCCAAGGAACATGCCCATGGTGATGAAGCCGTTGGCGCTGCCGCGCTGATGGTTCGGCGCATGCTCAGCCAGAAGCCGCGCATTGGCGGGAAAGATCACGCTTTCGCCCAGGCCCAGCAGCAGGCGCAGCGCCAGAAGCATGGCGAAGCTGCTTGCAAGGCCGCTCAACATGGTGGCGCCGGCCCATAGCGCCAGGCCCACGGCCATCACCCAGCGCAGATCGAACCGCTGGGCGATGGCGCCCGCGACCGGCTGAGCCAGGGCGTAGGTCCAGAAGAACGACGACAGCAGGACGCCCATGCCGGCGTTGGTGATCTTCAGCTGGTCCTTCAGCAGCGGCGCGGCCACCGACAGGCTGCCGCGGTCGAAATAGTTGATGAACATGGCCACGGCCAACAGCCCGACCAGTCGCGCCGACACCCCGGCAGCGCCTGATCGGGCCGGCCCCGGCTGTGCGTCAAGCTGGTCTTGCCGCCCCTCCAGCATGGTCCGCACCCCGCGCCTCGAAGCAAGCCTTGAGGCTAGGAGCGGGCGAAGGGGTCGGCAATGCACATTTTTGACAAGCGGGGCATTGCTGTGTCCCGTGTCACCGCCCTGTGAACCGAGCCGGCCGCTTCTCCATAAAGGCCAGCATGCCCTCGCGCGCGTCCTCGGTTTTCAGCAGCGGCAGGAGCTGCAAAAAAACGTGATGGACGTGGTCGTTGAAGGTCTCGGAAAGGCCCATGCGCATCATGCGTTTGGAGGCCTGCACGGCCAGGGGTGCGTTGGCGGCGATCTCGGCGGCGATCTCGCAGGCGCGGCGCATGACGTCGCCGTCCGCCACGACCTCCGACGCCAGGCCCATGGCCACGGCCTCATCTGCGCTCAGGGTGCGGCCGGTGAAGATCAGTTCGGCGGCCTTGGACCAGCCGATCAGGCGGGGCAGGAACCAGGTCCCTCCGGACTCGGGCACGATGCCGCGCTTGGTGAAGGCCGCCGCCAGCTTGGCGCCGGGCGCCAGGATGCGGATGTCGCAGCCCAGCGCCGTGTCCAGCCCATAGCCCGCCGCCGAGCCGTTCAGGGCGCAGATGGTGGGCTTTTCCATGTTGAACAGCACAGTCGGCGGGGTCGATTTCAGGTCGAGATGGGTCGCGGTGCTGGCGCTGGAGACGCCGCCCTCTCGCGGGTTGGTGATCTCCGTCAGGTCCAGGCCTGCGCAGAAGGCGCGGCCCGCGCCCGTCAGGATCACCACGCGCACCTGCGGGTCCTTGTCCGCGGCCAGCAGATGCTGGGTCAACTCATCCAGCATGGTCCGGCTGATGGTGTTCATCCGCTCGGGCCGGTTCAGGGTGATCACCGCCACATGGCCCTCGACCGCATAGAGCACTTCAGGCGCATCGATCGCCGTCTGGGGTTCGGCCATGGGGTCCTCTTGTGAGTGATCGTTGTTAAGTCGATCTCAGGCTAAGCCCGGCGCTTGGGGCGTCAATGGGCAAGGGGCTCTTGGCGTTTGCGGATTCGCCCCTATGGTTCGGGCCGAACTTGCCGGGAACGCCATGTCCGAAAACCTCTACGACCTCCTCGCCTTGCGCTTTCCGGCCGACCGCAGCCGGCCTTGTTTCCTGTCGCCGGCCGGCGGCGAGATCAGCTATGGCGCGCTGGAGGACGGCGGCGCGCGTCTGGCCGGTCTGCTGGTAGAGCGGGGCGTCCAACCGGGAGATCGGGTGGCGGTCCAGGCGCCGAAGAGTCCCGAGGCGGTGATGCTTTACCTGGCCACGCTGAAGGCCGGCGCCGTCTATCTGCCGCTGAACACCGCCTACACCCCCGCCGAGATCGAGTATTTTCTTCGGGACGCCGAGCCGCGGATCTTCGTGCAGGACGCCACAGCCCTGGCCGCCGAAGCTTCGGGCTGCGAGCCGCTGGCCGCCGCGGTCCCCCGCGCCGCCGCCGACCTGGCCTCGATCATCTACACCAGCGGCACCACCGGCCGCTCCAAGGGGGCGATGCTGAGCCACGGCGCCCTGGCCGACAACGCCCTGGCCCTGCACCGGATCTGGGGCTTCACGCCCGACGACGTCCTGCTGCACGCCCTGCCGATCTTTCATGTGCACGGCCTGTTCGTGGCCCTGCACTGCGCCTTCCTGAGCGGCGCGCCCATGGTCTGGCTGGCGAAATTCGACGAGGACCAGGTGCTGGCGGGCCTGGAGCGAGCTACGGTGATGATGGGGGTGCCGACTTTCTATGGGCGCCTGCTGGCCGATGCGCGGTTCACGCGCGAGGCGGCCGCCCACATGCGCCTGTTCATCTCCGGCTCGGCCCCGCTCCTGGAATCCACCTTCGCCGCCTTCGAAGAGCGCACGGGCCAGCGCATCCTGGAGCGCTACGGCATGAGCGAGGCGGTGATCATCACCTCCAACCCCCTGGATGGCGAGCGCGTCGCCGGCAGCGTCGGCTTTCCCCTGCCGGGGGTGGACCTGCGCATCGCCGGCGGCGAGACCGGCGTCATCCAGATCAAGGGGCCCAGCGTCTTCTCCGGCTATTGGCGCAATCCGGAAAAGACCGCAGAGGAGTTCACCGCCGACGGCTATTTCATCACCGGCGATGTCGGCCGCCAGGACCTCGACGGGCGGGTATGGATCAGCGGCCGGGCCAAGGACCTGATCATCTCCGGCGGCTACAACGTCTATCCAAAGGAGATCGAACTCCTGCTCGACGAGATGGAGGGCGTGGCCGAAAGCGCGGTGATCGGCGTGCCCCATCCCGATTTCGGCGAGGCGGTGATCGCCGTCGTGATCGGCCAGGGCGAGGAAGCGGCGATCATCGGCCTGGCCCGCGAAAAGCTCGCCGCCTTCAAGTGTCCCAAGCGGGTGATGTTCGTGGACGAACTGCCCCGCAACGCCATGGGCAAGGTGCAGAAGAACCTGCTGCGCGAGCGGTTCACGGGCCTGTTCAGTCAGGACCGGCGCCCGTCATGATTTCATCGGCTTGAATTTCTACGTTCATGCGCCCTTCATGCGCAGGCTGTTGCATAGGCGCAGCGCCGAAAGTTCATAAGGCGCCCGAGGAGACATCCATGAGCAAGCTGCTGATTTCGCTGGCCGCGTTCGGCATGGCTGCGGTGGTGGCGACGTCCGCCTCCGCGCATCCGTGGCGTCATCATCATCATCATCATCATCACTACTATCACCACCATCACCGCCATCACCACTATTGAGGCGGCGCGGCGGCGGGCGTTACGCCGCTCGCCGCCGTTTGACTCCGACATTGGCCAAGGGTTCGAGCAGGTGATGCGCCAGATGGCGTACGACCGGGACCACCACCCCGTCACCGGTCAGGTGGTAGGCGTCGCTGTAGCCCTTGGGCAGGATGTAGTCGTCGCTAAGTCCCATCAGCCGGGCGGTCTCGCGCGCTGAGATCAGCCGGGAGCGGACTCGCTCGCCGTCCACCACCAGGATCACCTGGCGGCTTGAGCCGCCGGCCGGCGTGCGCAGGCACCCGGCGACCTCGTCGAAGCGGACCTCGGCGCGCTGGACCTTTTCACCCGCCGCATCGAGACGCGTGCGCCGATAGACGCCGCCCACCATTCGCCGGCCGGCGCGCTTGGCGGCCTCGACCTTGGCCAGGTTGACCGGCGACATCATCGCCAGGAGGCGGCGCGTCTCGGCCGGGTCGTGCCAGGCGACGCTGGCGGGATGGTCTTCGATCACGTCTGCGAAGACGGTGTTGCGGCGCTCCGGCGCCGGCAGGTTCCACCAGACGAAGCCGGCCTTTAGGCGCTGCGGCAGATTTTCGACAGCGCGGCGCAAGGCCGGGGTGTGGAAGGGTGTGATCGGGCCGGGGGCGGTCAGCGCCGCATCGATCGCTACGTCCTCGCGAACGCCGATGATGAACAGGCGCGGCCTGGACTGCGGCACGAACAGGTCGGCATTGATCACCAGGGCGCCGCAGCGATAGCCGCCCTCGGCGAAGGTGCGGCAGAGGGCTTCAAAGTCGCGGCCGCCGCGGGACGTCAGGGCGCCGCAGACATTCTCCAGCGCGATCAGGCGCGGGGCGCGGCCATCGGCCTTGAGGGCGGCGACCACGTCCCAGAAGGGGTAGAAGGCGCCGGAGCGCTCGGCCTCAAGGCCGCCGCCGATCCCAGCGAGGGACAGGTCCTGACAGGGAAAGGAACCCCATACGAGGTCCGCGGCTCCGGGCAGATCCTGGGCGCCCACCTGGCGCACGTCGCCGACCTTCAGTTCCCCGCCGACTCCGTGATTAGCCTGGTAGGCCAGGCCCTTCTTGCCGTCGAAATCGTTGGCGAACAGGCATCTCCAGCCAGGGCCCAGGCCCACCCGCGCCATGCCGCCGCCTGCGAAGAACTCGTAGAATGTGTTCATGGCCCAGCCTGCCTGTGACCGGCCGGGCTGCTTGGTCCCGGACCCTGACATGCCTGTGGTGGTCCGGTTTGGTTAACGAAAAGCTACCGGGCGGGTGATCCAGCCCCGGACACGGTCCCAAGATACTGGTCGAGCCACGATAGCTCTGCGTCGCGCAGTTGCCGGACATGCTCGGCCTTGCGGATCCCATGGCCCTCGCCCTCCAGGATCAGCAGCTTGGTAGGCGCGCCGACCGCTTTCATCCCGTGCCAGAACTCGACCGACTGGGGCGCCGGGCATTCCACGTCGCGCTCGCCGACATAGATGAAGGTCGGGGTCCTGGCGCTCTTGATGTTCTCCAGCGGTGAGGCGGCGCGATAGGCGGCCGGGTCGTCATAGGCCGAGGCGCCGAAGAACGGGATTATCCACTGGTCGATGCCGTTCTCGCCGTAATAGCTGATCCAGTTGGCGATGCCGGCGCCGGCGATGGCGGCGTGAAAGCGGCTGGTGTGGGTCACGGTCCACATGGTCATGAAGCCGCCG
>FTFU01002334.1_pt1 | contig 13856 bp, 12 predicted proteins | sample 1640511 | NCBI WGS metagenome assembly FTFU01 (sample SAMEA3914789, study PRJEB12502) | metagenome | biome: forest; material: soil | place: Canada | collected 2011-07-03 | depth 0.3 m | reverse complement strand
CCTCCAGCCGCTCGGCCGCAGGCTCGGCGAGCCGCCGACGCCGCGGGCCGGCCAAGGCGGAGATCGCCAGGCTGACCAGGACCGCCGTCATCGCGTTGAGGATCAGCGCCACCAGTCCCGGCTCCCATTCCGGCAGCAGATGTCGCCATAGGCTGAGCGCAGCGGGATGGAGCAGGGCGACATAGCCGACCAGGATGCCGGCGAGCGCGCCTAGCGCCTGAGCCCGCCGCCATAGCAGCACCAGGGCGGCGCCCGGGGCGAGCATGCCGATCGACGCGTAGGCGGACAGGCCCAGCTTGACGATCGACTGGCTGGCGCCGAGCGTCAGATAGACGGCCAGGGCTGCAAAGCCGATCATCGACAGACGCGACACCAGCAACATCGCGCGCGGCTTCAGTTGGCCCATGACCGGTTGCACGATATTGCGGGCGAAGATCGTGCCCGCGGTCATCAGCAGCACCGAGCCTGGAACGAGCGCGAGCAGCGATGCGGTTCCGGCCAGCAGGCCCACCAGCCAGGGAGAATAGCGGCTGGTGACGAACTGCAGCAGCGCCCGGTTGGGATCGCCGCCGGCCGGCGTGGAGCCGGCGAGCAGGGCCGCGAAGCCGAGCAGGATGATGAAGAAATACGAGAGCGAATACAGCGGCTGCCAGATCGCGTTCTGGCGCAGGGCGCGCGGACCGGATGCGGCGTAGCTGAGCTGGAACATGTGCGGAAAGAACCAGGTGCCGAACGCCACATTGAGCGCGGAGGTGACGAACCAGGTGGTCCCCAATCCGGCTCCGGGCTGGAGCCCTGGGAAGCTGCCTATGCCAGGATGGCGCAGTTCGACCTGGCGAAACACGTCCAGCAGCGAGGCGGCGCCGACGTGGCTCGCCGCGGTGGCGCTCAGGACCACGACCAGCAGGATCATCAGCACATCCTTGACCCCGGCGGCGAAGGCGGCTGAACGCAGGCCCGATGTGAAGACGAAGGCCAGCATGACGATCGCCGCCAGCACCACGCTCTGCGTGGCGCCGACACCGCCGCCCAGGGTGAGTTGCAGCACCAGGCCGAGGGCGGTGAGCTGGACCTCGACATAGACCACGGTCGCAAACAATCCGGCGACGGCGACAACCACGCCGAGCCAGGCGGCGCCATAGGCGCGAGCGAAAAAGTCGGCCTGGGTGACCAGCCCGTGCCGGCGGCCCGCCTCCCAGATCCTGGGCATCAGCCAATAGGCGATGACCGAGGCGAGCGACACCGAGGTGAAGGCGAGATAGGCCGGGGCGCCATAGGCCCAGGCGAAACCCGATATGCCGAGTACGGCGAAGGTTGTGTAGATCTCCCCGGCATTGACGAACCAGAAGATCAGCAAGCCGAGCCGACGGCCGCCGATCGCCCATTCCTCCACGGTCTGGGCGCGAGCCTTGTGGCGACCATAGAGGATCGCGCCGACGACCGTGGCCAGCGGGACCAGAAAGGCGATGAGGCCGGTCATGGCTCGCCCGCCACGTCGCCGGTCGCCCGCGCAAGGGCCTCATCGCGCCAGAAGACGAAGGCGATGGCGGCGGAAGCGACCAGCACGCCGGCCATCTGCCACGCCATCTGAAAGGTCACGCCGAAGGGCCTCCAGGCGATCCCGTTCGCGACGCCGGCCAGGCCGAGTTGCCAGGCAAACGGAATGAGCAGGACGAGACGATGCCATGGGCGTCGGGTCGGCTTCTTCATCATCTCTCCGATCACACCGCGCGCCGCCCTGCGTCAGAACTTTGCGGCCAGGGTGAGACTGACGGTCCGCGGGCGATTGGTGATGTAGGCGTCAGGATAGAGACCCTCGATGACTTCGGCGTAGGAGACGATCGTGGTGTCGTTGAACAGATTGTCCACCGTCGCCGTCAGCGACCAAGGACCCTTGCTGACCCCCGCATGCAGGTTCACCAGGGCGTAGCCCTTTAGCACGCGATAGTCGGAGATGGAGGCGTTGAGATCCGTCGCGGTATGGGATGTGTAGGTCACCGAACCCCCGGCGTGGGCCTCGAGTTCCTGGAGGGCGAGGGGCCAGCTATAGTCAGCCGTGATGGAGGCCGTCGTGCGCGGCACGTAAGGCAGCAGGTTCCCGGCCAATCCCGTGCTCGCAATGGGGTTGTTTTCGGTCAGTCGAGCATAGTTGTAGTTGGCTGTCGCGCCGAGCTGCAGGCCGCGAATTGGGTGGACCTCGACCGTGGCTTCGACGCCATCCACCTGCGCTGCGCCGCCATTGCCGGTGTAGGGAAATGAGGCGGTGCCGTTTGTCGCCTGGTTCTGCAGCTGAATATTGCTCCAGTCGATGTGATACAGCGCGCCGTCCACGAACAGCCGCTTTTCAAACCAGCTGGTCTTAACACCCGCTTCGTAGTTGATCAGGCTGTCCGAGGCATAGCCCGAGGGGATGCTGACGTGTGCGATGCCGGCGGCGGTGGTGTCATTGGTGCCGCCTGACCTGTAGCCTTGCGCCACCTGGGCATAGGCTTTCACGGTTGGCGTGAAGTCATAAGACACGTTGAAACGCCCGATCAGGCCGGAATCGCTATAGTGCAGGTGGGGGCCCGCGCCGCCGCCTGGGCCACCGCCAAAGCCGACAATGGCGTCGGACTCCTCATGTGTGGAGATGTCATAGTATCGGCCGGCCGCGATGACTTGAAGTTTGTCGGGCAGGTGATAGGTGACCTCGGCATAGGCGGCGAATTCCTTGATCTGATCATCGACGGTGCGGTCGAGAAACAGGGTCGGGTCGGCCATCGGATAGCCGTTCGCGCCCGCCGTCGGCCAGAAGCTGCGGAAATGGCGCGTCTCGTCCTGATAATAGACCCCCGTCAGCACCTGTAGCGGACTGTTCCAATGGGAGGAGAAGCGGGCTTCGTAACTGTCCACCTTCCGGGCCTTGGGCTGGCTCAGTACGCTGCGTCCCGGGCCGTCATCGGCCAGGCCGAGGAACGCCTGGGCCGCCAGGGAGGCGTCCCGGTTATAGTCGAGGTTGCGCTTAAATTCTGACGCCGCAAATGTAAACGTTCCATAGCTGGGTCGATATTCCAGCACGCCATTGAAGATATTCGCACGCTCGTCAAACGGTTCACGCGCCAGAATAGTCTGATAGTATTTTTGCGAAATGTGGTTCCCCGCGTAGTCTTGCGCCGTAATATATGATCGACCATCCAAATGGGTGGACTCATACATATACATGCCCGACACGGTAAGTTCATCCGTGATCGCCCATTTGGCCGATGCCCTGTATGATTCCGTCTTTTGAGTGTTGACGGCCTTTTCGAACGGATCATCGATCCATCCCGGTGCGTTCTCGTAGTAGCCAGCAACTCGGATCGCCAGTTTATCCTTGACGACCGGCAGGTTGACCGACGCGTCTACGAGCGGTCCGACTGTGGCGCCATCGGTTTGACGGGCCGACACGCTCGCCGCTTCGCTCCACCGGGACAGGTCGGGCTTGTTGGTGATGTAGCGCAGCGTGCCCGCCATCGAACTGGAGCCGAAGGTGGTGCCTTGCGGCCCTTTCAGCGCTTCGACCCGCTCGATATCATATAGCGGCACGTCGAACTGTTGCCCGCCCCCGTCCTGGGAGTTCTCTCCGGTGATCACCACATCGTCCAGGTAGACGCCGACCGTGCCGGCGCCGGCCGACGCGACGCCGCGGATCACGTATCGCTTGTCGTCCGGCCCGTTGTCGAAAACGGATATCCCAGGCACCAAGCGGTAGAAATCATTGAATTCCACTGCGCCGATCTTGGCCAGTTGCGCCCCGCTGACGGCCTGGACGGTGATCGGAATCTTCTGAACGCTCAGCGCATCGCGCTTGTTCGCCGTGACGATGATTTCGCCATTGGCGACGCCGGAGGCGGCTTGGGTCGCCGGGGACGCGGGCGCGGCCTGCGCCAGCACGGGATATGAGACGCTGGCGGCGAATATGAGCAGGGCGCTGCGGCGGGCGATGCTATTCGCTGTGGGCGCGGGCATACGAGCGCCATCGGCGCCATCGGCGCGGATCGGCGAATTGTGGCCTAGGAGCCGACACGCTTTGTACTTCATGCTTTTATCCCCCGTTAAGTGAAGATGAGTGTGTTTGCAGTTCTGATTACAGCCTGCCGATAGGCAGAATTCGCTATTCCACTATTGGCTGTTCAGTTCGTATTTCATGATCTGTCCATGTCGGCCGTTGCGATCACGTTCCAGGTCGTAGACGTCGCCCACTGGACCGGATTTGCCTTGCACGGCAGCGGCGAGGACCGCCAGATCGTCGTCGTCCAGGGTTAGCGTCCCAATGCGCTCATGCGCGGCCAGATGGGCCGTGTTGGTTGCGCCGACGATGGCGGCGGCGACCTGGGGACGGCCCAGCATGGCGCAGGTGGCGACGGTCGCGATATCCACCTGATGCTTGACCGCGACCTGATTGACGGCCGCCAGCAGGTTCTGGAACGGCGCCCATCCACCAAAATCGTCGATGATCAGCTTGTATTTGATCAAGGAGCGATTGGCTATCGCATCGACGGGTTCAGGCTTTCCCAGCCAACGATCGGACAGAAATCCGCCCGCGACCGTGCCGTAGCAAAGAACCGCGATGCCATGCGCGCCGCAATAGTCAATCAGGCCGTGTTCCGGGCGACTATCGAGCAGCGAATACTGCGCCTGGTGGCTGGCGACGGGGACGTTTGCATCGACGATCTGCTTCAGGCGTGGAACGTCGAAATTGGTCACGCCCAGGCGCGCGATCTTGCCGGCCCGGCGCAGGCGGTCGAGTTCGCAGGCGGTCTCGACATGACCCGGCACGTCATAGTCCCACCAATGAAACTGGACCATGTCGATCCGCTCCACCCCCAGGCGGGTCAGGGAGCGATCAATGATCCGTTCGACGTAGCGGCGATCGACCGACGGAAGGTCCGGCAGGTCGGGGACGAATTTTGTATGGATCTGAATTTTTTCGGCATGCGCCGGGTAGGCCTTGCGGAAACCGCCGATCAATTCTTCGACGCCAGTATAAATGTCGGCGCAGTCGAAGGTGGTGATCCCCGCCTCGACGAAGGCGGCCATGTCGGCAAGCGCCTGGCTACGATCAATGGAGCCGTGGTCGCCGGCCAGATGCCAGCCCCCCTTGATGATCCGGGATATATCGTAGTCTGCGGCCAGCGAGCTGCGGGGAATCGTCATTCGAAACTTTCAGGAAGCACAACGGCGGTGGTGTCCGCGCGACGGAAGGCGCGCCGTGCGCCGCGCGTGATCCGAAACCGGGTCGGACAATTGGGGTCTGGGCAGGCGACCTCGGCGTCGCTGCTCATCCAGTCCAGAGGGGCGGTGTCTCTCTGCTTGGCGGGAAGCAAAGGCAGTAAGGCCGCCAGGGAATAGATAGAAAACCCCTGTCCCGGCGGCAGGATCAGCATTTCACCGTGCAGCTCGAAATAATCACCGAGCTTAGCGCCGCAATAGATCTGGGCGTCCGGCGGGCCTACCACCTCGACGCGCAGGTCATATAGCTCGAAATCTCCTTGTCCGTCCGGGTTGGTCATGCAGCCCCACTTTGCGAATGCATAGCCCACCCGTTGCTTGTGGCCAGACTAGGGGCGCGGCTTTGCTCCACGCAGGCGTCCGGAAAAGTTTCTTTGTCGGTTTCGCGTTCTACGCGAGCCAAATCCCACATTTCGCATTTCCGATGTTACATTAAATATCTTTGATCAAAGATATGAAATAAAAGTCGTCCCAAACGGCTGTTCTGTCAAGCCGCTTTCGGCCCGCGGGCCCTTCGCAGGTGGGTCGCAGAGAAATCAGGCGATATGTGCGGCGTCCCGAACAATAATTAATCAGCAAAGTGCGGGTCGGGTGACGACCTTGGCCAAGGCGGCGAAGCATCAGGTTCAATCCTGACGGAAATTCCGCGGCTTAGATTTGAAGGCCCTTCGACGCAGCCTGTGGCGTCGCTCAGGGCAAGCTGGATCACCGCAACGGGCGCAGTGATAACGTGAAACGGAGGGGCCGGCGGACGTATGGCTGCGCCGGGATTGATCTAAATTCTAGAGCAACGCCGTTGCTTGACTGTCGGCTTCACACCCGACCGGCGCACGTCAGGATGTTCGATGGCGCTCGAGATCGAGAAAATCCAATGACGCTTGGGTGAACCGCTCCGGTTGCTCCACATTCGACAGATGCGCCGCATCGAGGATGGCCAGTCGGGCGCCGGGTATCGCCGACGCCAGGGCTCGCGCATCATCGGGTGGCGTCGCCGGATCGAAGGCGCCGCCGATGACAAGAGTCGGGCGGCGGATCAGGCTCACGACCGGGCGCAGGTCCATATCGCGAATGGCGGCGCAGCAGCCGGCATAGCCCAGGGGGCTGGTGGCGAGCAGATCTGCGCGAATCGGCGCAATGGCGGGGTCGCCGCCGCTTGTGAAACCGGGCGTGAACCAGCGCCCGATCACCGCATCGGCGATGGCGGCCATCCCTTGATCCAGCACGGTCTGGATCCGCGACTGCCACCCCGAGGCCGGCCCCATCCAGGACGAAGTATTGGCCAGGACCAGGCGGTCGATCCGCTCGGCCGCCTGGACGCCGAGCCATTGGCCAACCATGCCGCCCTTCGACAACCCGCAAAATGAAACACGCTCCAGGCCCAGCGCATCGAGCAGTTCGACGGCGTCACGGCCGAGGCGGTCGAGGGAGTAGGCGCCGACGGGCGCGTCGGAGGCGCCATGTCCGCGGCTGTCGTAACGCAAGACCCGGAAGCGGGAACTGAAGGCGGCCATCTGCGGCGCCCACATGTCCATAGATGTTCCGAGCGAATTCGACAGCATCAGCACCGCCGCGTCGGCGGGCCCCTCCATTCGCCAGGCGATGTGACAACCATCACTGGTGGTGATCTTGTCGATCATGAGCGTTCGGGCTCCAAGTCGGCCGCGGGCGATCTCCAGCTGCCGTGCGCCAGTCAAAGCCAGGCGTTCGTCACGCGAAGGCTCCAGTGTGGAAGGCCGCCTCGGTCTTGGCCTTGACCTCCTCCAGGGTTACGCCGGGGGCCAGCTCCTTTAGGGTCAGGCCGCCGTGCTTGCGGTCGAGATCGAACACCGCCAGGTCGGTGATCACCATGTCGACGCAGGCCGCGCCCGTGAGGGGCAGGGTGCAGCGCTTCAAAATCTTGGACTGGCCGGCCTTGTTGGCGTGCTCCATGACCACGATCACCCGCTTGACCCCAGCGACAAGGTCCATGGCCCCGCCCATGCCCTTGAGCATCTTGCCGGGGATGGTCCAGTTGGCGATATCGCCGTTCTCGGCGACCTCCATGGCCCCGAGGACAGTCAGGTCGATGTGACCGCCGCGGATCATGGCGAAGCTGTCGGACGAAGAGAAGAAACTCGAGGTCGGCAGTTCGGTGATGGTCTGCTTGCCGGCGTTGATCAGGTCGGCGTCCTCGTCGCCCTCATAGGGGAAGGGGCCCATGCCCAGCATGCCGTTCTCGCTTTGCAGCGTCACGTTCACGCCCTTCGGGATATAGTTCGCCACAAGGGTCGGTATTCCGATGCCCAGATTGACATAGAAGCCGTCCTTGAGTTCGCGAGCGGCGCGCTCGGCGATCTGTTCGCGGGTCCATCCTTTTTGTTGAGGGGCCATCAGAGGTTCTCGTTCACCGGACGGGGACGTGTGGTCACGCGCTCGATCAGCCTTTCATAGCGCGGGCCCTTGACGATGCGGTCGACATAGATGCCGGGCGTGTGGATGCCGTCGGGGTCCAGTTCGCCGGCCTCGACGATCTCCTCGACCTCGACAATGGTCACCCTGCCTGCGGTGGCCATGACCGGGTTGAAGTTGCGCGCGGTCTTGCGGAACACCAGGTTGCCCTCGGGATCGGACTTCCAGGCCTTGACGATGGACAGGTCCGCCTTGAGCCAGGTCTCGCGGACATAGGTCTCGCCGTCGAAGTCCTCCAGGGGCTTGCCCTCGGCGACTACCGTGCCGACCCCGGTCTTGGTGTAGAAGGCCGGGATGCCCGCCCCGCCGGCGCGGATACGCTCGGCCAGGGTGCCCTGAGGGTTCAGCTCCAACTCCAGCTGGCCGGACAGGTACAGCTGCTCGAACAGCTTGTTCTCCCCGACATAGGAGCTGATCATCTTCTTGATCTGGCCGTTGTTCAGCAGCATCCACAGGCCGAAGCCCTCGGCGCCGCAGTTGTTGGAGATCACGGTCAGGTTCTTAACGCCGGACGCCTTGATCGCCGGGATCAGGTTTTCCGGATTGCCGGACAGCCCGAACCCGCCGGACATGATGGTCATGCCGTCGAACAGCACGCCGTCCAGCGCCGCCTCGGGACTAGGAAAGATCTTCTGGGTCACGGATCGCGTCGTCAGAGCGCGGGAACGCGGGGACGGGAAGAGGGGTGCTCGTCCTCGGCGCTCTGGGCCGGGCTGAGCACAAAATCGAAAGCGATTTCCGAAAACGGCGCCTTCAGCCCTTCGGCCCGAATGGCTTCAGGGTCGGCGCGGCGAACCGCTTCGGTGATCAATTCGTCCCGGGTCGCGTAGGCGAAATCGTCATGGACGAAGGGATCGTCGGCGATGTTGATCTGGGTGGTGAGATAGCGGCATCCCGGTGCGGAGACGAAAAAGTGGATATGCGCTGGCCGGTTGCCGTGCCGGCCGATCGCCTTCAGCAGCCGGTCCGTCGTGCCCGCCGGTGGCACGCTATAGCCCGAGGGCAGGATGCTGGTGAATTTATAGCGCCCCTCAGCGTCAGTGCGGATGCGCCGGCGCAGATTGTAGGCGGCTTGGCTCTTGTCGAAATAGGAGTAGTTCCCCAGTCGATCGGCGTGCCAGACATCCACGATGGCGCCGGCGATCGGCGCGCCGCGGATGTCGAGCACCCGGCCATGCATCACCAGTGTCTCACCTTCTTCGGAGCCGTCGTCGAGCCGCGCCTGCCCATCGCTCAGAGGGGCGCCGGCGACATACAGTGGCCCTTCGATGGTTCGCGGCGTGCCGACGGCCGCTCCGGCCTTTTTGTCGGCGAGATCCGCGCGGATGTCCAGGAAACGCTCGAAGCCCAGTCCTGGGGCCCAGAGGCCGAGTTCCGGCGCGCCTTCAGCCAAGAAATTCAGCGCCGCCCAGAACTCGTCGTCACTCACGTCGAACGCGTCGATGGTGGCGAACAGGTCGCCGACGATCCGGCGCAAGATCTGTTTGGCGCGGGTGTCGCCGACGGCGTTGTCCAGGCCGGCGACGCGATCGAGGAAGTCCTGAATGGCGGGGCTGTTCACCAGTTCGGAAGCCATAGGCGTCTCCTTTGTCATCAGTCCGCGCGCGCCCGAGCGGATTTTGAGAATTCAGCGGTCGTCGTCGTGAACCGAAGAAGGATGCCGGCAAAGCGCGGTCACCCTGATGTCCATGAAGGGGAACAGCGGCAGCGTTGAGAGCAAGTCGTGCAACTCGGCGGCGTCCTCCACGTCGAATACGCTGAGATTGCTGTAGCGGCCGACTACCCGCCAAAGGTGGCGCCAACGCCCGTCCCGCTGCAGGTCCTGAGCCCGCGCCTTTTCCGCAGCCTTGAGATCTGCGAGATGGGCGGGATCAAGCCCGTGCGGAATTTTCACATCCATTTCGACTTGGAACAGCATGGGTCGATCCTATTGCGTCGGCGGAATGCTGAAGCTGGGGCGATTCGCCCGATCCCGGCGGAAGAAGGCGACCTTGTCCTCGTCGAGCGCGACGCCCAGGCCTGGGCCGAGGGGAAGTTTCAGCGAGTAGTCGCCATAGCCGAGCGGCGCCTGCAGGATCTCTTCGGTCAGCAGCAGCGGGCCGAAGAGCTCCGTGCCGTAGGCCAGCTCCGGGAAGGTTGAAAAGACATGGGCGGAGGCGATCGTGGCGACCCCCGCCTCGAGCATGGTGCCGCCATAGAGGGCGACGCCTGCGGCGTCGGCGACGGCCTGCACGCGCTTGGCCGCGAACAGACCGCCCGATTGAGCGATCTTGACCGCAAACACATCGGCCGCCGCGCGCGCGGCGAAATCATAGGCGTCTTCGGGACCGCGCAGCGCCTCGTCAGCCATGATCGGGATCGGGGAGCGGGCCGCCAGCCTGGCCATGCCCGCGCGATTGTGGCGGGCGATCGGCTGCTCGACCAGATCGACCCCAGCGTCCGCCAGCATGGCCACGCCGCGCCGCGCAGCGGTCTCCGTCCAGGCCATGTTGACGTCAACCCGGATGCTGGCGCGATCACCCAGTGCGCGCTTGATGGCCGCGACATGGGCCACGTCCTCGGCGACCTCGCGCTTGCCGATCTTGAGCTTGAAGGCGTTGTGGCGGCGCTGCTCAAGCATCGCCTCGGCCTCGTCGATGTCCTTTGCCGTGTCGCCGCTGGCCAGCGTCCAGAGGACCGGCAAGCTGTCGCGCAATCGGCCGCCCAAAAGCTCGCTGACAGGCAGGCCCGCCCGCTGACCCTGAGCATCGAGCAGGGCGGTCTCGACCGCGCATTTTGCGAAGTGATTGCCCACCACCGACGCGGCTACCCGCCGCATCGCCAAGGCCGGACGCGTGGCGTCACAGCCTTGAAGCAGGGGGGCGAAGTAGGTGTCGATCGCCACCTTCACGCCCTCGGGACTCTCGTCCCCGTAGGCCAGTCCGCCGATCGTGGTTGCTTCGCCGATACCGGTCAGGCCGTCCGAACACCGGATGCGCACGAGGGTGAGCGTCTGGCGATGCAGGGTGGTCATCGACAGCACATGCGGCCGGATGGTCGGAAGATCGACGATAAAGGTATCGATGCGCTCGATGTGCGCCACGCGAAGCCGCCCATTTTCTATTATATTCTAGATGGTTTTACGCCCCTTGCGCGGGGTGGTAAAAGACCGTCTTTGTCCGAATCCATACCTGAAAGGTATCATGTGGAGCTTCGGCATCTGCGTTACTTTCTCGCCGTGGCCACCGAGCGCAACTTCACGCGCGCATCGGAGCGGCTGGGTGTCGCGCAGCCGCCGCTGAGCCGGCAGATTCGGGACCTCGAGGAGGAACTGGGCGTCACCCTGTTCGACCGCCAGCACCGGCCACTTGTGCTCACCGCCGCTGGCCGGCTGCTATTTGAGCAGGCGACGCATGTGATCGAAGGCGCGGATCAGATTCGATCCCTGATGGATCGCTTCGGGGCGACCGAAAAGCGGCGCTTCGTGATCGGGTTCGTGGGTTCGACCATCTACGGCATGGTCCCCAGGCTGATCCGCGATTTCCGCTCGGCCGTGCCGCATGCCGACGTCAATCTCGTTGAGATGACCACCCTCGAGCAGATTCAGGCGCTGAAGGAAGGCCGCATCGACGTCGGCGTAGGCCGCATCCGCTTCGATGACTCTGCGATCCGGCGCGAGGTGCTGGAAGAAGAACCCTTGGTGGCGGCGCTTCCCCAAGGTCATGGGCTTTTGGAGTCGGGCGGCCCGGTCTCGTTGGCAGAGCTCGCTCGAGAGACGGTCGTGGTTTATCCGCGTCTGCCGCGGCCCAGCTATGCTGATCAGGTGCTGTCTCTCTTTCGGGATCACAATCTCGAACTATCGACCGTTCAGGAGGTGCGCGAACTGCAAACGGCCATCGGGTTGGTCGCGGCCCAGGCTGGCGTCTGTATCGTTCCGTCATCTGTCCAGCGCCTGCAGCGCGACGACGTCGCCTACCGCCCCCTCCTGGAGATCAGCGCGACCTCGCCCGTCATCATGAGCTGGCGGCGCGAAGACATTTCGGACGAGACCAGTCTGCTGATCGAATTGAGCAAGCAGCTCTATATGCAATAACGAAATAGTCTTTCGTCCATCCTGACCAGCATCGGATCGCGGGGGCCGTCGTCCGCCTGACGCCTCTTCGAGCGATTTTGCGCTGGCCGCGACTTGTCTCCGCGAGCCGCGGTTGGAGCCGGGGCGGCTGAGCGGTCAACCTGACAGCGCCTGGGATGCTGATAGGTTGCGATTCGAGGCAGCGGGCGACCTGCGTCGGGAATTGAGGGGGCGGATTTGGTGACGGGAATGGACTGGGTCCACCGCAATCGCGCCCAGCTTCGCCTTGCCGTGCGCATCACGACGGCCAGTATCGCCGCCTATGTTGTGGGCCGCCAGCTGGGGCTGATGCAGAGCCAATGGGCGGTGCTGACCGCGGTCATCGTCATGCAGGCCAGCGTCGGCGCCTCGCTCAAGGCCATGTTCGACCGGTTCCTTGGAACGTTGGGCGGCGCCGTCTGGGGGGTGGCGGTTTCGCTCAGCCTGCACCATACCGGCTTCACGCCGCTGGTGGTGGCCCTAGCGATAGGGGTGGCGCCTCTGGCGGTGCTGACGGCGTTGAAGCCGGCCTATCGCGTGGCCCCGATCACCGCCATCATCCTGCTGCTGACACCCAACCTGCAGACACTTGGCCCGGTGGAGTCCGCCATCCAGCGGATGCTGGAGATCGGCGTCGGCAGTGTCATCGCCCTGGGTGTGTCGTTGGCCGTCCTGCCTGCACGCGCCCATGGGGCGCTGGCCGAGGCGGTGTCGCAGGCTTTGGGCGCCATGGCCGAGCTGATGACAGTGCTGCCCGGGGGCATGACAGGGCAGGCCGACCTCGACGCCGTTCAGGCCGCCCACGACCGCATCCGGGCCTTCATCGGCAAGGCTGAGATCGCGGCCGACGAGGCCCTGCGCGAACGCGCCAGCCACCTGACGAGCGCCGCCGACCCGGAGCCGGTTTGTCGCACGCTGCGCCGGTTGCGACACGACTTGGCCATTCTCGGACGGACCATGGTCGCGCCGCTACCGGACCCTGTTGGCGCCATGTTGATCGCACCGACCTTGGACGCCGCCGCCGCCATCTCGCGCTTCTTCAACGCCAGCGCCGAGGCCTTCGCCAAGGGGGAGCCACCGCCGCCGTTGGGTGAACTGGACGCCGCCTTCCTGGCCCAGTCCATGGCCGTGACCGAGATGCGACGCCAAGGCGCCACGCGCGCCCTGCCCGACGACGACCTGGGCCGCATTTACGGCCTGGGTTTCGCCCTGGAGCAGTTGCACCGCGATCTGCTGGACCTGGTCGACCGGGGAGCGGAACTGGCCAAACAGGCGCCGCAGACTACAGCGGGCTCGCCGTCCTGAGCGTCTGAAGTCGGCCCTTCGGCGCCCTCTGGTAGGAACTGATCTGGCTCCGCGTCGAGCGGGGCGACTATGTTAGGCTTGTTGGGAGCAACTCCAGGCATGTGGACGCCCTGATTTGAACGATAGTGCGCCATCCATGTCCCGCCTGGGCTTGCGTCTGACGCCGCAGGGGCGACTTCTGTTCGAACCGACGGAAGACGCTTCGATCCTGGACGACAAAATCGCCGAACGGCTTGCCGAGGCTTTCGCCCAAGGCTCCGGGCATGGCCTGGTTCGGCTGGGGGCGGGCGAGATTGGCCGGGCCTTGCCGCCCGCTCTTATGTGGTGGCGCGACTTTGCTGCGCTCTATTTTGGGGCGCTATGCGGGCTAGCTCCTGGCGCAGCCGCGGGTGAACCGTCGGCGCCGGTCCTGCCGCCGCCGAGCGATGCAGACCTAGCCACGCTGGTGTTGACGGCTCCCATGATGCCGGGGGCGGAATATCTGACCGCGGACGTCATGTCGGCGCTGTGGGCGGAACTGGGCGGCGCCTTCACGGCGTCCCTGATGGCAAGCGGAACGGACCTGCAATCGTTCCTCAAAGCGCTGAACCCTGCCTGGAATTTGGTCGGGCGGGTGCATTTCAATCTGGCGGAAAATCGCAACGACCCGGAGCACCCCTTCGCGTTCCTGGCGACCTACACCACGCGGCTGTCGGCTCAGGCCAAGGCCCAGCACATGCCGCTTGGTCAAGCGATGCGCGAATATTCCGGACAGGCGAACCGG
>FTFU01001524.1_pt1 | contig 13949 bp, 16 predicted proteins | sample 1640511 | NCBI WGS metagenome assembly FTFU01 (sample SAMEA3914789, study PRJEB12502) | metagenome | biome: forest; material: soil | place: Canada | collected 2011-07-03 | depth 0.3 m | reverse complement strand
GTATAGGGCGCGCTCGACAGGTCCTGCTCGGCCGCCTGGCCGCTGAACCGGACGGTCAGCCGATCGGTCGGCTCGTACTTGAGCTGCACACGGCCCGCATAGGTGCTGTTACCGCCCTCGTCCTGGCAGCAGGGCGAAGGGCCTGAGCCACCGAAGTTGAAGGAAGCGCCGGACGCGGCGCCGGCCGGGTAATGGTTGCTCCAGTAATTGTCCATATGGCCGTAGTAGCCGGAGACCCTCAGCGCCGCATTTTCACCGAGCGGCAGGTTGAGGGCGCCTTCGGTCTTCGCCTCATTGAAGCGCCCGTAGTTCAGGTCCAGGTAGCCGCCATACCGATTGAGCTCAGGCTGCACGACCAGCGTGTTGACCAGACCGCCCGTGGCGTTGCGGCCGAAGAGCGTTCCTTGAGGGCCTTTCAGGATTTCAACGCGGGCGACGTCGAACAGCGCCATGGTCTGGCCCTGCTGCGAGGTCATGTAGATGTCGTCCACATAGACGGCGACAGGCGCCTCGATGGCGTCGTTGAAGTCCGATTGCGTCACCCCGCGGATGGTGAACTGCTGGCTTTGGCCGCCAAGGCTGCCGGACGCGTAGACGCCGGGCGTGAGTTGCGACAGGTCCGTGGTGCTGGAAAGGCCTTTGTCGCGAAGCTGCTGCCCGGAGACCGCGGCCACGGAAATGCCAACGTTCTGCAGCCGCTCCTCCCGCCGGTTCGCGGTGACCACGACCTCTTGCACCTCGCTGACCGAGGCTTTCGCGGCCGGTTCGGCAGCCACCGCGTGCGCTGCGAAAACGAGCGTTGGCGCCGAGGCGGCGGCCATCAATAGCCTCCGGTTCAAGATCGTCATGAGCACCCTCCCTGATTTTATTGTCCCGGCCATTCGGCCTGGGCGCCCTTCTAAGCATTTTCGAAATTAATGTGCAATGAGCATTATGTCACGTTTTCGATCGCCCTGGCGCGCGCGTGCGGCCAGCCGGCCCGCACGGAGCGACCGTCTTCTTTCGAAAATTGGCGGAAGGGCGACGTGCGCGCTTCGAAGCCTGGGCGCAGGCGAGCGAAGGTTCGGATACGCCCCTCGGTAGGCGCTGGTAGGCCCGGAGGGACTCGAACCCCCAACCAGACCGTTATGAGCGGTCGGCTCTAACCATTGAGCTACGGGCCCCCGATAGGGCGGAACCTGCGGGTTAGCACGGGCTTTCGGCCGCATAAAGGCCCGGTTCAGGTTGCAACGATCAGCTTGGCCTGATCAGGCTGGGCGAGCGCGTCCGGCGGGTGGCGGAGACGGGACGATGAAGCGGATCTGGGGACCAGGCCTTGTGGCCGCGGCGGCCGGACTGGCGCTGGCGAGCGGCGGCGCTTCGGCCCAAACGGCGGCCGGAACGACCGACCGGGCCTTCGACGCCACCACCCTCAGCCTCTCGGCCTATGGCGAGACTAACGCGGCGCCCGACAAGGCCACCATCCCCCTGGGCGTCCAGGTCAAGGCCCCCACCGCCGGCGAGGCCATGCATGAGGACGCCGCACGCATGACCCAGGTGGTCGCCGCGCTGAAGAAGGCGGGCATCGAGCCCAAGGACATCCAGACCTCGAACCTCAGCCTGAACGCGGCCTACGACTACGCCCCCAACCAGGCGCCCAAACTGGTGGGCTATGAGGCGGCTAACACCGTCACCATCATCGTCAACGACCTGGCGCGCCTTGGCCCCGCCGTCGACGCCTCTGTCTCGGCTGGCGCCGACCAGATCAACGGGATCAGTTTCGGCCTGAAGGACCCGCGGGCGGCCGAGGATACGGCGCGCAAGGCGGCGGTGGCGGCGCTGCAGGCCAAGGCCGAGCTCTATGCGATGGCCACCGGCTATCACGTGCGCCGATTGGTCAACCTGTCGGAGGGCGGCGGCTATCAGCCCGGGCCCATCCGGCCCATGGCCCTGATGAAGGCCCAGGCCGCCGCCGCGCCCACCCCGGTCGAGGCCGGCGAACTGACCGTGCGGATCGATATCTCCGGCGTCTACGAACTGGCGAAATAGCGCCTCAGATCACGATCAGGGTTTCGGCCGCCCGGCGGCGGCGCTCGCCCATCCGGTGGTTCAGGGCCGCCACCCGCCGGCTGCCGGTGGTGACGCAAAGGCCGGGGACCAGGCCATGGACCAGGCAGGCCAGGCCCGCCACGATCAGGGCCGCGCCATAGCCGAAGGCGGCGCGCTGGTGCTCGAAATAGCTCTCGTTCACCGAGCGGGGGTGGCTCACGAACAGTTTCTCGAACATGGGCATTCTCCCAATCGGTGGCGGCGTCACGGTAAGAATACTTGACTGCGTCTGAAAATTTTTCCCAATTCACACCGCCATAACCGCCATGTTTGGGAAAAATGCCAACCTTGCCGACGATCACCCTGGACGGCTTCGACATCGGCATCCTGGCGGCCCTGCAGGAGGACGCCTCGCGCTCGGTGGCCGAGATCGCCGCCGGCGTGAACCTGTCGCAGAACGCCTGCTGGCGGCGGATCAAGATCCTGGAGGAGGCCGGGGTCATCAAGAAACGGGTGGCGCTGATCGATCCCGTCAAGGTCGACTGCGGCGTCACCGTCTTCGTCAGCCTCAAGGCCGGCGAGCACAGCGAGGGCTGGCTGGGGGCCTTCGCCGCCAAGGTCGCGCGCATGCCCGAGGTGATCGAGTTCTACCGCATGGCCGGCGATGTGGACTATCTGCTGAAGCTGCAGGTGCGCGACATCAAGGCCTATGACGAGGTCTACAAGTCCCTGATCCGCCTCGCCCGCCTCAGCGACGTTTCCGCCGCCTTCGCCATGGAGGAGCTGAAACACACCCACGCGGTGCCGCTGCCGGCGGCGCCGGACAAGCGGAGCTGAACATTTTCACCCATTCGAGAGCCGCAGCGGGGCGCCCAGCCCCCCTTTGGTCTCGAAAGCTTTGCGGCCCGGCGCTATGATCCCGCATGACTCTCGAACACGACGCCATCGCCCTGGTCGACCGCTTGCAGGCTGAGTACGATCGCTCGGTCGCCCAGCTTCGCACCGATCTTCGGGCCTATCTGAGCGACCACACCCCGCCCGACCCCATCGCCCGCGCCGCCGGCGCCTACGCCTATCCCGAGCTGCGCCTGTCCTATGTGGCCAAGGGCCCCTCGCCGCGCCTGCCCCGGTCCTATGCCCGCTTCAGCCAAGGCGGGACCTACAAGACCACCGTCACCCGGCCGGACCTGTTCCGGTCCTATCTGATCGAGCAACTGTCGCTGATCCTGTCCGACTTCGATGTCGAGGCGGAGGTGGTCCGCTCCGGCCAGGAGATCCCCTTTCCGTACGTCCTGGACGGCTCGGTGGGGCTCAGCGACAGCGAGGCCACCGCCGCAGACCTCGGCCTGCACTTTCCAGCGACCGAACTGGCCTCGATCGGCGACGAGGTCGCCGACGGCCTTTGGACCCCGCACGCGGGCGAAGATCGGCCCCTGACCCTGTTCGACGCCCTGCGCACCGACTTCTCCCTGGCGCGCCTGGCCCATTACACCGGCAGCCCCGCCGATCAGGTGCAGACCTATGTGCTGTTCACCAACTACCACCGCTATGTGGACGAGTTCGTCCGCTGGGGCGCCGCCCAGCTGGGCGATCCGGACAGCCCCTACGAGACCTTGCGCTGCCCCGGCGGGGTGGTGATCACCAAGGACACCCCCGACCCCGAGCGGGCGGCGGCCGAGAGCCCCTGGCGGCGCCACCAGATGCCGGCCTATCACCTGACCGCGGCCGGACGGCGGGGCGTGACCCTGGTCAATATCGGCGTCGGCCCCTCCAATGCGAAGACGATCACCGACCACTTGGCCGTGCTGCGCCCCGAGGCCTGGCTGATGATCGGCCACTGCGGCGGCCTGCGCTCGACCCAGACCATCGGCGACTATGTCCTGGCCCACGCCTACCTGCGCGACGACCACGTGCTGGACGACGTCCTGCCGCCCGAGATCCCGATCCCGGCCCTGGCCGAGATCCAGGTGGCCCTGACCCGCGCCGCCGAGATGGTCACCGGCGACAGCGGCGATGCGCTGAAGGCGCGCCTGCGCACAGGCACCGTCGCCACCACCGACGACCGCAACTGGGAGCTGCGCTATTCCCACAGCGCCCTGCGCTTCAACCAGTCGCGGGCCATCGCCATCGACATGGAGAGCGCGACCATCGCCGCCCAGGGCTACCGGCTGCGCACCCCCTACGGCACGCTGCTGTGCGTCTCCGACAAGCCGCTGCACGGCGAGATCAAGCTGCCCGGCCAAGCCAACGCCTTCTATGAGCGGGCGATCTCGCAACACCTCAGGATCGGCATCGCCGCCGTCGACCTGTTGCGCCAGGAAGGCCCGCGCCTGCACTCGCGCAAGCTGCGCAGTTTCGACGAACCGCCGTTCCGGTAGGCCGGCTCACGCCGCCAGGTCGGCCACCCGAACCAGGTCGTGGTGGCCGAAGCCCTGGCGGTAGTCCAGGACCGAGATCACCTGAGGCGTGATCTGGAACAGGGCCAATTCGCCCCCGTCCGAGGCGGCCATATAGTCCCCCATCTGCGGGAACTTGGCAAAGAACAGGGCGCCGATGCGGCCCATCTCCTCCGGCTCGGTCAGCCGCCGCGCCCGCCCGCCCAGCGACAGGCAATGGATCTGGCCCCAATTCGCATAGGGCAGGTCCACCGTGGCCGAGACCCGATCGTCCCGCGCCAGGTTGCGCGCCTTCTGCGATCGCGCGTCGCAGCCGAAATAGACGTCGAGGCCCTGGCTGGCGTAGCTGACCGTGGGCGCCTGCGGCCAGCCGTCCTCGCGCAAGGTGGCCAGGGTCAGGTCGTGGCCCTGGTTCAGGATCGAGATGATGTCCGCCTTCAGCCGCTCGTCCATGACTTGGCTCCTCAGGGTGGTGGAGGCCTTGCAGGGTGGCTCGTGAAGGGTGCGCGCGGCGTTGATCAGGATCAACCCGGCTTCATCGCAGCGGCGGCTTCCCATCTGTAGCCCCACACCCGCCTCCCGCGTATCAAGGCCCGCATGAACCGACTCGCCTTCCTGCTGCTGCTCGCCGCCGGCGTGTTCTGGGGCGCAGGCTTTCCGCTGGGCAAGGTGGCGCTGCGCGAGACCGATGCGGCGCACATGGTGCTGTGGCGGTTCGTGTTCGCCAGCATCATCGCCCTGCCCTTCGCGCTGAGGCGGCCCGAGGCGCGGGCCCTGTTCCGCTCGCCGCTGGTGCTGGCCTGCGGCGCGGTCTACGCCCTCGCCTTCGAGGTGCAGAACGAGGGCCTGGCCCGCTCCAGCGTCAGCCTGGCCGCCCTGCTGGTCGGCGCCATGCCGGCCCTGATCGCGATCGCCGCCCGGGCCCTGGGCGAGCCGGTCAGCCGCCTGTCCTGGGCCGGAGTGGCCGCAGCCACCACCGGCGCAGCCCTGATCGCCGGCCGGCCTCAGGGGGCGGCGACACCCATGGGCGTGGCGCTGAGCGTCATCGCCCTGTTCCTGTTCCTGACCTGGCTGATGATCCTGCGCCGCGCGCCCAAGCCGCCCACCGCCATGGCCATGCCGGCGGTGACGGTGATCGTGGCCGCCGCCACCCTGGTCCCCATCTCCTTCGCCCTGCACGGCGCGCCGAGGCTGGACCTCAGCCCCACGGTCTGGAGCGCCATGATCGGCCAGGGGATCTTCTGCACCTTCCTGGCCACCGCCGCCTGGCAGTTCGGCGCCCACAGGGTCGGCCACGCCAGGGCCGGCGTGTTCGTCAACATCGAGCCCTTGATGGGCGCGGCGATCGGCGTCGCCCTGTTCGGCGACCGCCTGACCTGGGCCTTGGGCCTGGGCGGGCTGTGCATCCTCGCCGGGAGCTTGATCGTGGTGCTGGGGGAGGAACATACCGACGCGCCGGACCTGGAGGAGGTGGCGGCGACGCCGAGTTAGAGTCACTCCGACGCCGATTGGCGACGCCGCGGATTGCCATGGCTCATGGTTTGCAATGAAGATGGCCATGGCCGAGCGCCCAACACAACCGTCTCAAGGCGAAAGGAACTCCGATGGCCGACGCCGCGCATCTCGTTGAAAAGCTACGCGAACTTCACGCCCGGGTCGCGCATAAGGAAAATACCGACATCGAGAACCTCCGCCAGGTTCTCGCCAAGACGCTGGCGGTGCTCATCGCCGAGTTCGGGCACGTCAAGGAGAAGGACGTCAGTTCGTCCTAGGCTGGTCGATGCCGGTATGGAACGCGCTGATAAAGCCCTTCCCCTTCGATGGGGGAAGGGTTTGGGATGGGGGTGTGTCCGTGCTGTTGAAGGGGTGGCGCAGACGGGCTCCGGCGCCCAATCGCGCTCCTCACCCCATCATTTGCGCGAACACCCCCAACCCTGCCCTTCGCCCATCGAGCTACCGGATTCACACATCGCGAAAGGCTTGCCGGATCAGGCGCCTGATGGCCTTCCTTCCCCCCTTGCGGGGGAAGGTGGCCCGCGAAGCGGGTCGGATGGGGGGTGTCAACGCCGAGGTGATTCCATGAGAGCCCAGAGGGCCAAGCCGCAGATCTTGCTTGCAACTTGGGTGTCTCACCCCCCATCCGTCGGCTCCGCCGACACCTTCCCCCGCAAGGGGGGAAGGAAGACAACCGCCCCGGCCGACCCACGATGTGTGAATGCCCTTCCCCCATCGAGGGGGAAGGGTTCTCAGCCCTCAGGGCGATGCCGACTGCGGCCCCGCCCGCGCCACGAACGGAGACCCCGGCGCGCCGCTCGCGGCCTCTTCCACCGCCCAGGCCTCCCGGGCCAAGGCTTTCCAGTCCGGCGACAGCCTCAGGTCCTCGCAGACCCGCGCCACGATCTCGCCGATCGGGCGCGCCAGAACGTCGCCATAGACGTCCTCGTCGATCAACCGCTCCCAGGCCTCGCCGGACAACCGCTCGACGTCGTCCTCGTCGGGTTCTTCAGCCTCGATAACTCGGCGCACGATGCGGTCGATGCGCTCGCGACGCCGCCCAAGCGGATCATCCTCGGCCGCAGGCGCCGCCGCCGTCCTGTCCCGCGCCTTTTCCGCCATCTGGCGCGCCTGCGCCTCGCCCTGGTCCAGGGCGATCAAGTCCTTCAGAACCTTCGATTGCAGCGCCACGGTCAGCCTGACCGCCCGCGCCACCCGCTGATAGACCACGCCCGGCTCGCTCCGGTCAGCGCAGGCCTCGCCCGCCGCCGCCCCTGGCTCAGCGGCCCGTTCTGCGATTAGCGCCTGGGCCACCGCCCGCCGCTCGATAGCCTCGGAGATATTGATCCCGATCTGAGCCAGCCGCGTCAGCATCACCACCTGCTGCTCGACCGCCGCGCGCACCAGCGCCGGGCCCGCGGCGTCGGCCACGGTCGCATCGACAGCGAGATTTGCGGGATCAACGTGCAGCATGGAACGAAATGGCAACAGAGATTCAAGCCAATGTCAAGGTTTGGAGCACGGCGCGGTTCGCCGGGCCCTAACCTGAAGCAGCCCCGGGAGAGCAGCGGTGCTCCTGTCCCCGTAAACGCGCGCGGAACTGGCGATCGATGCGACGGGTGCGATCACGCTTCAGGGTTTGGGGGATATTGGCAGACAATGGCGCGATTACGACCGGCGCGCTTGGCTTGGTATAGCGCATGGTCCGCGGCTTCGACGACGGGCAGGAACGACTCGTCCGGGGCCGGGATCATCGAAGCGCCGCCGATACTAACGGTGACCCACGCCGACGCCGTCGAGCCGGAGTGCTCCAGGTGCAGGGATTCCACCGCCTTGCGCAGCATCTCGCTGAGCAACTGCACGTCATCAGGACGCGCGCCCGGAACGGCCACGGCGAACTCCTCTCCGCCGAAACGCGCGACGAGATCGGTGGCGCGCCGGCAGGTCCCCTGGATCGCCCCAGCGACCGCCTTCAGGACCTCGTCCCCCGCCAGATGACCGTAGAAGTCATTGTACTGCTTGAATTGATCGATATCGATCATGAGGAAGGAAAAGGACGAGCCGCCACGCATTGCTCGCTTCCATTCTTTGTCCATGTACTCGTCGAAATAGCGCCGGTTGCTCAGGCCGGTGAGACCGTCGACGTTACTCAAGCGCTGCAACGCGAGATTAGCCTCCATCAACTGCCGCTGGCTCTCGCGCAGCGCCCGGTAGGCTTCGTCGCGCTGGAGATGGTTCAGATAGGCTGCAGCGTGGTAGCGGATGCGCGCAACGAACTCGATCTGGTCGGGAAGCTTGACCAGGTAGTCGTTGGCCCCGGCGCGGAAGGCGTCGCGCTTGACCTTCGCTTCCTCCTTTGTGGACAGCACGATGATCGGCGTACCGCTGATCGATCGCTCGGCGCGGTATGCACGCACCAGATCGAGACCATCCGCGCCGGGCATCACCAGGTCCTGCAGGATCACTGTCGGCTTGATCTCGCGCGCCAAAGCGACGGCTTGGCGTGCGTCGAGGCAGTAGTGAAACACGATCCTGGGCTCGTCGCGCAAGGCGCGCCGCACGGCCTCGCAGATCATGGGCTGGTCATCCACCAACAGCACCATGATCGAGGGCAGCGACTCAGGGGGCGATATCGACGGCTCAGCCACCATTGGATAGGCCATGTTCATGTCTTCGCTCCTCTTAAGCTCTAGCGCGTGCGGCGAAGATCTCGAGAAGTTTCGAGCCGATCCGCGGTAGCGGAAGAATCTCGATGGCGGCGCCGAGCGCGGCGACGGTGCTACGCGTGCTTCAAATCGATGCCTGCTGGTTCAAATTCCGGGCGAAAATGCCAGAATTATCTTTCTCGGTAATTAAATTAACCGCCACGTTCTTGGTTTCCGAAATGGAAGGAGGGGCCTGACGCTGGGCCATCTGGTGCAGGTGGTCGAAAACGGCGCGCGGTTCGAGCCGTAATCCAACGCTCACGGGGACAGCTTGGAGGGCGAGCAGACTCTCCCCCTGACGGGTGCTCATGTCCCCGTAAATTGCTGGGCTTGCCGCGTATGCGCGGCGAAGTCCGGAGATGACGCCTAGTCTCCCGGCGTGCAGAGGCGCAATAGTGACTGGCGGGAGGCTCCACATGACTGAGACGAAGACCTTCGAGATCGCTGATGGCGTCTATCGCTTCTCGACCGCTGTGACGGGGATCGGCCCGGAACCGTTCACCTTCAACCAATTCCTGGTCATAGCTGACGCGCCGCTGCTGTTTCACTTGGGGCATCGGCAGATGTTCGCTTCCATCGCTGCAGCGGTCGAGCGTGTGGTCCCTCTCGCGCGCCTTCGATACCTGAGTTTCGGCCATGTCGAGGCCGACGAGTGCGGTTCGCTCAACCAATGGCTGGCGGCGGCCCCGAACGCCGAGTTGGTGCACAGCCAGACCGCGTGCATGGTCTCTCTGAACGACCTGTCGGATCGCGCGCCCCGGCCGTTGGCGCACGGAGAGACGATCGACCTTGGCGGAAAGCGCATGCGCTGGATCGACACGCCCCATGTTCCTCACGGTTGGGAGGCGGGTCTCTTCTACGAGGAGGCTGACGCGACCCTGTTCTGCGGCGATCTGCTGACGCATGGCGGCGATGGGCCGCCGATTACCGAAAGCGATGTCACTGCCCCGGCGATTGCAATGGAGGACATGTTTCACGCCATGTCCATGGCGCCGAATACCGGCGCCGTGTTGCATGGGCTGGCAGACTTGAAGCCTGCTACGCTGGCCCTGATGCATGGCTCTTCGTTCCGCGGAGATGGCGCGGCCGCCTTGCGCGCGCTGGCTTCGCATTGCACTGCCGACTAGACCATTTTCCGCCGAAGTGGACGCCGGTTCGGCGAAGAAAATGGTCCAACTTTAGAGGCTTACGGGCGGCGTCCTGATCGCCGAGGCGGGCCTAGGGGCTTGGCCGCTCCTGGGTCGGGAGCTGTCGGTCGGGGGCGGTCAGGAACCCGACCCCACGGTGACAAGTGCCTGTCCCCATAAAATGCTCCTGTCCCCATAAAACGAAATGACCTGCCCGCTTGTCGTGGAAAGGTCCCGGCGATGGACATTTCGCTTAGGGCGGGGTCGAGGTCTCGCCTCCCGGGGCGGCTGAACGTTAGGGATGAACCCTCCGAATTCCTGAGGGCTCAGAGAACTTCGAAAATGTTGTAGACCGGCCCTTCCGGCAAGCGGTGTCCGATCCCGATGGCTATCACTTTATTTAGCCACTCGTATTTCAGGTCCGCCGTGTAGAAGAGCGGATTGATCCGGAAATAATATTCGGCCGGGTCGACAGGGTCGCCGTTGGCAAGACGCGCCAGCACTTCGGGTGCGCCTGCGCGGATGCCGGCATAGGTCATGGCGATCAGCGCGCGGTCGGAGGTTTCGAGGACCAGCCTGCAATCAAGCAACACGCTGCCGTCGGGCCGGACAGCCTGCCAGTCGCTACCGCCCTCCCGCACCCGGCCCGACAGCCGCTCACCCGCGAACGCGCCGCTCGGGATGACCCCCACTTGCCGGACGATCGGATCGCCGCCGATCTTCTGGACCTCGCTGACGTCGAGCCGCATCGTGAAGAGCGGCCGCGTCCTCACGCTGGCCAAGGCTTCTGGAAGCTTCTGTTCTGTAGGGGCCATTATCGCATGTCCTTGGTATCGGGTAAGGAATCTTATCTGTGAGGCCCGGGCCTCAATCGAAATCCGTCGAGTGCGACACGTCCTCCCACGCGTCCAGCTCGGCGAGAAACGCGGCGGTCCGGTCGCGAACGAGACGCAACGCATCGCCGCCGAGGACGAGATGCACGGGCGGATTCTCGGCCTCGACCAGATCGAGCAGCACTTTCGCCGCCTTGGCGGGATCGCCGGCCTGCCGGCCGCTCTTCCGTTCGCGCGCTTGGCGGACCGGTTCGAACAGCGCATCGTAATCTGGGATGCTGCGCTCCGACCGGACCATCGACGCGCCTGCCCAAGCGGTACGGAAGGACCCCGGGGCGATCGCCGTCACATGGATGCCGAAGTCGCGCACCTCTTTGGACAGCACCTCGGAGATGCCCTCAAGCGCGAACTTGGAGCCGGTATAAAAGGCGATTCCCGGCAGCGCCGCGAGCCCCGCCATCGAGGAGATGTTGATGATGTGGCCGCGCCGGCGCGCCCGCATCCCGGGCAGCACCGCCTTGATCATTGCAACCGCGCCAAAGACGTTGACGTCGAATTGGCGGAGCAGGGCGTCGAACGGCGATTCCTCCAAGATTCCCTCATGTCCATAGCCGGCATTGTTAACCAGAACGTCGATCGCGCCCACCTCGCGCTCCACGTCGGCGACGACCGGTTCGGTCGCGGCGAAGTTGGTGACGTCGAGGATGACGGCCTTCGCCCGCCGCGGGTCGATGCGTTCGAAATCGGCGCGCGCCGCCTCGTGCCGGACCGTGCCGACGACGTGGTGGCCGGCGGCGAGCGCGGCCTCGGCGAACGCCCGTCCCAGACCTTGGCTCACCCCGGTGATCAGGAAAGTCCTCGCACTCATCGTCCCGGCCCTTTTTCGGGACGGATGTCGATCGGACCGCGTGGCGGCAGGGGGCATGGCGATTCCTTCGGTCTGGAGGCTTGAATGGCGACGTCCCGAAGCAGCGCTCGGAACCGGGACGGCGCGCGTCATCCGGATTTTTTCCGCGCGAGCAGCTGGCGATATTCGGCGACGGGCATGCCGCCCCATCCCCAATTCTCCATCTCGACTTCCTGGAAGACGACCCAGGTCCAGTCGAGCGGCTTGCCGAGCACGTCGAGTAGCACCTGGCTCATTCCCTTGTAGATGGCGGCCTTTTGCTCGGGCGTGACATGGTCGACCCCCGGCTCGGTTCCTTCGCGGGTCAGCTGGACAGTGACGATAGGCATGGAACGACTCCTGATTTGTCCGAAATGCGTTGCGCACCGGGCGCTGCAGCCCAGCGCCCGGTGCGCAAAGGCTCAGTGGCCGGCGCTCTGGCCGCCATCGACGTGGAGGATCTCGCCGGTCACGAACGGCGCATTCTCGAGATAGAGGATCGCGTCGACGATGTCCGCCATCTCGCCCATGCGGCCCATCGGATGCAGGCCGCCGAGCATGCCGTGGTTCTCGACCGGGTGCATCGGGCTCTTGATGATGCCCAGCGCCACGGCATTCACGCGGATGCCGCGCTGGGCATATTCGATCGCTAGGCTCTTCGTCGCCGCATTCAGCCCGCCCTTGGTCAGCGAGGCGAGCACCGAGGGGACGTTCGAATTGGCGTGATCGATCAGGCTGGTCGAAATCTGGACGACATGGCCGCGGCCATGCTTCTCCATAGCCCTGACAGCATGCTGGGTGATGAAGAAGAAACCGTTGAGGTTAGTCGACAAGATCTGGGCGTATTCCCTGGCGGTATAGTCGGTGAAGGCGTTCGGGATGAAGATGCCGGCATTGTTGATCAGCGTATCGACTCGGCCGAAGCGGGCGAGCGCTTCCTCGACGACGCGCTTTCCTGTCTCGGGGTCACCGATATCGCCGGTGACGGTGATCAGGTCTGAATCGTGCGACGGCTTGATCGTGCGTGAGGTCGCGACCACGCGATAATTGCGTTTGCGGAACGCGGCGACGGTCTCCGCGCCAATTCCTTGCGATGCGCCGGTGACGATGGCGACTTTCTGTTCTGCACCCATGAGATGATCTCCTTGTCTTGACCTCGGGCGCGCAGCGCCGCCGGCCCATTGCGGTGCTGGACATCTATGTTCATTCGGCTGGAGAGCGAATATACGTCAGGCGGTCGGCACTCTTCCGAAAATAGGATGAATGGGACGTCTACCTAGGCGAGGAAACCGCGTGGTCGGCAGGCCCTTTGGTTCGCCGTGACCCGGCTATCCTTCGATCGGCGTCGCTACGCTCGCAGAGCGTTGGTTCAGCGCGTCAGCGTGCTCGCCTCTGCCGAAAGCCGCGCGAACGCCTTGCGCAGCCGCGGCGCGGCAAAATCCATGAACGCCCGCACCTTGGGCACCAGCGTGCGCCCCTGCGGCGTGACGAGATGGACCGGCATCGGCGGCGGTTCAGCGTCGCGCAGCAGCGTCTCCAGTGACCCGTCCTGCACGCGCTCGGCGACATGGTAGGTATAGAGGCGCGTCACGCCGCGGCCCTCCACCGCCGAGGCGAGGGCGGCGCGCACGCTGTTGACGACGAGCCGCGGCTTGAAATGGACCACCCGCGCGATCGCGGAACCGGCAGCGGGAGGAAAGACCCATGTATTCTGCCCGACATAGGTCGTAGTCACGATCTGGTGCTTGGCCAGGTCAGCAGGCTCGTCGATGCGCGGATGCCGCGCCAGATAGCGCGGCGATGCGACCACGACCCTTTTGACGTCCCCGCCGATACGGACGGCGACCATCGAGGAATCGGGCAGATCGCCAAGACGCAGTGCGACATCGATCCCCTCCTCAACGAGGTTCGCGGAGCGGTCGAGCAGGACCAGGTTCACCGACACGGCGGGATAGGCTTCGAGATAGGCGTCGACGATCGGTCGGAGAATTTCCTCGCCGCTGATCGGTGGCGCGGTGATCGTCACCGTCCCGCGCGGCGCGGTACGCTCGCCCGCCACGCTCAATTCGGCTTCTTCGAGATCCACCAGCACGCGCCGGCAGGCCATGGCGTAGCGCGTGCCCGCCTCGCTCAGCTTCATCGTTCGCGTGGTGCGATGGAGCAACTCGGCTCCGACATGCGCCTCAAGAAAGGCGATCGCTCGGCTGACCGCGGCGGGCGACCGGCCGAGCCGACGCGCCGCGGCGGCCAGGCTGCCCTCGTCCAGCGCTGCCACGAATACCTTCATGGCTTCGATCCGGTCCATCTATTCTCTCGCCAAACGGAATAGAATTGCCCATTAACTTCCCATTATCTCTGGAGCAAGGCGGCTCGCCTGTCTCTTGGAGAAATCAAGCCGTGACAGTCGCGATCCATCATGCCAGTTTCGATGCCTACCGTAGCGACAGGACTCCTGAAAGCGGCCCTCCCCAACGTCCGAG
>FTFU01001624.1_pt1 | contig 13955 bp, 11 predicted proteins | sample 1640511 | NCBI WGS metagenome assembly FTFU01 (sample SAMEA3914789, study PRJEB12502) | metagenome | biome: forest; material: soil | place: Canada | collected 2011-07-03 | depth 0.3 m | reverse complement strand
CTGCTGCATTTCACGGGTTTCCAGGGCCCGTGGAGTCAGCAGCGGCTTAGGCCCTTCTTCGGTGAACGCATCCCCTTCGGCCCCGACGGCCGAGGGCGCAACGGGCAGGTCTCCGCCCTGGAAGTCAGGGTGCGAGACACGGCCCACGTGCCAGAGCTGGAGGAAGATGCGGCCGCCTTGCGCATGCACGGCATCGGTCACCGCCCTCCATGCCGTCACCTGGTCGGCAGTGTGAATGCCGGGGGTGCGGGTGTAGCCGCGGGCCTGATAGCTAATCTGGCTGCCTTCCGTGATGATCAGGCCAGCCGATGCGCGCTGGGCGTAATAGGTCGCGGCGGCCGGATGAGGCAGGCCGTCGCCGACGGCGCGCGAACGGGTCATGGGCGCCATGACCACCCGATTGGGCAGATCCAACGCTCCCAGACGATAAGGGGTCAACAGGCGCAACACAGGCCCTCCGCAGCGATACTTGGGACCGAAGAATGCCGCGACGGCGACCGTGAATGACCTATCCGTCGGATAGGCGCGTCGGGGCGTCGATAGCCGGGCCAAGCGCCAGGCCGCCGTCGTTGAACAGTTCTGCGCCGGTCATGAAGCTCGACGCGGGCGAGGCCAGAAACAAGGCCAGCCCTTTGATCTCCTCGACATTTCCCAGCCGCCCCAGGGGAATCATCTCCGCCATTCGCTGCTGGATGGCAGGGTCTTGGGTGGCGCCGCCACCGATGTTGGTGACGAAGGGACCGGGCGCGATGGCGTTGACGAGGATGTTGAAGCGGGCGAGTTCCAGGGCCGCATTGCGCATAAAATGCGCCGCCCCGGCCTTGGCCGCCGAATAAGCGATGCCGATCGGAAAGGCTCGGACCGACGACACCGAGGTGGTGATGATGATCCTGCCTTGCCGCCGGGGCTTCATATGACGGACCGCCGCCCTGACGCTCGCGAAGACCCCGTTCAGGCTGATGTCGATAACCCGGTCCCAGCGACTGTCGTCATAATTTTCGAGCGCTCCGTCGTCGCTTCGCTGACCATCCGGTCCGAGCACCGAGCTACCCGGGTCGATGCCGGCGTTGGCGAACAGGATGTCCAGGGGCCCGTGATCCGCGACCGTTTGGTCGACGGCGAGATCCACCCCACGGCGATCGGTGACATCGACCAGGGCGCCTCTGACATCGAATCCCCGCGCGCTGAGCCGCGCGGTCTGGGCGTCGAGTCGTTCGGAATCGACGTCAAACAGCGTCACACGTGCGCCGTGTTCGGCCAACACCTCGGCTATGGCGAGACCGATGCCGCTGGCGCCCCCGGTCACGATAGCGACCTTCCCGGTCACGTCGAACATGTCCGACAGCTTCATATGGCCTCTCCACGTCAACTTCTCACGATCGGCACGTGGGCCGCGCGCGTCCCGGCGATCACCTGCCTATCTCATCGCGACCGAAGATAGGTAGGTGAGTCACGGCGGCGTCGGGGCCATCTGGGCGTCCTGCAGTTCGTGATCCAAGGCTGCGCCAGACATTAAGAAGGGAACGGCGCCTATGAGGGACCTGTCGGGCAAGACCGCATTCGTCACCGGCGGCGCCAGCGGAATCGGCCTGGGGATGACGCGGGCCTTCCTTGAGGCCGGCGTGCGCGTCGCCATCGCGGACGTTCGCCAGGATCATCTGGATCAGGCGGCGGCGGACCTGGCCGGCCATGCCGACGTCTGCTTCATCAGGCTCGACGTCACCGACAGGACGGCGTTCGCCGCAGCGGCGGACGAAGCGGAGGCGCGGCTGGGCCACATCTCGATTCTATGCAACAACGCCGGAGTCGGCGTGCTCGGCGATGCGAAGGCCAGCCGTTACGACGACTGGGACTGGACCTTGGCGGTCAACATCGGCGGCGTCGTGAACGGTATCCAGACGTTCCTGCCCCGCATGCTTGGCGCCGAAGGGCACATCGTCAACACCTCCTCCATCGGCGGCATGCTGCCCATGCCCGGCGGCATCGCCTACATCACTTCAAAAGCCGCCGTCATCGGCTTGTCCGAAGCTCTGTGTTCCGACCTCGAGGGCGACGGAATCGGCGTGACCGTGCTGATCCCCGGCCCGACCGCCAGCAACATCCACGAGGTGGCCAAGCTGCGACCGGAGATCTACGCTAACACCGGACTCGCCATAGTCGAAGAGCGCCTGGCCGCCGGCCCGCTCTTTCCAGGCGGGCTGGCGCCGATCGAGACGGGCCGTATGGTGATCGAAGCCATCCGCGCCAATCAGCTTTACCTCTTCAGCCACAACGAATTTCGCTACGGCGTCGCCCAGCGGTTCGAGGCGATCCTGACCGGCTTCAGGCCGGGCCCTGTCGACGAGAAGGTCGCCGAGTCCTACGGCTTTCCAGCCTACAACTCACTGTTCGAAAAAATCGCCGCCGCCCATACGGCGCAAGGGAGCCAGGGATAGACAAACATGCAGCACGTTGAAGGCAAGGTCGCGTTCATCACGGGCGGCGCGAGCGGGATTGGCTTCGCGATGGCGCGGGTCTTTCTGCAAGCGGGAATGAAAGTCGTCATGGCCGATAATTCTCAGGCCAATCTCGACGACGCCGCGGCCCAGATATCCGGCGACAATCGCGAATACATGTTTATTCGCTTGGACGTCACCGACCGAGCCGCCTTCGCAGCGGTCGCCGATGCGGCGGAAGCGCGTTTCGGCAAGGTGCACGTCCTCTGCAACAACGCCGGCGTCGGCATGTCCGAACTCATGAGCCGGGCGGACTATTCGGCCTGGGACATGATGATGGGCGTCAATGTCGGCGGCGTCATCAACGGCGTCGTGACCTTCCTGCCGCGTATTCGAAGCCACGGCGAGGGTGGCCACATCGTCAACACCTCGTCGATGGCGGGAATTCTTCCCCTGCCGGACGCGGGAGGGATCTATACCACCAGCAAATTCGCGGTCCGGGGCCTGTCGGAGTCGTTGCGCCTGGCCCTGGTTCCCGACCGGATCGGCGTCTCGACGCTGTTCCCTGGCCTGACGCGTTCGCGCATCCTGGATAAGGCCAAGGAACTCGCCGCCGAGTCCGACAAGGAGCTCGATCCAGTGAGCGCCAGCTTCGCGGTCGCTCAGCACCACGCCATGGACCCCATGGACCTCGCTGGCGCGGTTCTCGACGCGATACGGCAGAATGAAGCCTACATCATCGGACATCCCGAGTTCCGAGAGGAGATGCAAGGCCAGCACGACGAGCTGATGGCCTCCATCCGCGACGACCTGCCCATGGACCCGCGGCGCGCGGAATTCGAGGGCGGCCGTCGCGACCTCATCAAGGACATCAAGGCGGCCATGGAGCCTTGGTGAAACGGCGGTCCCGGCTCAGGGAATAAGGCCAAGGCGGCGCGCGCGCTCGACCGACTGCTTGCGGTTGCGCACGCCGATCTTGTCGAAGATCTGCTGCAGATACCATTTCACGGTGCCCTCGGTCAGGCTCAGGCGGTCGCCGATGTCACGATTGGAAGCGCCGGCGCCCGCCAGCGCCAGGATCTCGATCTCGCGGCTGCTGATCTTGCCGCAGATCGCGATCTCCTCTTCGGCGTTCTTGACAACGGTTGGCTCGTCGACCGGCTCGAGGCACGCCGCCAGATGCTGCAGGAACTGTTCCGAGACCTCGTCGGGCTGCCGTTCGGTCAGGCTCATCTGACGGATCAGGCCGGCGATGGGCTCGCCTTCATCGAGGAAGCGGCGGACCATGCGCCCTGGCGCCGCCTTTGGCAGAGCCTGCGCCAGCGCGCGTTGCGCCGCCAGCCGCTCGCCCGACAACAGCAGAAGTTCCGCCAGCAGGATGTCCCATTCCACGGCGGCGTAGACAGCCTGCGCCGCCGAGACGAAAGAGCGCCACTGGCGGGCGAGGCCCAGCGCCTCGCCCAATCGATCCTCCGCCGCCAACAGCCGACAGGTCCCGAGGGCCACGGCGCCGTCGAGCGTCGTGTAGCGATACTGCCCCCGTGAAAGGCTGGCGGCGCGATGCGCGCGGAGCCCGCGCCGGCGGGCGAAACGGTCGGCGTCGTCGGGCCGCCCGAGGCGCAACAGAACCCGCAGCTGCTCGGTGTTGGCTGCGATGCGCAACTGGTCGAGATCGTGGCGGCTCGCGAACTCCGCGGCCTCATCCAGGGATTTCAGCGCGGCGTCGGGATGGCCCTGCAACACCTGCAGGCGCGATTGCGTGATCCAGCCGAACACCAACTGATCGACGAAACCGGCGGAGGTGGCGAGCGGCATATAGTGCGTGACCAGGGCTTCCGCCTCGTCGATTTCGTTGCGCTCGTAGTGGAGATAGGCAAGCGCCAGGGCGACGACCGAGCCGAGCGGATCATCGCGGCCGGCGAGCTGCTGGGCGGTCCTCAAGCCGCTGGCCAACAATTCCTCGGCGCGGTCCATCCGCCCCAGCAGCATGTAGGATGGGCCGGATATGGCGGCGACGAAGATCTCGCCATGGCGCCGTCCGGTTCGTTCGACCTCCTCGCGCGCCAACGCGTCGAACCGGTCCACCTTGCCGAGCTTGTACTGTTCGCGCTGGGCATATTGCAGGGAATTGTACAGGCTCCCCATCAGGTAGGGGTTCGCCACCCGCTCCTGCTGATTTCGTAAGGCTTCAAGACATTGGCCTTCAAGCGCTTCGATGTCGTAAGTGGCGTGCGAAAGCTGAGACTGGCGATGAGCCGCAAGGAGCCTGAGGCTATCAAGTTCCGACGCCTCGGGGGTCGACCGCTCCATCTCCCGCAGGCGGGCCTGAGCGACCGCCACAAGACTTTTCGCCTCCGCGATCCGCCATTGGGCGATGAGTCGCCAGGCCAGGATCAGCATGAGCCGCGGATGTAGGCCCAGGATATGGGAGGGGATCTTGCCGGCCATGGCCTGGACCGCCGGCTGCATGCCGGCCGCGAACATGCTTTCGCAATGCTCGTCGAGAATCTGCGCCGCGTAGAACGGATCCTGGCCCCTCAGCGCGCAGTCGAAAGCTTCCACATACCGTCCGGCCTGGGTCAGCCATTCGGCCGCGCGCCGGCAAAGCTGCGGACCGGCTCCTGGCGATTGATCCTGGAGGTAGCGGCGCAGAAAGCCGGCGAACAGATGGTGATACCTGTACCAGGTCCGCGTCTGGTCGAGCGGGAGAACGAACAGTCCCGACTCCTCGCACTGTTCGATCAAGGCGCGGCTGCCCTGCGTCTGTAGAACGGCGTCGCACATTCCAGGACAGAAGCTGTCGAGCACCGAGGTCTGCAGCAGGAAGTCCTGCAGCGCCTTGGGCTGGCGTGAAAACACGTCCTCGACAAAAAAGTCGGCGATCTGTCGCCGTTCGCCGGTGAAGCTTTCCAGAACCCGCTGGCTCTCCGGCTCCAGGCTCAGCGCCATGCTGAAGAGCTTGATGCCGACGATCCATCCCTCGGCCCGCTCCTGCAGCAACCGCACCTGGTCCGGGTCGAGGACGCCTTGGCCGCTGCTGGCCAGGTATGCGCGAGTCTCATCCTCACCGAATTGGAGATCTTCGGCATAAAGTTCGACGAGTTCCCCAAGCGCGCGCAGGCGCCCCAGCGGAATGCCGACGTCTTCCCGCGATGCAACCACGACCCGCATTTCCGCCGGGGCGCCGGCGATGAGCATTCGAAGGCAGGCCAAGGCCTCCGTATTCTTCAGGCGCTGGGCGTCGTCGAAGAACAGGTAGCAGGGCCGGGGCGCGTCCGAAAACCGATCGCATAACGCCTGGATGATCGCGCGCCAGCCATAGTAGTTCTGACCAGGCTCGAGATCGTCGGCCGGCTCCCCTACAGGGTGCTTCTCGGCCTCAGTCGCCTGGAGCAGGTTCTGGGCGAAGGACATGGGATCGCCGGAGCGGGCGTCAAGGTCCATCCAGATGACCGTAGCGCCTTCACTGGCGCACCGCTGCGCCCACTGCTGCAGCAGGCTCGTCTTTCCGTAGCCGGCCGGGGCCTGGACATAGGCCAGTCGCGCGCCCGCGGCCCGTTCGAGCAACGCGATCAACCTTGGCCGATCGACAAGGGGCTGACGAGACATTCGCGACTGCTGACAACCTAGGTTCGAGTTTGCGGTCGCTCCCAAATGCGCCGTCTTGTGATCCGTTCGCTCCACAAACCCTCCGCATCTGTCGTGCGGTCACTTGATTCCCCGCCCTGGGAACGCGGCTGAGACAATTCATATCAAGCCCGCCGCTCGGTTTCCATCAGAAGCAGGTTTTGCAAACACGACGCCTATCTCAGGGATAGGTCCGAGCGATGGCTTGCTGCTTTACGCCATTGTGCAGGATGGCGTGCCGATAGCGCGCTCTTGACTTGAACCGAGACCAGTAGAGGGCCTTCAATGAACGTGGGCGTAGACAAGGGCGGCCTCGACGGCGCGCGGTTGGCGCATCTGGAGCGAACGATCCAGCGGGATATCGCCGACGGACGTTATCTGGGCGCAGCCGTTCTCGTCGCCCGGCATGGCGAGATCGGCTTGCTTGCGGCCATGGGCACGCAGAGAAGCGACGATCCCAAACCGGTCAAAGAAGACTCTGTCTTCAGCCTGTTTTCGATGACCAAGGCCTTCACCAATGTCCTGGTTCTTCGGGCGATCGAGCTCGGCCGTTTCGCATTGACGACCAAGGTTTCCGACATCATCCCCGAATTCAGCGGCAAGCCGCGCGAGAACATCACGCTCCAGCACCTGTTGACGCATCGAACCGGCCTGCCGCCGGTTTTCACGCCGGCGCCCGGCATGCCGATCGACAGACTGGACGTGATCGTCAAGGCGATTTGCGGCACGCTTCATGCGGCCGATGAGCCGGGGGGCCGGATCGCCTATTCCCCGATGGCCGCCCACGCGCTGATGGGCGAAATCCTACAGCGCACGGACCCCGAAGGCCGGCGTTACCGAGACATCGTCGCGCAGGACCTGCTGGACCCGCTTGGCCTGGCCAGTACGGCGATCGGCGTCCGGCCAGACCTGAAGGCGCGCCATATCGTGCCGGAATTTCCACCGTCGTTTCCAGCCACCCACCCCAGCCACAGCGTGCCTGGCCCTCATGGGGCGTTCGCGGATCCCGAGGCGGAAATGCCGTGGGTGGGCGGAGTATCAACGGTCACGGACATCTGGCGGTTCGCCGAAATGCTGCGCCGGGGGGGGGATCTGGATGGAAAGCGCATCCTGGCCCCCAGGACCATCGACCTCGCCACGCGCAACATGACCGGCGATCAGCCCAATGAAATCTACAAGGCGATGGCCTTGAGCAGGGGCTGGCAGCCCTATCCCGCCTATATCGGACTTGGATTCTCCCTGCGCGGCGACGAGATCTGTCATCACCAATTCGGCACCTTGTCGACACCACGGGCCTTCGGCAACCATGGCGCCGGCAGCACGCTATTCTGGATCGATCCTGAGTTGGACATGACCTTCGTGTGCCTGACCACCCGCCTGTTGCCCGAAGCGGACAATGTCGAACGGTTTCAGCGCCTGTCCGACATCGCCATATCGGCGGCGGTCTGAAAGCCGCGCGCCGAACCCTACTGTAAGACGTGCTAGGCGGGGCTTTCCAGGAGGATGTCGCCCCGCCCGCAAACAGGCGGCGCCTATTCGTGCGTAAACCGCCAGGCTTCGCCGTCGCGCTGAATCCATCCGGCCGTGGGATCGGCGAAATGCGTGCCGATCACCATGACCTCGCGGCCTTCGTAGCGTCTGAGGAAGTCTAGCCGCGTGACCCGGCTGTGCTCATGATCGTTGCAGAAGCGATTTCGCATCGACGGCTCTGCGCACTGCAATGGGTGGTGCATCACGTCGCCGGTGATGACCGCCTGCTCGCCATTCGATGAAATCCTCACGCTCACATGGCCCGGCGTATGGCCTGGCGTCGACTCCAGCCACAGTTCGTCGCAAACGTGATGATCGCTTCCGACAAAATCCACCAGGCCGGCGTCGAAGACCGGCTGCAGCGAGTCGGAAATGTGATCGACCTCGGCATGCGGCGTCCCGACCAGGCTCCGGATGAAGTCGAGCTCGGTCTTGCTCATGAGATAGCGAGCGTTTGGAAACGTCGGCGTCCATCGCCCGTCGACCAGCCGAGTATTCCATCCGACATGGTCGAGGTGAAGATGGGTGCACAGAACCGTGTCAATCTCTTCCGGTGCGAAGCCAGCGCTGGCCAGGTCGGCGAGGAAATCGCTTGTGCGCATGTGGAATATGGGCGCCAAGCGGTACTTGTGCTCACCGATGCATGTATCGACCATGATCTTGCGATCGCCGATCCGTACGGCGAACGCCTGAAAGGCCAGAACGATCTGGCCCTCCGGCGTGGCGTGATGCGGCTGTAGCCAAGCCTGTTTTTGCACCAAGTCCGGGGTGCAGTCGGGAAACATGAAATCGGCGTCGATCTGTTCACGGAATATCTCGACGATGCGGACGACCTCCACCTCGCCGATCCGCCAGCGCCTGATGTGCTCCGCCGCCATAGCGGTTCCTCCTGATCTGTTCAGTTGTTTTGCGCCGCACGGATCATGTCCGCGCCTTTTTCCGCGATCATGTAGGTCGCAGCCACCGTGTTGCCGGACGGGATGCCGGGCATGATCGAAGAATCGACCACGCGCAGGCCGCCCACGCCGCGAACCCGTAGCTGCTCGTCGACCACCGCCATCGGACCGTCCCCCATGGCGCAGGCGCCGACCGGGTGACACATGGTCTGAACCGTCTCCCGGATGAACCGGCGGACGGGCTCGCCGAGCGCGCCTGGCTTGTGTTCGGACAGCACCAGCGACGCCAACGGTTCGTTGGCGAAGATCCGTCGCGCCCAGGCCACGCCGGCGGCCAAGGCGTCCTCGTCGCGGTGATCGGCCAGATAGTTGCCGATCATGGCGGGCGATGCGTGGGGGTCCGCAGACCGCAGCCATACGCGGCCGCGAGAGGCCGGCCGGAGGGCGCAGATGGCGGCGGTCACGCGCGGCGTCGGATCCGGCGCCATCCGGCCGGCTCGATCGTAGCTGTGGCTGATCGGCCGGAAGTTGATCTGCAAGTCAGGGCGATCGACCTCGGGCGAACTGCGCACGAAGGCCACCGCCTGCGAGGCGCCGATGGTCAGCGGGCCTTGCCGCGCGAACAGCCAGCGGGCGCCTTGCGCATAGGCCCGCCACCCGCGAAGCATGGCATTGAGTGACGCGCCCGGCCGAACGTTGAAGGTCATGTGGACGTAAGGATGGTCGATAAGGTTCTCGCCCACGCCGGGCGAATGGACCTGCAGAGGAATGCCAAGCGCCTGCAGGGCGTCCTTGGGGCCGACGCCGGAGGACAGCAGAATTCGCGGGGATCCGATCGCGCCGGCCGCCACGATGACCTCGTCGGCGGCCAGCGCCGTGCGTCGCTCGCCACGATGGACATAGTCGACGCCCGTGGCCCGGTTGTCGGCGATGCGGACGCGCTCGACCTGGGCTTCCGTCACAACAAGCAGGTTGGGCCGGTTGAACGCGGGTTCCAGATAGGCCTGGACTGCGCTCTGCCGCACGCCTCGATCGATCGTGAACTGGAGCACGCTGACGCCATCCTGGCGGGCGCCGTTGTAGTCAGGATTCGCCTCTAGTCCCGCCTGTTGGGCTGAGGCATGAAATGCGCGACTGCTGGGGTGGACGTAGCCCGGATCGTTGACGCGCAGCGGTCCCTCCCCGCCCCGCCAAGCTTCGCGGCTTCGCTGTTCCAATCGCTTGAAATAGGGTAGAACATCCTGCCATCCCCACCCGCGAGCGCCCGCGCCATCGCGCCAGCCGTCGTAGTCTTCGGGGTGGCCGCGGACGAAGGCCATCCCGTTGATGGCGCTTGAGCCTCCGAGTGTCTTGCCTTGCGGCCAAAACAGCCGGCGACCGCCCAAGTGCGGTTCGACCTCGGTTTCGAAACACCAGTTGTAGCGGGGATTGACGAACAACCGCCCCATGCCCGCGGGCATCCGGATCCAGAGGCTATCTGGCCGAGGCCCCGCCTCCAGCAGCAGGACGCTCATCCGCGGGTTCTCGCTCAGCCGCGCCGCCAGGACGCACCCGGCCGTCCCACCGCCGACAATGACGTAGTCGAAACTCCCAGTCGCCGCGGTCATCTGTCGTCCGGATCCTGCGCCATTCCCATTCAAACCTCGCTTGTCCCCACGCTCGTCGGCGCCGGCCTGGCTTGCCTTATAGTCCTGAGCGCAAGTGGAGCTGGGCCGAGGCTAGCGGCTGCGATCGGCTGATGACCTATCGCGGAAGATAGGACCGCTCATTCAGCGGTCGTCGGCTCGGGAGGCGCTGGGGCTCGGCGACGCACGTCGGCCGGATTGTAGGCCTCGAACGCCTCGCTCCCGGGTACGTCGGGCCGGTGCTCCGGGGGAAGCTGCCGCCAATCCAGAGGCGCAAGATGATAGAGCGGCTCCTGCACCCATCCCTTGTCGAACGACGTGCGGAAATTGGCGAGCCAGCGCATGCGCAGGATCTTCCAGCGGCCGTCCTCCTTCACATAGGCGTTGTCATAGGTCCCTTGCTGCCAGACGGCCTTCAGCCCCGCCTCGCTCGGAAAGCTGTTGCAGCCGATGGTCTGCCACATACCCCATCCCCTGACCCCGTCGCGGGCCACCTCGATGACCGGCGTCGTAAGCATGTGCAGCGGCATCATGCCCGGCATGGTGAAGAACGGCTTGAGGATGTGGAGGAACATCGCTTCGACCTTGGCTCGACCGACATAGACGCCGCTCTCGCCGATCTCTACCGAAACCGTCGCGTCGTGCTCTGAGAAGAGATCTAGGACCTCGACGTAGCGGTGGCCCTCAAGATAGTACATGTAGCGGCCCTGGAGATTGGCGATCTCGCTCATGTCCAGCAGGCGTCGCACGCCATCGTCCGCAGCCTCAGTCATGCTCGCTCCTCCCGGCTTTTCCGGCCCTCCCCACCTGTCCAGCCGATCGCCAGCGGGCCACCTATCTCGGCGGATAGGTCCGGCGGCCCCGGCCGCTTTCTATTCGTTGCAGCCTGCTGGCCAGGTTGAACGGCCGCGGCGTGCAGGGAGGACGCGGAATGGAATTTACGCGCAAGGAAGCCAAGGCTTGGGCGAAGCATAACTACAACGGCCTCGAAGGCTCGCTGATGCCATCCTTCACGCCCGATCTCAGCCGTCTGGACGAAGAAAGCATTCGCCACGACGTCAACTACTATATCGATCAGGGCATGTTCTCGGTGCTGGCCGCCGTCGAATCCACGTCGATGACCATGGCTGAACGCTGCGAATTCGTGCGGATCGCCTGCGACGAGGCTCGGGGACGCATCCTGATCTCCGCCCCGGTGCTGTTGGACACCTTCCGCGACGACGTCGAATTCCTGAAGTATTTCGCCAGCGTCGGCGGCCACCACGTCCTGCTCGGCTCGCCGGTCCAGTATCACCCGGAAAGCGAGAGCGAGGTCTTCGAAACCTTGAAGGCGGTCTGCGAGGCTGTGGACCTCTGCATGGACCTCTATCCCGCCGCGCGTTTCGACCTCGGCCGATTTGGCCACGGCACGCTGTCGATCGATATCATCCGGCGGCTGGCGGACATCGACAATGTCGTCGGGCTGAAGATCGGCAACCTCAACCCGCCCAACTATTCCGCCCACGTATTCTCAGCGGTCGGCGATCAACTCCTCATCAATGACCCGCTCGACAATGCCTGGGCGTTCATCGTCGGCGAGAAGGGCGCCCAATGGGCCGGAGCCATGGGCTACGACATGTGGCAGACCAAGGACGACCAGCGGGTCGTGCGCATGTTCAACCATTTTAGAGCCGGCCAACTCGACGAGGCGATGGAGCTCTACTGGGCCATCGAACCCGTGCGATCTGCGAGTTGGAACCTGCATGGCCGTCTGTCCAGCTCCGGCCTCTACCCCTTCCTGAGCTTCAAGTTCCAGCAGTGGCTGGTCGGGGGCAACGGGGGCATGCTCCGCCAGCCGATCCATCGGCTGAGCGAGTGGGAGATGGAGGCCCTGACGAGCGCCTTGGAGGCTTCAGGGGTGAAGCCCTATCGCGGCCCGCTGGAGGAGTTCTTTGTGGGTCGCGCCGCCTACGCGCGCGGCGAGCGTCTGCCCCGCGGGTCCGCCGTGTTGGACCAGCTACACTCGCAGTAACGCCGGGCAGACACCAACCCTCCAACAGAAAGACACCAACATGTTCACCCCAACCACGAACGCCGAACAGACAGTCAAAGACTTTTTCCAGGCGATCGGAACCCAGGACTGGGAAGCGGCCCGGGCGCTGCTAGCCGAGGATGTCGTCTGGACCGTCATGGCGCGAGGCGTTCCTGGCGCCGGCGCTCATCACGGAGCGGATGCAATCTTCGATTTCATCAGGCCGGTCCGGGCCCTGTTCGCTGCGGGATCCCCTCAGATGACCCTGCGTTGCCTGATATCAGCCGGTCCGATGGTGGTCATGGAGGCCCACGGCGGGGGACAGCTCAAGGATGGGCGCGCCTACGACAACCACTATGCGATGGTGATCGACGTGAGGAACGGCAAAGTGTCGGCCTTACGTGAATATATGGATAGTTATTATGTCCATGAGCTGCTGGGCCACGGCTGAGCGCGCACGTCAGTCGGCTTGGCCGAGACTCAGGCCGCCGTCGATCAGAATCTGCTGGCCGGTGACATAGGCGGAGGCCGGCGAAGCGAGAAACAAGGCCAGGCCGTACATGTCTTCAGGAAAACCGACCCTGTGGGCTGGAATCGCCTTTCCCAATTCACTCTGGAGCCCGGCATCGTGGAGATGTCCGCCGCCGATATTGGTGACGAACATGCCCGGTGCGATAGCGTTGACCGTGATGCCGAAGGCCGCCATCTCAAGCGCGACGTTGCGCACGAGATGCGCCGCGCCGGCCTTGGCCGCCATGTAGGCCACGCCGATCGCTGGCTCGCATCGCACGGCCGCCGCTGAGGTGGTCACGATCATCCGGCCAGACCGTTGCGGTTTCATGCGCCGCGCCGCCGCGCGCAGGGTGGCGAATACGCCGCCCAGATTGACGTCGATCACCCGGTTCCAGCGATCGTCGGCGTAATTTTCCAGCGATCCTTCCGCCATCCTGGGGCGCTCGCCGCCCACCCAGGCGCCGAGATAGCCGGCGCCGGGATCGATCCCGGCGTTGGCGAACACCACGTCCAGCCGGCCATGGAGATCGGCCGCCTCGTCGATGGCGGCGTCGAGCGCCTTGTGGTCGCAGATGTCAACAACGGCGCCGCGGACATCAAACCCAAGGCCGGTCAAGCGCTCGACCTCCTGAGCCACCCGGCCGGGGTGAAGGTCCAGCAAGGTCACCCGCGCGCCATTGGCCGCCATCACCTCCGCGTAGCCGAGCCCAATCCCGCTGGCGCCGCCGGTCACGATCACGCCATAGCCCTTGACGCTGAAGAGATCCGTCGCCGTCTTCATCGATTGTCCATCCCCTCGACAACCCCAGGGACCGGATAGCGGACCGCAAGCGCCGCCACCCTTTCCCGCAGGGCCTTTGTATCCGATTGGCCATCTGACAAGGCGGCCAGAATAATGCTCGCAATTTCCAGCATGTCGCTATCGCCCATCCCCCGGGTCGTCGCCGCGGGCGTGCCGAGGCGAACGCCGCTGGGCCGCATCGGCGGCAGCGGATCGTCAGGAATGACCTGTTTGTTGGTGGTGACGCCGATCGCGTCGAGCCGATCCTGAACGACGCGGCCGTCCCAGCCAAAGCTCGCCACCGTGTCGATGACCAGCAGATGGTTGTCCGTGCCGCCGGTCACCAAGGCCACACCCGCCTCATTGAACGCCTGCGCCAGCCGGCCGGCGTTGCTCAGGACCTTTTTCGCATAGTCACGGAAGGCCGGCTCGGCTGCCTTGCGGAAGGTGATGGCAGCTGCGGCGACCGCATTCATGTGGGGGCCGCCCTGCAAGCCCGGAAACACCGCAGCGTCGATCGCGGCCGCATGTTGCTTG
>FTFU01001133.1_pt1 | contig 14001 bp, 15 predicted proteins | sample 1640511 | NCBI WGS metagenome assembly FTFU01 (sample SAMEA3914789, study PRJEB12502) | metagenome | biome: forest; material: soil | place: Canada | collected 2011-07-03 | depth 0.3 m | reverse complement strand
GAGCCTCGACCGTGTCGCTTGTTTCAGCAAACCCATCTGCGAACGCGTTTCGCGCATCGCCGATCCTGGACGTCGGTTTCGCCGAGCCGGACTGGAAGGGCGACAGCGATTTCGCAGGCCTTTCCGAGGCGATGGATCTCGATGGCTGGATGTCCGATCTGGCGGCCCAGATCGAAGAGGGCGCCCGCAGGGGCTGGCTGAGCGCCTATCAGGCGCGCCGGTCCGGCTTCGACCTGCAGTCCATCCGCTGCCAGACGCGAAGCCTACGGTCTCAACCCCAGAGGGAAACCCGGGGAGGCGAGCTGCGCGCGCTCCTGTCCCGAGTCGACCGCCTCGATCGGCTTCTGAAGGCGGCCAAGGCGACTGTCTGAGGGGCCGACCTCGCAGCAGGCCGGTCACCCCCGGGGGTAGGGGCGTGCTTCTGCAAATCTATCGTAAATATAAGTTTAGGTTGTATTTTTACGAGACCCTAGGCCTGTCGCTTCAACAATCCCCTGCGCCGCCACCTGTGTCTGAAAGGCGCTTGTCGATGTAACCGCCGCCACGGGATTGTCAGAATGACGAAGTTCCTCGGAAAATTTCTGGCTGACGAATCTGGTGCGACCGCAATCGAATATGGTCTGATTGTCGCCCTGATCGCCGTGGTCATCATCACCGCCGTGACGACCCTGGGCGCCAATCTGAACGCGACGTTCACCTCAATTACGAGCTCCTTGTAGGGTTTTTCCGGCCTTGGCACGCTTGCTGCAAAGCCTGACATGGTGACGCAGGCTTGTCCCGGAACGATCCGGCACCTTGGCCGTTGTCGACACGGCAGGACTAGGAGGGTGTATGCGATCGTTCCATCAGAGACGCGGCTTGGATCTGGTCGAGCGCGCCGTGGAGCTGCCGATCTGCATCGTCCTGTTGATGTTCTTTGCGCCCATGATGCTGCTGACGGCCTTGGCGGTCAAACTGCAGGATGGCGGCCCGATCCTGTTCGGTCACAGCCGTATCGGACGTGACGGGCGCACGTTCAAGTGCCTGAAGTTCCGCAGCATGGTGGTCGACGCCGAAGCCAGGCTACAGGCTTTGCTGCGCAGCGACCCGGCGGCGCGCGCGGAATGGGAGCGGGATCACAAGCTTCGCCGCGACCCGCGCGTTACTGTTTTCGGCGAATTCCTGCGCCGCTCGAGCATCGATGAATTGCCGCAATTGCTCAACGTCCTGCGGGGCGAAATGAGCCTGGTCGGCCCGCGCCCGATCACCCAGGCGGAGGCGGTCCGCTATCGCCGCTATTTCACGGTCTACTGCCAGGTGCGGCCGGGCATCACCGGCCTGTGGCAAGTCAGCGGGCGCAACGACGTCAGCTATCGCCGGCGCATCGCTCTGGACGTCACCTACGCCAAGCTGCGCAGCCTTCGTCTGTATTTCGGCATCCTGGCCGCGACAGGCCCGGCGGTGCTGGCGCGCCGCGGCGCGCACTGATCTCGGATCAGGTCGGCGAGACCACTGAACTGTGGCCGCTGGGCTCGCGCGGGCGCAACTGGCGCCGGGCGATCTTGGCGGCCGGCAAGGGGATCAGACCGAACAGCCTCGGCGCCGGGTCCAACACGCGCGCAACCACGCGCAACACCCTGCGGCGCCGGGTTCGCAGGTTCGGCTTGGCCGCCGCAACCACGGCGGCCTGATAGGCCGTTTCGTCGTAGCGGGTCAGCAGGAAAGTGATCTCGCGGTCGACATCCGAGCGAAAGTGCCGCCAGCGATCGATGGGATTGGAGCGCATGGAAGTGCGTGCCTTGAGCGTGACGAGACTCTGCCAACCCTCTTGTGACGACATGAAGGCGCAGACCAACGCCGCCTTCCTCGCCCGTTAAGGATTGTCAGCCCCTCGTCCCCTAACGCCCGAAACCGTCTTGGGTTCACGAAGGGCTTGCGGCGAGGGCTGAGCCTTTTCCGCCTGTCCGCGCCTCGACATAGTCGAACACCTCTCCCATGGGCGCACACCAGACCGGCTGCCGGGCGATCCAGTCCAGGATGGCCTGGTGCGTGGCGCGGCTGGTTTCACCGGTCTCACGCCTCTGTTCGACGATGTCGTGGAAGATCAGGATCGCCCAGTAGCCCCTGGCGACGGCCGACGCCACATAGTCCAGGGCCGGCTTGGTGTCATCGGTGTCGTAGGTCGGAGCGCTGGCCTGGAGCAGGTAACGGAACCTGAGCGCCAGCCGTGGATCGTTCGGGCCGCCATCGACGATCCGGGCCGCTTTGAAATCGTGGCGCAGCAGACGCAGGTAGCGGCTTTGCCGGGTGTTGAGGCGGCCCCGCCGGCCCAGTTCGGTCGCGCCACAGGGATAGGCGTAGAGCCTGCGGTGGGCCGGCCCGAAGTTGGCCTCCAGGAACGCCTCCATCGGCTTTAACTCCTTCTTTTCGAAGCTAGCGGCCGTGAAGGGGCGTAGTTCGCAGGGGTGGTCCACCGTGTGATCGGCGATCTCGTGTCCCTGCCTGGCCAGGGCCTGCCAATCGGCCAGCCGCGCCTGCATGTTCTGCTCGGTCAGGAAGAAGGTGGCCTTGAAGCCATGCGCCGCCAGTTGCTGTGCGGCGATGTCGAGCTGACCGTTCAGCCCGTCGTCGTAGGTCAGGCTCACCGCAGCCCGCCGATCCTCGGGCCAGGTGAATCGGCTCGACGCTGCGGCCGGTTCGGCGGCCAGAGCGATCGTAATAGCGCCAAGCCCGCGCCCGAACACCCTGCGGTTGATCACCTTCGATCGCTCCAAATCACGCGGACCTTTGAGACCCTTGTAGGACGGCGGGGCAAGCGATGATCAAGGCGCAAGCCCCGATAAACCTGGGGATGAAGCGTATTTTCGCTAGGCTCGACGCTGGGCGCGTATTGTCGAGCCGCAATCCTCTTGGCGGTCGCCAAGCTGAACCTTTCCGCACGGCCCCCGTTCCACAACTGTTCATGTTCAAAGCGTCATGGCTAGGAACGACGGAGTGTCCCGTCGGACGCGATATGAAGAACCAAGCACAGAAGGTCGCCATGTTGAACCGCTCGACCCTCATGACCCGTAGCGCCATCGTGGCTGCTCTGGGCCTCGGACTAACCCTGACCGCCTGTAACCAGGCTCCCAACCCGCAACAGGCGCCCCCGCCACAGGCGGCGCTGCCCCTGACGACGGCCTCGGCCCCGCCGATCGTCGACGCGCCGACGGCGACGGAACTGCCGCCGGCTCCGCGCCCCCGGGTGGCGCACGTGACCCACCCCAGGGAGCGCTACGCCTATGCCGATCAGGCCTACGCCATGAGCTACGGCCTGGGCGATGCGCCGCCGGACTACACCTTCGACTATAACGGCGCGCGGCCCTGGGTCTGGCGCAGCGACAACGACGCCGTTCGCGTGGTCGAGCCGGTTAGAGGCGGCGACCGCTACTACTATTACCAACCCGGCCAGGACTATCCGTACCTGGTCCGCGACAACGACTATTCCTACGCCTACGACAACGGCGCCTTGGTGGTGGTCTATGACCGCTACGGCCGGCCGATGCCCCCCGATTTCGCCGAGCAGCGGGCCGATTATGCCGGTCGCTACCTCTATCGCGGGCGCGACCTCTACGACGCCTCGCAGCACCGCCAGCGAGAGGCCGTAGCCGCCGCCAATTGGCAGGCGCGGAGCGCGCTGATCGCCGGCGCCCTGACGATTTGGGCGACCCAGCAGAACCGGGATCCCGACTGGCGCGATTATCACGCCCAACACGATGCTGAAGAGCGCGCCTATTGGGACCAGGAGCGCTATCGTCGGCAAGCCGAGGCGGCGCGGACCTACGAAATGCTGAACGATCGCCAGGCCGCTCAGAACGCCTGGCGATCGGCCCAGCAGGTACAGGCTGACGCACAGGCGCGCGGCCAACCGGTCGCCCGCGGACAGGGCGGCGGCTTCATGCCCGGGGTGTTCGGCCAGCGGAACAATCCGCCGATGAATCAGGCTCCGCCGCCGGTGACCGCGCAGGGGACGGTGGCGGCGCCGGGCATCCCGCCGAACGCAGCCCCGGCCCGGCCGACCTATGGTCAGCCACCCTTCAATCCGGCGCCGCAGCCTCAGAACCCGGGATTCTTCGGGCAACAGCAGGCCCAGCGGCAGGCCCAGGTCCAAGCCCAGGCTCAAGCTCAAGCTCAAGCTCAAGCTCAAGCTGCGGCCCAGGCCGACGCCGCCAAGCGCGCCGCCGCCGAACAGGCGCGCCTGCAGGTGCAAAACCAGGCTCGGTTGCAAGCTGACGCCCAGGCGCGGATGCAGCAGCAGGCTGCAGCGAAAGCCCAGGCCGACTCGGCCCGCCTGGCCGCCGCCCAGCAGGCCCGCCTGGCGGCCGCGCAGCAGACCCGGCTGCAGGAGGCGGCGCAGGCTCGCCAACAGCAGCAGGCGGCGGTGAAAGCCCAGGCCGACGCGGCCCGACTGGAAACGGCTCGGCAGGCCCGGCTGCAGGCCGACGCCCAGGCTCGGCAGCAGCAACAGGCGGCGGCCAGGGCCCAGGCCGAAGCTGCGCGGAAGGCTGCGACGGACCAGGCGCGCGCGCAGACCCAGGTCCAGGTTCGGCAGCAGGCGGCGGCCAAGGTCCAGGCCGAGGCCGCGCACAAGGCGGCCGCTGCGGCCCAGCAACAGGCCCAGGCCGCCAAGGCGGCGCCCGGCAAGGACGCTGGCGACAAGGCCAAGGCCGATGCGGCGCACCGCAGAGCCGACCGGGAGCGTGACCACGCGCCAGGCAATCCCGCGAACTAGACGACCTATCGGCGCCCATCTCCACTACGGGATGGGCGCCGATAATGTGCCAAATGGTGCTCATAATATACGCCGACCTTGACCTTTCGGCGAATCTTTGGTTACATATGGTCACGGTCGAGAGATGCGCCGAGACGCGGCGCTTCTAGATCTCGCCACCAAATTCCACAATTCAAGCGAAGCCCAATGACCCAGTCCAGACCGCCGGGCCGAAAGCGGGCCGTGCGACCGCGCAAAATACGCGCCGATGACGCGACCCTGACAAAATTGGGCGCGGCCGGCGAGGTGATGTTTTCCGAAGTCGAAGCCGCGGGGTTCTTGGAGAGGTCGCCGGAGGATTTGGCGCGCCTCCTCGAAGAGTCGCCGAAAGCCCGCATAGCCTTCCAGGCAGGACGCCTGCGCAGTCTTGAGGCCCTGAGGCGGGCCCAATTCAAACACGCCCAGACGAACGCCAGCATGGCCATGTTCCTGGGGCGGACCTATCTCGGCCAGGGCGAGCGACGCGAGGGCATAGATGGTGAAGCGGCTTTCGATGTCAGCGGAGCCGCACGACGCCTGCGCGATAAACTCGCTGCCATCGCTGCCGACGAAGAAGCGTCAGAGGGTGGCCAAGAAGCTTAAAGATCTCGATGACCAAGCTTCGGTGCTGCTGGACTACCGCTGGGCGGTATGGGGTCGGCCGACGCAGCTGCCGCCGCCGGGCGACTGGCGCTATTGGCTGATCCTGGCCGGCCGCGGCTTCGGCAAGACCCGGGCCGGGGCCGAGTGGGTGAGGGCGCAGGTGACTGCGGGCCGTCGGCGGATCGCCCTCGTGGGCCCCACGGCGGCGGATGTGCGCGATGTGATGATCGAGGGTCAGTCGGGCCTGATGAACATCTGCCCGCCCTGGGAGCGGCCCTCCTTCCAGCCTTCCAAGCGGCGGCTGGTCTGGCCTAACGGCGCGGCGGCCTATTGCTATTCGGCTGAGGAGCCGGAACGCCTGCGTGGGCCGCAGCACGATGCGGCCTGGGCGGACGAACTGGCCGCCTGGAGCCGGCCCCAGGCGGTGTGGGACCAGCTGCAGCTGGGTCTTCGCCTCGGCGAGGATCCACGAGCGGCGATCACCACCACACCCAAGCCTCTGGCCCTGATCCAGGCGCTGGTCGGGGATCCGGACTGCGTGGTCACCCGGGGCTCGACCTACGACAACCGGGCCAACCTCGCGCCCGCCTTCGTCACGCGGATTATCCAGCGTTACGAGGGCACGCGCCTCGGCCGCCAGGAACTGCACGCCGAACTTCTGACCGATGTGCCGGGGGCCTTGTGGTCGTTCGACACGTTGCTGGCTTGCCGCATGGACCGCGCGCCGGACCTGCAGCGGGTGGTGGTGGCGGTGGACCCTTCGGGCTCGAGCGGAGCCGACGAGGGCGACGCCCAGGGCATCGTCGTCGCCGGGCTCGGCGTCGACGGCCGCGGCTATGTGCTGGCCGACCGCACCTGCCGCCTCTCGCCCGAGGGCTGGGGCCGGCGGGCGGTGGAAGCCTTCGACGAATTCGGCGCCGACCGCATCGTCGCCGAGAAGAATTTCGGCGGCGACATGGTGCGCTTCACCTTGCAGGCAGTGCGGCCGGCGGTTCCGGTGAGCCTGGTGACGGCCTCGAGGGGCAAGGTGGTCCGCGCCGAGCCTGTCTCGGCCCTCTACGAACAAGCCCGCGTCAGCCATGTGGCCCCGGCGGGGCCGGATGGACCCTTGGCCGAACTGGAGGACGAAATGCGCCAAGCGACGGCCTCAGGCTATCTGGGACCGGGTTCGCCCAACCGGCTAGATGCGCTGGTGTGGGCGTTGACGGAGCTGATGCTCAAGGCCGAGCCGCCCGGCGCGGCGTTCTTGGAACTGGCCAGAAGGGAGTTGGCCAGGTCAACCTAGCCGCCGTAGAAGAACCGCTCTTCGACGATCTTGTCGTTTCTGACGGTATAGACCCCGACCTCGTCCATGCGCATGCGCTTGCCGTTGTCCTTCTGGGTCAGGTCCATCTTGAAGCGGATGACGAACTGCTCGCCATTGACGTAGGGGCCTTCGACCTCGGTGCTGTGAACCTGGTGGGCGCCGCTCCACCATTCGCCTTTCTTGCGAACAGCGGCCTTACCGTGCAGCTCGGACATCTCGCCGGGCATGGCCTCGAAGCTGGCGACGTCTTCGGCCCAGTATTTCTCACCGGCCTCGTCGAATTTGCCCTTTTTGCAAAGGGCGGCGAGATCGTTGGCGATGTCTTGGGTGTTCATGGGTTCGTCTCCGATTGGCCTTGGTGACGCGAGAGACTCGTTCAGATCGGCGCTGGGCCGACCACGACGAACGGCTCTGGCCCCAGTCTTCACTCCGGGGCGGTGCCTTTGCAAGCCAGGCGTTGACGTTTCGTTCCGAGGTGGTCCGGTCTATCGGTAGAGGTGGATTTCGTTCCCGAGTTCGATCACTGGGATCTGCCAGGGATGGTGCTGGGCCAACTCGCTCAGGAGCGCGTCAAGTCGCGCGTCGGCAACTTCGGCCGTGACATAGGTGGTGATGACGGCTGTCGGGCTCAGTGTATTCGTCCCCGCCGCACCTAAGGTCGGCGCTGCCGCTGGCGTCGGCGTAAAGCCTTCGAGACCGAGGGATAGTTCGAAGACGCTGCGATAGAGGCCGAAATCGCCGAGTTCGTTGTCCTCGCGGATCACGGCCAGGATTGCGGCGGCGACGGGGTCGGACTCGATCGCATCCAGCCGGCCCTGAGTCAGGGCCATGAAGGTCTCCGGCGCGATGGGGCAGTGGATGCGGATGGTCCGGACGGAACGCAGGCGCGTGGATCGGCTGTCGGTCACGTCCGGAGTCTCCTACTGAAACCTACTTCGCCTTGGCGGCCTTGGCCCGTTCGATGCCTTCCAGCACCAGTTCGCGCGCCTCGGCGGCGTCGCCCCAGCGCAGGATCTTGACCCACTTGTTGGGCTCCAGGTCCTTGTAGTGGACGAAGAAGTGCTCGATCTGGTCGAGCGTGATCTGGGGCAGGTCGGTGTAGTTCTGCACGGCCTCGTAGCGCTTGGTCAGCTTGGCCGAGGGCACGGCCAGAAGCTTTTCGTCGCCGCCGGCCTCGTCTTCCATCAGCAGCACGCCGACGATGCGGCAGCTCATGATGGCGCCGGGAATGATGGCGCGGGTGTTGGCCACGATCACGTCGACGGGGTCGCCGTCGCCCGACAGGGTGTGGGGGATGAAGCCGTAGTTCCCCGGATAGCGCATGGACGTATAGAGGAAGCGGTCGACCACCAGGGCGCCGGCCTCCTTGTCCATTTCGTACTTGATCGGCTCGCCGCCGATGGGGACCTCGATGACGACGTTCACGTCGAACGGGGGATTGGCGCCAATGGAGACGGCGTCGAGTCGCATAAGGGATGCTCCGGGGAGGAAAGCGAGTTAGCGCGCCTCCATAGGCGGAGCGGAGGGCCTAAGGCAATCCGGACGATGGTCGAATGGCGCGCGTGGGCGTGTCGACCTTCACCACAGCCCAAGTTTTGTGCGACCGGCGAGGTCGCGGAAGTCCTTGATGCGGAGACGCAAATCCATGCCTCCAGCCGGCGGAACGCGCCTGTCACTCAGTTATCGCCTCGATCAGGTCCAGGGACGCTTCGGCGGCGGCTGGCAGGTGTTCGGTCCCGGGGCGCCCATCGCGCCCGCGATCACCGCGCCGGTGCGCGCGTGGGATTTCCCGGTCGGGATCAACAGCGTCACGCCGCCGCGTGCGTACGAGCCGTTCAGCTTCGCCCAGCTGCGCGCCTTCGCCAATGTCGAGCTGGTGCGCCTGGCGATCGAGACGCGCAAGGACCAGATCGAGCGGCTGGACTGGCGGATCACGCCGCGTGACGGCGCCGCCGCGCCCGATCCCGGCCGGGTGGCGCAGGTCACCGCCTTCTGGCGCAAGCCTGATGGGGTGACACCCTTCGCCACCTGGCTTCGGCTGGCGCTGGAGGACCTGCTGGTCATCGATGCGCCGGCCATTGAACGCCGCTTCGCCCGCGGCGGCGGCCTGGTCGGCCTGGACATCATTCCGGGGGACACCATCCATCCGATGGTCGACGACACCGGGCGCCGTCCGCGAGGGCCCGGCGTGGTGGCCTATCAGCAGGTGATCAAGGGCGCGGCCTGGGCCGACCTGACCGACGCCGACCTGATCTATGCCCCACGCAATCCGCGGCCGAACCACAACTATGGCTTCTCGCCGGTCGAGCAGATCATCGTCACCATCAACACGGTGATCCGTCGGCAGGCGTCGCAACTGGCCTATTTCACGGAAGGCAACCTGCCGGCCGGCCTGCTGAACGGCCCCGAGGGCTGGAGCCCGGACCAGATCCGCGACATGCAGCTTTGGCTCGACTCGCGCCTGTCGGGCCAGACGGCGGAGCACGCGCGGTTGCTTTGGGTTCCCAGCGGCACCCGCTACCAGGCCTTCAAGGACAGTCCGTTGAAGGACGAGTTCGACGAGTGGCTGGCCCGGATGGTCACGTTCGCCTTCAGCCTGCCGCCGACGCCCTTCATTCGCCAGATGAACCGCAGCACCGCTGGCGCTGATCACGAGCGGGGGCAGGAGGAGGGGCTGGAGCCCCTGAAGCTGTGGGCCAAGCGGCTGATCGACGGGGTGATCCAGGATGATCTCGGCGCGCCGGACCTGGAGTTCGCCTGGAACGACGCTCCGACCGTCGACGCCATGGTCCAGGCCCGGATCGACGACCTGGCCATCCGCAACGGCTCGATGACCATCAACGAAGTGCGCGCGCGGCGGGGCATGCCGCCGCTGCCGCCCGCCCCGCCGGCCGATGCGCCTATGGCCGCAGCTTCTTCGGCAGCGCCGCCACGTCCGCCGGGCTCAGCGGGGTGATGCTGCTGACAATGCACGGCACGGCGAAGCCCGGCTGATCGACGACCTTGAGGTCGAGCTCGATCGCCGAGCAGATCAGGTCGTTGACCGGCCTGGTGACCAGGTGGGCGTTGGGCGCCTGCAGGGTCGGGCAGCGGTCGGAGAAGTCGATCCGATAGAACTGGTTCACGCCCACGTGGATGTAGATCGACTTGGAGTCCGGCGCGGCTTTCCAGCCCTGCCAGTCGTGGCTGTAGAAGCACTGGGGCGCCGGCTTGGTGGAGGGCGCCGTGGGATCGGCCATGGCGGATGTGGCGAGCGCCGCCAGGGCCAGACCTGCCACTGCCGCAGTTGTGGTGTGAATTCGCATTCCTGTTTCTCCCGTGACCCCGAGAACAGCGGTCGAGTTCACCGCGGCTCCGCCCTCCGACCTTGTCTCAACGCCTGATCCGGGGCCGCCGATCATCGCGCCGGTCAATGTCGTGATTGTGGCTCCTCCTGCGGGAACCACACCCAGTTTTGTTTCTGACCTGAAGCCTGAAGGGGCGCGAACGCATGAGAATCTATGGCGAGATCACCAAGTTGGAGCCGTTGGACGACGGCACGCTGAAGGTGGTCGGCGTCGCCTCCAGCGGGGCGGTCGACGAAGCCGACGAGCGGGTCTCGCCGGCGGCGATGAAGGCGGCTCTGCCGGCCTACATGCGCTTCGGCGCCCTGCGCGAGATGCACGGCCTGTCCGCAGCCGGCGCCACCTTGAGCGCCGAGGTCGACGGAACCGGCCAGACCCGGATCGAGGCCCATGTGGTCGATCCCGTGGCTGTGAAGAAGGTTCGCCTCGGGGTCTACAAAGGCTTTTCGATCGGCGGCCGGGTGCTGGAGCACGATCCCGCCGACCACAAGGTGATCACCGCCCTCAAACTGGACGAGATCAGCCTGGTCGACCGGCCCTGCAATCCCGAAGCGGTGATCCACATGTGGAAGGCCGATGGTCTTTCGCCGCCTGCGTCACGGGGGCCGACCAACGCCGAGGTGGTCGCCAAGGCCATCGAACTGGCCGCCGCCGCCGGCAAGCGGGGCCGCCATACCGAGTTCGTGGTCAAGGCGCGGCAAGCCCTGATCGAGACGGCGGCCTCGCGCCCGGCAGACGCGGCGCTGTCGATCGATCCGCCGCTGTCCCAGGTTCTGGACAAGCTCGGCGCGCGCAATTCCCAGACGGATCTCGCCCACATCCAGGCTGCGCATGACGAACTGGGCGCTCTCGGCGCGAAGTGCGGCAGTGACGGCGAGAGCGATCCGAATGCGGGGAACGACGCCTACGGGTGCGATCGGGACGAGCCGGACGAAGCGCCGTCGGATGGCGACCTCACCAAGGCGCCGATCGCCGCATCGGATGATCTGAGCCGACAGCTCGTCGGTCTGCGCCGCGATATGGCCATCCTGCAGAAGCGCTTCGACGATCTCTCCGCACAGCCCCTGCCGCCACGCACGCTCGCCGGTTGGGCGAGGGCGGTGTCGAAGACCGAAGACGCCGGCGGCGCCTCGCCGATCAGCGCCGAGGCGCTGAGGAAGCATCTGGAAAGCCTCAACCCCGAAGAGCGCGCCCAACTCGAACTGCGCGCCGCCCTAAGTCGCCCTGTCGCGATCCACGGCCGCTAGGCCCCCCTCCGCAAAGGAGTCATCCAAGCATGAACGCTATCGTTAATCCCGGCGACATCCGCAAGGCTGTCGCTGATTCCCTCGCCAGCCCTTCCGAAGACATCGCCCGCCACGTGCTGGCCATGGCGGGCGCCAATCCCGACCGGATCGAAAAGTCGATCACGACCGGCACGGGCCTTGTCGCCTACGACCTGCAGGCGCCGGCCAAGAACCTCTATCCGGTCAACACCCCGCTGATCCGCAGCCTGCCGCGCACCTCGGGCGTCGGCACGGCGACCAACTGGAAGGCGATCACGGGCCTGGTCGGCTCAGGCTTCGACGCCTCGGGCTGGGTCCCGGAAGGTCAGCGCGCCGGTCAGATGAGCTACAACACCGTCAGCCGCTCCGCCGCCTACGCCACCATCGGCGAGGAGGACCAGGCGACCTGGGAAGCCATCAGCGCCGTCCGCACCTTTGAGGACGTGCAGGCCACCATGACCACCCGCCTGCTGCAAAAGATGATGCTGAAGGAGGAGATGGCGGTCCTGGCCGGCAACGCCTCGCTGCAGCTCGGAACGCCCTCCGCGCCGACCCTGGCGGCCGCGGGGACCGGCGCCACCCTGCCGGCCCTGACCTATTCGGCGATCGTGGTCGCCTTGACCCTCGAAGGCTATCGCAATTCCAGCCTCGCCTCGGGCGTCGCCACCAACCGCACGGTCACCGGCGCCGACGGCAAGACGTTCACTCTGAACGGCGGCTCGTCGAACAAGTCCGCCAATACGACCCAGGCGGTGACCCTCGGCCAGACCCTGTCGGCGAGTGTGACCCCGATCCAGGGGGCGGTGGCCTATGCCTGGTTCGTCGGGGCGGCCGGCTCGGAAACCCTGCAGGCCATCACCGGCCTTAACAGCGCGACCTTCTCCACGCCGCTGACCAGCGGACGCCAGGCGGCCAGCGCCATCACGGCCGACTGCTCGACCAACGCCACGGGTTTCGACGGTCTTTTGACCACGGCGCTCAAGGCCGGCAGCGGCGCCTATATCAACGCCCTGGCCACCGGGACCCCGGGCGTGGGCACCACCCTGACCTCGTCCGGACACGGATCGGTGGTCGAAATCGACACCATGCTGCAGTCGCTGTGGGACAGCTATCAGGTCTCGCCCTCGGTGCTGTGGGTCAACAGCCAGCAGCTGAAGGACATCGCCGCCAAGGTGCTGTCGGCGGGCTCCGCGCCGCTGCTGCAATATTTCCAGAATCCGTCCGACGGCGAGGCGCGGCTGACCGCTGGCGCAGCGATCGACTTCTATTTCAACCCGTTCCTCAATGGCGGCATGCGTATCCCGATCCGCATCCACCCGATGGTGCCGCCGGGAACCATCCTCGGCTATGCGGACCAGTTGCCGCTGCAATACCAGTCCAGCGAAGTCCCGAACGTGGCTGAGGTGCGGGTGCGGCGCGACTACTACCAGGTCGACTGGCCCGTTACGACCCGCGCCCAGATGGTTGGCGTCTATTCCGAAGAGACTCTGGCCGTCTACGCCCCCTTCGCCATGGCCGCGATCACCAACATCGCCGCCGGCTGAGGCTGGCCTTCCCCTCTCCGGGCCGACCGGGGAGGGGATCTTTTTTCCCGCTTCAGCGGAGACTTTGATGGACCTGACCGATCTCGACAGCGTCAAGGCCTGGCTCGGCCTGCCGGCGGCGGCTGGGCCCAGCGACGCCTTGCTGGCCCAGTTGATCACCGCGGCTTCGGCTTTCGTCGCCGACTATCTGAGCAGCAACCTGCTGAGCGCCAGCTACATCGAAACCTATGACGGGACCGGCACGCGTTTCCTGATGCTGCGCCAGGCGCCGATCACCGCTGTGCAGTCGGTCGGCTTCTGCGGCCGCACCCTGACCACGCCGGGCGATGCGGTCACCGGCGCGCCAGGGTTCGTCTTCGACCGCCGCCGGCTGTCCCTCATCGGCGACGGCTTTCCCTATGGCGCTCCGGTCGTGGTCGCCTACACCGCGGGCTTTGCGACGGCTCCCCCCGCCATCGCCCAAGCCGTGACAGAGCTGGTCGGCGAGGCTTTTCGCCGGCGCGAGCGTATCGGCCAATCTTCCAAGAGCCTGGGCGGCCAGGAGACTGTCGCTTTCCAGGTCGCCGACATGAACGCCACCACCAAAGCGATGCTGGCCTCGTTCCAGTCCGTCGTTCCGGTCTAGGCGCCAGCGCGGATGCCCTCGACAATGGAAGCCATTGCGCAGCTGACCGAAAGGATCGCGGCCTATCCCGCCACGATCGAGGCCGCTCTGGCCGCCAAGGCCGCGGACCTCGCGGACCGGCTTCGGGTTCACGTCGTTCAGGACAAGCTCTCCGGCCAGGTCCTCAAGGTGAGGACCGGCGCCCTGCGCGATTCGATCCAGGCCGAAGTCGCCCTCGACGGCGGCCAGGTGAAAGCCCGCGTGTTCTCTTCCGGCGACGTCAAATATGCGGCGATCCAGGAATATGGCGGTCGCACCGCTGCTCACGAGATTCGACCCGACAAGGCCAAGGCGCTCGCCTTCCAGGCTGGCGGCCGGACTGTGTTCGCCAGGATCGTCCACCATCCCGGCTCGAGCATTCCCGAGCACGCCTATCTGAGATCGAGCCTGGCGGACTACGCGGGCGAGATTGTCAGTGAGCTGAAGGCTGCCGCCCTCAGCGCCATCGCCGCGTCTTCCACCTGAACTGCGGAGCGCCCATGGCCACGCGTGAAGACATCTTCAGCG
>FTFU01001160.1_pt1 | contig 14062 bp, 10 predicted proteins | sample 1640511 | NCBI WGS metagenome assembly FTFU01 (sample SAMEA3914789, study PRJEB12502) | metagenome | biome: forest; material: soil | place: Canada | collected 2011-07-03 | depth 0.3 m | reverse complement strand
GCGGTGGCGATAGGGGCCGGATTGTCGAGGGAGGCATAGGGCACGATGCCGACCAGCACCGCCGACGTCAGAATGTAAAGAATGGTGCAGATGACCAGCGCGCCCAGGATGCCGATGGGCATGTCCCTGGCCGGATTGCGCGATTCGGCGCCGGCCGTGGAGACGGCCTCGAAGCCCAGGTAGGCGAAGAAGATCACGGCGGCTGCGTGGATCACCCCGCCGACGCCATAGCGCGAGTGACTGTTGCCGGTGATCACTTCCCACAGTGCGCGGACGATCTGATGGCCCATATCCATAGGCGTGCCGGGCGGCGGCGCCGGGATCTGCGGCGGCACCAGCGGCGACCAGTTGCCGGGATGCACATAGCGCGAGCCGATGGCGATGAAAGCGATGACCACGGTCAGCTTGATGAACACCACGATGTTGTTGACCGTCGCAGACTCCGAAACACCCGCCACCAGCAGGCAGGTGACGGCGCCGATCACCAGCGAGGCCGGCAGGTTCAGCACCCCAATCGCCACCACGTGTCCTGCAGCGTCTGTGACCGATACGCCTGGCGCCGCGGTAAGCGCTGGTGGAATATGGATGCCGATATCCTGCAAGAGGCTGACGCAATAGCCGGACCACCCCACCGCAACCGTCGAGGCGGCGAGGCCGTATTCCAACAACAGCAACAGGCCCATCACCCAGGCCACGACCTCGCCCATGGAGGCGTAGGTATAGGAATAGGCCGAACCCGACACCGGCAGGGCCGAGGCCAGTTCGGCATAGCACAGAGCCACAAACGCGCAGAGCACGCCGGTGATGACGAAGGAGATCATGATGCCGGGGCCGGCGAACTGCGCCGCGGCCCGGCCAGTCAAAACGAAGATCCCGGTGCCGATGATGCACCCGATACCGAGGAGAACCAGGTTCAGCGCGCCCAGGGACCGCTTCAACTCGCCATGTTCGTGTTCGGCCTGAATCTGCGCGACCGATTTTCGCATGAATATACGCCCGATACCTCGGCCGGCGGCTACACCATTCGCCATCTGGTTGTTCCTGTTCCCTTTTTAACCCGGCCATCCATCCGAGGAAGGCGCAAGCTAGCGATGTGTTTGCGTTCGGGCAATCTCACGTCGCCCTTTCGGATCATCTTACCCCTTCATGCCGTAGTGCGCAGGAATGGTGCAAGAATATGCCCAGAGCTTGATCCGATTCATTCGAATCGGATCAAGCTCGTAAGATCCTAAAGTTTAGAGCGTTTTCTTCGCCGAACCGGTATCCACTTCGGCGGAAAACGCTCTAGCTCCTCGGCTTCGCTCGCAGCGTGGGCGCGGCTGCGGCCGGGTCTTCCGGCCACACATGCTTGGGGTAGCGGCCGCGCATGTCCTTGCGCACATCGCTCCACGAGCCCCGCCAGAAGCCCGGCAGGTCCTTGGTCAGTTGGATCGGACGGTGCGCCGGCGACAGCAGGGCCAGGGTCAGGGGCGCGCCGCGGCCCACGGTCGGATGGGCGCTGAGCCCGAACAGTTCCTGCACCCGGATATCGACGCGCGGGCCGCCATCGGCCTCGTAGTCGATGGCGTGGGTGGTTCCGGTCGGCGCCGTCCACCGCGCCGGCGCCTCGGCGTCCAACCGGCGCTGCGCCTCCCAGGGCATCAGGCCCAGCAGCGCGGCCGCGAGATCGGCGTCGCGCAAGGCGGCCAGTGAGGTCTTGCCGGCCAGGGGCGGCTCCAGCCAATCCGAAAGGCGCGCCATCAGGGCCTCGTCCCCGAGATCCGGCGCGTCCGGGTCCGCCCTGCGCAGAAACCCGGCCCGCGCCCGCAGCGACCTGGAGCCCTCGCCCCAGGGCAGCGCCTCCAGGCCCCGCCGACGCACCTCGTCCATCAAGGCGTCGCGAATCAGGGCCGGGTCCGGATCGGCGATCAGCCGCTCCTCAACAGCCAGGCGCCCCAGCCACAGGGTCTCCTTGGCCCGCAGGCGGCCGCCGGGGCCAGTCTCCAACCGCTCCTCCCGCACCAGCCGCCCGGCGAAGGCGGATTTCAGCGCCGCCTCGTCCAGCCGCGCCGCGAGAAGAATGCGATCGCGCGCCTCCCCGCCCCCCAGTTCCGCCACCGCGAGCCAGGTCTCACGCGCCAGGGCGTCCGCCGGATCGAGGATGACGCCGCGGCCGTTGGCCAGTTGGAACTCCCCCGGCTTGCCGCGCGCCTTCGCGACGCGTTCTGGGAAGGCCTCGGCGACCAGGAGGCCGTCGTCGATGTCACCGTCCCGTCCGCCGCCGGCGATCCTCGCCCAACGGTCGGCGAGGCCCGCGGCGCCCTTGGCCCGCTGGCTGTTGTCGCGGGCGAAGCCCTCCAGGCGGGCGGAAAGGTCCGCGGTCCGGCCGCCCAGCCCGCGTTCGGTCAGCAGGGCCGCGATTCGCGCCGCCCGCCGCCCCGCGCCCTTGCCCGCGCCGACCAGCACCATATGCGCCAGGCGTGGCGCCAGGGGCAGCTCGCCCATGGCCCGCCCATGCGCGGTCAGCCCGCCGGACTCGTCCAACGCCCCGAGCCGGGCCAAGAGGCTCCGCGCCTCGGCGAGGGCCGGTGCGGGCGGGCGGTCGAGCAGGCTGAGTTCGTCGGCGTCCCGCGCGCCCCACCGCGCCAGGTCCAGGGCCAGGCGCGACAGGTCGGTCTCCAGGATCTCCGGTCGCTCGAAGGCCACCAGCGAGCGGGTCTCGGGCTCATCCCACAGCCGGTAGCACGCGCCAGGCTGGGTCCGTCCCGCGCGGCCGCGACGCTGGTCGGCCGAAGCGCGGGAGACGCGCACGGTGGCGAGACGGGTCAAGCCGCCGGCCGGGTCGTAGCGCGGAACCCGCGCCAGCCCGCAGTCGATCACCACCCGCACGCCCTCGATGGTCAGGCTGGTCTCGGCGATCGAGGTGGCCAGCACCACCTTGCGCCGCCCGGGCGCCGGCGCGGCGATGGCCCGGTCCTGGTCTTTAGGCTCGAGCGCGCCATAGAGCGGCGCGATGTCGACAGCGGGACCTGGCGGACGCTCGGCCAGCCGGCTCGCCACCCGCAGGATCTCGCCCTGGCCCGGCAGGAACACCAGAAGACCGCCCTCCTCCTCCGCCAGGGCCTTGCGCACCGCCCGTTCGGTCTGGTCCTCGATCGAGCCGCGCGGATCGCGGCCCAGATAGCGGGTCTCGACAGGAAAGGCGCGGCCATGGCTCTCGATCACCGGAGCGTCGTCCAAGAGGCGCGGCACCGCAGCCCCGTCCAGGGTGGCCGACATGACGATCAGCCTGAGGTCGGGCCGCAGCAGCCCCTGGCTGTCCCGGGCGAAGGCCAGGCCCAGGTCGGCGTCGAGGCTGCGCTCGTGGAATTCGTCGAACAGCACCGCCGCCACGCCCTCCAGCGCCGGGTCTGCGGTGATCATGCGGGTGAACACGCCCTCGGTGACCACCTCGATGCGGGTCCTGGCCGAAACCCGGGACTCCAGCCGCACCCGGAACCCGACCGTCTCGCCGACAGCCTCGTCAAGTGTCGACGCCATCCGCGCCGCAGCCGCCCGCGCCGCCAGCCGCCGCGGCTCGAGCACGATCAGCTTGCCGCCCTGGGTCCAGGCCTCGTTCATCAAGGCCAGGGGAACGACCGTGGTCTTGCCCGCGCCCGGCGGCGCCACCACGACCGCGGCGTTGCGGTCGGCAAGTGCGGCTTTCAGCGCCGGCAGGGCTTCGTGGATCGGCAGCATCGGCTTCGCCATAGCCGCCTGGGCAGCCGCCGTCATCTGGCCATTGGTGATCGGCGATCGCCCCCCTATTCTAGGATCGAGCCCGGCCCTCCCCGCCGCCCGGAAACATGATGACGACCGCACCCGCCGAACCCCTGCCGATCAAGGCCCTGATCGCCCCGGTCACGCCGCTGCAGCAGAACTGCACCATCGTCTGGTGCGTGAAGACCAAGAAGGCGGCGGTGATCGATCCCGGCGGCGAGGTCGAGCGCCTTCTGGCCGCCATCGAGGACCAGGGCCTGACCCTGGAGAAGATCTGGATCACCCACGGTCACCTCGACCACGCCGGCGCCGCCTCGGCCTTGAAGGCGGCCACGAGCGTTCCCATCGAAGGGCCGCATAAGGACGACCAGTTCTGGATCGACCAGATCGAAGCCAGCGGCCGCCAATATGGCATGCCCGAGGCGCGCGGCTTCACCCCCGACCGCTGGCTGGACGACGGCGACGTGGTCACCCTGGGCGAAACCCAGTTCGAGGTGCTGCACACGCCCGGTCACACCCCCGGGCACATCGTCTTCTTCCACCGCCAGGCCCAGTTCGCCCAGGTCGGCGACGTGCTGTTCCAGGGCTCTATCGGCCGCACCGACTTTCCCCGCGGCGACTTTGGCCAACTGATCGCCTCCATCACCGGCAAGCTCTGGCCCCTGGGCGACAGCGTGCGGTTCGTGCCCGGCCACGGGCCGATGTCGAGCTTCGGCGCCGAGCGACGGATGAACCCCTTCGTCTCCGACGAGGCGCTGGAGATGGAGCGTGAGATGAGGGGATAGTGGCGCGATTTCAACCTTGAAATTCGCTCGCCACAAGCCTCTGAAATAAAGGGGCATGGAACTGGACCTGCAAAGCGGCTCAAGCCGCAACGAACCCGACCCTCCTGCGCCCGATGCCCTGGCTCGGGTGCTGATGGTCGACGACGATCCCGGCATCCGGGACGCCGTATCGGACTTTCTGCGCAAGCACGGCTATGCGGTCGAGACCGCAGCCGATGGGCCGGAGATGGAGGCGGTGCTGAGCCGCAACAGCATCGACCTGATCGTGCTCGACATCATGCTGCCCGGCGAGGACGGCCTGGCCATCTGCCGGCGCATGTCCGGCGGCGAAAGCCCTGCCATCATCATGCTCAGCGCCATGGGCGATGAGACTGACCGCATCATCGGCCTGGAGCTGGGCGCTGACGACTATCTGCCCAAGCCCTGCAATCCGCGCGAACTGCTGGCGCGCATCCGCGCCGTGCTGCGCCGCCGCCAGGAACCGCGGACGAGCCACGAGCCGCCGCTGGGCGCAGGATGCAGCTTCGCCGGCTGGCGGCTGGACCTGGTCCGGCGCGAACTGCGCTCGCCCCAAGGCGTGATCGTCAATCTCTCCAGCGGCGAGTTCACCCTGCTGCAGGCCTTCATCGAGCGGCCGCAACGGGTGCTGACGCGCGACCGGCTGCTGGACCTGGCCAGGGGGCCGGACAGCGAGGCCTATGACCGGGCCATCGACGTGCAGATCAGCCGCCTGCGGCGCAAGCTGGACGACGGCGCCGGCGGCCAGGAGCTGATCCGCACCGTGCGCAACGAGGGCTACGTCTTCACGCCCCGCGTCACGCGCACATGAACCCAAAAAGCGGCGGGGAGCGCCGCGAACGGCGAACGATGAGCCTGTTCGTGCAGGCCCTGGCGCTGAGCGTGCTGAGCCTGGTGTCGGCGATCGCCATCAACGTCCTGGTGATCTTCAACCTGCCGCCGCCGTTGCCGGACTTCTACCGCATCAGCGAGATCGCCCAGCTGATCAAGACCGGCCACACAGCCCAGGCGCCGGATCGCCCGCCGTTGACGCTGCGCGAGGCCGACGCGCCGGCCAAGGGGTCCGACTTCGACCGGCACGAAATGCCGCTGCATCGGCGCGAACTCGGCGACCTGATCGGTGTCGATCCGAGCGTCATCGCCATCTATGTCGACTTTCCCCGCTATCCGGACCGCCGGGCGGTCCGCCTGATCCGCAGCCAGATGGCGCACGACGGGCGGTTGGCCGACGACCACTTTCTGATCGCTCCCTTCGTGGTGTCGGTGCAGAAGCCGGGCGGCCGCTGGCTGATCGTCGAGCCGAAGCACACCCTGCGGCCGACGCCCTGGCAACAGCGGCTGCTGCTCTGGCTGGGCCTCAGCTTCATCGCCCTGATCCCCCTGGCCTATCTGTTCTCGCGCCGCCTGGCCGCGCCCATCACCGCCTTCGCCTCGGCGGCCGAGCGCCTGGGCCGCGATCCACGCGCTGAGCCCTTGGACCTGCGAGGGCCGGCGGAGATCGGCGTCGCCGTCAAGGCGTTCAACGAGATGCAGGAGCGCCTGGCCCGCTATGTCGACGACCGCACGGCCATGGTCGGCGCCATCGCTCACGACCTGCGCACTCCGTTGACGCGCCTGCGCTTTCGCCTGGAAGAGGCGCCGGAAGCCGTCAAGGACAAGATGGGCGCGGACATCGCCGAAATGGAGGCGATGATCTCGGGCACCCTCGCCTTCGTCCGTGACGCCTCGAAGCACGCCGACCGCGCCAAGCTGGAGCTGTCGTCGCTGCTGGAAAGCCTGGCCGACGAGATGAATGAAACGGGCCTGGACGTCATCGTCGAGCGGGCCCAGCGCGTGGTCGTCGAGGGCGACCCCATCGACCTCAGGCGACTGTTCAACAACCTCTTGGACAATGCGGTCAAGTTCGGCGCCGCAGCCCGCATTCGGGTGATGGCCGAGGGCGACGTCGCGGTGGTCGAGATCGACGACAAGGGCCCCGGCCTGCCGGAGGACGAACTGGAGCGGGTGTTCGAGCCCTTCTACAGGCGCGAAGCCTCGCGATCGCGCGACACCGGCGGCATTGGCCTCGGCCTGCCGGTGGCGCGATCCATCGCCCGCGCCCACGGCGGGGACGCAACCTTGCGCAACCGCCCGGGCGGCGGCCTGACCGCGCGCGTGGCGATCCCGCTGGGGTCGGTGTGACGTAGCGGCCCGGCGAAGGTGCTGGTTTGAGTCCTTTGCCCATCCTGGCGCTCGCGCGTCGAGCGTCGAACATCGAATCGCCCCTGATCCATGAGCGCAGGGGACTTGGCTGACTGCTTTGCGCCGAATTGAAGCACATCGACGGCATCTTACCTTGGCCGGCATTGGCGCCGGGGGCTCGGCGCCCTAGTTTGGCGCCGCAAGTCAGTGGTTCGAGCGCGCGTCGCCCGGGGGGCATAATGATCGAGACAACGGATCGAGACGTTTCAGCCTTGGTCAGCGCACGCTTCGAAGCCCTGCTGGTCGAGGATGAGCCTCTGGTCGCGATCATCGCCGAGGAATGCCTGCGGGCCATTGGCTACGAACCGGTGGTGGCCCACAGCGCCGCCGAAGCCGTGCATGCGATGGAAAGCGGCCTGAAACCGGCGTTCGCGGTGATCGACGTCGGCCTGCCGGACGGCCGCGGCGACGACCTTGTGGCCGAGTTGCGAATCCACAACCCTGGACTGCGGGTGGTGGTCGTGAGCGGCTATGAAGAAGACGAACTGAAGGCCCAGTTCCGGAGCGACGATGCCGTCACCGTCGTCGCCAAGCCCTATACCGAACTGGATCTGGCCCGCGCGGCCGAAAGACTTGGCCTGCCGCGAAGCGACGGCTGAAGCCAAACCAGGATCAATGCCCCACCAGCCCCGATAGCAAATTGATGCCCAGGGCCAGGATCGCCGTGTTGTAGAAATAGGCCACGGCGCCGTGGGTCGTGATCAGGTTGCGCAAGGTCGCCCGCTCGACCGAGGTGTCCGAGACTTGGCAGGTCGCACCCATGGAGAACGACAGATAGGCGAAGTCCATATAGGTCTCGGCCGGATCCCCCGGGAACTTGAAGCCGCCGTTGATCTCACCATCGCTGTTGACGTCGCCGAAGTGGCGGTGGGCGTAGTGCAAGGTGAAGATGGTCTGCAGCATCAGCCAGGAAACGACCAGGGTCAGGGCGGCCAAGACCGCAACCAGGTTCTGTTCGAACGGCGTTCCGTGCTTGGATTCGATCATCGCCAGGACGATGCCGACCAGGCTGGCCAGGATGGCGCCGATCACCAGGGTCAGCAGCCCCCAGGGGGTTTCGTCCTCGGCGCCGGCGTGACAGCGCACCTCTTCGCCGGTGGCGGTCAGAAACAGCCGCCAGGTCAGCGCCAGATAGAGCAGCGCCCCGCCATCCCATCCCACCAGCACGCGACTCGCCCGCGGCGCCCCCAGCCAGGGGGTGATGGCGAACAGGGCGAGCCCGACCACGGCGCCGACGGCGAGCCGCCAGTGGTGCGGCAGGTGACGCCGGATCGGCGCCGGCAGGGGTTCAGGGGATAGATCGGACACGGTCTGGCTCCTCACTTCCGCGTGAAACCTAGAATGATTCTGCAATTTCTCGCCTTTTCCGGCGAACCTTGGCTTAGATGAAGCGTTGCCACTGACGCGGGTCCGGACCTGGCCCTTCGGGGCCGAGCCGCGGATCGCTCGACCGAGACCGCTCTCCCGACCGGGCGCTTGAGTTCGCGCCCCTCAGTGAACAGGAAGTTCCTATGACCGAGCCAACCACCCCCCAATCCAAGCCCGCACATCGTGGATTTGCGGCGATGGACAAGGCCCGCCAGCGTGAGATCGCGCGCAAGGGCGGCGCCAGCGTCCCGGACGAAAAGCGCAGCTTCTCGCAGGACCGCGATCTGGCGGCCGCGGCGGGTCGCAAGGGCGGCGAGGCGTCTCACGGCGGCGGCCGCCGCAGGGCTGAGACGACTACGCAGCCCGTCAATCAACGCTCCTAAGCTTTTTTAGAGAGCATCCGGCCCGCCTGCTCGCTCCGCTTCCCGCGGAGCGAGTGAGGCTGAGCACGGAATAAGATGACTTCACCGGGAGGCGGTGCGGGGCGTTCGTCTATTCGCCCAGCAGGAAGAGCGCGAATTCCGGGCGCGGGCTGATCCATTGCGAGATCACGCGCCAACCGCCCTGGGCGGCCAGGGCGGTGAAGCTTTCCACCGTGTATTTGTGCGCGTTTTCGGTGTGAATAGTCTCCCCCGCCCGCATGGAGAACGCGCGCCCCGCGATGCGGAAACGCTGGTCAGCCTGGCTGAGCAGATGCATTTCGATGCGGCTGGCCTCGGCGTTCCAGACGGCTTGGTGGCGGAACCGGTCGAGGTCGAGGTCGCCGCCCAACTCGCGGTTGATCCTGGCCAGCAGGTTGAAGTTGAAGGCGGCGGTCACGCCCTGGGCGTCGTCATAGGCCTCGATGAGGACCTTGGCGTCTTTGACCAGGTCGGCGCCGACGATGAACCGCCCTCCACGCCCCAGCAGCGCCTTGGCCGCGCGCAGCAAGGCCCCAGCTTCGGCCGGCTCGAAATTGCCGATGGTGGAACCGGGGAAAAACCCGATCCGGGCCCGATCGCGGACCACGGCGGGAACCTCGAACGGCTGAGTGAAGTCGGCCACCATGGGCTCGACCTCCAGGCGCGGATAGCGCGCGCGGATCGCTTCCGCCGCCCCCCGTAGCGCGTCCGGGCTGATGTCGACAGGCGCGTAAGCCCCGATCTGAGGCGCAGCGTCGAGCAACAGTCGGGTCTTGACGCTGGCCCCGCTGCCGAACTCGATCAGGGCGGCGCCCTCGGGAATGTGCGCCGCGATCTGGGGCGCGACCTGGCCCAGCAGGGCCATCTCGGTGCGGGTCGGATAGTATTCCGGTAGCTGGCAGATCTCTTCGAACAGGACCGAACCCCGAGCATCGTAGAAATACTTGCTGGGCAGGGACTTCGGGGTCCTGGACAGCCCGGCGAAGACGTCGGCGCGGAAGGTCTCGACATCGGCCTCGCCGGCCGGCGCCCCATCGTCGGCCAGGCGGACGCCGCTGAACATCCAGCGCTGGTGCGGCTGGAAAAAGTTACGGTAGGTCGCCCGCACGTGGTCCGGCGGCGTCGCGCAACAGCCGCCGCGCAGCACCATCTGGTTGATCATGAACTTGCCGTTGTATTCGCCGACCGCCCCAGCCCCGGGCCGGAAACCGGGATAGGCCAGATAGGCGCTGGCGCACCATTGCCAAAGGTCGCCGAACATCTGGCGCAGGCGCCGCCCCTGACCGGCCGCCCGCGGCGCAAGGCGGTCCGCGTCGAGAAAGCCGCCGTCGTCCGGCGCAGCTTGGGCGGAGGCGTGCTCCCACTCCGCCTCGGTCGGCAGACGCTTGCCGCACCAGCGGGCGTAGGCGTCGGCCTCGTAGTAGCTGACGTGGCTGACCGGCAGATGAGGGTCGAGCCGTACGGCCCCGCCGAGGGTCATTTCGAACCAGTCGCCAGCCTGGTCCCTCCGCCAATAGAGTGGATGGCTCCAGCCCTCGGCCTGGACCAGGCCCCAGCCGTCGGACAGCCAGAGTTCGGCGCGGCCATAGCCGCCGTCCTCGACGAAGGCCAGCCATTCCCCGTTGGTGACCAGACGGTCGGCCAGCTGGAACGGCTCGAGCCAGACCGGGTGGCGCGGGCCCTCGTTGTCGAAGGCGAAGCCGTCGCCGCCATGGCCGATGCGAACCAGGCCGCCGGGAAAGGCGTGAAAACTCATCGGCCCCGGATCGGCGGCCGGTGGCTGCGGCGTCGGGCGATAGACCGGATCGCCAGGCATCTGGCCGAACAGGTGCAACACGTCCATCAGGATCAGTTCCTGATGCTGCTCCTCGTGCGCCAGGCCGAGTTCGACCAGGGCCGTGACATCCGCCCGGTCGGCCTGCGGCCCCTGCAACAGCTCGAGCATGGCCGCGTCCACATGGCGGCGATAGGCCCTGATCTCGCTGAGCGAAGGCCGGGTGACCAGGCCGCGCGCCGGCCGCGCGCGCCGCGGGCCGACCGTTTCGTAGTACGAGTTGAACAGGAAGCCGTAGCCGTGGTCGAACAGTCGGTAATCCGAATCGAAGGCCTGCAGCAGGAAGGTTTCGAAGAACCAGCTGGTGTGGGCCTGGTGCCATTTGACTGGGCTCGCGTCCGGCATGGACTGCACCGCCTGGTCCTCGGCCGACAGCGGCGTGGTCAGCGCCAGGGTCCGCGACCGCACGGCTTGGTAGCGCGCGCTGAGGGCGGTCGCCGGGCCGGGCGCGCCGGCGCGAAGGGGGGCGTCGTGGGCGCCGTCGGGGGGGCTCAAGCGGCGATCTCCAGGCCGCACGACAATGACAGATCGACCGCCATTTCGATGTCTCCCCTCTATGGCCCTATGCCGTTCTCACCGCCCAGGACGGGTGGGGAGTGGACCAAAACCGGAACAAAACGTCAACAGCGTCGCGCCGGGTCCCTGCCGAAAAGGTAGGAACCCGTTTGCAAAATGAAAGGCGCGGTTGCTCGAACTGTTCCCGGCGATGTCTGCAGGCGCAAAAAACGCCGCTCCGACGGATCGAAGCGGCGTTTGATTTTTTAGTCTCGGAAGACCGGTCGGGTTTTAGCCCTGGCCGGTCACGGCGGCGACTTCCGCGGCGAAGTCTTCCTGCTTCTTCTCGACGCCTTCGCCCAGCGCCAGGCGCACGAAGCCCTGGACCTTGACCGGCGAGCCGAGGGTCTTGCCGGCCTCGGTCACCAGTTGCTCGATGGTCTGGTCCGGGTTCATGACGAAGGCCTGCTTCAGAAGCACGACTTCCTCGAAGAACTTGCGGATGCGGCCTTCGACCATCTTCTCGACCACGGCGGCGGGCTTGCCCGACTCCAGGGCCTGTTCGGTGAAGATGGCGCGCTCGCGCTCGACCGCGGCCGGATCAAGGTCGTCGGTCGACAGCGACAGCGGGGCGGTGGCGGCCACATGCATGGCGATCTTGCGGCCCAGCTCCTGCAGAGCGGCCTGGTCGCCCGCGCCTTCGACCGCGACCAGCACGCCGATGCGGCCGAGGTCGGGGGCGGTGGCGTTGTGCACATAGGCCGCGATGGCGCCTTCAGCCACGTCGAAACGGGCTGCGCGGCGCAGCATCATGTTCTCGCCGATGGTGGCGATCAGGCCCGTGATCGCATCGGCCACGGTCTCGCCGTCGGCGGTCTTGGCCGCAGAGATGGCCTCGACCGTGCCGTCGGTGTCCAGGGCGACCTGGGCCGTCTTGCGCGCGGCGAGCTGGAACAGCTCGTTGCGGGCGACGAAGTCGGTTTCGGCGTTGAGCTCGATCGCAGCGCCAGTCATGCCGGCGCCGTTGGGGCGCAGGACGATGGCCACCAGGCCCTCGGCCGCCACACGGTCAGCCTTCTTGGCCGCCTTGGACAGGCCCTTGGTGCGCAGCCAGTCCATGGAGGCTTCGATTTCGCCGCCGTTCTCCTGCAGGGCCTTCTTGCAGTCCATCATGCCTGCGCCGGACTTTTCGCGCAGTTCCTTCACCAGGCCGGCCGTGATCTCCGCCATGGAGGTTCTCCAGTTTCAAATAGGATCGCACGGCCGAGCGTTTAGCCCAGCCGCCGGTTTCATGGGAGCATTTTCCGCCGAAGTGGATACCGGCTCGGCGAAGAAAAAGCTCCAACTTTACGTTCCTGGAGCATGATCCAATCCGGATCATGCTCTGAGGGTCGAGGCGGCCGAAACCGCCTCGATCTTCTGGTGTCAGCCGGCCGCCGGCTCTTCGGCCGCGGCGGCCTCCGTCACTTCGGCCGTCGCTTCGGCTTCGGCGGGGGCTTCGGCCGGAACCTCGGCTTCGGCCACCATCTTCAGCACCGGCTCGCTCGGGGCTTCCGAGGCGCCGAGATCGACGCCCATCGAGGCTTGGCCCTGGGCCAGGCCGTCCAGCACGGCGTCGGCGATCAGGTCGCAATAGAGCTGCAGCGCCCGCGCCGCATCGTCATTGCCCGGGATCGGATAGGTGATGCCGTTCGGGTCGCAGTTGGTGTCCAGGATGGCCACGACCGGGATGTTCAGCTTGCGCGCTTCCTGGATGGCGATGCCTTCCTTGTTGGTGTCGATCACGAACATCAGGTCGGGGATGCCGCCCATGTCCTTGATCCCACCCAAGGACAGCTCCAGCTTGTCCCGCTCGCGGGTCAGCTGCAGCAGCTCCTTCTTGGAGCGGCCTTCGCCGCCGCCGCCCAGAACGCTTTCCAGCTCGCGCAGGCGGGCGATCGAGCCCGAGATGGTGCGCCAGTTGGTCAGGGTGCCGCCGAGCCAGCGGTGGTTGACATAGTACTGGGCGCAGCGGCGCGCCGCCATGGCCACCGGATCGGAGGCCTGGCGCTTGGTGCCGACGAACAGCACCCGCCCGCCCGAGGCGGCGACGTCACGCACCTTGACCAGGGCCTGGTGCAAGAGCGGGATGGTCTGCGACAGGTCGATGATGTGGATATTGGCGCGGCTGCCAAAGATGTACCGCTCCATCTTCGGGTTCCAGCGGTGGGTCTGGTGGCCGAAGTGGGCGCCAGCTTCCAAGAGCTGACGCATGGAGAATTCAGGAAGCGCCATAGGTAATGTCTCCTTCTTCCGGTGCGCCTCCGCAGACAAACCCCCGAGGGGACCGGAACGGAAGCCAGGCCGGGATTGACCGGTCAGCCACCGAACGTCTGCGTGTGTGATGGGGCGGGCATCTAGGGTATCGGCGGAGAAAATGCAAGCGGCGCGTAGCGCGGGAAGGATTTAACCACGAAGCACACGAAGAACACGAAGTTCATGGAAATTTGAAAAGGCGGCGGCCGTCGGCCCAACCGCGTCTTCGTGTTCTTCGTGTGCTTCGTGGTTGAATGTTCTTTTTGAGCGCTGCGCGCAGGGCGAAGCTCAGACCTCCTCGAGGTAGCTCACCCCCGGCGCGGTTTTCAGCGCGCCGCGGACGGCGGAATCCAGCATGAAACGGCCCGGTAGCTTGACCTCGACCTCGCGGCCGGCGGCCAGGCTGGCCACCAGCACCACCTCGCCGCTCGGCCCGGTGACGCCGCCGCCGACCGGCTGCAGGCGTTTCTTCAGCGCCTCCATGTCGGCCGAAGCGGATGACAGGTACACGCGCAGGCTGGCGGAAATGTTCTCGATCGCCTTGTCCAGCGGCTCGGCGTCGTCTCCAAAGAAACGCACCTCGCCCTCCGAGGCTTTGGCCCGAACGCGGATCGAGACCGAACGGCCGGGCTCCAGCGCTTCCCGACAACGACGCAGGGATTCGGGCGGGAACAGCACCTCGTATTCGCCGGTGGGGTCCGAGAGGGAGACGAAGGCGAACTTGTCGCCGCTCTTGGCGGAGGCGCGCTCCTGGCGGCGGCGCACCACCCCGGCCATGCGGAAGGCCTCCGCCCCCGCCTCGGCCTGGACCAGGGCGTCGGTCAGCAGCGTCGTGCGCCGGCGGCGCAGCATCTCCAGCATGCCCTCCAGAGGATGGCCGGTCAGGT
>FTFU01001612.1_pt1 | contig 14064 bp, 13 predicted proteins | sample 1640511 | NCBI WGS metagenome assembly FTFU01 (sample SAMEA3914789, study PRJEB12502) | metagenome | biome: forest; material: soil | place: Canada | collected 2011-07-03 | depth 0.3 m | reverse complement strand
TCTGGAAGTAGAAATACTGGCTGAGCTGGCCCGCCTTCTCTTCCGGCGTCATCTGCGCGATGAGCGCGTCCGCCCGCGCCCGGACGGCGTCTTCGCTCAGCGGGGGCGCCGGCGTTCCGGACTCGCGCGCCGCCACCGATCCCCCGACCAGAATCGACAGGCAAACCCCCGCCAGCAAGGGCAGGGCCGAAAGACGCGCCAGATTTCGCATGCTGGTCTTGAACCCCGCTAGATGCCGCTTCGCCTGAGCACAGCCCCGCCCCTGCGTCCGGATCCAACTCATAACCGAACGCATCGTTTGGTTATGAGTTGAGCCGCAGGGGATTTGATGTCAAGCATGATTGGGGAATCGGGGCCTCCAATTGTCCGAAACCCCAAAGCTCTGGAACTGGCGCTTTGCCGAAAAAGCCCACAACTAAGCGAGAACCGTCGCAGGCGCCGGCGCCCAAGCCGAGGGCCCGAGGCGGGCGGCCGACCGTCGAGCGCGTCGGAGCGATCGAGCGCGCCATACTGGAGGCCGCCCGAGAGCATTTCCTGGCCGCGGGGTTCGAACCGACCGCCATGGAAACCATAGCGGCCACGGCTCGGGTGTCCAAAAGCACGCTCTACGCGCGCTATCCCACCAAGCCCGCGCTGCTACGCGCCGTGATGGAGGCCCAGATCGCAAAATGGTCGATCGAACGGCGTCGCCGGCGTGGGCCGATGCCTGAGGACTTCAAGCAACGGCTGCAGTATCACGCGGGCGGCATCATCGAGGCGCTCGGCTCAGACGAGGTGCGGGCGCTCCAAAAGCTCCTGCGCCGAGCCGGCGCGCCGGACTCCGAGCTGGCGCGCATCCTCTTCGACGTGGGATATGGCCCATCGATCGAAGAGCTGACGGACGAGATCGTTCGCGGCGCCCAGGATTTTCCCACGCCGCCCCGCAATCCCAGGCGCGTGGCCGAGATGCTGATGGCGATGCTCAACGGTTGGCACGCCGCGCACGAGATCGCGGGGCAGGCCACGCCGGATGAGGCGGCCGCCTACGCCGACCACGCGGTGGACGTCATCTTCGCGGGCCGCGCAGCCTGGTGACGACGCGCGATTTGGGGTGGGATCGCTCCAAATCTGAATCGTGTTCGAGATTCAAAAGTGTAGAGCCTGATTCAGGCTTCGGAACGAAGCCATCAGGCCTATCTAGGCTAGTTCTCGCCGAGCGCCCGATCGACCTTCGCTTACCAGACACCTTTCAATCATCCGGCGACCGATGCTGAGGGCCTTGTCGACCGGAATGAAGGCCATTCGGTCGTCGCCGCTCTCGTCGATAATCCTTTGCTGGGCTTCGATCATCAGCCGGTCTTCCTCGAACCCTTCTGCGATGCGGTCCGACAGCTTGCGGGTGAAGGCCTGGTCCTCGATGTTGAAATTGTGGGCGTAGCTCCAGAAGAAATGAGCGTTGCGCTCGTCTTCAGGCGTGACGATCTGTGTCGCCCGGAATTGCATGGCCTGCGGCGCCCGGTCCCCTTGCGGCGCCCCCGAGCCGGCCGGCGCGCTGCCGGAATCCATGGTGAAGACGTTGCCGGCGATCTTCAGTTCATAGACGTGCCAGCGATCCACAGGCCCCTCGAACGTATTGAATCCCTTGAGATATGGCGCGATCCCAGGCTCGTTCAAATACCAGCGGGTCAAGCGCACGCCGCCCTCGACAATCTCCACGGTCGGATCGTTCTCAGCAATGCTCGCCGAACCGCCAAGGGTGTTCTCGTGCACGAAAGTCAGGTGCGAGAAATCCAACAGATTGTCGAGGATCAGCCGATAGTCGGCCTTGTAGCGGATATAGGACGGGATCGAGGACCACGCCGGATCGTCCTGGTAGTGGCAGTCGGGGATCAGATCGGGATCGGCCAGGGCGGGATCGCCCATCCAGATCCAGACCTGCTTGTAGCGCTCGACGGTCGGGTAGCGCCGCACATCGGTATTCGGACTGACGGCCTGGCGGCCGGGCTCCTCGATGCATTGGCCGTCAGCGTTGAACACCAGCCCGTGATACATGCAGCGGATGCAGTCGCCCTCGCGCCGGCCAAGCGACAGCGGGGCGAAGCGATGGCTGCAGCGATCTCGCAGAGCGGTCACAAAGCCGCTCTCGGTGCGATAGAACACGATACTTTCGCCGAGCAGCTTTCTGGGCAGCAGCGTCTCGCCGGTGACCTCGTGGCTCCAGGCGCCGACATACCAGGCATTGCGGATGAACATGGAGGGAGCCTCCCAGAATGGATCTTTTGTCCATTTCGTAGCCCGTCATTCCCGCGCCGCGGAGTGACATCACTAAAAACTTCTGGTCAATTACTCAAAAGCATGACGTCCGCGCCGATACGATCCGAGCCACCGCCCTTCTACTTCATCTACGGCGAACGCAGCCGCGAGATCGGCCCGAGATTCATCCACGTCGAGCGGGTGAGCGACCGGACTGCGCTCACTCCCGGCGACATGCGGCGACACGTCCACCCCCATCGCCATCCCCATCTGCATCAGCTGTCCTTCTGGCTGAATGGCGACGGCGCTATCGCCGTGGATGGCAAGACGCACGGGCTCGCCCGAGAAACCTTGACCTGGATGCCCTCCGGGGTCGTGCACGGCTTCGATATCGCACAGGACTGCGATGCCATCGTCATCAGCATGTCCGACGATTTCCTGCGCGAGTGCCTGGGCGGGATGGACGCCGACCCGATCAGCCTGTTCGTGCGAAGCCCGCTGGTGGCGCCCTTGGACGCGCCGTTGGCTGAACGCATCAGACGCTGCTTTGATGAGATCGAGCGGGAGTATGCCGTTCCCGCGTGGGCACAGAGCCATATGATCGGCGCCAACGCCCGCCTGATCCTTATCGCCGCCGCAAGGCTGGCGCGAAGCGGTGACAACGGCCCGCAAGCGCAGACCGCGGGCAGTTTGCTGCTCGCGCGATTCCTGGCGCTGCTCGATGAAACCTTCCGGGAGCACTGGACGATCGAAGCCTACGCCGCCGCGCTCGGAACGACGCCTTACCTGCTCAATCGCGCGACCTGCGAAGGGGTTGGTGTTTCAGCCTCGAGCATGGCGCGCGCACGCCTGCTTCAGGAGGCCAAGCGGCTGCTGCTCTACACCAGCCTCAGCGCCGCCGAGATTGGTTTCGCGCTCGGCTTCCAGGACCCGGCGCATTTCGGGCGGCTGTTCCGCAAGGCCGTGGGAGACTCACCGGCGCGATGGCGGGGCCTGCACGCAAAGGACCTCGAAGGGGCGCTGTCGCCGACGGAGCAGATTCAACGGGATCAGGGCCTGTCGCCCGACGCCGCCCCGATCAGGCGCTGATTTCAGGATCGGACCGAAGCGATCAGTTGCGCCGCGCCTTGGGTCAGCAGGCCTATGTCTGTTCCCAGGGACACGAAATCAAAGCCGTCGGCGATCTTCGCCCGCGCGTCTTCAGCCGATAGCGCAAAGATGCCGGCGGGCTTGCCGCCCCGATGAATCGCCATCAGCGCCGCGGCGACGCTCGCTTGCACCTCGGCGTGGCGCGGATCGCCCAGGTGGCCCATCGACGCCGCGAGGGCCGCCGGCCCGATGAACAGGGCGTCGATCCCGTCCACCGCAATGATCTCTTCGATCGCTTCCAGTCCAGACCGGGTTTCGATCTGGGCGATCACCGCCACGGTTTCGTGGGCCTGGGCCAGGTAGCTGCGATCCGCGCCGAAGCCGGACGCCCGGCTGGTCGCGCTGGCGACGCCGCGCACGCCCCTGGGCGGAAACCGCGTGGCGGCGACAAGGCTGCGCACCTGCTCGGCGCTGTCGACCATGGGGACGAGCAAGGTTTTGAAGCCGATATCGAGATATTGTTTGATCACGACCGGCTCGCCGACCGGCACGCGCGCGATCGGCTCGACCGGAAACGGCGCCACCGCCTGCAACTGCGCGAGCAGGCTCTGGATGGTGTTGGGCGCATGCTCGCCGTCGAACAGCAGCCAATCGAACCCGGCCCGAGCACAGATTTCCGCGGTGTACGGATAGGCCAGCGCCTGCCACAGGCCGAGCTGGGCGCGTCCGCTTTGAAGGGCCTGGAGAAAGCTGCTCATGCGAAGCGGACCGAGATTGCGCCCAAGGGGCCGTAGTCGACGTGGATGCTATCGCCCGCCTTGACGAACACCGGAGCGGTGAAACTGCCGCCCAGGACGATCTGGCCGGGCTCCAGCCATTCATCGTGGGGCGCCAGCTTGTTGGCCAGCCAGGCGGGGCCGTTGGCGGGATGGTTGAGGACCGCGGCGGCGACGCCGGACTCCTCGATGACGCCGTTGCGGTAGAGCAAGGCGGAAACCCAGCGTAGATCCACCGCGTCCGGCTTGACCGGCCGCCCGCCCAGGACGATGCCGGCGTTGGCGGCGTTGTCGGATATGGTGTCGAACACCTTGCGCGTGACGCCGCTCGCCCGGTCGATGCGTTCGATCCGCGCGTCGATGATCTCGATCGCCGGAGTGACGTAGTCCGTCGCGCCAAGCACGTCGTAGATCGTGCAGCCGGGGCCTTTCAGCGGCGCCTTCAGGATGAAGGCGAGCTCGACCTCCACCCGCGGCTCGATGAAACGCCCGACGGGGATGTCATGCCCGTCCAGGAACAACATGTCGTCCAGCAAGGTCCCGAAATCAGGCTCGGTCACATTGGAGGACCGCTGCATCGCCCGGCTGGTCAGGCCGATCTTGTGCCCGATGACCTTTCGACCGGAGGCCAGCTTGCGCTTCACCCAGGCCCGGCTGACCGCATAGCCGTCCTCAAGGGTCATGTCCGGGTATTCCAGGGAAAACTGGCTGACCTGCACGCGCATGCGCTCGGCCTCGTCGAGGCGCGCGGCCAGGGTTTCGATGGTCGCCTGATCGAGCGGCATCAGCGGGCGCCTCCCAGGCGCTTGTGGATACTGTTGTGTTTCCAGCCCTCGGCCTCCTCGACATAGAGCGACAGGGCCAGCGGCCGCCGGTCGAACAGATCGCCGAGGTGAAGCTTCACCCGTTCGAAGAGCGCGTCGAAGAAGCGCCGGCGAAAGGCTTCCGGCCGCCCCGCCCCCATCTTGACGTCGATATTGATGAACGCGTCCCGCGGCTCCTTGCCGTCGGCTATGACATAGTCCGTCAGCTTGACGCCTCGCACGCGGATGCCGCCAACCGGGAAGACGCCCTCCGAGCGCTCGCGCATCTCCTCCGCGATAAGGCTGAGCAGCCCCCTCAGATCGAACTCGCCTTCGAGATTGTCGGTCCATTCCACCGTGGCATGCGCCATCCGCTTGCTCCCTCAGACGATGTCCATGGTCGCGACCGTGCAGCCCACGGCGTAGATCGGAATGGGCGCGTAGTAGCGCAGATGCCCGCCGCCGCCCGCCGCGGCCGCGGTCGCGATGAAGGTGCGAATCTCGAAGCCGCCCTGCCCCGCCTCGGCATAGGTCTCCGTGTCGGTGTAGTTCAGCAGCGCCTGTTTATCGTTCGCCGTCCATCGAGACAGGAACTCGCGGTCCCAAGCCTCGTTGATCCGGCCGCTGTCTGGGGTCGCAGGCCAGTGCGAGATGCCGCCAGTGCCGACCAAGGCGATACGCTCGGTCACGTTGTCGGCCGCGCGCCGGATCGCCTCGCCGAACGCCCAGGCGCGATGCAGCGGGGTCAGGGGCGGTCCCTGGCAATTGATGTTGGCGGGGATCACGGTCAGGCTGTTGGACGGGTCGAGAAAATGCAGTGGCGCCATGACGCCGTGGTCGAACCGCCATTCCTCGCAATAGGCTACGTCGACGGTCTGCAGCATTTCAACAATCAGGCGCCGCGACAGATCCGGATCGCCCTTCGCCTCGCGCAGCGGAATCTTCAGCCACTCGGGATCCTCGATCGGGCCGCGATAGCGCTCGCCCATGCCGATCGCATAGGCTGGCATGTTGTTCATGAAAAAGTTGGCGAAATGCTCCGCCGCGACCACGATCAAGGCATCGGGCTTGGTGGCTTCCAGGGCCAGGCGCATGTCCTCAAAGGCCGCATAGAGGCCATCCCGCAGTTCCTTGTGCGCCCGCTCCTCGCGTCCGGTGATGCCCGGCGCGTGACTGCAGACGCCGGCGAAGACCAGGCTCATGCTCCCGCCACCTTCTCGTCCGTGGATGTGGTCATGGCGTAGATGCCGGAGCGGACCGGCCCGTGCTCTTTCACGCCGTCGCGCATGCGCTGCAGGTAGTCCGACCATTCGATCCCGCAAAGCGCGGCGTAGTGCATCAGGATCTGGCCGTTGACCCCGAGCACGTACAGCAAGCCGATGTCCTTCTGCAGGAACGCGGCCCGTTCTTCGTCCGTCAGGGTGAATTCAGCGGCGAGCTCGGTCGCATTCGTCTTGAATCGGACCTTGGCGGCCTCGTCCCGATTGAGCGTGTAGAGCAGTTTGGAGAGCTGATAGAGGCTCATGCGGCCACCAGATGGTTGACCAGGCGGCCCACGCCCTCGATCTCGCAGACCACCTCGTCGCCGGCTGCGCAGAAATGCACGCCTTGCGGCGTTCCGGTGAGGATCATGTCGCCCGGCATCAGGGTCAGGAAACCTGACAGGTATTCGATTAGCCCCGCCACACCGAGGATCATGTCGGCTGTCGATCCTCGCTGCACCTCGATGCCGTTGACCCTGGTCACGAGGCTCAGCGCCTGCGGATCGGGCACGTCGGCCGCGTCCACGATCCAGGGCCCGATCGGCGTGGTCGCGTCGCGGTTCTTCACCCGCGCGTTCGGGCGATAGTAGTTCTCCAGGTATTCCCGGATCGCGTAGTCGTTGGCGACGGTATAACCGTCCACATAGGCGAGCGCCTCGCTGCGCGTCACCTTGTGCGCAGGACGGCCGATCACCACGACCAATTCGCATTCCGGATGCATCTGGTTCCCGTCGGCGGGGCGCGGCGTATCGCCCTGATGGCCGACGAAGCAGTTCCCCCCTTTCAGGAACACAAGCGGCGCCTCGAGCTTGGGTGCAAAGCCGAGTTCGCGGTTGTGGTCGGCATAGTTGAGGCCCAGGGCGTAGACCGAGGCGCCGGGCGTCACCGGCGCCAGCCAATGCGCCTCGTCGGCGGAAATCTCCGCCCCGCCGGGAAGGCGGAGCCGGACGCCGTCGTCCGCCACCTCGGCCCATAGTTCACGGCCCCGATGAGCGATGCGCGCGCGTCTCATGGCTGCGGCTCCTCGATGACCGCCTCGAGGGTGGGAAGCCCCTCGGCCTGCACCCTGACCGTCTGCCCCGCCCGTACTCGCGGCGGATCGCCTGGCAGGCCGACCATCAAGAGGTCCCCCGCGCGCAGGGTCATGAAGGCCGAGAGATCGGCGACCAGCGTCGCCACCGGGCGCACCAGCCGGTCCAAGGTCCAGCTATGGACGGCGTGGCCGTCGATCGCGGTCTCGACGGCGGACGGGATCGTCAGCGCGGCGAAGGCCCCAAGCGGCAGCAGGCCGTCGCCGCACCGCTGGGCGACCGCCGGCCGGTAATAGCTGTCCTGCGACCGGGACAGGTCCAGCGCCAGGGCCGCGGCGCCAACAGTATCGAGCGCCGCCTCCGGCGCGAGCTTGGCCGCATCCCGGCGAAACAGCAGCGCCAGGGTCGCCGCGGCCTCCAGTTCGACCGCGCCGGCCGGCATGCGCACCCGCCGCTCGGCCAGGCATAGCCTCGGCTTGACGTAGACCACGGGCGCAATCGGCGGCGCGCCATAGGGCTTTTCGTGGAACCGATCGGCTAGCGCCTCGCGCTCGCGGCGATCATTCAGCACCACGCCGTAGATGGAGCCTGAGACACTCATAGGGCCAGTCTCAATTCGAAGGCCACCTTCAAACCCCCAGGCGCGGGACCTTGTGCGTCCCCCGCGCCAGGGCGACGTTCTTGGTCTCCATGTAGAAATCGAAGCTCCAGTCGCCGCCGTCGCGACCGATGCCACTGGCCTTCACGCCCCCGAACGGCGTCGGAAGATGGCGAACATTCTCACTGTTCACCCAGACCATGCCCGCCTCCAGCGCCTCTGAAACGCGAAGCGCGCGGCTGAGGTCACGGGTCCAAAGATAGCCGGCAAGGCCATAATCGACGTCGTTGGCCTTGGCGACCGCATCGGCTTCGTCGTCAAAGGGGATGACCGTGAGCACGGGGCCGAAGATCTCTTCCCGGGCGATGCGCATCGTCGGATCGGCGTCGACGATCAGGGTCGGCTGGAAGAAGAAGCCCTGCCCCCCCGCCGCCGGCGCGCCGCCGGCCGCGATCCGGGCGCCGTCTTCGCGCGCCGCCGCCATGTAGCTCGACACCTTGTCGAAGTGCCGCTTGTGGATCAGCGGGCCGACTTCGGTGGCCGCATCGAACGGATCGCCGACCTTCAGCTTACCGACCCGCTCGACCAGCTTGGCGACGAAGCCGTCGTAGATCGACCGCTGGAGCAGCAGGCGCGAGGAGGAGGTGCAGCGCTGTCCGTTCAGCGAGTAGATCATGAAGATCGCGGCATCCAGGGCGGAGCCGAGGTCCGCGTCATCGAACACGATGACCGGGTTCTTGCCGCCCAGTTCGAAATGGACCCGCTTCAGCGTCGCCGCGCCCTGCCGCATGATCGCCGAGCCGGTCGAAGACTCGCCGACGAAGGCGATCGCCTTGATGTCCGGATGCTCGGTCAGGCCCTTGCCGGTGGTCTCGCCCAGGCCGTTGACCGAGTTGAACACCCCTGGAGGCAGCCCCGCTTCGTGGGCGATCTCGACCAGCATCCGCGCCGAATAGGGCGACCATTCGGCCGGCTTGTGGACCACGGTGCAGCCGGCGGCCAGGGCCGGCGCGATCTTCCAGGTCGACAGCATGAACGGCGTATTCCAGGGCGTGATCACCACCACCGGTCCGATCGGGCTGCGGGTGGTGTAGTTCAGGTGGTCGGTGGCCGGCAGGGCCTGGCCGTCGGCCGCCGCGGGCGCCCGGTCCGCGAAGAAGCGGAAGTTCTCGGCGCCGCGGATGGCGGCCTTCGACATGAAGCGCCAGCATTGGCCCGCATCTAGGCACTCGACCGCCGCGATCTCGTCCGCCCGGGCGACGATCAGGTCGGCCACCCGGTTCAGGATCTTTCGGCGCTGCTCGGGCGGCGTCGCCGCCCAGCCCTTGAACGCACCCTTCGCCGCCGCGACAGCGGCGTCCAGTTGGGCGGTAGTGGCGTCACAAGCCTGGCCGAGCACCTCGCCCGTAGCGGGCTCGGTGATGTCAAACCTCGTCCCCTCACCGGCGACGGAGGCGCCGTTGATATAATGGCCCAGGGGCTGGTCGCGATAAGAGGCGGTGACGCTCAGAGCGAGGGCGTGCTTGTCGGTCATGAGCCATCCTTCCCAAGTTCGGCCCGGACCATACTTAACATATTAATTTGTTGCAAGCCTGATGCCGGCCAGGCCGGGCTTTCGCCACTTGAGCCGGTCCGTTTTCAGGGCGGCTATAGCCAACCGACCAGGCTTGAATTCGTCTCGCCCTATTACCAACGGCCATTGAGACCGCCCCCTCTACGTCGTCATCGCCGGACTTGTTCCGGCGACCCAGGATCTCAGCAGATGCAGGCCATCCGCCGCCGCTTCCGAAGCAAAACAACGACGCATCCGTGTTCATGGGCCGCCGGAACAAGTCCGGCGGTGACGATGACTTGTGGAGTAGCCCGCTGAACCGGACAGCCGTGGGACGCGCCCGGCCATGACGAGGATTGGGGGCCGGCGCGGGAGTCAGCCTTTGATGCCGTTGGCGCCAGAGCCTTTCAGGCTGCGGCCTTGGCGAGGCCTAGGCCCAGCGCGCGATAGCGCCCGGGGTCCGTTCGCCGAAGATGCAGCGCCCGCCATGCGCCCAAGGCCCCCGCGACCGGGATGACAGCGGGAAGCACGATCCGCATGACGCCCTTTGACCCGGTCAGCACGTCGAAATGCAGGATGGCCAGGACCAGGACGACGAAAAGCGCCACCGTAGCCATGATCGGCAGGATCGTTGTGCGCAGCAGGCTGGCCCCTTGCATCCCCGCGCGGGAGAAAAACACGGGGACCGCAGCCGACGAGAGCGCCATGAGCGCGATGACGCCGAGCGTGCCCAGGTTGGTGAGCCAGGAGAACAGGGTCAGGACGGGGTCGGCGCCGGCGGCCGCGAATACGATCACCAGGCCGGCCGCGATCGCGGTCTGCGTCATTGATCCGACATGGGGGCTGAGATGGCGCGCGTGGGTTCGGCCGAGTTGATCCGGCAGCAAGCCCTCGCGCCCCAGGGCGTAGAAGTAGCGGGCCGCGGCGTTGTGGAAGGCCAAGAGGCCCGCATAGACGCTGGTGACGAACAGGACGCTCATCACACCTGAGAGCCAGGCGCCGACATAGTGGTCGGCCTGCTCGAACAGGAAGGTAGTCGGATCCGGCAGGGATTTCAGGTGGTCGACGAGCGCGCCGGCGCCGGCGCCCACCACCAGGCACCAGAGCGAAAAGGCGTAGAAGCCGCCGATCAGCAGCACTGAGACATAGGTCGCCCGCGGAATGGTCCGTTCGGGATCGCGGGCCTCTTCGCCGTAGATCGTCGTCGCTTCGAACCCCATGAACCCGGCGAAACAGAACAGGATCGCCACCGACGGCGAGCCGCTGAGGGCCGCTGCCGGCGTGAAGGACTCCAGGGTGACGCCATGCGCGCCGCCCGCATGCAGGATCGCCGCATCGAGGATCAGGACCGCCAGGTATTCGCCGACCACGAGACCTGCCAGGATCTTGGCGGAAAGATCGACCTGCCGGTATCCAAAGGCCGCAACGCTCGCCAGCGCCGACAGGGCGTAGACGTACCACGGCAGATTGATCCCGAAATAGCGGTGGAAGAGCGTCTTGGCTGCGACACCGAACATGCCGTAGAGGCCGCTTTGCATCGCATTGTAGGCGACGATGGCGATCAGGGCGGCGGCGCCCCCCGCTGTTCCGCCCAGCCCGCGGGCCGCAAAGGCGTAGAAGCCGCCGGCTGTCGCCACCTGCCGGGCCATGGCCGTATAGCCGGCCGCGAATATCAAGAGGATGGCGACGCAAAGCACAAGCAGCGCCGGCATTCCGGGGCCGTTTCCGAGCAACATGCCGACCGGAAAGCCACCGGCGATCGCAACCAGGGGCCCGGCGGCGGAGACCACGAAGAAGGTCACCGCGCCGACGCCCAGCGCCCCCTCGCGCAGACGATTGGAAGCCGCCGCAGGTCCGGCCGCGTCAGGCATGCGCCGCTCCAAGGCCGTTCAACCTGGTCATGGGTACGATTTTCGCGCCGACGGGGAAGTTGACGACGCTGGCGAAATCGGCGTCGCGGTAGCCGATGATCTTGCCATCGGTCCGCCCTTGATCGAGGTCGATCAGCAGCAGGCCCAAGGTCGGGATGATCTTTTCCTGCCAGGAAAACAGGTAGAGCCCCTCGTCAATCTTGAACGTCTGGCAGCGATCGACATCAGCCAGTCCTACCTCCGCGCCAGATATGCAGTGCCATGCATAGCAATGGGTATTCAGGTAAATATGATCGTAGATCTCGTTTTCACTGTAGACATAGCGATTGTGCGTCCCGATCAGCTCGTCCGTGCTGCTGATCGGCGGCCGATTGCCTGCTTGCGCGCCGCCTATGTCGCCGGTTCGAAAATCCGCCGACACCGTCGTCAGGGAAGAGCCAGCGGCGAGGCGTTCCCTGAGCGGCCGCAGGGCCGCGGCCTGTGTCGGCAATTGCGTTGTCAGTACAAGCGCCCTGCCCCGCTTCAGGTCGAGCACGAGCGACACCGACCCGGCGCTGGCGGGCGAACTCAGGTGGTCGACGAGGTAGATGTCGCGCCGGATCGAGGTGATCCTCGCAGCAACCTCCTGCTCCAAGCCTGAGCCGGTCTTATAGATCAGCCGGCCGCCTTCGATAAAACAGTAGTGCAGCCCCTCTCCAGTCGTCAGCTGGATGGAGACGTTCGACCCCGCCAGGTCGGCGCTGGCCGCCAGCACATTGGCCCCGGGCTCGAAGGCCTGGGCCAAGGCGCCCACTTCGATCCACGGGCTAGGGTCATCCTGCTGGCTCATCGGCGCGCCTCAATAGTGATATTGCAGATCGATGCCGATGGTTCGCGGGCGGCTGGCGATCACCCGGGCGAACTGAACGGTGTTCTGGGCCTCGGAGTGGTCAAAGCCCACCTCCGCCCGCTTGTCGAACAGATTGTCGACGAAGAAATAGCCGGCGATCTTGTCGCCCTCGATCCCGATACGCGCATCGACGATGTTGTAGGATGGACGCCCGGTGATCGGATAAGGCTCGGCGCTGTAGTCATTGACCTTGTCGACGAAGCGATCCTCGACATGCGCCATCAAGGCCCAGTCCCCGCTGAGGGGATGATGGAAATCGAGCGCCGTCGCAAAGGTCCACTTCGGCACGTCCTGCAACTGCTGCCCGACCGGCAAGGCCGAGCCGAACGTCGACTTGGTGATCTGGGCGTCGGTGTAGCCCAGATTCTGATGGAGGGTCAGTTCCGGCAGGATGCGGAAGTCGATCTCGACCTCGCCGCCCTTCGAAACGGCCGAACCGGCGTTGGCGTTGAAATTGTAGCCGCAGGTCAACTGGATCTGCTGCTGAATTTCGCTCCAGTCGATGTAGTAGACGGACCCCCGGACGGCCAGGTCGCCGTGCAGCAGCTTGGCCTTTTCGCCCAGCTCATAGCTCCAGACCGAGTCTGGACGGTATGACGACGGCGCCTGCGACAGGCCCACGGCGGCAAGTGCGCTGGCGCAGAAGCTGACCGGCACCGGCAGGTTCGGTCCGCCGGGACGGAACCCCTTGGCCGCAGTGAAATAGAGGGTCAGGTCGCTATTCGGCTCGAAGCTGAGGTTGAACTTTGGATTGAACCCGGAGGCGCTGGCGCTCCCCGCAAAGTCAAGCGGCGGCCCGGCGACGATGCCGCCCAGGTGTTGCTGAAAATCGAAGCTGTAACGGTAGTAGCGCAGGCCGAAATTCGCCTTCAGGGTCGGCAAAATCGCGTAGGTGGCTTCGCCGAAGATGGCCTCCTGCTCCAGGTGGTCCGGCTCGTTGTCCGCGAAGACTACGGACGTGCCATAGAGAGACGTCAGCCCCTGATCGGCTTCGTAATAGTGGAGCTTGTCGGTGAAGTTGCTGTAGAAGCCACCGAAGATCCACTGCAAACGACCGTGGCCACTGGAAGCGGCGCGCAGTTCCTCAGTGAACTGGTTCTGATTGTGCCATTCCCGTCCCGAGCCGGGCGTCGGGAAGTAGGGCGCCGAGTCAAATCCAAGCGTCAGCCCGTACCATTGCTCTTGGGTGTCTTCGACATTTTGCATGTGCCCGCGCATCTCCGCGCTTGTCGACTGCACGGTGAAGCTGTTGAAGTCATACTTCGCCGTCAGCGAATAGAGCTGGAAGTCCTGCTCGAAAGACTCCGCGACATCGGCCGGCTGGTAGTGGGCCATCGTCCCCGGCGGCAGATCGTAGCTGTCCTGTCCGCCCTGGGTGATCTTCTGGGCGAAGGCGGACGCCGTCACGCTGAAGCGATCGGCGGGCTTCCAAAGGAGCACCGTCCGCACGGCCTGCAGGTGGTCGTCATTGACGTTCTTGTAGGTCTTGGTCACCGGGGCGGCGAACAGGTTCCCCCGCAGCTGGCCGCTGTCTCCCGTATAGGCCGGAAAGTTCGACACGACGATGCGGTCGATATAGCCGGACTCGTATTTCTCGGTTCCGGAAATACGCAGGGCGAGTTTGCCGTCCACCAGCGGCAGGTTCACCATGGCGTTTTGCGTATAGTTGACGCCTCCGCCTGGGGTTCCCGACAGGATCGACTCGCCGCTGGCCTCGAACCGGTTGAGTTTGGGCTGATTGGTGATGAGCCGGATGGTTCCGCCCATGGAGCTGGAACCATAGAGCGTGCCTTGGGGACCGCGCAGAACCTCGACGCGGGAGAGGTCATAAAGGCTCGGGTCGATCTCGCTCTTGCCGGCGGCCGCCAAGGCCGAGGTCGGCGGCGTGACCGGGACTTCGTCCAGGTAGAACCCGACCGTGGCCGACGAGCCGCCGGCGTTGGAAAGACCGCGGATATCGA
>FTFU01001279.1_pt1 | contig 14221 bp, 12 predicted proteins | sample 1640511 | NCBI WGS metagenome assembly FTFU01 (sample SAMEA3914789, study PRJEB12502) | metagenome | biome: forest; material: soil | place: Canada | collected 2011-07-03 | depth 0.3 m | reverse complement strand
GACGCCTCGGTGATGCCCCGCCTGGTGTCCGGCAACACCAATGCGCCCACCATCATGATCGCCGAGAAGGCCTGCGACATGATCCTGGACAAGGCGCCCGCCGGCGCGCTGTCGGCTTAGGCGCCGGCCGAAAGGTTCAAGCGATCTCCCAGGCTGGCAGCGAGGCCAGCGCGACGCCGCCATCCACCGGCAAGGTCGCGCCCACCACAAAGTCGCCGGCGCGGCTGGCCAGGTAGACCGCAGCGGCGGCCATGTCGCCGTCGCGGCCGATGCGGCCCACCGGCACGGCCTTGGCCAAGGTGTCCGCATGGTCGCGCGCCGCGCGGTTCATCTGCGAGGCAAAGGGCCCCGGCGCGATGGCGGTGACCAGGATCTGCTCCTTCGCCAGGGTCGCGGCCATCCGGCGCGTCAGGTAGATCAGGGCCGACTTCGATGCGTGGTACGAATAGGTCTCGTTCGGATTGAGCGCGATGCCGTCGATGGAGGCGATGTTGATCACCTTCGCCGGGGTGTCCGCACTCGCGGCCTTCCTAAGCGCCCCCAGCAACGCCCGGGTCAGGAAGAACGGCGATTTGACATTGAGGTCCATCACCTTGTCCCAACCGCTCTCCGGGAACTCCTGCAGGGGCGCGCCCCACGCCGCGCCGGCGTTGTTCACCAGGATGTCGAGCTTGTCCTCCACGGCCGAATAGCGCGCGGCGAGCTGCTGCACGCCCTCCACAGTGGAGACGTCCTGCGAAAGACAATGGCAGCGTTCGCCCAACTCGGCGGCGGTGGCGTCGCAGTCGCCGGCTTTCCGCGAAGAAATATAGACCCGCTCCACCCCGGCCTCGATGAAGCCCTGGGCGATCATCTTGCCGATGCCGCGCGAGCCGCCGGTGACCAGGGCCACGCGGCCTTCCAGCGAGAACAGATCAAGAGCCATGCCGAAATCTCCCTTGCGTTGAAAACAGATCAAAAAGCCGCGTCTCGAAGCCGCCCCCGTTGGGGGCAGACCTCGCCCGGTCCGTGAAAGCGGCGTCAGGCCTGGGCCGATGCTGATGCGAACACCGCCTTCAGTTCGCCCTTCAAGATCTTGCCGTTGGCGTTGCGCGGCAGGGTGTCGGGCCAGAAGGCGATCTTCACGGGCGTCTTGAAACCGGCCAGCCGCTCGCGGACGAAATGGCGAAGTTCGTCTTCGGTGGCCGCGCCACCCGGTTTGAGATGGACCACGGCGGCGGGCTCCTCGCCCAAGGTCTTGTGTGGGATGCCCACGAGCGCGGCGTCCATCACGTCGGGATGCTCGTAGAGGACGTTCTCGACCTCGACGCAGTAGATGTTCTCGCCGCCCCGGATCAGCATGTCCTTGGCCCGGTCGACGATGAAGAGGAAGCCTTCGGCGTCGATGCGCGCGAGGTCGCCCGTACGCAGCCAGCCGTCCTGAAAAGTCTCGGCCGTCGCTTCGGGCTTGTTCCAATAGCCTTTGACGACCTGGGGACCTTTGACCCACAGCTCGCCGACTACGCCGGCAGGCAGGCAGGTCCTGCCGTTGGCAGGGTCCCGGATCTGCATCTCACCGACAGGGGCGGCCGGACCGGCGCTGTCAGGCCGGTTCAGATAGTCCTCCCCGAAATGGCCGCAGAAGGTGGCTGAGGTTTCGGTCATGCCCCAGCCATTGCCCGGCAGGCTGCCCGGAAACACCTCGACGATCTTGCGCACCAGTTCCGGCGCCGATGGCGCGCCGCCGTAGCTCACCGCGACGAGGGACGACAGGTCGTATTGGCCGCGCGCTGGATGCTCGATGAGCTGCCAGGCGATCGTCGGCACGCCGCCGGTGGCCGCGACCTTCTCCCGTTCGATCAGCTGCATGGCGCCTTCGGCATCCCAGCGGCGCATCAACACCAGTTTCGCGCCGGTGTTCAGGGCAGGACAGAGCGTGGACGACAGGCCCGTGGCGTGGAACATCGGCACCACCAACAGGATCACGCGCTGCGGCGCGGCGGCGGCGTCCTGGTCCGGCAGCGGCTCGCCCGCCCGCAGGAAGACCCGCGCGGCCGCATGCGCGTTGACGCCGATGATCGAGGTCATGTTGCGATGGGCGCCCAAAGCGCCCTTCGGTCGCCCCGTCGTACCCGAGGTATAGAGAATGGTGGCGTCGTCGTCCGGGTGCAGCGGCACGTCGGGCATGGGCAGCTCGGCCAATGTGCTCCACGCGTTCACCGCGCCGATCACGCCTTCGAGCGCCTCGGTCCTGGCGGGCAGGTCGAGGCCGGTATGGCGGGTGACGTAGATCTTTTCCAGGTCGGGCAGTCCGGCGACGATTTCGGCGATCCGGCCCAGACGCTCGTCGTCGACGAAGGCGACCTTGGCGCCGCTGTCGGCCAGGCCGTACGCCAACTCTGGGCCCGTCCACCAGGCGTTGAGCGGGGTGACGATCGCCCCCAAGAGCTGCCCGGCGAAGAAGGCCACGGGCCATTCGGGCAGGTTCCGCATGATGACCGCGATCCGGTCGCCCTTCTTCACCCCATCGACTTGCAGATGATGCGCCAGGCGCAAAGTCGCCTTCGCGAACGCGTCCACGGTGGCGCGGTCATCCTCGTAGACGAGGAACTCGCGCTCGCGGAACCGTAGGCCCTCCAGGAAAACATCGCGCAGGGTCGGCGGCGCAGTCTTCCAGGTCCTGGTCCGAACACCGCGGATCACCGTCTCCTCGATCTCGAACGGCGCCCCCGGCCGCGTCAGCTGTGCGTCGGCCTCGGCGATCGACATCGAAGGCCAGCGCGTTTCGGAATCGGTCATGTCGGATGCCTCCCACTCACACGAGCGCCGCCGACGGGCGGGCGCGCTGTCCTCGATGCCGCAACGCCCGTGGCTCGCGACCCATGCGACCTCGCGGCGCGGCCCTGGTCCGGCCCTTGCCGCCGGCCCGCCGGAACGGACCGCAACGGATCAGGATCATCAGTCGAGCCGGTTCGACGAGGCGCGCAGCAGCACCGGTCCAGGCGATCACTTCTGGACGAACTCCTCGAAATACATGCCCTGGCCGATCGCGCCGAGCTTCATTTCATCCGGCTGAATAATGTTTTTGTATTCGTCGGACTTGTAGAAGGCGCGCACCGAATCGATGTCGTCCCACCACACCTCGGTGATGAAGTCGAAGGGGTTTTCCTTGCCAGGCCGCTCGATCGGGAAGTTGATCGTATACTTGCGCATGTTGGGAACCGTCTTCACGGTCAGCGGGGCGTGCTGCTCAAGGTAGTACGCCTTGAACTTCTCCATCGACTTGTCTGGCCCCTTTTTGCCGGTGAAGATCATCTTGATCATGGTTCGTCTCCTGCTGTTGGATGAGGATCAGCTTCAAGCGATGGCTGCGGCGCCGGCTCAAACATCCCAAGGCCTCAGCACGACCTTGCCCATGGTCTTGCGGCTTTCCAGCAGTCCGTGCGCCGCCGCCGCTTGAGACAGCGGCAAGACCACGCCCACGTGAACCGACAACTGTCCGGCCATGACGAAGCCGAGGAGCTCGCGCACCGTCGCCTGGATCAGGTCCGGGAAGGCGAGGTATTTGTTGATGTAGAAGCCTGTCACCGTGTGGTTCGACGACGTCAGCCCCCAGGGGTCGATCAGGGCCGTCTTGCCGCTGGCTTGGCCGATGACCACCAGACGCCCAAAGGGCGCCATCGCAGCGATCGCCTCGCCTAGGGTGTCGCCGCCGGCCATCTCCAGGACCACGTCCACGCCGCGGCCATTCGTCAGTGAACGGACAGCCTCGGACCAGCCCGGCGCGGTGTAGTCGACCGCGGCGTCGGCGCCGAGACTTTGGGCGACAGCCCGCTTCTCTGGCGTGCTGGCGGCGGCGATGACCTTGCCGGCGCCATAGAGCTTGGCCAGCTGGACGGCGAACGACCCCACCCCGCCGGCGGCAGCGTCAACCAGCACGCTTTCGCCGGGCGCAAGTCGCGCGGCGTTGCGAAGCGAGAGGGCCGCGGTCAACCCGTGCGCCACCAGGGCGGCCGCCTGCACCGCGGCAACGCCCGGCGGCAGCGGAATGACCCGCGAGGCCGGCACGCAGATGTATTGCGCGTATCCGCCCGCGCCGGGCGTCGCAAAGACTGGCGTCCCAACCTCGATGGACGTGACCGCCTTTCCAACGGCGGCGACCGTGCCCGCCACTTCTATGCCCAGGATGAACGGCGGGGGCGAGGGTTCTGGATAATCGTCGCCGCGCCGCCGCATCACGTCCGCGAAGTTCATCCCGACGGCTTCGACACGGATCAGGACCTCCCAATCCCGCGGAGTCGGATCCGGCACATCCTCGTAGATGAGCACGTCAGGTCCGCCCGTCTGATGAAACCGTACTGCCTTCATGGCTTGACGCTCTGCGTTTAAGGCGGCGGCGGGACGATCCCGCGCGACGTAACTTGGAGGGCTTCGCCGGAGCCGATGGCGGCGCGCTGGTGGTCAGCCATCTGGGTCCGCCTCCATCCCTGTTCCACGCCGCCATCCCTCGGGCGCGTCGTTCCCACCAACGGCGTTCACGACATTGTGCATGTTATCCATCATACTCTATAGTCAGCATGATGATCCACATTCAGATCGTCAAGCCCGAACTGGAGCGGCCGCGTGGGACATCCATGGACGGAGAAGGCCGCGAGCCGGGAACGCATTCTGGACGCCCACGGGCGGGACGCCGAGGCGTCCCCGCCGCGAAATGACGTTTCAATCCTAGGAGGCTGACTGGACATGGACCTGGACTTCACACCGGAAGACCTGGCTTTCCGCGAGGAGGTCCGCGCCTTCATCGCCGAGAATCTGGACGACGAGATGCGGGGCATGATGGCCCAATCGAAGAACCACTACCCCAACAAGGAGATCCAGGTCCGCTGGCTCAAACGCCTGGGCCAGAAGGGCTGGATCGCGCCCGACTGGCCGGTGGAATACGGCGGCACGGGCTGGAGCCTCGGCACGAAGTACATCTTCGACATGGAGATGGCCCTGGCTGGCGCACCGGAGACGTCCAACATGGGCCTCAAGATGTGCGCGCCCGTGGTGATGGCGTTCGGCACGCCCGAACAGAAGGCCCTGCATCTGCCCAAGATCCTGACCACCGATGTCTGGTGGTGCCAGGGCTATTCGGAGCCGGGCGCCGGTTCGGACCTGGCCTCGCTGGCCCTGAAGGCCGAGCGGGACGGCGACCATTATGTCCTGAACGGATCCAAGACCTGGACCACCCATGCGCAGTGGGCCGACTGGATGTTCTGTCTGGTGCGCACCTCCAGCGAAGAGATCCGCCAGAAGGGCATCTCCTTCCTGCTGCTCGACATGAAGACGCCCGGCATCACGGTCAGGCCCATCCCAACGCTGGATGGCCCCCCGGAAGGCCAGCAGGAGGTCAACGAGACGTTCTTCGACAATGTCCGCGTGCCGGTGACGAACCGCATCGGCGAGGAAGGCGAGGGCTGGACCTACGCCAAGTATCTGCTGCAGTTCGAGCGTGGCAGCGCCAGCGCGCCCGGCCTTCAGGCGCGGTTGAAGAAGGTGCGCCAGATCGCCAACCTCGAGCGGTCGGACGCCGGCGGCGCGTTGATCGCCGATCCGGACTTCCGCCGCAAGCTGTGCGAGCTCGAGCTTAGGATCGAGGCGCTGAACGCCATTGAGCTTCGTGTCTTCGCTGGCCGCGCCCACGGCCAGGCCCTCGGCGCGGTCTCATCGATGCTGAAGCTGGAAGGCAGCGAAGTGATACAGGCGGTGACCGAATTGGCGCTGGAGGCGGTGGGTATCTACGCCCAGCCCTTCGTGCGCGACACCTGGGAGATGCTGCGCCCGGGCGCCAACACCTTCCGCGCCGGCCCCGACTACGCCGCGCCGATCGCACCGACCTACTTCAACCATCGCAAGTTCTCCATCTTCGCCGGCAGCAACGAAATCCAGCACAACATCATCGCCAAGATGGTGCTGGGCCTGTAGCCGCCGCGCGCGCCCCGCGCGGCTTGACCGCGAGGGGCGCATGCTCGCCCGGCGCGACGGACGGGCCACGCATCCGCCAAGACCCGACGACCAATATTCAGGGAGAACCATTGATGACCGAACAGGTGCAGGTCACGCTCGACAAGGGCGTTCAGATTCTGACGCTCAACCGTCCCGACAAGAAGAACGCGTTGACGTCCGAGATGTACGGCGCGCTGGCCGACGGCCTCGAGCGGGCCGAGCGCGACCCAAACATTCGCGTGACTTTGATCACCGCGACGGGCGACGCCTTCACGGCCGGCAACGACATGGGCGATTTCGCCAAGGCGGGACAGACGCCCGCCGACGAGACCCCGGCCGAAAAGCCGAACGTCGCGCGCTTCGTCGAGAACATCAGGGAGGCTGAAAAGCCCGTGATCGCGGCGGTCAACGGCCTTGCGGTCGGCATCGGCGTGACGATGCTGCTGCACTGCGATCTCGTCTATGCGGCCGCGAGCGCGACCTTCCAGATGCCCTTCGTCAAGCTCGGTCTGGTGCCGGAAACCGGCTCGACGCTCTTGCTGCCGCGCCTTGTCGGCATGCAGAAGGCCGCCGACCTCTTTCTCACCAGCAAGAAGATCACCGCGGAGAAGGCCGAAGCCTTGGGTATCGTCGCCGAGGTTTTCCCGGACAACGCGCTTCCCAGTGAAGCGCTCGCCCGGGCCCACACCCTCGCGGCCCAGGCGCCGAACGCGGTCAAGATCGTCAAAGCGCTGTTGAAGAGCAAGGACCGCGAGCGCGTTGCGGCCCAGGCCGAAGCCGAGAACGTGCACTTCGCCGCGCAGCTGCGCACCGCCGAAGTAAAGGAAGCCGTCAGCGCCTTCCTGGAAAAGCAGCCCGCGGATTTTTCAAAGGTCTCGTGATCCAAACGCAGCCGTCATGGCGCCCGAAGCGAGCCATGACGGCGCAAGGGCCCTTGCGCCGCACTGGACCCGCCACGACGGGTGAGACAGGCGCCCGACGTGCAGGGATCACACCCGCACCATCCGCTTGCCAAGGTTGTCGCCGTGCAGCAGGCCGATCAACGCCCGCGGCGTGTTCTCAAGTCCCTCCAGAATGTCCTCCTGGACCTTCAACTGGCCGGAGGCCACCCAGGCCTGCAGGTCCGTCAAGGCCCGCTCGCGCTGGTCGTCAAAATCCATAACCAGGAAGCCGCGCATCGTCAGCCGCCGCATGAGGATCAGGCCGGGGACGGCGCGCAAGGGCGGCGGCGGCGCCGCTGTGTCATACGCTGAGATCGCCCCGCAGCCGACGACACGGCCGTGCACGTTCATGTTGAACAGGCAGGTGTCCAGGATCTCACCGCCGACATTGTCGAAATAGACGTCGATGCCGTTTGGGACGGCCTCGCGCAGCTGACGCCTCAACGCGCCGTCCTTGTAGTCGACCGCGGCATCAAACCCCAAGACCTGCGTCAGCCAGGCGCATTTCTCGGCGCCGCCGGCGATGCCGACCACCCGGCACCCTTTGATCTTGGCGATCTGGCCGACCAGCGAACCAACCGATCCGGCGGCCGCCGAAACCACGACCGTCTCGCCGGCGTTCGGCTGGCCGCAGTCCAGCAGACCGAAATAGGCCGTGAGCCCAGCGATTCCGTAGACGCTCATCAGGTGCGAAAGCGGCTCCAGGTTCGGCAATTTGGTCAGAGTTTTGGCCGGGAGCGCCGCATAGTCCTGCCAGCCGATATCGCCCGAAACCAGGTCGCCGGGCTCAAGCGAGGGGTCCTTCGAGTCGACGACCTCCGCCAGCGCCGTGCCGGCCATCACCTGACCGACGCCCAAGGCGGATCGGTAGGTCGCCCCCATCATCCACGCCCGGTTGGCTGCATCGAGCGAGATGTAGCGCGTGCGGACCAGGACCTCGCCCGCCGCGGCTTGCGGGGGCGGCGTCTCGATGAGCCTGAAATGCTCTGGCCCCAGCGGCCCCTGCGGCAGTTGATCGAGCAGGATCTGGCGATTGGTTTCGGACATGCAGGCCTCCTGAACGGGGTTGTTGGACACCCAGGGACACACAGCCTTGGCGGCGCCACCTGGTCGGGCGCGCCGGCGCCGTTTAGACCCAATATCTGAATGTTGACCGACATGCTGATTGATGTCAAACCTTGCCGAAGACGTCGTCTCGCCCTGCCTTAACCCGGCTTTGCGGGTCCGAGTTCGGGTCGCCGCCCCGTACGGCGTGTTCGACCGTCCGCCTTGAAACGAACGCCAGGAGCACACCATGGATAAGCGTCTTGCGGGCAAGGTCGCCCTCGTGACCGGCGGCTCCCGCGGCCTTGGCGCCGCGACCGCGGCCGCGCTGGCGGACCAGGGCGCCGATGTGGCGATCAGCTATGTCGCTTCCGCCGACAAGGCCGCCGCGGTCGTCGCCGACCTGAAGGCCAGGGGCGTGCGCGCGGTGGCCATCAAGAGCGATCAGGGCGATCTGGCCGCCGCCGAGCCGCTCATCGCCGGCGTTGTCGACCAACTCGGCAAGATCGACATCGTGGTGAACAACGCCGCCATCGCCCTGCAAGGCACGAGGATCGACGATCCGGACTACGACAGCGCCGCAATGGATCGGCAATGGGCCGTCAATGTCGCTGGCGTTATCGCTACGATCCGCGCCGCCGCACGGCGCCTGCCCGAAGGCGGCCGGATCATCTCGATCGGCTCTGGCCTCGGCGCCCGCGTGGGTTGGCCAGGCGCGGCGGACTATGCCGCCACCAAGGCGGCGATCGCCGGCTTCTCCCGAGGCGCCGCGCGGGACCTTGGCCAGCGCAGCATAACCGTCAATGTCGTGCAGGCGGGCATCATGGCGACCGACATGACGGCGGCCATAGCGGTCGACGGCGTGCCGCCCGGCATGCTCGATCTCATGGCGATCGGCCGGCTGGCGGGAGTGGATGAGGTCGCCGCGGCCGTGGTGTTCCTGGCGACGCCTGCAGCGAGCTACATCACCGGCTCGGTGATCGAGGCGAATGGCGGCTACCTCGCCTGAGCGGCCGGCGCCGCGCCCCATCTCGTCATTCATAGGTACGCCGAGGCATGTATAGGAACGAGCGACTGACGCCCTCCGCAGGTTCAGCCCTGACGTACGACGATGTCGTCCTGGGTCGCCGAAGCATCCGCGGCTACAAACCCGACCCCGTGCCCAAGGCAGTGGTCCGGGAGATCATCGAGATCGCCATGCGCGCGCCGTCCTCGGTGAACACCCAGCCCTGGAACTTCTACGTGATCTCCGGCGCCCCTCTGGACCGCATCCGGGCCGGCAATGTCGAAAGCGCCCTGGCCGCCCCCTCGTCCGGCGTGCGCAACGCCTACACCGGCGTCCACAGGGGGCGCCAGGTCGAGATCGCCAGGCAGTTGTTCGGGGCGATGGGCATTGAGCGCGACGACAAGGAAAAGCGTCAAGGCTGGGTGCTCCGCGGCTTTCGCCAATTCGACGCGCCGATCTCGATCGTTGTCACCTATGACCGATCGATCGGCGGCGGCGGCGAAGTCGCGTCGTTCGACTGCGGCGCCGTGACCAACGCCCTGGTCAACGCGGCGTGGTCGCGAGGCCTGGGGTGCGTGGTCAACGGTCAGGGAGTCCTGCATCCGGCCGTCCTCCGAGAGCATGGGCGGATCTCCGAGGACCAAGCCATCATGATCTGTGTCGCCATGGGCTATCCCGACGATGCGTTCCCGGCGAATGCGGTCGTCTCGAAGCGCAAGTCGGTCAACGAGGCTGCTGTGTTTGTCGGCTTCGACGAGTAGGCGCGAATGACCGAAACCGGCTTTTTCTACCGCGACGGTCGGCGGTTCATATGAAAGACGTAAGGACGATGGTGATGATTGGGGCGAAGGCGCACCAGAAAACGGCATTTCTTACCGGGGCGTCGAGCGGTATCGGCAAGGCGGCGACTGCGGCGCTGGTGAATGCAGGCTACTGCGTGATCGGCACGAGCCGCAACGCCGGGCCTGACGAGGTGCGCGACGGCATTCGGATGATCGCGTGCGATGTCACATCCGATGACTCAGTCGCGGCGGCTGTCGCCCTGGCGCATGCCGAACTCGGCCATATCGATTTGCTCGTCAATAATGCCGGAATCGGGGTCACGGGCGCGGCCGAAGAAAGCTCGATGGCGCAAGTCCGCTCGCTGTTCGAGACCAATTTTCACGGCGTCGTCCGGGTGACCAATGCGGTGCTGCCGATCATGCGAGGCCAGCGTAGTGGGCGCATTCTCAATGTCGGTTCCGGGTTGGGGTTCATTCCGGCGCCCTACAGCGCCTACTATTCGGCGACCAAGCATGCGCTCGAGGGCTATTCCGAATCCCTCGATCATGAGGTGCGCGAATTCGGTGTGCGCGTCGCGGTCATCGAGCCCGCCGCCACGCGGACGTCGTTTGAATCCAGCACTGTCCCTGCCGATACGCCGCTCGCCGCCTACAACGTGAGCCGTTCGAAGTATCTCGTGGCATACGAGCGGGCGATGGCCGTGGCGGACACCGCTGAAAGCGTGGCCGAAACCATCGTGCTGGCGGCGCGCGCTAAAACTCCGCGCCTGCGCTACCCTTCCGGCAAAGCAGCGCGGCAGGGCGCATTCGCCCGGCGTTTTCTCCCTCGATCTCTCTTCGACAAGGTACTGCACGCGCAATTCGGCTTGGGGTAGTCAGCCGAAGTATCTCGATGTGCGCAGGCACGGATCCATACCTCCGACCTGACGCCCATCCCATCTCAAGATTTCCGGTCCGAGCCGGACAATGGAGCAAACAAAGACAAGCCTCTTGACCTGCCCTCCCCGCACGCGACCGTCGGCGAACTCCACAATTGGCGCAAAATGCCAAGAGCGTGGCCCGGCCGATCCTCGCCATTCAGTATCATGGGGGGTTTACTTGCCACCGATGGACCAAAGGTCCGCGTCTGGGGGGGGGGATCTGTTTGGCGTCGTCGTCGCGACCGCGACCGAGCCAACACTTTCATCCTGACCTTAAACAAACTCACGAGCAGATGCTGCTCTTGAGCGAATTTATATTCTAGAGAACGGGCTATTCTCAGAACAAGTGCTGCTTTGCACGACAAGAAACTAATCACGGCAAAGGCCGGAAGAGGGAACAAACGATGAATACCAAATGGCTCCTGACGGCGGCCGCACCCGCCTTGGCGGCGGCGCTGGCGCCCGCGATCGCAAGCGCCGAGGCGGCGCAAACGGCCGCGCCGCCCGCCGCCGGGCGGGCCACCCCGGTCGTGGAACTCAATGAGGTCATCGTGACGGCGCAAAAGCGCTCGCAGAGCATCAACACGGTCAGCATGTCGATCACCGCCGCGACGGCGGCGACCCTCAACGCCAAGGGCGTCACCGATGTTTTCGAACTCACGCGCCTCGAGCCCAGCCTGCAATACGCCCAGAGCCAACAGGGCACGCCGGTCCTCACGCTCCGTGGCGTAGGCTACTTCGATGAATCGCTAGCCGCCTCGCCCACCGTCAGCGTTTACCAGGACGAAACGCCCTACCCGTTCACCGTCACGTCGAAGGGCGTGCTGCTGGACCCTGAGCGGGTGGAGATCCTCAAAGGGCCTCAAGGCACGCTCTTCGGCCAGAACGCCACCGGCGGGGCCATAAACTTCATCGCCGCCAAGCCCACCGCCCAGTTCGCCGCCGGCGTCGATGCGTCCCTGGAGCGCTTCAATCGCACCCAGATCGAAGGCTTCATCAGCGGCCCGATCTCATCGACGCTCACCGCCCGGCTGTCGGCGAGCCTGGACGAAGGCGGGGCGTGGCAGAAGAGCCGCACGCGCAACGACATCCTTGGGAACAAAGACACCCAGATCGCCCGATTGATCCTCGACTGGAAACCCACCGATCGGTTCAAGGCCAGCCTGAACCTGAACGGCTGGGAGGACCACTCCGAAACCCAGGCGTTGCAGCTCGAAGGCGTAAGGTTCTCCAGCCCGCAATTCATCTCGCCCAACGCGCTCACACCGCTCGCGGCCAATTTCCTGCCCAATCCCGCATATTTCGCCACCTATCCGGCGGCGATCCAGGCGCTCGTCACCCAGCCCACCTCGCCGACGAACGACCGACAGGCGGACTGGGCGCCAGGTACCCATCCGCACAACGATGAGAGCTTCTATCAAGCCTCGCTTCGCTTGGACTACGACCTCGCCGACGGCCTCGGGCTGACCTCCCTGACCAGCTACGAGCACTTTCGCGAGAAGAACCAGCAGGACGAGGGCGGCATCGGCATCCCCTATGCGGTCGGGCTCATCCGGGGCGATGTGACGACCATCTTCCAGGAGCTGCGCCTGCACGGCACGTTCGCGGAGCACAAGGGTTCGTGGATCGTCGGCGTCAACTATGAAAACGATACGAGCCATGAGACGGACTTCTTTGCGCCACTGCTTTTTAGCCCGTCGTACCTGACCGGCGGATCGCCCTTCTCGGTCCTCCACATCGCGCCGTTCGAGTTTGGCAACCGCAACAACGTCGACGCCACCACGAAGGCGGTGTTCGGCCATATCGAGTATCCCCTGATCTCGACGCTGACCCTGAACGCCGGGGTGCGGTACACTCAATCGAACCAGAAGATCTCGAACTGTTCCTTCGGCGACGCGCCGATCACCACCTACTTCAATGTGCTAAGCCAGACCTTGGCGAGCGCCTTCGGCGCCCCCGCGCCGAGCGCGGTGGCGCCGATGGAATGCACCACCCTCGGGCCGGCGCCGACCTTCCAGCCCGGCCTTCAACACATGACGCTCAATGAGGACAATGTCGCCTGGCGGGCGGGGCTGGACTGGACCCCGCTCCCCCACAACCTCTTCTATTTTTCGGTCAGCAAAGGGTACAAGGCCGGCGCCTCCCCCTCACTCGCCGCAACGTCGGTCATCCAGCTGCAGCCGGTCACGCAGGAATCGGTCCTATCCTACGAGGTTGGCGCCAAGTCCACCCTTCTGGACGGGTCGCTGCAGCTGAACACCGCGCTCTTCCACTACGACTACACCAACAAGCAGGAGTATGGGCGCATCATCGATCCGCTCGGTATCTTCGGGGCCGTGCAGGCGCTGGTGAACATCCCCAAATCCACGGTGGACGGCGCCGAGGTCTCCGCGGAATGGCGACCGATCCGCGGCCTGCGGCTGAACGCGGCGGCGACCTACCTCGACTCCCGCGTCAGCGCCGACTTCATCAACTTCAGCACCTACATCCTGAGCGCCACCGACACGATCAACTACAAGGGCGAAGCTTTCCCCTACACGCCCAAATGGTCCGTCCAGTACGGCGTGCGTTATGACTGGGCGCTCACGGGCGCGCTGAACGCCTACGTCAGCGCGGACGCCTCCTATCAGAGCCGAACCGTCGGCGCATTCGGGGCATACCGAGCCGCCGACACCGGCGCGCCGTCGCTCGCCATCAAGGGCTATAGCCTCCTGAACCTGGCGGCCGGCGTGCGTTCGGCCGACAAGGGGTGGGCCGTCGACCTGTTCGGCCGGAACGTGACCAACACCTACTACTGGAGCACTGTCTACTGGGCGAGTGACCAGACGTTCCGTGTGGCGGGCCAGCCGGCCACCTACGGCGTGCGGGTTCACTATCGCTATTGATAGAGACGGACAAAGTCGGGGGCGACCGCGTCAGCAGACGCCCCCGCCTCGTGTTGGTTGGCGTTTGACGTCGAGGCGGATCGTTTGGCGGCCCGAGACGCAAACGACCTGACTCAGAGCGCTGGCATGTCCCCGCGCACGGCGCGCCAAACTGGGGACGAGCTCCGCGCCGGGGCGCGCCGCCCTCGGCCATGTGGCGCAAAATGCCATTATGGTGGCGCGCGGCGCTATCTCCTTCACCACGCCGGTGGCGTAGGGTCCAGCCTCGACCTGCCTTAAGGCGGGCGACAGGGAGAGGCGATCATGGCCGGCGACGACGGTGCCCAACCGACGGGAAAGCGCACCGGATCAGGTCCGCCAGCCCCGGCCGAGGTGAGCCTCATCGACCGCCTGTTGATGTCGTTGCTTCAGAGTCTGCCGTTCCTTTTCGGGATCGGCTTCATCGCGCCGCTGATCGCGCAATTGCTCAAACGCGCGCTTCCCGAGGCCGCGCACGCGCAGTGGTCCCTTCTCGTCGGGCTTGCGATCGGCGGGTCGTGGGGGGCGTTTGCGAACCTGAAAGGTCGGTGGATATGAGCGCTTCCGCAACTGTGCATGACCGCGATCTCAGCGGGCTCTCTACCCAGGAGCTGCTGCGGCTCGAGCGTTCGATCGCCGAGGAATTCATGGGAGGCCT